>Ga0207652_10005444_pt1 | contig 10331 bp, 14 predicted proteins | sample KBSC63BmetaG_FD_184334 | JGI IMG/M metagenome (GOLD analysis project Ga0207652, IMG submission 184334) | Corn rhizosphere microbial communities from Kellogg Biological Station, Michigan, USA - KBS C6-3B metaG (SPAdes) (version 2) | ecosystem: Host-associated > Plants > Roots > Rhizosphere ...
GGCTTCATTTTTGAAGTCGCTGAGCCATGCCTCAAAGCTGCCGGTGCCGCAGGATGCCGCCAGTGCCGGCGCCGCCGGCATCATCAGGACGGCGCTCACCGCGAAGGCTCTGAAAAGAAGACCGGGGATCATCGGACCATCAGCTCCTCTCGAATGAAGAAACGTTGCCCCGACGACACGAAATGTCCTGGGGAACCGCGGCCAAAACAAGGCTCGGCGCGCGCGATGGTTCCACACGATTTCGTCATGGCCGGGCATAGTGGTCTGCCTTGTGCAGACTAGGTAAACTTGTCTACACCCCGGGCCATCCACGTGCTCATCGCTGCAATTAGGCAAATACGTTGATGCCCGGCACAAGGCCGGGCATGACGAGTTTCTATCGCGATCGCCTATTCTCGTGGAGATTATGCGCCATCCTTGCGCCGCCACGGAAATAACGCAGCCGGGAAATCCGCCGCGGAACGCCGCTCGCGCTGAGGGCGCGGAGGGATCGGTCGCGGATCGGGATCCGGCGCGATCACCTTGCGATAGAGATGCCAGGTGGCGTGGCCGAGCAACGGCAGGACGATGGCAAGGCCGAGGAAGAACGGCAGCGATCCCAAAACCAGCAGCACCGCGACGATCAATCCCCACGCCGCCATCGGCACGGGATTTTGCGCGACGGCCCGAAGGGAGGTTACCATGGCGTCAGCAGCGCCGGCATGCCGGTCGAGCATCAAGGGGAACGAAACCACGCTGACGCAGAGCGCCACCACGGCGAACAGGAAGCCGACGCCGCAACCGACGACGATCAGCCACCATCCCTGGGCTGTCGTCAGAACCCGCGCGGCGAAGTCCGGAATTCCAGCGGCAGATTCGTAACCGAATGCTGCGACATAAATTGCCTGCGCCGTGGCCACCCAGGTCACGAACAGCGCCAGCAGCAAGGTGCCGAGTCCGAGCATGGCGCCGAACGACGGCGAGCGCACCACGTCGAGCGCATCCCATGCCGATGGCTGTTCGCCGCGCTCGCGACGGCGGCTGAGTTCATAGAGACCGATCGCCGCGAAGGGACCGAGCAGGGCAAAGCCCGCGGCCAGCGGAAACAGCAACGGCAGCACCGAATAGCCCAACACCGTGCGCGCCAGCACTAGGCCGAGCACCGGATAGATCACGCACAGGATGATGGCGTGGCTTGGCACCGCCTTGAAATCTTCCCAGCCGAGCCGCAGTGCTTCATACAAATCGGACAGGCCGATGGCGCGGATGATGGGCGCAGCCGCGATGTCCGGCGCAGGCTGAACCTGTGGTGTGACATTGCCCGGGTATGAGGTAGCCATGGTCGTTGTCTCCCCTAACGTGACGGCCTCAACTCGTGCCGGTGGAGGGCACGAGCGGGCCGTTTCTCGGAAACGATTACGATCAGGCCAGACGCGAAAACAACGAAACCGAAACTGGCCTTGTCGCGAACTGAGCTGTGAGCGTACTCCCAATCACCGGCGCCGCTGCTCACGGTTCGGTGAATGTTGCATTGGCGCGGCGCAGACCCGCATGTCATTCCGCCGTAATCTTCGCGTCAGCTGAGCTCATTCCGGCATTTCCGTCCTGCGGCCCGGTGCTGCCGGCAGCCAGGATAAAATGCCGTTCAAGCCCTTCACGATCTTTCGGTCATAGGGAGAAAACCATGAGCATTTTCGGCAAAATCATGAGCGCGATTTTTGGCACCAAGGCTGGCGCTGAGCCCGCAAGCAGCGGGGCGGCCACCAGCGCCGGTTCGGTCGCGGCACCATCGGCCGCGCCGGCGCAGTCAGTCGATGTCGCGCCCATCCTGGACAAGGCCGTTGCCGCCAAGGGCGAAAAGCTGGCGTGGCGCACCTCGATCGTCGACCTCATGAAGGCGCTCGATATCGACTCCAGCCTCGGTGCACGCAAGGAGCTTGCGAAGGAACTCGGTTACACCGGCGACACCAATGATTCCGCAACCATGAATATCTGGCTGCACAGGCAGGTGATGGTGAAGCTTGCCGCGAACGGCGGCAAGCTTCCGCCCGAGATCAAGCACTGACTGATCGATATCAGGCGAGAATCAAGGTCCCGCGTTCGCGCCGGCCTTTGATTCATGCCCGCAGCACTGTCTTGCCCGGCGCGATGCGCCGGTCTAGACACGCGGTCGAACAACCAAAGCAGCGTAGAGGGAGAACACGATGAATACCGTCGATCGCAGGACCATCATAGCCTCAGGCGTGCTGGCGCTGGCGGGCGCCGCCGCACCAAGCGATTCGGCGAAGGCGCAGGCCGGCCCGAAGCCGATTTTCCCCGTGCCCGCGACCACGATCCCGATTGCCGGCGAGACCGGCGTGTTTCAGGTACGACGCATCTATTGCATCGGGCGCAATTACGCCGCGCACGCGATCGAGCGCGGCTCCGACCCGAATCGCGAGCCGCCATTCTTTTTCCAGAAACCGACCGATGCGATCCAGAACGTCGCGATCGGCGCGGTCGCGGATCATCCCTATCCGTCACTCACCAAAAACTATCACCATGAAGTCGAGCTGGTGGCGGCGCTGAAATCAGGCGGCACCAATATTCCCCTCGAGCAGGCGCTCGATCACGTCTACGGCTACGCGCTCGGTCTCGATATGACCCGGCGCGACCTGCAAAACGGCATGGCCGCCGAAAAGAAGCCGTGGGAAATCGGCAAGAGTTTTGATCATGCCGCGGTGCTCGGGCCGATTCACCCGGTCGCGAAAACGGGACACTTTACCAAAGGCGCGATTTCGCTGGCCGTTAACGGCACGGTGCGGCAGAACTCCGACCTGGACAAGATGATCTGGAGCGTCGCCGAGCAGATCGCAAAGCTGTCCGAGGCATTCGAGCTGAAGGCCGGTGACATCATCTATTCCGGCACGCCGGAGAATGTCGGCCCGGTGGTGAAGGGCGACGTGCTGTTGTGCAAGCTGCAAGGCTTGCCGGACATGTCGATCAGGATCACGTGAGACTGGAAGCAATCGCTCTTCACGACGTCGTCCCCGCGAACGCGGGGACCCATAGCCACCGACGTTAATGACTGGTGGCAGCGTCTCTCCACACCGTGTTGGATGCTGCGTGTAACAATTGACGTCACGGCGTATGGGTCCCCGCGTTCGCGGGGACGACGGCGAGTGTGTGGGGCGACGATGAATTCACCTCACCAGATCCGCAAACTCCGGATGCTTGCGCAAGTAGTCCACCACAAAGCCGCAGCCGGCGACCACCCTTGATCCGTCGGCGCGGATCAACTGCAGCGCGCCCTGCACCAGTTCCGACGCGATGCCGCGGCCGCGCAGCGCGCGCGGGGTTTCGGTGTGGGTGATGATGACCGCGCCTGGCGCGAGGCGATAATTCGCGAACGCCACCGCGCCCTTGACGTCGAGTTCGAATCGACTTCGGGATTTGTTGTCGCGCACCGGGTTCATATCGAGTCTCGTTTCAGCAAATCCTGGTACGCGGGATTCTTCTCGATAAAGGCCTTCACGAACGGGCACTGCGCGATCACCTTCAAGCCGTCGGCCCGCACCTTATCCAGCGCGCCCTTGATCAGTTTCGATCCGATGCCCTTGCCGCCGAGTTCCGGCGGCACCTCGGTATGGATGAAGGTGATGACGCCGTCGGCAATACTGTAATAGGTCGCGGCGATATGGCCGTCGACGGCGAGCTCGTAGCGGTGATGCGCAGGGTTGTTGGTAACCGTGTTGTTCATGTCATCAATCCGTTGCTGCATGCCGGTTATTCGCGTCGCTCGGCAGCCCTCATCGGCAGAGGTTAACAGGCCCGGGGACTTTTCCCCAATCTGTAGCAGACTGCAGAATTGCATTGAACGGGTCTTGCAAGAGGCAATGCATTCCCCACGTTTATGCAGACATACGCCCCCGATGCAGCCGGATAGGTCGCTTGACAGTCGGAGTGTCATGCTCGCCAGCCGCTGACGTATGCCTCTTTTCAAGGGAGGTTTACAATGTCGGACTTTGGTTTTTTCAGAACTCATCGAACATGGGAAGACTGGTGCGGTATGCTCCTTGGCGTGCTGATCGTGCTGTCGCCATGGTTTCCCGCGGAGACAGGGCATGAGGTTGTCGATGCGGAACGCAGCCTGGTGATCCTGAATACGTTTACGGTAGGCATTCTGGTGTTCGGCCTCGCCCAGCTGGAATATGTTGCGCTGCAACGTTGGGAGGAGGTGACCGCAATCCTGCTCGGGCTGTGGCTGATTGCCTCGCCCTACCTCTTCGGCTATTCCGACGATGACATGCTCAGATTCTACCATTCAAGTTTTGGCGGACTCGTGGTGCTGCTGGCCGCCCTGCAGTTGTGGCAGGACTGGGACCTGAGCGATCAGGACCTGCTTAAGCACGGGCAATAATGCAACGACAAAGTGCTATCAGGCCCGCCGGTTTGGCAACAGACCGGCGGGTTTTTGCTGGGATAGGTGCTATGACAGCGGATCGCATCGCGCATCAAGGCTTGGAGCTCGTCATGGCCAACGAAAAAGGCCCCAACATCAAGAAGAAGCAGAAGTGCAAGAATTGCGAGGGCAAGGGCCTGCTCAAGAAGGGCGACAAGGTCGTAAAATGCCAGCGCTGCGGCGGGACGGGCGTGCGCTAAGCAAGATGTCGAGCTGCGGCGAACCGGCCCGGCAACGGCCATTAACAAGCACCGCTGAATCTGGTTGAATTTTTACTATGGACCAGACCAACCAGGCCGACACCGCCGATCGCGCGCCGATTTCGGAAGGATCCATCCATGAAGCTCACCGCCACTGTATGGATAGGGCGGAGGTGAGGGGATGACCGGACCCGTTACATCAGCCGCGCCATCGGGCGGCGTGACGCCGATGTCGCGCCGGGTGATGAATCTCGCGCATCTGCTGACGCAAAATGCCCGCCGCCATGGCGAGCGTGTTGGCCTTATCTGCGGCGAGCGATCCTGGAGCTGGCGCGAGATCGACGACCTCGTCTCGGCATTGGCGGCGGCGCTCGCCGCGCGCGGCATCGCCAAGGGCGACCGCATCCTCGTTCATTCCAAAAATTGCGACGAAATGTTCTGGTCGATGTTTGCAGCCTTCCGCTTAGGCGCGGTCTGGGTGCCGACCAATTTCAGGCTGATGCCCGACGAGGTCGCGTATCTCGCCACCGCCTCCGGCGCCAAGGCGTTTCTTTGTCACGGCGATTTTCCTGAGCATGCAGCCGTAGTGAAAACGGCGAGCCCGGCGCTCGCCTTCATTTGGCGGATTGGCGAGGGCGCAATCGGAGAGAAATCCGTGGGCGACGCGATCGCCGCCCATGCCGGCGTCAAGATCGAAAATGCCGGGGTCGAGTACGACGATCCCTGCTGGTTCTTCTTCACCTCGGGCACCACCGGGCGCTCCAAGGCGGCCGTGCTGACCCACGGCCAGATGGCCTTCGTCGTCACCAACCACCTCGCCGATCTCATGCCCGGCACGACGGAAAATGATGCGTCGCTGGTGGTCGCGCCGCTGTCGCACGGCGCCGGCATCCATCAGCTGGTGCAGACCGCGCGCGGCGTCCCGACCATCCTGCTTTCGACCGAGCGATTCGATATCGACGAGGCGTTCCGGCTGATCGAGCGCCATCGCGTCAGCAACATCTTCACGGTGCCGACCATCCTCAAGATGATGGTCGAGCATCCCTCGATCGACCGCTACGACCATTCGTCGCTGCGCTACATCATCTATGCCGGCGCGCCGATGTACCGCGAGGACCAGAAGGCGGCGCTGAAGAAACTCGGCAAGGTGCTGGTGCAGTATTTCGGCCTCGGCGAGGTCACCGGCAATATTACCGTGCTGCCGCCGGCCCTGCACGATCCCGAGGACGGGCCGAATGCGCGGATCGGCACCTGTGGATATGAGCGCACGGGAATGCAGGTCTCGATCCAGGGCGATGAGGGCCGCGAACTGAAACCGTTCGAGACCGGCGAGATCTGCGTCATCGGGCCCGCCGTGTTCGCCGGCTACTACGATAACCCCGACGCCAACGCCAAGGCTTTTCGCGACGGCTGGTTCCGTACCGGCGATCTCGGCCATATGGACGAAGAAGGTTTTGTCTATATCACCGGCCGCGCCTCGGACATGTACATATCAGGCGGATCCAACATCTATCCGCGCGAGGTCGAGGAGAAGATCCTTACCCATCCGGCGATCGGCGAGGTGGCGGTGCTCGGGGTGCCCGACCCGTTTTGGGGTGAGGTCGGTATCGCTGTTTGCGTCGCGCGCGAGGGCGCAGCCGAGGTGAGCGAGCTTGAACTGGCCACATTTCTCGCGCCGAAAGTGCCGCGCTACAAAATGCCAAAACGCTTCTTCTTCTGGGACGCGTTGCCGAAATCCGGCTACGGCAAGGTGCCGAAGCGGTTGGTTCGCGATGAGCTCGAGGCGAGGGGATTGCTCGATCTCACGAAGCAGGCTGATGGCGGTCGCTGAGAGGATGCGAAGCATCAAGCAGCCCGGCCCGCCCGCGCCGGAGCGCATTCAATGGGTGGAAGCGCGCGGCCGCGCTTTCTCCTTCACGCTTCAAGCCGGTCTGCCGCTGCTGGAAGCCGCGCGCCGGGGATTTGCGGCGGAAGGATTTGCCGGCGGCGTGTTGAACATGAAGGGCGGGGCGCTCGGCCCATTGGCCTATGTGATGCCGGCGCTGTCGAAGACCGGCGAGAACGCGGCGTTCTACAGCGATACCTTTCGCCGCGCCGGCATCACGCGGCTAAAGATGGGCGCAATGACTCTAGGCGACCGTGACGGCGCGCCGTTCTTCCATTGCCATGCGTTGTGGACGGAAGCCGATGGTCGCGCGGGCGGCGGGCATATTCTGCCCGAAGAGACTGTCGTCGCCGAGCCTTTCGAGGTGGAGGCTTTCGGCATCGATGGCGCTGTGTTTACGGCGGAGCCCGACCCCGAGACCAAATTCAAGCTGTTCGGGCCGGTACCGTCAGCGGCGACAGGCACGGAAGCAAGAAGCCGCGCCTATGCGCTGCGGCTGCGGCCGAACCAGGATTTTGCGGCAGCGCTCGAGGCTTTTTGCCGAGAGCAGGGGATAGCACGCGCCAAGCTTCATGGTGGGGTCGGCAGCATCATCGGCGCGCACTTCGCGGATGGCCGCATGGTCGAGCCGTTTGCCACCGAAATGGCTGTCAGCTCGGGCGTCATCTCGTCTGGCGCGGACGGCGCGCCCGAAGCAAAGCTGGACGTAGCGCTTGTCGACTATCTCGGCGGCCTCGCCGAAGGCCGGCTGACGCGCGGCAACAATCCGGTGCTGATGACGATGGAGCTGGTGCTGGAGGTGCTAGGCGAGGCGATGCGGCCGTAAGGCGCATTTGGCTCGGTCGGTCGCGCCGGAGACCGTGTGGCCATGACCCCACTTCCTGTTATGTTCTGATGCCGAGAGGCAAGGTCTCGGCGAGGCGGCGCGGAGCGGGTGCATGAGTTCGAAGCGTAAGCGCGACATTCGGATGCCGGCGCCTTACCTGAGGCGGATCTGGCTTGATCCATCGCGGATTGAGGACCGTGCGGCCTATCCGTTTTGTCTGCCGTTCCTGCTGGACGAGTTCGAGCTGAGTTTCGATCGGCCGATTACCATCATCGTCGGTGAAAACGGCACCGGCAAATCCACTCTGCTCGAGGGGATAGCCGTGCTCGCCGGCTATGACGAAGCCGGCGGCGGCAAGGGCTATATGCCGGTCGATCATTCCAGGGCGCTCGAAAAAATGGGCGGACAGCTTTCGGAGGTGCTTCGCGCGAGTTGGCTGCCCAAAATCACCAATGGGTGGTTCTTCCGGGCCGAAAGCTTTTTTTCGGTCGCCCGATATCTCGACGCGGCTGCCCGGGATGGCGGCGGCACCCCGCCTGATTTCCTCTCCCATTCGCACGGTGAAGGCTTTTTGCGGTTCTTCGAGGAGCGCTGCCAGCGGCAGGGCATCTTCATCTTCGACGAACCGGAATCGGCGCTGTCGCCGGCGCGCCAGATGGAATTTTTGAAACTGATGCGGCGGATGGAGCAGTCCACGATTTGCCAGATCGTGATGGCCACGCATTCACCCATGCTGATGGCCTATCCGAGTGCGCGGCTGCTGCGGTTGTCGAAATACGGGCTCGAGCCGGTGACCGTCGAACAGACCGATCACTACAAGGTCATGCGCGAATTTTGCGCCGACCCAGTGGGGTTCGTCGAAGCGACGTTAGAGGAATGATCACTCGGGCGGCCAACCGCGCCGCGGCGATTTCACCGCCATAGCTTTTGATCGGAGTTTTCGCATTATCGCCACTTGCGCACGTGAATGTTGATGTCGAGATCGATCCCGGTCACGCACTTCTGCGTCGTCTTGTGAGAGCCGCCCTCGTGCCAGCGACCACCGCGCGCGCGAGCGTCTCTGACATTGGCGAGTTTCAGGCAGCGCCATTGCGGCAGCTTGCCGCTGCTTTCCCCGCCGAACTGCCACGCCAGCACGGCTTCCTCGCCGTCCTTGTTGGTGCCGATGATGTGGGGACACAATTCGCGAGGGCGGCCGTCATAGATGCAGGTCACCTGCTGCTCGGCGAGGATCGCGTTGCGGAACAGGATGTAGGTGGTGCTGGGCATTCCGTGTAGCCGCTGACAAGCTTCGCTTCATCTGATATATTGCATCGAAATCGGATCAAAGAGAACGTCATGCCTCACGAACGCATCGAAATTGACCCGGACATCATGGACGGCAAACCGGTCATCCGTGGCACGCGCGTTCCAGTCGAGCTGGTTCTGCGCAAACTCGGCGCGGGCATGTCGCCCGAGGCAATTCTGGTGGATCATCCTCGGCTGACGCCTGACGATATCCGTGCCGCGCAGGCATTTGCCGCCGATTATCTCGCCGATGAAGACATCGTCTACGGCTGAAGGTGCGCTGGCTCGCTGATGAATGCGTCGCAGCGCCCTTGGTTGCATTGCTCCGTATTGGCGGCAACGACGTGCTTTACGTCGCGGAAACTGCCACGGGTTTGAGCGACTCGGACGTTATCACGCTCGCGTTGCACGAAAAACGGCTCCTGCTCACCGAGGACAAGGATTTCGGCGATCTTGTATTTCGCCGGGAGCGCGCGATTCCCGGTGTTGTGCTGATGCGCATCGCCCCTGAAAATGCCGCACTGAAGATGATGCGGTTGACGGCGGCCATCGAGCGATACGCCGAAGGACTTTTTGGCCGCTACACGGTGATCGAGGAAGGACGTTTCCGGTCCCGTCGATTGTGGAGCGGACTGTAGGGCGCAATAGCGAAGCGTATTGCGCCGTCCTAAGCCGGAGAGGCGAAATGCGCTCCGTTATTCCGCCCTACACGCTGCAGCCTCAACGATGACTTCGGACGGACCCAGGTGATCCAAGCGCAGCCTTTCTCGCCGCCGCTACTTCACGGTAACTGGCGTCAGCTCGAACACTCTCCCGTGTTTGGCTGCCTCGGCAATATCGCCGCGACGCAAAGCCAACCTCACAGCGTCGAGCTTACGGGCATCGCTGGGAGACAGGTAAGGCGACCAAGCGGTATCGTCCTCGATCAAATCGACGGCAACCTCGGCGGCATACTTGCCTTCATGGATGAACTCCTTTGATTTTCGCATTATGGCTTCTTCCGCTTCCTAAAGTCAGGTGTCCAGCCCGTCGGTCGCAATAGCGCCGCGTGCGCCGCATGTGTGAGGGTTATGGGAGAGGCGGAATACGTTCCGCTATTCCGCCTCACGCGCTAAGGTTCTTTGACAACAGTCAAAAATTCAATCTTTGGAATTTTCCTTGCTACAACTTCGCGCAGCAGCAAAACGAGAATACCGACGGCGAATAACAAGCCGTGATACTCTTCATAGAAACGCGAATTGGTATCGTCCTCATTGGCTCGAAATGCCGATTTGATTTGCCTATCGCCATGGATCATCCTAGATCGAAAATTATAGAGGTCTCTAATCCAGTTGTTGAGCCAGGCGACATCAATGCGATCTTGAAAAATAGCAGTCAGTTTATCTCTCAGCTGACCTGTGGATGATCTTCCTCCCTCGACGAGAAGGGCTTCAATACCGGCCACCGCCCACACCAGATCGGATAGCTCGTCATTTCGATAATCTTCAACAAATAGTCGCGTAAAGAAATTTAATGAACGAGACGCGGGTGTGTCACTAAAGCCGTTGAAGATTCCGTTGCTCTTAAAGACCCAATCTATCACATCGTCTGGCTTGATATCGTCCAGTGGCTTGAATCCTTCCTCATACATGAACTCAAGCGCACTTTGGATCGTAGATTTGTAATATTTGCTATAGGAATGCCTCTTTCCGCCAACCCACCAAACGTTTGTCG
>Ga0207652_10005448_pt1 | contig 10327 bp, 11 predicted proteins | sample KBSC63BmetaG_FD_184334 | JGI IMG/M metagenome (GOLD analysis project Ga0207652, IMG submission 184334) | Corn rhizosphere microbial communities from Kellogg Biological Station, Michigan, USA - KBS C6-3B metaG (SPAdes) (version 2) | ecosystem: Host-associated > Plants > Roots > Rhizosphere ...
CCGTTCTCGATGCTGACGGAGCGGATCACGACGCTGCAGATCGAATGCGGCATCACGCGGACCGTCGCGCCGACCCACGAGATCATCCGCGACAACGTTCATCGCTCGCCCATGTACTCCGGACAAATTGCCAGCCGCGGGCCACGATACTGCCCGTCGATCGAAGACAAGATCGTCAAGTTCGGTGACCGCGACGGCCACCAGATCTTCCTCGAGCCAGAAGGACTCGAGGACCACACCGTCTATCCGAACGGCATCTCGACCTCGCTGCCGGAAGACGTGCAGCGGGCGCTGGTCGCGACCATTCCGGGGCTGGAGAACGCCCGCATCGTCCGGCCCGGCTATGCGATCGAGTACGACCATGTCGATCCGCGCGAATTGACCTCGTCTCTCGAAGTGAAGCGGCTCAAAGGTCTCTTTCTGGCCGGCCAGATCAACGGCACCACCGGCTACGAAGAGGCTGCGGCGCAGGGACTGCTGGCCGGCCTGAACGCCGCGGCCCTGGCCGGTGGCGGCGATGCGATCGTTTTCGATCGCGCCCAGGCCTATATCGGCGTCATGGTCGATGATCTCGTGACGCGCGGCGTCACTGAGCCGTATCGCATGTTCACGTCCCGCGCCGAATATCGCCTGCAATTGCGTGCGGATAATGCCGATCAGCGTCTGACGGCGAAGGGCATGTCGATCGGCTGCATCGGGGCCGGACGGTCGCGTTTCCATACCGGGAAGAGTGCCGCCCTCGACGAGGCGCGTGCCTTCGCCAAGTCAGTGTCACTGACACCGAAGGAGGCTGCGAAACAGGGCCTCTCGCTTAATCAGGACGGCCAGCGCCGCACGGCGTTCGACCTGCTGTCGTATCCGTCGATTGCGATCGCTGATCTCGCGCGCATCTGGCCGCGTTTCGGCGAACTCGCGCCGAAGATCGCCGAGCAGATCGAAATCGACGCCAAATACCAGGTCTATCTGTCGCGCCAGGCGGCCGACGTCGCGGCGTATCGGCGTGACGAGAGCTTCGCGCTGCCGGACGACCTCGATTACGACGCGCTGCCGGGGCTATCGAACGAAGTCCGGCAAAAGCTGATCTCGCAAAAGCCGCGCACCATCGGTCATGCCGGCAAGATCGACGGCGTGACGCCGGCTGCGCTGACACTGCTGGTCGCGCATGTGAAGCGGGGCCGTGGCAAGGCCAAAAGCGCTTGACGAGAGTCGGGCAGGGCGAACTCGCGGCCGACAAGGCGGAGGCGCTGCGGCTGACGCCTGTTTCACGTGAAACGTTGACGCGGCTCGAGACGTTCGTCGACCTGCTGCTTCAATGGCAGCGAACGACGAACCTGATCTCGCCGGCGACGATTTCAAATCTCTGGACGCGGCATGTCGCCGATTCGCTGCAGCTCCTCGACCTCGCGCCCGCTGCGAAAGTGTGGGTCGATTTTGGCTCCGGCGGCGGCTTCCCGGGAATCCCGGTGGGGTGCGCATTGGCCGGCCGGCCGGGCGCCAAAGTTCACCTGGTCGAGAGCAACGGCAAGAAAGCCGCGTTTCTGCGCGAGGCCATCCGTGTCACCGGAATCCCGGCGGTGGTCCACGCCAGGCGAATCGAGGATTGTGGGGACAGCTTTGGGGACAAGATCGACGTCGTCAGCGCCAGGGCCTTGGCGCCGTTGAAAATCCTCTGCGATCAGGCGTTTCCTCTGATTGCGAAAGGCGCGGTCGGTCTGTTTCCGAAAGGCCAAGATGTAGCGGCTGAATTGACCGAAGCCGCTAAATATTGGAGGGTTGAGGCAAGGACGGTCCCGAGCCGGACGAGTCCCGACGGCTGCATCGTCGTGATCGATGGCTTGACGAGACTTAAGTCCTAGAGTTGAGCAAGAGGCCGGCGCCCGTCGAGGCGGCCATTGGCCGACCGATCGACGGACCGGGTTTCAGGAAGTGATGTGGACACGAAGGCCATGAACGACACCACCGACACGGGCAAGCCGGACCAGCTTGCAGACGCGCCAAAGGCCGAGACGCCGGCGGCAACGCCGATCGAGCCGCAGGTGATCCCGCTGCGCCAGCCTTCGCTCGCCGGCGATGCGCCCGGGCCGCGCGTCATCGCCGTCGCCAACCAGAAGGGCGGCGTCGGCAAGACCACGACCGCGATCAATCTCGGCACCGCGCTCGCCGCCATCGGCGAGCACGTGCTCATCGTCGATCTCGATCCGCAGGGCAACGCCTCGACCGGGCTGGGCATCGAGCGCAAGGCGCGCCGCACCTCGACCTACGATGTGCTCACCAACCAGGCGCCGATGCGCGACGCCGTTTTGCAGACCGCGGTGCCGCAGCTCTATATCGCGCCGTCGACGCTCGACCTCTCCGGCGTCGAGCTGGAGATCGGCCAGCAGCGCGACCGCGCCTATCGGCTGCGCAACGCGCTCAACGAACTGAACAAGGGCCCGCGCCAGCACGACTTCACTTACGTCCTCGTCGACTGCCCGCCGTCCTTGAACCTGCTCACGGTCAACGCGATGGCCGCGGCCGACTCGGTGCTGGTGCCTTTGCAGTGCGAGTTCTTCGCGCTCGAAGGTCTGTCGCAGCTTTTGAAAACGGTCGAGCAGGTCAAGACCGCGCTCAATCCGAAGCTGTCGATCCACGGCATCGTGCTGACGATGTACGACTCGCGCAACAACCTCTCCAACCAGGTCGTCGCCGACGTGCGCGAGTTCATGGGGCCGAAGGTTTACGACACGGTGATCCCGCGCAACGTGCGCATCTCGGAAGCGCCGTCCTACGGCAAGCCGGTGCTGGTCTACGATTTGAAATGCGTCGGCAGCGAAGCGTATTTGCGCCTGGCTACCGAGATCATCCAGCGCGAGAAGGCGCTCAAGGCGGGGTAGGCGTCCCGTCGTCCTGAGGTGCGAGCGCGCATCGCGCGCTAGCCTCGAAGGACCTGTGACTCAGAGACCCTTCGAGGCCGTCGCTGCGCGACGGCTCCTCAGGGTGACCGCGAGAGTATGAAGGCAAGAAGGACAGTAGCGTGGCGGATCGATCGGGAGCGGCGGCGATGGCGGAACACAAACGATTGGGACGGGGCCTCGCGGCGCTGATCGGTGACGTCGGCGAGGATCCGTCGGCGTCGCAGGCGCCTTCGCCGAACGAAGCGCCGCGTCGCCCACGTCGTGCGCCGATCGAGAGTCTCAAAGCCAACCCGCGCAACCCGCGCCGCACCTTCCGCGACGAGGATCTCGCCGAACTCTCCGAGTCGATCAAGGAGCGCGGCATCATCCAGCCGATCGTCGTGCGCGAAGCCGGCGACGGCACCTACGAGATCATCGCCGGCGAGCGCCGCTGGCGCGCAGCGCAGCGCGCCGGCCTGCACGAGGTGCCGATCGCCATCGTCGACGCCACCGACGTGCAGTCGCTCGAATTCGCCATCATCGAGAACGTGCAGCGCGCCGACCTCAATCCGATCGAGGAAGCGGCCGGCTACGTCGCGCTGATGGAGCAGTGCAACCACACGCAGGACCAGGTGGCGCAGATCGTCGGCAAGAGCCGGCCCTACGTTGCCAACATGGTGCGGCTGTTGAAACTCGGCGAGCCGGTGAAGATGCTGGTGCGCGAGGGCAAGCTGTCCGCTGGACACGCGCGTCTTCTCGTCAATCAACCGAACCAGCTCGAAGTGGCGATGGAGGTGATCGAGAAGGGCTGGAGCGTGCGCCAGCTCGAGCAGGACATGCGCGAGGACGGCGCGCGTCAGGCGGCCGAAGTCCGGCGCGAGTGGCGCGACCAGCAGAACCCGATCAAGCCGACGCGGGGCGTGGCGGGCAAGGACGCCGACACGCGCGCGCTGGAGCGGCGGCTGACCGATGCTTTGGGTCTCGAGGTCACGATCGACCATCGCGGCGAGAAGGGCACGCTGTCGGTGAAGTACACGGATCTCGATCAGCTCGATGCTGTGATCAAAAAACTCGGCGGCTGAAGTCGCTTATCCCTCCCCCGCTTGCGGGGGAGGGATAAGAGGGGACTGACCCGCGTGCGAACCGCCGCCTACGCACTCTTCTTCAGGAAAAAGCTGCACCAGCCGCTCGGGCTGACATCACCCTCGACGAGCTGGCAGGTCTTCGGCGGATGGAAGTAATTGCACTGCGAGCAGCTCTGGCCGTTGTTCGGCTTGTCCTGATATTTCGCCGTCTTCTTGTCGGTCTTCGACTGCGCCTTGGCGAGGCCCGCAAACGAGATCGCGCTGCCGCCGACGGCGAGTGCCGTGAGCAGGCGGAACACGTCACGGCGCGACTGCGTCGGGATGAGCTCTCGTTGACAAGGGGTGAGGGACTTGTGGCCGGGACCGGGCATCGGCGCCTCCGCGTGCAATCCAGTCGTCGCCACCATGGGCAGAACGCTACGGTGCTGCCGACGTTCCGTGCGCCGATGTCGCAGCGCCGTTTCCACTACCGCGCTTCGGCGCGCGCGGCGCTCATCGCCGCACCCTCTCCCACGAGGGGAGAGGGCTCATCGACATGCGCCGTCGCCCGTGGCTACCCAGCCACTCTTCCCTTCACCGCATTGGCCCAGGCCGGGTAGGTGATGCTGCCGTCGGCGGCGGCGGGAAAGGCGGCGCGGACTTTGTTCTTCAATTCGTCGCCTTGCGCCGGCGGCATTTTAGCCATCGAGGCCTTGACGCTCGGGCTCGTCACCAGCGTGCTCCAGAGATCGTCGAAGCTGTCGTAGGTGCGCTCGACCGTGATGACGCGCGTCTCGACGTCGACGAGGCCGGCGTCGCGCCACAAACCTTGCATGGCTTCGAGCCGCGCCGCTTCGACGCTTGGCGGATGTGCCGGCGCATGGCCCATGGCGCGCAACGCCTGGAAGACCCGCTCCTGCGGAAAGCCGCCGCCCAGAATGTCCCAGGCATAGGCCGAAACCGAGCCGCCGGGCTTCACCACGCGCGCCATCTCGGCGACGCCTTTCGCCGGGTCCGGTACGAAGAATAGCACCAGCGCCATGGCCGCAGCGTCGAAGCTGTCGTCGCCATAGGGCAGCTCCGTCGCGACGCCCTGGCGCAACTGCATCTTGTCGGCGTGCGGCCGTGAGCGCGCGAAAGACAATTGGCCTTCCGACGGATCGATGCCGTGCACCGTGGCCGCTTTTGCGCGCGTCACGATGAGCTCGCTGAAGGCGCCGTTGCCGCAGCCGACATCGAGCCAGGTGAGGCTGGGTTTCGGCGCGAGCCAGTCGAGGAAGACGTCGCCGGCAAGCCGGCTCCAGACCCCCATCATGCGCTCGTAAGCGGCACCGTCGTCGAAACGGATTTCGGCCATTCTTTCCCCCGTAATTCCAGATGCCCCTCGAGCAGCATTCAATTGATACCGTCGGAAAGCAAGGTGGGGGTAAGCGGTGCCGTGCGCGCTCTCAATGCCCTCTCCCCCCGGGGGGAGATGGCATAACGACGAGCGCCCACGCCTCGCACACGGGGCTGTGATGCCTGGTCGGCCACGGGACGAAGGAACATTCCTGTGCCGCCGCCGTTTCCTCGCCGGCAACTCAATCAGATGGGGCGGTCATCATGCGTATCGTACCGGCACTCGCCTTCGGGCTCGTCCTCGCGTCTTCGGCCACAGCGTTGGCCTACACCCAGGAAGAGGCAAACGCCTGCACGCCGGACGCAATGCGTCTTTGCTCGGCGGCGATCCCCGATGCGAAGCGCGTCGGCGCCTGTCTCTACCAGCGCCGCGCACAATTGAGCGCACCCTGCGCCGCGGTGTTCGCGCACTACGTCGGTCACGGCTCACAGCATCGCAAGGTCGCGGCCGAGACCAACTGACGTCGGATTTTCCGCTTCTACTCGAATTCCTCCCACTTCGGCCGGGCCTCGCCCGGCCTTTTCTTTGGCCCCTAGGCGCGTGTGCGCGGATACCGCAGGCGCGCGGAACAAAGGTTCACGAAGCGGCGTTGGGAACCGCGCGGACCCCAGGAGGCAACCATGCGGTTCATACTCTTCATCATCGTGATCATCCTGCTGCTCGGCGCGCTGCCGACGTGGCCGTACTCGGCTGGCTGGGGTTACTACCCCTCGAGCGGTCTCGGGCTGATCCTGCTGATCCTCATCATTCTGCTTTTGATGGGCCGCATCTAGCGGCGCACAGACTCGAACGCAGCAGGCCGCGCCACGTGACCCGTGGCGGGGCCTGTTTGCGCGTTTAGCGATGCGGGCGGCGCTTCAGCCGGCGGCGAGCGCCTTCGGGAAGCGCATGCGGCAGGTAACGCCGGCGGCAGCGAACTCCACTTTCGCCGTGCCATTGAAAGCGCCGAGGCTGCGCTCGATCAGATTGGTGCCGAAGCTCCGCTTCTCCGGCGCCGTGACGGGTGGACCGTCGCGTTCGCGCCAGTCGACGACGATGTCGTCGCCGTCCTCCGCCCAGGAAATATCGATGGTCCCGTTCGGCGCCGACAGCGCGCCGTATTTCGCCGCATTGGTCGCGAGCTCGTGCACGATCAGCGACAGCACGGACGGCAGCTTGCCGGACAGCGTCAGCCGCGCGCCGTGCTTGATGACGCTGGCGCTGCCATAGGGCGCGAGCTCGAGATCGAGGATCTGCTCGAGGGGGACGCCTTCGCCTTCGCCGGCGACGAGGAAGTCGTCGGCCGCCGAGAGCGCACGTAGCCGGCCGGCCGCGCTCTCCCAGACGTCGCGATGGCCGCGCAGCTCGTGGCGCAGGATGGCGTAGACCGTGGCGAGCTTGTTCTTGACGCGGTGGCCGAGCTCCTCGACCACGACCTTGCGGTAGGCTTCCTCCTCGTCGAGGCGTCGCAGCACGGCGCGGTAGCGGTCGGCGATCCATACGACCGCAATGGCGGTGAAGAAGAACAGGCCGAGGCTGACGCTGTGCTCGACGTCCCAGCCCGCAAAGGACATCCGCGGCGGCACAAAGACATACCAGGCCGTGAGCGCGCTCAATGCCAGCGCGAACACGCCCCCGCCCAGCCCGCTGATCAGCGCGGCGATCAGGATCGCCGGAAAGTAGGTGGCGTAGGGGATTGCGTCCGGCGCGAAGAGATCGATGGACAGGCGCAACAGCGTCGCCACGCCGACGCAGAGCAGGGCGAAGCCGAACGCCGCCGGCGAGCCCGGGCGCAGGCCGCGCCGCGCAAATGCGCCCAGCCGTTCGGCACTCCTGCCGTGCTTACCGTTCATGGCCTTACCCGAAAAGTGCCGGCAAATATGTCGCAAACACCGGCCCCTGACGGTCCTCTAGCCGACAGTGCCCTGTTTCGGACATTGGTACCGCGGTCGGCGCCTGACGGCTATTCCAGCTCCTGGAAGCCGGCCTTCTGCACGGTCTTCGTGTGCAGCTGCTCGGCCTCGGTCAGGGTGCCCATGACAGCGCCGACGACGCCGGCGATGCGCGCGCCGATGCCCGCCGCGGGCTTTGCCCTGCGCTTCTTGGCCGTCTTTCTCGCCGTCTTGCGTGCGGGCTTTTTGCCGGCCGCGCGCTTGACGGTTTTCCGCGCCGCCTTCTTCTTGACCGACCGCGACGCCTTGCGCGCCGCCTTGCGTTTCTTCGCCATAGTCCCCCCATTCGACGGCTTCGATGCCGTGAAAGACGCAGCTTAGGTCCGCCCCGCGCCGCTGACCAGAGCATCCCCCGCTGGATCGCACCCCGGCGTCTCTGCTAGTTGAGCTTCATCAAAAAGGGAGAGAAACATGCCCGCGCCGATGCTCGGTCCGCTGCAACCGACGGTCTATCGCTTCAAGCTCGGAGGCTTCGAGGTCGCCACCATCCTCGACAGCAAGAGCGTGCGCGAGGGGATGCATCCCAATTACGGCGGCAACGCCACGCCGGAGGAGGTGCAGGCGCTGGCGCGCGCCAACAACCTCGATCCGGTCCGTTTCGAGCACCACAACATCCCGACCATCGTCAACACCGGCCGCGAGCTCGTCCTGTTCGACACCGGCAACGGCGCGCTGCCGAAGGAATACGAGCAGCTCAAGGGGCGGATGGCGCTGGGCAACACCGCGGCGCGGCTCAAGGAGCTCGGCTACAAGCCCGAGGACGTCGACATCGTCGTCCTCACCCACGGTCATCCCGATCATATCGGCGGCCTCGTCGAAGGCGGCCAGCCGGTGTTTCCCAATGCGCGCTACGTGTTCGGCGCGGCGGAATACGATTTCTGGCAGAAGGGCGAGAACGTGCGCGACGCGCGCAAGTTCAATCGCGAGCTCTACGTCAAGATCTGCACACCGCTGTCGAACCGCGCCACCATGATCCGTCCCGGCGATCAGGTGGTGCCGGGCATCACCGCGGTCGACGCGGCCGGCCACTCGCCGGGGCTGCTCGCCTTCGCGATCGAGAGCGAGGGCAAGAAGCTGATGATCACCGCCGACACGCTGACGCAGTACGTCATGGCGGTGCAGAAGCCGGAATGGTACTTCGACATGGACGACCAGAAGGACACGGCGGTGGCGACGCGCAAGCGTTTCCTGAAGATGCTGGCTGACGAGCGCATTCCGTTCGTGTCGTTCCACATGCCGTTCCCCGGCATCGGCTACATCGAGCGCTCGGGCGACGGTTATCGCTGGGTCGCGCACGGGTATCAGCTGAATTTGTAAATTCAGTCCCGCCGTCGCGCGTTCATCGCGATATTGAGGAGCGCGCGCTCGGCAATCGCCTCGGCGAGGGCTACATTGCGGCGCGCCTCAAGCGAGGCCTCGCCGAGCTGGCCCATGACGCGTACGAGCCGCGGTGCGGTCCACAGCCGCAGCGCGGCGCCGACCACGTCCTTGCGCGAGAAATGGACCGGCGGCGCGCCGCGCTGCATGGCGAAGTCGGCCGAGTCGCCGTCCTCGATCGCGAGCCGCATCTTGTGCAAATTGGCGACGTGGCGGATGGCGGCGGAGATGATCGCCGCCGGCGAGGAGCCGTCGGCGCGCGCCTTGCCGAACTCGGCGTCAACGTCGGCGGTCTTGCCGGCGAAGGCCGCGTCGAGCACGCCGTCGAGCGCCACGGCAGAGGCGTCCGCCACCACCGCCATCACATCGGCGAGCTCGATCCTGTCCTGGCCGCGCGCATAGAGCGCGAGCTTCTTGACCTCGTTGCGCGAGGCCATGCGATCGCCGCCGAGCAGCGACACCAGCAGCGCGCGCGCGTCCGGCGCGATCGATAACCCCGCCTCGCGCAATTCGTCGTCGACGAGGCGCGCCACGGCCGCGGCGTTGTCGGCGTAGCAGGGCAGCGCCGCCGCGACCTTCGCCTTCTCGCAAGCAGCGCGCAGCGGCGACGACTTCTTCAGGTCGCCGGCCTCGATGATGATGCGGCATTCGCGCGACGGCGCGGCGATGACCATGTCGACCGCGCCGGCAATGTTGCGCGAGCCGGCCCTGACCAAAACGGCGCGGCGGCCGCCGAACAGCGGCACGGTGTGCGCCTCCTCGACCAGCCGCGCCGGGTTGCCCGAGAGCTCGTCGCCCTCGATGCGCACGAACGCGAACGGGTCGCTCACGTCATCGACGGATGCCTTGACCAATGCATCGACACGCTCGCGCACCAGCCCGGCGTCGGGCCCGTAGACGAGCACGATCGGCTGGGCGGGGTCGGGCCTGGCGACGAAACGGTCGATCTCGGCGGTCTTGAGGGCGGTCATGGGGAGACGCTAATGCGCGTGAGGGCTGTGGGCAATCATACGGGCACCAACAACACCTGATCGCTGAGCTGCGCCGGTTCTGAACGCGCCAGCCGGAAGCCGCCGCGCTCGGCCAGCGGCGTAAAGCCTTCGAGGCCGCGCGCGTGAAGCTTGAAGCGGCTGACCGTGATGTTGCGGCGATGCCGCTCGGTATTGCTGGTGACCGAGCCGGTGACGGCACGGACGTTTCCCGCCCGCAGCGTTTTAAGGTTCGCGACAACCGCGTCGTCGTCGCCGTATTCGAACAGGCCGCCTTCCGACGACGCGCCGACGATCGCGCCATCAGTCTCGCGCAGCAGTGCGGCGAGCGCGGCGGTGTCGTTCCAGTCGTAATGCCGATGATCGAACGCGACGTCGAGACCGGCGAGTGGTGCGCCGTCCGTAAAGAACGGACCGGCGCCGTCCTGGTCGAGGACGTGAATGACGATACGTCGATTCAGGTCGACGCGACGCTGCCGCAGCAGGACCAGCGCATTCATGCTGTCGATCGCCGGACCGCCGGCGATGTTGACGAGATGGAGCGGAACGGCAGGCCCGGCCTCGAGCGCATCGCCAAGTCCGTCTGCGAGCAGCATTGCCACCTGCTGCGTGCGCAGCCGCAGCAGCTTGAGCTGCGCGGACGCGGCGACGCGCTTGTCGACCGCGCTGTCGAACGGCGGCGGCAGATGATCGG
>Ga0207652_10005451_pt1 | contig 10326 bp, 4 predicted proteins | sample KBSC63BmetaG_FD_184334 | JGI IMG/M metagenome (GOLD analysis project Ga0207652, IMG submission 184334) | Corn rhizosphere microbial communities from Kellogg Biological Station, Michigan, USA - KBS C6-3B metaG (SPAdes) (version 2) | ecosystem: Host-associated > Plants > Roots > Rhizosphere ...
CCTCGGCGTGAAGGCCGTCTTGGGCCGTTCGCTCGGCGTGGATGACGATAGGACGATTGGCGGACATCCCGTCACCGTACTGAGTTACGACTACTGGCAGAATCAGCTCGGCGGCGATCCGTCAGTGGTAGGACAGCCGATCTCGGTGAACGGACAGCGACTGACGATCATCGGGGTCGCGGCCGCCGGGTTCGACGGAACGACGCTCGGGATGCAGCCGGCGATGTTCATTCCGATCTCGATGCGCGGTGCGCTCAGTCTCGGGTGGACCGGGTTCGACGATCGCCGACGCTATTGGCTCTACCTGGTGGCGCGACTCAAGCCCGGCATGACGATGCAGCGCGCAGCCGCGCAGCAGAACGTGCTCTATCAGAGCATCATCAACAACGTCGAGGCGGCGTTGCAGACGGACATCAGCGCGAGCACCCTCGCGCGCTTCAAGTCAAAACGTCTCGAGCTCGCTGACGGTCGTCGCGGCTCGAGCACGCTGCACGACCAAACGCGCATGCCGCTGGTGCTGCTGTTCAGCATCACGCTCTTCGTGTTGGCCATTGCGTGCGCGAACATCGCGAACCTGTTGCTCGCGCGCGCGACGAACCGCTCGATGGAAATGACCGTGCGGCTCTCGCTCGGCGCAACGCGCCGGCAGCTGATCGCGCAGCTGCTCACGGAATCCGTGCTGCTCGCGACCATCGGCGGACTCGCGGGACTGCTCGTCGCATGGTCGACGCTCCACCTGATCGTCAGCCTGCTCCCGCTGGACATCTCGTCGACACTCTCGTTCGCGCTGAGTGGCAGCGCAATCGGGTTCGCCGGCGCACTCTCGATGACGACCGGTGTGCTGTTTGGTCTGTTCCCTGCCCTGCACGCGACTCGCCCCGATCTCGTGTCGGCGCTGCGCGACGGATCGGGCAAGACCTCGGCGACGCGCGGCGCCGCGCGCTTCCGCACGTCGCTCGTCACGGCCCAGATCGCGCTGTCCATGGCGCTGCTCGTCTCCGCGGGCCTTTTTATCAAAAGCCTCGTCAATGTGAGCCGCGTCAGTCTCGGCGTGGACATCGACGGTGTCGTGACCTTTCGCGTCGCTCCGGGCCTCAACTCCTATCCCGCCGCGCGGTCCAGCCAGATATACGCCGCGATCGAGCGCGATCTCGCCGCGATCCCCGGTGTGCGCGCGGTTACCTCGTCGCGCGTCGGCGTTCTTGCGGACGACAACTGGGACAACGGCGTGAACGTTCAGGGCTTTCCCAAGACGCCCGACACGGACGACGATGCGTTCTACAACGCGGTTGGACCGGCATTCTTCCATAGTATGGGCGAAACGCTCGTCGCCGGCCGCGATTTCACGCCGAGCGACGTCGCCGGCGCGCCGGCCGTTGCAATCGTCAACGAGACGTTTACGAAAAAATTCAAACTCGGCGACGCCGCGCTCGGAAAGATGATGGGCGAGGGAAAGAATCTCACGTATCAAATCGTCGGCGTCGTGAAGGATTCGCGCTACAGCCGCGTGAAGCAGGAGATGCGCCCGGTCTATTTCCTTCCGTACAAGCAGGACACGACGGTCGGCTACCTGAATTTCTACGTGCGAAGCGCGTTGGCCTCAGAGGCGCTCATGCCCCAGATCCGCGCGGCGATACGCAAGATCGATCCGGCACTGCCGGTGGTCGGATTGAAAACGATGCCGCAGCAGATTCGGGACGACGTGTACCTCGATCGCATGATCAGCACGCTCTCCGCCGCGTTTGCCGTGCTGGCGACCCTCTTGGCCGCGATCGGACTGTACGGCGTGCTCGCCTACTCGGTAGTGCAGCGCACGAAAGAGATCGGCGTCAGAATGGCGCTGGGCGCAAAGCCGTCGAGCATCGTGCGGATGGTGCTTCGGCACGTCGCGGTGATGACCGTGATCGGGGCATCGATCGGAGCAATCGCCGCGTTCGCGATCGGGCGCGGCGCTCAATCGTTGCTCTTCGGCCTGGAGGGAAAAGATCCAGCCGTGATGGCGGCCGCGGCGATCCTGTTGGCGATCGTGGCGATAGCCGCAGGATCGATTCCGGCGCTTCGCGCGTCGCGGATCGATCCGGTGCGCGCCCTCAGATACGAGTAGTTCAACGCCGATGATGCGTCGGCCCGGCCACAGCTCAGGACGAAAAGCCTTCGGTGAAGCCGGCGTAGAGGGTCGATGGCGTCGCGCGCTTGCTGAGCTCCTCGAACGTTTCCGAGCGACGGACCTGGGTGATCACGATCTTCAACTCGACTGAGAGCTGGCGAATCGTCAGCTGAGTAATGCCGTCTCCTGTGCGCTCCGCCGCGTCGGTGATCCGCGAAGCCAGCGCATCTCCCACGCAATCCAGCGCGAAGATAGCGAACTCGGTCTCGCCTAACCGTCCGAGGATGTCCGATTCACGGGCTGTACGCCGAAGCAAGCGGACGATTCCGCGCAGCGTGACATCGCCGCCGTCGCGACCAAACTCGCTCCGCACTGCCTCGAGGCCAGCCACGTCGATGACCAGTAGCGTGTCGGTTCGTCGTCGGCGACGAGCGACCGCAAGCTCGTGCTGGACGAGGAGCCGAAACGATTCGGGATTCAACAGTTCGGTAAGCTGGTCTTTCATTCATGACCCGGGCGAAACGTGGAGCGGCGAAGTGTCCGCATCGCGGAGTATCGGCCCGCGCTCCGGCGCCGTGAGTCATTGGAACGTTTTGTCACCGACGAGAATCCAACGCATTCGACTGGCGCGTGGATCAGGCGTTCATCATCGCGCGAAGCGTATCCAGCGCGGCGTCGACTGCGTTCGCCACCAAAGCGTCGTTGCTTGTCGCCGCGTCCTTTTGCTGCTTGATGGCGGCCGCCGCTGAATCCACTTCATGTGCGAGATCGGGATCGGTCGCGACGATGCGTTTGAACGCCGCCGATTTCAACGTTTTGGTGATGTCGGCACCTGCGGCGACCGTCGCGGCCGTGGCGTCCTTCGATCGCGCCGCCGCCGCATCGAGCCCCGATTTCGCGATTCGATCGAGTACTTGAATGGCGTCGGCTCCGATCTCATCACTCACACCTGCATTGAACGCCGGCGAGTCGGGAACGAAAAGGACCGTACCCGCCACGAGCTTATTGAAATCGGCGTGTGGATTCAGCGTCTGCAACGACTCGAGCGCCGCCTCCGCTTGCGCCGCGCTCAGGTTCGCGTTCAGCAGCTGGGCGCTGAGCGCATCGGCGGTCGTGTCATCGGTAATTACGAACATTCGCATGTCGCTTGTCCTCGCTCAGTGTGTCAGCCGCGCAGGTTGAGTGCGAGCCACGGCTGCTGCAGTCCGCCCGGCGTAACGATCGGTCCAGTGGTGATGTTTCCCAGGACGGCCGCTTGCTTTGCATTGGCCAACTGAATCGAAATCTGTCCCCCGCGTACGCGATTCGAGCTGACGATGCCGAGCGTCGTCGCGATGACGACGGCGCTGCCTGTAGTCAGTTGCGAATCGACGCGGTTGTTGTTGAACAGGCACTCGCCGCGCGCGGATATCGTCACGGCCCCAAAGGCACCGCGCGCGATCAACGTGTTGTTGAGGACAGACCCGCCCGCCAATTGGACGACCGGTGCTGCGGCAGCAGGCGGTGCATCCGGCGCCGCGGCGGCTCCGGGCGTCGCTCCTCCCGCGGCGGCATTCGCGCCCACGACCGCGGCAACATCGATCGCCAGAGGCGGCGTGTTCGCTGCGATGGCACTGATGCCACCAATGGCGCTGCTCGGAGCGGCTGTCGACGGTTGTGCTGCGATGACCGCGACATCCGCAATCAGCGGCATCGCCGTGACGAACGGCTTGCCGCCGCCCAGCACGAGCGTACGATTATCGGCGAGGTTCACCGTGGTGAACAAGCCAGCGCGCCCCACGGTGAGTCCGAGGTCGATGTCGGAGATGGAAAGTGCATTCCACTGTGAGTTGCTCGGCTGCGACGATGTGTCGGCGTCACGCTGCACGTGATTGTTGCTCACGTCGAACTGCGTGAACGGCGCCCGAATCATGATGCCGGCCGTCGTGCCGAGGAAGTCCGTTGGCGGACCGATGTCGGTCACCTCGTTCGCGAGCACGCGCGTGCGTGTGACGCCGATGGCGAAGATGCCCGCCCGCAGCGTCGTTTTTTGCGACTGAACACCGAGCGTACGGATCACGTTCCCAACGATGTTTGCGGTAATGGCACGACGAATCCCGATGCCGACCACTGGCGCACCGTCGTCCGTACTGGGTCCGATGTTGCGCAGCTGATTGCTCTCGATCGACAACGAGCCGCCGTTCGCGTCATCCGTTGTCATTATCCCGTTGCCGCAGTTCTCGATGATGTTCAGCTTCACGAGCAGCAAACGCGACGGGATCGCGATGCGAATCCCGGTGTCCCCGAAGCCACTGATCTGGTTCGAGAGGATCTGACACTGATCGCTGCCGTTCGCATCGAGGCCCGTGGCCAATGCGATGCCGACGGTTGCCGTCGCTCCGCTCCCGACGTTCGCGATCTTGTTTCCCTCGATCCATGCGCCGTCGACGCCGCAGCGGATTCCGTCGCCGGTCACGGTAAGGCTGTTGGCACGGATGAACATCGACGATCCTGGCGCGCCAAGCCCGAGCACGCTCACGGCGGGCTCGCGGGTTCCGACGACCTCGTTGCCGCTGAAACGTGTGCTGAGCAAATGCAGCACGGTTCCCGTCAAGTTCAGCGCCTGCCGCTGGCACCACATGAGATTGTCATCGATCGCGAGCGAGGCAGTCAGGACAAAGGTCGGTCGCGGAGCTTGTGTCGACAGCGTCGGAATGGTCGCGCCGCCCGCGGCCTGCGTGACGGCGGCGATTGCGATGGGCGCAAGAATGGCGTTCTCGCGGATGCTTGCCGCGCCGATGACACCAGCGAATCCGACGGCCGCGCCACTCTGTTGATCGCGCGTCCCGACGAGCGCGATCACAAGCTGCCGCAGCGACAAGCCGAGCACGTTCTGTGTGAAAATCCCGAATGAGTTTCCCAACGCGAGCAGCGAGAAATTCTCCATCGCGATGCCCGTGCCGCCTTCGATCGAGAAGCCGCCCGTCGGCGCGACGACCACGCTCGTCGGACCCTGCCCGCGGATGCGAACCGACTTGCCGTTCACGACGCGCACGGGCTGTTTCAGCGCGTAGATGCCCGGGCTGAGACAAACCGTTCCGCCAGTCTGCGCTACCTTGTTCACCGCATCTTGAATGGTGAGCTGTCCACTGGCATGCGACGCAGGCGTCACACAGGTCGAGCATCCGCAATCGTCACCGTCGCCGCTCGGTGGCCACGGGTGCCGGCAGTCGGTCACAGTTCCAGCCGTCACGTCCCAGATTCCGAGTCGCGCGTAATGGTGATGGATTCCACGTGGCGGCTCGCGATTCAAAATCTCGACTGAAGCATCACTGGTGCGCGCCGCGAACACCCAATAGTCGCCGGCTTTGAATCCGGTCGTCCCGGTCGAGTCGAACGTCACCGTCACGCCATTCTCGAGCAGCACCTCGACGCCGGCGGCCGGGACGTTGATCACGCCTGTGGATCCTGGCGTGTCGAGATCCTGAATCTGCACCGGGGTGCCGCCGCTGCCACGACGAAACACGCGGCCCTTCTGATCCCAGCGACGAATGCGAAGGTGTCGGTCGATCGGGAATTGAGGATCCGGAAACGAGGCCGGAAGCATGGGGCCGGGAAGCGCAGGCACGAACGTCACGCGACGCGTCGCCTCGTTTACTGTGATGCGACGAATCTCGCCGGCGGCTTGTGAGAATTCGCGGACGTCGTCAGTGATCTCGACCCAGTCGCCGGTGTTGAAGCGTAACACATCATCGCGGCCGAGCGACGGAAGTTCGAGCTCCGTCGACGAGATCACGCTTGCGATGGTACTGCCAACGCTGGCGTTCTCGCGCGACCACTTGAACGTCGCGCCCGCGCCCGGCTGTCCGGCGTCCTGTATTTCGACGCGATAGAGCTGGTTCTCGAGACCGCGATAGCCTCCGGTCGCGGGCAACTCGCATGGATCATCGACGGCTGCGACTTCATAGGTTCCGGTGCTCAGCACTCCCGTCGACGGCGCGATCAGTGTGCCCCATCCGGCAAAATCCGTATCGGGCGACGCGCAGTCCGTACTGCCGCCGGCGTCGTCGCCGAGCACGCGAACTTGCCAGACCGTCTGAACGCGGGAGGTGGTCTCCACTCCGACCGCGGGCTCGACCAGATTCGGATTCTCCAGCTGCGTGACCTCGCGGTTCCAGACGTCGAGGTACACCAGATGGCGACCCGCCGCGGGAAGGTTCGGCGGTTGCGGCAGATACGGCTGCGCCGAATACGGCACAGCGTCCTCAAACACCATCTCCGCCATGAGATCGTCGAACAACCGGTCGTTGGGATCGTCGGACGTCGCGCCGTGGTTCTCGGCAAGCAATCCGTCGACATAGAGACGTCCTTTGCCGATCTCGAGCTGCCCGCCAGAAAGCGCGAGCTTGAACGCGTCAGGCGTCGTGGACGACACGGTCGCGCGACCCAAGACGTCGCTCGCGAGCGCGCGCAAGCGGCGATCGACGATCGCCATCGACTCGTTCGCATCCGCGTCGAGAAGCACGCCGCCCTGTTTCAGCTCGACGGCGGCGAAGTCGAGCAGCGAGTTCAGGCGGACGCGTGAGAGGTCGGCTCCCATGAGAATTCTCCAACGAGGTTCGGGTCACGTAGCGTAGAAGACTCCCGCGCGCAAACCGAAGCGCAGGTATTCCTCGAGGCGGATACGAAGATTCGTTTCGCGCTGGGGCTGAAACAGCGCGTGCAGCACGCCCATCTCACTCTCGTCCTCGGCGCCCTGGCGGATCGACGCATCAGTAGCGCGGCGCAGCTGTGCGTAGCCGGGATCGCCGTATCGCAGACTGGTGAACTGCGGCACAACGGTCGGATGAGCTGCATCGGGGATGCAACGATGCCGCCGCGGCGTGATGGATCCGGTCGGAATGAAGCTGAACCGAATGCATCCCTCCTGGCGGCGCTCCACGACGATCGGCGCAAGCCACTTTTCCGCCGGCGGAGTCCCGAGTCGCGCGAAGAAAATGCTGTTCGACGCCAGTCGCAGCAGCTTGGCGTGCAGCTTCCCGATGAATGTCGAGTCGTTGACGGTCAGCTCGCCGCCCGGTTCGTCGTTGTCGGCGCTGTACGCAACGTTCTCGGGTGCGCCGGCGTCCACGACCGAGTCGCTGATCGTCACTTCCGCGTCAGTCGCGATTTGAAGCGGACCGGTGATACATCGCTCGATCGTGACCTTCGCGAACGGGTTCTCGACGATGAGACTCGGCGCACCTGGCGAGGTCGCCGTTCCGTTGGGTTTCAGCGCGAGTCCCGGAACGAGCGTGCAGTCGCGCAGCACCAGCTCGCGCGGTTCATCATCGCCCGCCGCAGGCGCCGGGATCACGAGCGGCGCGCCACTGACCACGAATCCATCGAGCACCAACCGACCGCGGGCACCGATGTCGAGTGTGATGTCGGCACCGGACGAGATCAGCGGACGCGCGCCGTTCCGCGCTGCGCAGACGACGGAGATGCCTGGTGCCCCGGCCGCAGTAACGCCGTTCACCTTGAAGACAGGCGTCTGCGCGTACGTCAGGCTATCGTCGACGAACAACCGGCCACCGGTCGCGATCGCGTCGAGCGCCGGCTGAAGTGCGCCACCGTTTCCCACGCTCGATTGCGGCAGATCGTCGCCTTCCGGCACCCGCTCGTACTCGCCGCCACCGAATTTGCGCGCCGAACCATAATGGAATGTCGCGAGCAGTGGACCATCGGCCGGCGCGCCGAGCAGTACGCGGCCGCGTTCCGGATCGACACCGATAATGCCCGCCGGCACTGACGCTTCATGATTCCAACCGATGACATTGCCGCCGGAATCCAGAACGTCGGCGAGATCGCAGACGCGCACCTCGCTGACGGGCACACGAACCGCAGGGTTGCCTCGGTAGAACGTGAGGCTCTCGCCAGGTCCGTAGTCGTCGTCGAGACGAGCGTCCGGCGCAGGAACGGTACTCGCCTGTGCATCTTTGATCGCGAGCGCCATCAGTCGCACGCCGAGCGGCTCCGGCATGTTGATTGGCTCGGCGAGATGCGCGATGTCATCCTCCGGCTGCGGCTGGCGAAACAGCACGAGATCGGCGCCGAGCGGGTTGACGCGGAACTTCCGGCCGCTGGCGTCGCCAGCATCTGCGACGAGCGGCATGTTCGACAAACGCAACGACTCGAGCCGCCAAAGAAAGATCCCGATGTTCGGAATGTTGTATTTCCCCGAACCGCCCTCCGGCCGGCGGATCTCCGCGGTATGAGCCACACTGTTGAACGCTGCCGTGCCGCGGCTGAGCAGGAGTGAACGGACGTCGCGCAAGTCGGCGGTGGCGACCGCGCGCGGGCGGAGATGCTTCATGTATTGCGTCGTCACGAGCTGCTCGAAGAACTCCACGGCGTGAGCCGGCCATCCGGTGACGTCGTGCGCCAGCTCCTCGAGCATGAGCGCCGTGCCCTTGCGGCGGCGAAACGCGATCGTGTTCGCGACTTCCGCCCGGGGCGACGCGATCTGCGGCACTTTGCCGTTCAGCGCCCGGTAGCCGATGAGATCACCGATGTACGGCGTCACCCACTCGGCGCATGTCTCGATGAACTGATCGTCGTACAGCTGCTCGACATTCTCGACGAGCGCGTCGAATTCGCCAGCGAATGCGCGAAGCAGTGCACGCAACGGTTCGCCCTGCGCGGCGTCGCGAATGCGATAGACCGCGGGGAGGAGCTCGTAGAGACGTTCGGCGGACAATGAGCTCACGTCATCTCCTCCAGCTGGTCGAACACTGCGGCGTCCAGCGTGAGCAGCTCCGCCGGTTGGGCAACTCCACTCTCGACGCGCATCTGCGACGCCAACAGCCGGACCTGCGCCGTACCCGGGACTGTCTGGTCGGGAGGTCGCGTGCCGCCGTAGAGTCGCGTGATGTCGACGGCGACGACTCCTGGCACGCCCTGTACAACAGCAATCACCTCGGACTGCTGCACCGGCTGCGAGAGCGCTCGCTTTGCGAACGAATACTGATCGCGCAGTGTGTCCTCGACGCTGGCGAGGACCGTTTTGATGTCGTAGGCCGGATCACGCTTGATCCGCAGGCCAAGGTGGAAGGTGCTCGCCTGATGTCCGAGCAGCGCCACAGGCACATGTGGATCGCCGTTCGAGCGCAGTGCGCCGAGGAGATTGATCCATGTGGGGCTGGCTGCTGTGATCGGAGCGCCATCCGGTCCGGCGATCGTAATGGCAACGGTACGCCCTCCGGGCAGATCGAGCACGCGCGCCTGTGCCTTCGCGATCCCGCTGTATCCGCGTGCGTAGTCTTCGTAGTCGAGCACCGACACGGCTCGGCCGAGCGTGCGCGTCGTCAACGGCATGCTCTGCCGCGCGTCGTCCGCTTGCTCCGGATCGGCACCACCTTCGGCGGCCAACGGATTGCTGACGCTCTTCACGCCAAGTGGGGGAAGCAATAGCTGCGTCAGCTTTTCCGCGTCTACGTTGCCGTCGACACCCAGGCCCGTTCGATATTGGGCGTGCACGTTGTTCACGCCGCTCGGAAGCCGCGCGCCACGAATGCCGTCGCCGAACACGACGAAGTTCCGCGCCTTCTCATCGGTGCTCAGCATGTACGCGCGATCCGCAGCCGTAGCGCCGAACATCGAAGAGCGCTCGGTCCACTCGATGTCGCCAACGCGCACCGTGAGCTCGGGTGCGGCGCCGATTTCATTCGGCGCTGCTCGATACGTGAGCGGCTGCTGTTTCAGCTCAAAGCGTTGAAACGCGCCGGCAGCGTTCCCGTTGCCGAGGATTTGGGTGACGCTCGCGCCGTGCGATGCGAGCACGACGTTGCCGTACACGATGACCGTGTCGCGCACCAGCGGCTCGGCCAACGGCGGCGAGATCTCGAGCTCGCAGCGCTCGCTGTCGATGGCGTGCGCCGCGACAAGCGTCGCCTGCACGACGACGGTCTCGCCATCGCTGACACGATTGCCGCGCACGATGAGGCGCCGACCGCCGACGAAGCCGTCCGCCGGCGCGTTGACGGGAAGGAGCTCGTTCGACACCTCGGTGACCACCGGATATTCCGCGAACGCGAGCTGCTCGCTCGCCGCGAAGATCGCCGTGTCACGAACCCTGTCTTTGAACAGCGCGTAATTCTCACCGTTGAGCTGCGCGCGCGTGACCTTGCCGGACATTGCGAATGCGGCCCGCGACACTTCGGAAGCATTCGCGACCGAGTAGAGCTCGACGTACGTGTTCG
>Ga0207652_10005453_pt1 | contig 10324 bp, 9 predicted proteins | sample KBSC63BmetaG_FD_184334 | JGI IMG/M metagenome (GOLD analysis project Ga0207652, IMG submission 184334) | Corn rhizosphere microbial communities from Kellogg Biological Station, Michigan, USA - KBS C6-3B metaG (SPAdes) (version 2) | ecosystem: Host-associated > Plants > Roots > Rhizosphere ...
GGTCGAGCCCGCGGTCACCACGATCGACGCCGCTTACGCGCAGATCCAGCAGCTCGGCCAGGCGACCGGCCACGCCGGCCAGGCGGCCACGGTGGTGGCGGGGATGAAGCGGCAGATCGCCGCCGACGTCAAGCAGGCGGGCGCGAGCCACCAGGGCCTGACCTACTACTGGGAGCTGAGCGCGAACCCGTTCTACTCGGCGACGTCGGCCACGTTCATCGGCCAGGTGGCCGGCCTGTTCGGGCTGAAGAACATCGCGGACAAGGCGAGCAAGCCGGCCGACGCGGGCTACCCCCAGCTGTCCCAGGAGTACATCGTCACCGCCAAGCCGCAGATCGTGTTCCTCGCAGACAACGAGGCCGCCGACGGCGGGCAGTCCCCGGCCGTCGTCGCGAAGCGTCCCGGCTGGTCGGGCATCCCCGCGGTGCGGGACCACGAGGTCATCGGCCTGAACGACGACGTCGCCTCGCGCTGGGGCCCGCGCATCCCCCAGCTGGTCGCCGAGATCGCCCAGGCGGTCGAACAGGCCGCGAAGTAACGAGGTGAGCAGACGCACCGCGATCGGCGCCGCGGTGGCCTTCCTGGTCGCCGCGGTGCTGGTCGCCGCATTCGTGGGCGCGGCGGACCTCAACCCGCTGGCGACGGCCGCCGCGCTGGTCGACAAGGTCGCCCCGTTCCTGCACTTCCCGACCAGCCTTGACCCGCTCGACAAGGCGGTCCTGTTCCAGATCAGGCTGCCGCGCGTGGTGCTCGGCGCGCTCGTCGGCGGCCTGCTCGCCCTGGCCGGCGCGGGCTACCAGGGTGTGTTCCGCAATCCGCTGGTCGACTCCGGGATGCTCGGCGCGTCCGCCGGGGCCGGCCTCGGCGCGACGCTGGCGATCGTCTACCTGGGCGGCGCGGGCCCCCAGGCGGTCCCGGTCGCCGCGTTCGTCGGCTCGCTCGCCGGGGTCGCGGTCGCCTACGCCACCGGCGCCGCCGCCAGCAGGCACACCGTGCTCAGCGACGGCGTCGCCACGCTGCTGCTCGCCGGGATCGCGGTCGGCAGCTTCCTCACCGCTGTCCAGACGTTCGTCCTGCAGCGCTCCGCGTCCGACATCGGGGCGGTCTACAACTGGCTGCTCGGCTCGCTGTCGGCCGCGTCCTGGCAGCAGGTGACGACGATCCTCCCGTACGCCGCGGTGAGCGCGGCGGTCATCCTGCTGCACGGCAGGCACCTGGACGTGCTGTCGGTCGGCGACGAGGAGGCCACGGCGCTCGGCATGCGCCCGGGCGCGACCAGAGCGGTCGTCGTCGCGGCCAGCGCGCTGGCCGCCGCGAGCGCGGTCGCGGTGAGCGGCCTGATCGGCTTCGTCGGCATCGTGATCCCGCACATCGCGCGCAGGCTTGCGGGCCCCGCCTACACCAGCGTGCTCCCGCTGTCCCTGCTCCTCGGGGCCGGCTTCCTCGTCCTCGCCGACACCCTGGCCCGCACGGTGCTCTCCCCGGCGGAGCTGCCGATCGGCGTGGTCACCGCGTTCGTCGGAGCGCCCGCGTTCGTCTGGGTGCTGCGCGGCACCCGGCACGTCGGCACCTGACCGGGGAGGTGCGCCAGTGACCGACCTCGCCGCCGTCGACGTGACCGTCGCCCTCGACCGGACCCCGGTGCTCAACTCAGTGAGCTGCGCGGTCAGCGGCGGCGGCTGGCTCGCGCTCATCGGCCCGAACGGCGCGGGGAAGTCCACGCTGATCCGCGCCATGGCGGGCCTCGTCGCCTACGGGGGGACCGTCACGCTCGACGAAGTCGACATGAGGGCGATGAAGGCCAAGGAGCGCGCGAGGGTGCTCGCCTACGTCCCGCAGGAGCCGACGCTGCCGCCCGACCTCACCGTCGAGCAGTACGTCCTGCTCGGCCGGACCCCGCACCTCGGGTACCTGGCGACGCCGGGACGGCACGACAGGGAGCGGGCCCGGTCCGCCATGGCCCGGCTCGATGTGACGAAGTTCGCACAACGCCGGCTGGCGCGGCTGTCCGGCGGCGAGCGGCAGCGCGCCGTGCTCGCCCGCGCGCTCGCCGGCGACCCGCGGGTGCTGCTGCTCGACGAGCCGACCTCGATGCTGGACGTCGGGCACGAGCAGCAGGTCCTCGAGCTCGTCGACGGTCTGCGCAAAGACGCAGGTCTGACCGTGGTATCCACGCTGCACGACCTGACGGTGGCCGGCCAGTACGCGGACACGCTCGTCATGCTCGACGGCGGCGAAGTGGTGGCCGCGGGCAGCCCGCGGACCGTGCTCACCGCCGCGCTGATCGAGTCGGTCTACACGGCGACGGTGAACGTGGTCACCGGCCGCGACGGCCATCCGGTGGTCGTCCCGGTCCGCCGGCCTTCACAAGAACTCCACGATCAGCCGTGATACTGGTTGGGTGACAGCCGGCGCCCTTGGAATCGACCTCCTGATCGGGGCTGCCACGGTCCTCGCGGCTATCGTGGCGGCCCGGCTGGCGCACGGCGTCGGACTGCCTTCCCTGCTCGTCTTCCTCGGGCTCGGCCTGGCGCTCGGCGAAAACGGGCTCGGCATCCGGTTCGACAACGCGGAGCTCACCGAGACGCTCGGGCTCGGCGCGCTGGTGCTGATCCTGGCCGAGGGCGGTCTCACCACCAACTGGGCGCACGCCAGGAAGGCCGCGCCCGCGGCCATCGCGCTCGCCACCGTCGGCGTCGTGGTCAGCATCGGCGTGGTCGGCGCGGGCACGCACTGGCTGCTCGGCCTCGGCTGGCGGGAGGCCCTGCTGCTTGGCGCCGTCCTAGCGCCGACCGACGCGGCCGCGGTCTTCTCGGTGCTGCGCAGGCTCCCGCTGCCGCCGCGCCTGTCCGGGATGCTCGAGGGCGAGTCCGGCCTGAACGACCCGCCGTCCGTGCTCGCGGTCACCTTGCTCAGCCAGCACACGGCGCACGGTCCCGACCCGCTGCACATCGTCGGCGAGGTCGCCTGGGAACTGGCCGGCGGCGCGGTGATCGGCGTCGCGATCGGCGTCCTTGGCGTGCTCTTCCTCAAGAGAGTCGCCCTGCCCGCCACCGGCCTGTACCCGGTCGCCGTGCTCGCGCTCATCGTCGCCGGCTACGGTGCCGCCGACCTGGCCAAGGCGAGCGGGTTCCTCGCCGTCTACGCCGCCGCCGTGCTGCTCGGCAACGCCAAGCTCCCGCACGGCCCGGCGACCAGGGGATTCGCCGAGGCCATCGGCTGGCTCGCCCAGATCGGGCTGTTCGTCCTGCTCGGCCTGCTCGACTCGCCGGCCCGCCTGCCGCCCCAGATCCTGCCCGCCCTGGCCGTCGGCGCGATCCTGGTGCTGGTCGCCCGTCCGGCTGCCGTCCTCGCCGCCGTGCTCCCGTTCCGGCTGCCGCTCCGCGAGCAGGCGTTCCTGTCCTGGGCCGGGCTGCGCGGCGCGGTGCCGATCGTGCTCACCACGATCCCGCTCAGCGCGCACGTGGCCGGCGCGACCCGGCTGTTCGACCAGGTCTTCGTCATCGTCGTGGTGTTCACCCTGCTCCAGGGCCCCACCCTGCCCTGGGTGGCGCGGAAGCTCGACGTCACCGCCCCCGCCGAGCCGCTTGAGATCATCGTGGACGCCGCGCCCCTCGACGACATCCGCGCCGACCTGCTCCAGGCGCAGGTCCCCGACGGTTCCAAGCTGCACGGCGTGGAGGTCTTCGAACTCCGGCTGCCCGCCGAGGCCAGCATCGCGCTGATCGTCCGCGACGGCCACGGCCTGGTTCCCGGCCCGACCACGGTGCTGCGCACCGGGGACCGCCTGCTGATCGTCGTCCCGGCCGCCGCCCGCGCCCAGACCGAACGCCGCCTGCGCGCGGTCGCCCGCGCGGGCAAGCTGGCCCACTGGCTGGGCGAGCACGGCCGCTAGCGCGAAAGGCCGCGAGGGCCGCCGGTCTCCGGCGGCCCTCGCGTTCAGACGGCTTCGGCGCTGGTCAGCCCCAGGTGATGACCCGCGCGGGCTTGATCGTCACGACCACGCGGGAGTCGCCGGCGTTGTCCCGCTCGCGGAGGTTCGCGCCGCCGTACTTGGCGCCGAGCTTGTTGGCGAACGCGTAGTCGTCGTCCGCGGTGATCTCCGCGTCGCCGCGCAGCTCGACGTACCTGTACGGACTGTCCGGGTCGAAGATGAGGAAGCTGACCTTGGGGTCCGCCTGCAGGTTCTTCACCTTCTGCCGGGCGGTGTTCAGCGAGATCTTCACGGTGTCGCCTTCGGCGAGGAACCAGGTAGCGGACAGCTGCGGCCGCCCGCTCGCTCCGATGGTGCCGAGCACGCCGACCTGCGCGTTGAGCAGGCCCTTGTGCGAGTCAGGAATCTCAGGAGTCGTCATGGCACGAACTTTACGACGCACCGGCCCTCCTAGTTAGCGGCAAGATCCCTAATGTCAGAACCCGTGACCTGCGTCGGGCCCAAGGAGCCCGAGGACCAGAATTAGACCTTCACATCAGCGACAGCGCCTACCTCGTCGGCCACGCGGGGCGCGTGCGCCTCGGGAATTTCGGTCGGGGCGGCGGCGGCCCGTCGCCGGCTGATGGCCACGGCGGCGACGGCGCCGAGCAGCGACAACCCGGCCGCGCCGAGCATCGCCGGCCGGTACCCGGCGGTGAACGACGCCGCGGACCCCAGGTGCCCGTGGGCGGCGAACACCGCGCTCACCAGCGCGATGCCGAACGCCCCGCCGAACCGCTGCATGGTGTTGGTCACCCCGGAGGCCCGCCCGACGTCGTCGGGTGACACCGCGCCGAGCGCGGCGGTCGGCACCGTCGGGATCGCCATGGAGATGCCGACCCCCGCGACCACGAACGGCACCACGTACTGCCCGTACCCGCCGGAGCCGGCCGAGGCGAGCAGCGCGACCCACGCCAGGCCGGCCGCCTGCAGGGCCAGCCCGGTGACCAGCAGCGGCCGGGTGCCGATGCGGTCCGCGAGCGCGCCGGCCACCGGCGCGACGACCATCGGCGTCGCCGTCCACGGCAGCATCCGCAGCCCGGCGTTCAGCGGCGAGTACCCGAGGCCGAGCTGGAAGTACTGCGCGGTGAGGAAGGCCGCCGACATGATCGCACCGAACGACATGAACGCGGTCACGTTGGCCGCCGCGAAGGTCCGCACCCTGAACAGCCGCAGCGGCAGCATCGGCGACGTCGCCCGCCGCTCCCACGCGACGAACCCGATGAGTACCGCGAGCCCGCCAACCAGGCCCGCGAGCCCGACGGGGTCGCTCCAGCCGGACTCACCGACCCGGACCAGGCCCCAGGCGAGCAGGGCTCCGCCGCCAGCCGACATGACCGCCCCGGGCACATCGAGCCGCGCCTGGCCCGGTCCGGCGCTCGCGGTCCGGCCAGCCGGCAGGAACAGCAGCGACCCGAGTACGGCGACCACGCCGAACGGGACGTTAATCCAGAAGATCCAGTGCCAGTCGAGCCCTTGCGTGACGGCGCCGCCGACCAGCGGCCCGCCGGCCACCGCGAGCCCGCTGATCCCGCCGAAGATCCCGACGACGGCCCCGCGCCGCTCCACGGGGAACGCCGCGGCGAGAATCGTCAGGGCCAGCGGCGTCACCGCGGCGGCGCCGAGTCCCTGCACCGCGCGCGCCGCGATCAGCAGGCCCGCGTTGGGCGCGATCGCGCACGCCGCCGACGCGAGGGTGAACACCGTGAGCCCGGTCACGTAAACCCGCCGTCGCCCGAGCCGCTCGCCGAGCGCCGCGGCGGTGATGATCCCGGCCGCGAAGGTCAGCCCGTAGCCGTTGACGGCCCACTCAAGCGTGCCGATCGCGCCGCCGATCGACTGGTGGATGGCCGGCAGCGCCGTCACCACGACCAGCGCGTCCAGCGACACCATGAAGAACGCGACCGAGGTGAGCGCGAGCACCAGGCCCGGCGACCCCGTCTGCCTTTTCGACGTGACGTCCACGTCCGCCTCCGTTGCCCGGCCAGCGGCGCCCCGACCGTGGGCGTCTGCTTAACTGACCGGCTCACCATCCCTACGGAGCGGCACCCCGCGTTCTCGACAGCCTCGCGGAAAAATTTTTGGCGCTCTGTCGCCCGGCGCGCCGCTAGAGCGGGTCGACGTGGCGGCGCAGCAACTCATCGCGGACCGCCTCGTTGCCGGCCGCCTCGGCGGCGCGGGCCCAGGCACCACGCGCCCGTTCGGAATCTCCTGCTTTGTCCAGCAGGAACCCGTGAGCCGCGTGCAGCGGGCCGTAATCGGACAGCGCACCCGAGGCGAGCACGGGGGTGAGCACCGCGAGGCCGGCCAGCGGCCCGTCCGCCATCCCGACCGCGACGGCCCGGTTGACCTCGATGACCGGCGACGGGTCAAGGCGCGCCAGGGTCCCGTAGAGCAGCGCGATCTGCGGCCAGTCGGTCGCCTCGAACGACCCGGCGGCGGCGTGCAGCGCCGCGATGGCGGCCTGCATCTGGTAGGACCCGGGGGAGCGCAGCGCCAGCGCCTCGTCGAGCACCGCGGTGCCCTCGGCGATCAGCGCGTCGTTCCAGGCGGAGCGGTCCTGCTCGGCCAGCGGCACCGGCCGCCCGTCCGCGGCGAGCCGGGCGGCCCGGCGCGACGAGTGCAGCAGCATGAGCGCGAGCAGCCCGGCCGTCTCGGCGTCACCGGGCATCAGCCGGTGCAGCAGCCGCCCGAGCCAGATCGCCTCGTCGCACAGGTCGTCCCTGGTCAGCGCCGCGCCGCTCGACGAGGCGAAACCCTCGTTGAAGACCAGGTAGACGACCGTGCGGACCGACCTGAGCCGCTCGGCCAGGTGCGCGGGGGAGGTCGGCACGGTGAACCGGATCCCGGTCTCGCGGATCTTCCGCTTGGCCCGGACAAGCCGCTGCGCCAGCGTCGTCTCGGGCACGATCAGCGCGGTGGCGATCTCCCGGGTGGTAAGCCCCGCGACGAACCGCAGGGTGAGCGCCACCCGCGACTCGACCGCCAGTGCCGGGTGGCAGCAGGCGAAGATCAGCCCGAGCCGGTCGTCGCCCAGGGTTTCAGTCATGTCCGCCTCCGCGGTGTCCGGCGCGGGAACGGTCCCGGCGGCGCCGCCGGGACCGTTGCCCAGGGCGGCGACCTCGCCGAGCACCTGCGGGTCGACGCTGGTCGACCGGGCGCCGCCGGCCCGGTGGGCGTCGACCGCCTTCCGCCACGCGGTCACGGTCAGCCAGCCGCCGGGATTGGGCGGCACGCCGTCGCGCGCCCAGCTGGCCGAGGCGGCGGCGAACGCCTCCGCCGCCGCGTCCTCGGCCGCCTGCAGGTCACCGAGCCGCCGCGCGAGCGTCGCGACGACCGCGGCCCATTCCTCGCGGAACGCCCGTTCGAGCCGGGCCGCTCCGGCTACTCCGTCAGGATCCGCTGCCACGGCAATCCGGTAAGCGCCGCCCTGACCTCAATCGTCAGCCCCTCGCCCGGCATCCGCCGTGCCCAGTCGAGCGCGGTGTCTAGATCGTCCACGTCGACCAGGTAGAAGCCAAGCAGGTGCTCCTTGGTCTCCATGAACGGCCCGTCGGTGACGAGGTGGTCGCCGTCCCGCAGGCGGACGCTCGTGGCGGTCTCGCTGTGGGTAAGCTGCTCCGCCGCGACGAGCACGCCGGCGTCGCGCGCCGCCCTGGTGTAGTCCACCCACGGCCCGCGCGTGGGGTCGCCAGCGTTGCGTGCCGCCTCGTGGGTCGCGCTGTAATCGTCGGCGGTGGTCGGCGAGTAGATCAGCAGTGCGTACTTCATCGTTGGCCTCCCTGCGTAATGGTTCCCCATAACTACGGCGCGCGCGGGCGCATATCGACAGCCGCGGACCGGTTTTTTAGAGATTTTCGTGCTTCCGATGGGCCGTCCCGTCCGGCGCGGGGTTCGCCGGCCGGTGACGGTATCGCATGGAACCCGTTTGGGAAGGTTTCCAGGTGCTGACGCTGGTCCATCACTGGAGTAGGGTCACGTTGGATCTCCCCGCCCCCGACGGCATAAGTGTTAAGAGGCCGCGATGTACCAACGATTCCCGGGCGATGCCCGGTCGCGCGAGCCCTCACCGGCGAGCGCCGCCCCGCAGTCCGTCCTGCGCGCGGTGCGGGTCATGTACGTCGGCCTGGCGGCGAGCCTGCTCGGCATCCTCGTCGACATGACCACGCTCTCCGCGACGCGCAGCGAGATCATCAAGCAGAACCCGAAGTTCACGACCGCGCAGGTCAACAGCGCCGAGCACCTGGAGATCGGGCTGTTCATCGCCGGCGGCCTGATCGGCGCCGCGCTGTGGCTCTGGATGGCACAGAGCTGCCGGGCGGGCAAGGGCTGGGCGCGGGTGGTCTCGACCGTGCTGTTCGGCATCGACACGCTGAGCGTGCTGGCCGGCGCCGTCACCGTGCCCGGCGGCGGCCTGACCAGGATCTACGGGTTCGTCATCTGGGCGATCGGCCTAGTCGCGATCTTCCTGCTATGGCAGCGCTCGTCGTCCGACTACTTCCGCGGCGCCCCGCGCTCCTAGTCGCGCGGCTGGCACCTCCGCGGCCGAGAGCATTACCCGGCGAGGAACTTGCCGACCACCGTCCACAGCGCCTCGGGCTGGTCGGCCTGCAGCACGTGACCGCAGTCGTCGATGACCTCGACCTGGCTGCCCGCGATCGACCGGCCGAAGTCCGCCGCGTAGGCCACGGGGATCAGCGCGTCCTGGCGGCCCCAGGCGACGAGCGTCGGCACGGCGACCCGGTGCAGCCTGCGGCCCAGGCCGTGGTCGGCGATGGGCCAGGCGAACTTCGTCGTGCAGCCGATGTTCCAGGCCTGCTGCGCGATCGCGGCGGGAATCAGCGCCGGGTCCGCGGGCGGGGCCTGCGCCGCTTGCGCCGCCGCGCTCTCCGGGTGCGCGAACAGGTACTTCGGCAGGTCCTCGGGCGGCCCGGCGACCATCTCCATGAGCGGGATCGGCGCGTCGTCCCGCCACAGCCCGGCGGGCGACAGCAGCACAAGGCGGGAGAAGAGCCGCGGGAAGTTCGCCGCTAGGTCCGCCGCGACCATGCCGCCGTACGACTGGCCCACCGCCGCGGGACGGTCAAGGCCGAGCGCGCGCAGCAGCTCCTCGTAGCACAGCAGCAGCTCCCAGAACGTCTGGACCTGGTCGATCGCGCGCGGGTCGCCGGGGGAGGTGCCGGGGTGCTGCGGCGCGTACACGGTGTGCCGCGCGGCGAGCTGGTCGAGGAACGGGTCCCACGCCAGGCCGGCCAGCGGGTGGAAGAAGACAAGCGGCGGCCCGTCGCCGGCCACCTTGACGTGCAGCCGCAGCCGCCCGTCCCAGACGTCGACCGCCTCGTCCCGCACCGCGTTCGCCTTCATCACGCCCTGCCTTCTTCACGGGGAGTGCCAGCCGGGGCGGCAGCGGCAGACCCCGCGACCGCCCGCGCCGTCCCTTGCGCCTTGGGCCACCAGTGGTTCACCCAGCCCTCGTCATCCCAGATCGGCCGCAGCCGGGGCAGCACCTGCTCGGCGAACAGCGAGATGTTCTTCTCCGTGAGGTCGCGGGGCATCGAGCCGTTCTGCAGCATGATGAGCAGGTTGCCCACCCGGTACTCGCGGACGAACGCCTCGATCTGGTCCGCGACGGTCGCGGGACTGCCGACGATGGCGACCTGGGTGTCGACGATGTCCTTGAAGGTCGCCGTCTTCATCCGGCCGAGCATCCCGGCCGGCCCGCCGGCCCGCACCATGGCCTCGATCGCGGCGGGCTCGGCGTAGCCGGGCACGGCCATCGCGGTCCCCGGTATCGCGCCGAGGCCCCCGTGGTACAGCGCCATCAGGTGCTCGGCGTACTCCTTCTCGGCCCGCTCGTCGGTCTCGGCGACGGCGGCCACCTGCACGAACGCGAGCCGGTAGGGGTTGCGGTCGCGGCCCATCTCCTCGGCCAGGTTCCAGTACCGGTCGAAGACCTCACGCCCGACGAGCTTGGGACCGTCCCAGCTCAGGTAGACGAACCCGAAGTCGTTGCGCAGGATGTCGCGCATCGTTCCCGGCGAACCCGTGCCGGGGATCCAGACCGGCGGGTGCGGCTGCTGAATGGGCCGCGGCCAGATGTTGACCTGCCCGTACTTCTCGAAGCGGCCGTTCCAGGGGAACGGCTCCCGCGCCGACCAGGCCTTGAGGATCAGCTCCCGGTGCTCCCGGGCGCGCTCGCGGGTCTCGATCGCCGGCAGGGCGGCATTGAGGTTCGCGTCATAGCTGAGCCCGACGGGGAAGCCGGCGATCAGCCGGCCGCCGGTCACGCAGTCAAGCAGCGCGTACTCCTCGGCGATCTTCAGCGGCTCGCGAGTCTTGCCGAGCGAGCGG
>Ga0207652_10005456_pt1 | contig 10321 bp, 9 predicted proteins | sample KBSC63BmetaG_FD_184334 | JGI IMG/M metagenome (GOLD analysis project Ga0207652, IMG submission 184334) | Corn rhizosphere microbial communities from Kellogg Biological Station, Michigan, USA - KBS C6-3B metaG (SPAdes) (version 2) | ecosystem: Host-associated > Plants > Roots > Rhizosphere ...
AGAAGTTCTAAAAATTTTTTTTGAGAAAGAAAAGTATGTAGTTGAGATCGTCTCTGACAGGCGGGAAATTTATTCAGCCATAAAGAATTTTGACCCCGATGTTATATTGATAGATGTATTATTGTGCAACGCTGACGGGCGGTTAATATGCAAGACTCTCAGGCATTCACCCGATACAAGGCATCTGGGCATTATCCTTACTTCCGCTTCATCGGATAATTTAGAAGATTACAAGGAGTACGGAGCCGATGATTGTATTGAAAAGCCATTTGAGCTTAATGTTTTGGAGCGAAAAATTGCATCTATTTTAACATGGGCGCCTATACGAAGAAAAGCGCTTCTGAATGTTCATTAGCACTTTGCATATTATATCACCCTGTAGTAGCGGTTTTATAAGTTAACCCTTCAATAAAAACACAATGACATCCAAATTATTAACAGAGAACATGCGGAAAAGCCTTCTGGAGTGCTATGTCCGAGAGCTAACGGGAATGCCTGCTCACCCGCTCAGTATAAAATATTGCAAGCCGTTAATAACGAGGGGCCTTGTAGAAGTGCATTCCGCTGCTAACAGGAATCGGTTTAAAGACGCCCTTTGCATTACAAACAGCGGCAGGGAAATCGCTGAGCCTATTTACAATAAAGTTTTTAAAACAAAAACCCTCGCTAAAATATAATTGTTGTTAAACACTAAAGTGCTGCGTGAAGTGAGTTAATAATAAAGCCGCATCGTGATTAGAACAGATGAAATTGCATTTGCTTTTGCCTTTTGTTTAAGGGCCTAACATTCCTGAAATGAAACCATAAGATTTGCATATACGCAGATGACAAAAAATTTGCAAACGAGAGCAGTTCAGTGTCTTAAATAAGGTTGCCGGCGACGCCAACAGGGGCCTTATTTAACATAGAAATGTTTCACGATTACCAAAACATATATTTTTTTTATTTGATCTGATAAATATATTAAATTTGTAATTCGATGTCATGCAAGGGAAATGAGAGAACAGAGGGTGCGGGTGGTACTATTGTAGCACAGGTCTGTATTATTACCATAATAATTTTTTTTGCCAGTCATTTCATTCCTTACATGAAAGTTTCTTAATCCCTGTCCCCTTCGGTTTTAATGGATGATGTTAATGTATAAGAAGATGAATTTGAAGCTTTTTATAGGTTATTGTCTTATACTAATGGGAGTTGGCGTGGCTATACTCTTATTCGCTCTTTTGTCTACCGTAAGCCCGCCATCATTTATATTATTCGGGATTGGTACCGTTTCTTTTCTATCTTTTTTTTCCGGCTTGCTTATTATTAAAAAATAATTAATATACTGTTTATGATAATTGATGATAACATCAAATCGGTACTAATCTTTATCGCTGTTATTTCTTTGGTGGCATTGATGGTTACTTTGATTTTTTTTAATTTTTGAATTTGGAATAAACGAAGTGGGGCCTTGTTGATGGAGAGTAAAGGTCAGAACTAACCTCTGGCCTTTTTATGTGATAAGCCATCCACCATAAAAAAGCTCTTAACGAGGAACCGTTTCTTAAGTTAAGAAGCTTGAGGTAACCTTCCTCGTTTTTGCAAAACATGACTGAAGAAGGATTCAATCACTGATAAAGGTATTATACCAACAACAATGCATCTTTGTAATATTTACTCTTATATTCCAATGGCGACATACCGGTAATTTTTCTGAAAACTTCACGAAATGCTTTTACATCAGAATAACCTACTTCATACATTACTTCGTTAATAGTTTTTCGGTTTGTTTCAAAAGCTTTTTTTGCAAACTCTATTTTTACTCTTTGTGAATATTCAATAGGCGTGTTGCCGGTGGCCTTAATAAATCTCCGGTCAAAATTTCTCCTTCCTATATTGAACATTGATGATAGGTCATCAATTGTGGTTTTTTCATTCAAATTTTTTTCGATGTATTCCTGGGCTTTCAGTATCTCTACATCATCATGTTGTTTTTGGCCTGAAAAAATAGAAAATTCTGACTGCATACTTCTATCTATTTCTATCTGAAAAACTTTAGAACAATAAATGGCTGTCTGCCGGTCATAATATTTTTCAACCAAATAAATCATTAAATTCAGAAACGAATAAGCTCCGCCATTTGTATAAAGCCCTTTTTCATCAGTAATTAATTTATCAGTTCGCAGGTTCACTTCAGGAAACATCATTCTAAAATTTTCTGCAACTGACCAATGGGTAGAACAATTTTTGCCATCAAGCAATCCGGATGCTGCAAGCATAAATGCACCCGTGCATATACTGGCGATTTCTGCGCCATTTTTATATTGGGTTACTAACCATTTTACCAGTAATTCATTTCCCTTTAGTGCAAGGTTATAATTATGATTTAATGATGGTATAATTATAAGGTCCGTTTGGGCTATAGCTGAAATTATAGTATGTGGTTTTACGGTAAATAATCCCTCATTAAAATCTATGGTTTCAGAAATTCCGGCTAACTGAATAGTAAATAGCTGCCTGTTGCCCAATTCCTTCCAATAGGAATTTGCCTTGTTAAATATTTCAAACGCACCTGTAATACTGCTAAGATTATTGTTTCCGTTTGGAACTACTATTGTTAGATGCTTCATTCATTTTTTTATGCAAAGGTAATAACAGTATCTGTCCAAATCAACCCACTATAAAGTCCATTTTACACAGTTATTGGGCAGCATTCGGACATTACTTTTGCGATATAATATTATCAATTCAAAAAAATAAACAAATGACAACAGTAAATTATACAACAGCCATTTCAGTTGATAACACCGCAAGCGAAGTATTCGATGCCATTAATAATGTGCGTGGTTGGTGGAGCGAAGAAATAGAAGGTAATACCAATCAACTTAATGAAGAATGGAATTATCATTACCAGGATGTGCACCGTTGCAAAATCAAAATTATAGAATCTGTTCCCGGCCAAAAGGTAGTTTGGCAAGTGATGGACAACTATTTTAGTTTTACAAAAGACCAAAACGAATGGAAAGGCAATAAAATTATTTTTGAAATAACTCAAAAAAATAACCAAACACAACTTCAATTTACGCAGGAGGGCTTGGTTCCGGAATATGAGTGTTTTGATATTTGCGAAAACGCCTGGAATACCTACATTCAAAAGAGCCTGTACAGTTTAATTACAACAGGTGTGGGATTACCAAATGGAAAAGACAAGCCACAAACGGAAAATGAAAAGAAATTATCATCTACAAATTTCACTACTACATTTTTTGTAAATCAATCGCCAAAAGAAGTGTTTGATTCCATCAATAATGTGCGTGGCTGGTGGCAGGGAGAAATTGAAGGCAATACAGAAAAATTGAATGATGAATTTTCTTATCGGATGAAAGACATTCATTATTCAAAACAACAAATAATAGAATCTAAACCCAATGAAAAAATAATTTGGCAGGTAACCGACAGCGAGTTAAGTTCATTTGAAGACAAAGGTGAATGGACAGGTACAAAAATAATTTTTGAAATAACTGAAATCAATAACAAAACGCAAGTTCGTTTTACTCATGCTGGTTTGGTTCCAGCATTTCAATGTTACGAAGGTTGTTCGTGGGCATGGGGGCAACTTATGCAGGAAAGCTTGTGTAGCCTGATTACAACCGGCGAAGGAATAAATGTTTTTGGGTAGAAAAATCTCTGCTAACAAACGATAAGCTGAATATCTGTGTCTTCATTTCTACAACTATTTACAAGATTCTCAAATACACTGCATTATTACTCTCCAGTTGTAAAAGCTTAGCTTCTTTTTATCTGGCACCACAGTTGTAATTCACTTGTAAAAAATATTATGCAAGCAGTACAAAAAAATTCAACAGCCGGAAATAACAATGATTATAATAGCGGTGCTAATGAACCCATTGATAAAACTAGCGATAATAGTGAAAACATTTACAATGAAGAAGAAGATGATGATGAGAATGAAGAGGATGACGATGATGAAAATGAAGAAGACGATGATGATGATTTAACCGTGGAAGAAGAACCCGACAATGCTGCGTTGTCTGCAGAAGATATTGAAGATTTCGATTCTGAAGACGATGAAGATGATGATGACGACGACAATATCGGTTAACCATTTATGAAAGCCTGTATATAAAAGATAAACCCTATGAACATAGTTGTAATCGGGGGGTCTGCCGGTTCAATCCAGGCATTACGTGACATTGCGAAGGGCCTGTCCCGCGATATGAATAGTGCGTTATTTGTAGTTGTACATTTTCCGGAAGATAAAGTAAGTTACCTGCCCGAAATTTTAAATAGCGGCCAAAAAGCTTTTCATGCTGTGCATGCTCATAATAATTCAAGCATCGAAAAAGGCAGGATATACATTGCTCCTCCCGGCCTTCACATGATTGTGGAAAAAAATAAAATTTTATTATCAGACGGACCGAAGGAAAACAGGTTTCGGCCTGCAATTGATGTCTTATTTCGTTCAGCAGCGATTGCTTACGGACCGCAGGTAACAGGAATTATTTTATCCGGCGCACTTAGTGACGGCACAGCGGGATTATCAGCTATTAAGAAAATGGGAGGAATTGCTGTTGTGCAGGACCCTGCAGATGCAACGATCGATGGCATGCCCCTGAGCGCCTTACGATATGTGAATGTTGACTACAAGGTTCCCGCTGAAGCTATACCCTCATTACTGGAAGATATATCCCATAACATTTCAATAAAAAAGATTATGAAAAAAGATGAAATTATGGAATGGGAAAACGGGATTGCTCTTGGGAAATCTCCGGATATAGAAGTCTTAAAAAGTCATGCAGATCCCACCCGTTACATTTGTCCCGCGTGCGATGGTCCGTTATTCAAGGTTCATGATAAAAATTTTCCACATTACCGTTGTTTTGTAGGACATGGTTTTTCACTGGAAAACTTGCTGAAAGAAACCAACGAAAAAATAGAGCACCTTTCCTGGACCGTCTACAGAACACTGGATGAAAAAAAGGAAATGCTGCGACATTTTATTGAAGATAAAAAAATCTTAAAAGAAGAGGAAGATAATATAAATGCGCAGCTCAAAGTATTAAAGAATCTTCTAAAAGTAAATGAGTAATTAAATTATAACAAGGGTTTGCATTAAGCAATCTTTCAAACGACAACATATTTTCACTTAGCCGTCACCGTTAGACATTATAAATTGAAAGCATTACATTTAATTCCCTCCAGACTTAGCATTTCCTTAATTATAGCTTGCAGAGTGGTTGTGTTCTTAGCAATCATAAACCCATGCGAAATTAGAAGGTGCGGTAAAGTTCCAGAACTCTGAGGTGAAGAACTTTTCGATTTGTTTAATTGTTTTCATCGTTTTTATTTTAGTGGTTTTTAAAAATTGTTTCTGTATATGAGACAGCAGTTTATTGCCCGGGTTAAAATATGAAATGTTAATACCTGTGTAAAGTAACATGGCAGATAATAATGAAAGCACTTCAATGTTTTGTTGTGCAAATCAGTAATACGTTTATTAGTAAATTGGGCTTTGTATTGCTTTACTTTCGTCGTTTCCCGCTTAAATCGTGTTAATCTATTGCGCTAAGTAATAACGCGGAAGGGAGAAGGCAGGTCTATAGATTCAATAGATAACGGTTATAACTTCCTAGATACAACATCGGCGGGATATTTTAATGCAAGCTTCCGTATTTCGTAGCTAAACTCATTAAAAGTTTCTTCCCACAATCGTGCTTCCTCTTCGGTATAATTGTAAAATCCCTTACCGTTTGCAACACCCTTGCCACCAGCTTTTACAATATCATCAATCAGCTTTGGTATTTCAGTATTATTACTGAGCGTGGGAAGCAAATCTTTCATTACAGTGTGATACGCGGCAACTCCTGTTAAATCCATCCAACGGAATGCGCCCACAAGCGTCATCCAATAACCGGCATTATTGCGGCAGGCTCTATCAACATCTTCAACAGTTGCATAACCGTTTTCAACGAGATGGCAGGCTTCGCGATAGAGAGCATACATTAGCCGGTTAGTAATAAATCCTCGGATATCTTTTCGTACTAACGTAGGCTCCTTGCCCCATTTGTGCGACAGATCATAAAGCCTTTCACCCAGTTCAACATTGCTTTGATCACCACAAATAATTTCGAGAAAACGGGTGGTATGTGAAGGCTCGGCCCAGTGCAGGCCAAAAAATCTTTCTGGATAAAGCGTCTCTTTTTGCAGTATGCTTATTGGTATAGCCGATGTATTGCTGGCAAGGAAGGCATAAGGTGAGATAACGGATTCGATTTTTGCATATACGCTTTTTTTGATCTCAATATTCTCGAGTGTGCATTCAATTACGAGATCGCAGTTTACCAATTCGCTATAGTTTTCAGTAACTACTAATTTTTTAAAATATAGTTGCGATTCCATTTCTGCCATTCCTTCTTTATAAGATGTATCAAGATGCTTCCTGATTCTTTTTTCAGCATGATTGAGGTCATCTGATATTGGAGCAACAGCAATCACCTTATGGCCGGCAATAAGAAGGCAGGTGCATATACTGCAGCCCATTAATCCAAGACCTACAATTCCAACAGTTACATCAACGTCGCCTGCACCATTTTCTTTCATAATATTTTCTTTAGAAATTGATAATAAAAATTATAGAATTAAATTAATAGGTAGCTCTTCCGCCTGAAAGATCGAAAGTAAATCCTGTGCTAAAACTGTTTTCGTCTGACACAATAAAAGCAGCCATGTTTGCAACCTCTTCCAGTGTACCGCATCGTTTCATTGGGATCTTATCAGTCATGTAAGTTACCTGTTCCTGAGGCATTGCTTTCACCAGTGCAGTTTCTATTACGGCAGGCGCCAGCGCATTAATGGTGATGTTTGTTTGGGCATATTCTTTTCCCTGAACTTTGGTCATTGCTATTACAGCTGCCTTCGATGCGGAATAAGCCAACATGCCGGCGTTGCCTTCTTTTCCGGCTATAGAAGCAATATGCAAAATGCGGCCATAATTATTTTTCAACATACACGGCAGAACATATTTGGATGTAAAAAAACTTCCTGAGAAGTTAATATCAAAAACTTTTTTGAAGTCAGTGTACTCTACTTCGTGAGATTTAACATTTGTCTTTCCTGTTATACCTGCGCTATTTACCAGTATGTCAATTGATCCAAAGTGCCCGATTGTGCCCTCAATTGCTTCCTGAATTTCTATCTCATTAGTTATATCAATTACAGAAAACTTTGTGTACTCAGGAAATTCTGGCTGCAGTTTCAGTAGAAGATCTTTATTGATGTCGAATAAAGAAAGCCTTACATTATATGAAGACAATTTCCTGGCAATAGCTAATCCTATCCCCGAAGCGGCACCCGTTACTATACCAACCTTGCCTTTGAATCCATTATGCATATTTCATTTTTTGTTACGAAATTTATATCAACTTAAAAATTGTATGTAATTTTTTATGTAAAATATCTAAGAAAGCTAAAGCAATCTTTTCCGTTACAATATTAAGAAAGCTAAAGCAATCTTTTCCGTTACAATATATTGCGGGATTTCCCGGTAACTCTTCAACGCAGAAACGTTGAGCGGGACAAAATTGCCGGCTTTTGTTCCGGATGGAATGTAGAAGCCTCTTCCTGGATTTATACTGTCAGCATAGTCTTCTTTGTAAGCAATCTTCCTGGAAGTAGTGCAGAAAACCGAAAGAAGAACGATGTAAGAAAAAAGAAATAGTTTTTTCAAAAAAGGAAATTTTAAATAAGAATATATTTTCTTTGTTTGACTAACTACAAAGGTGTTATATTTTGCTTAGCTATAGAAAAGAAGTTGAGGCTACTTCATTTCCTTGAGAACAATGACGAATTAACGCTGCACAGAGAACCTCTGTTATATTTCAATAGAAAGTTGTGGTGTGGTTCTCTTTTCATAAGAATTTCTTTCGATAAAATAATCTTTAAAATAAGTTAATAACCTCTTTCGTTAACCCGTATTATTTTACTAATTATAAGAGATACAATTATTGCTGAAATAATAAAAACATTAAAAACAAACATGTCTCCTATAACTATTTGGAAAAGTGAGTGAGAGGGCGGAAAATGAAATTCACCACTTGCGATCATTCTTATTATGGCCACAGCAATGGTTGACCATACAAGTATCAAAAACATGGATTTCAGAACGAATTGTTTTCTTTGAAATATAGCAACTAACACGCTAATGAATAATGAAGAGCCTGCAACGATCAGTGTGGTAAGTAATGATGAAGATTGTAATTGGGGGAAAAGTTTTTCATCAGTTATCAGATCAATCATCGTGTGACAAAAAGTAAGTGTAACAGCAATTTGAAATGCAACATATGGCCAACGCAGCGCAATAATAATTAATAAACACCCAATAAATGTATAACTGAGAAGCAGTCTTCCAAGAGTTGCTAATAATTCATAAAACAGCCCATCACCTTTATACGTCATTTCGAGGTATGACTCAAATAACGGCACAGCTCCATAAACAAAAAAACCGAGTATAACCGTAAATATTAATTCTTTTGTAAACGCTCTATTGAACCTCACCGGAATTTTAAAATTCATGTTAGTATTTATATTCTGGGTTCGCCAGGTTGCATACCCAAGAAAGCCTCCCAATAACAAACCAAATGAAAATTCCATCATTTTCCACCAGTCAATAATCAATAGATGAGCACCATATTGAACCCCTACTGTAATCCAAAGTGAACCAAGTCCGAAACCTAATGCGCCGCCAATTAAACCATATGATGCAAATCGTACGACAATCCGGAAATCTTCATTACCTGCCTTTATTTTTAAATAACCTAACAGGCCAATTGCTCCAAGCAATAATCCTGCCCACGACTCTTTTCTTGGGTGATTAAACGGATCAGAGAAATATAAAATTTTCGGATCATTTATTAGTTTTATTCCTATAACAAATCCAATTAAAAATATTAAAAAACCTGTAATGATGGTTTGCGTTTTAATTCGCCGGTGCACTAAACCTAAACCAATAAAAAGTCCGCTAATTAATCCCCAGACTCCGCCTTTTATACTCGTTCCTGCAAAACCCCACCATACTGTAGCAGGATTGCGAAGAAAGCCTATGGTTTGTCCGTAGGTCATTTCACCACCCATTGCTGTTCCTGCTGTTCCAAAAACAACTGCTATTGCTGCGAACGCAGGAGGAACATCAAGTAACATGCAGATGGAAAGTATGACCATGGCGCCAGGTATCATTGCCCCATAAGGGCCGCCGCCGATGAATCCACGCAGGCCCCATCCGAGCAACATAGCTAAAGCCGGAAACAGAATGAAAAATAACAATGAATGCTTTTTCTTAAATGAAATTTTTCGTCGAGAAGTATTGAATTCTTCCTTTACATTCATTGCAAAAAAAATTAGAGTAAGAGTATACGTTTTACATTATTGAAAATTTGGGTTTAATAGGTTTGCATTAAATTGCTTAAGCGCTTATACCTTATAAGAAATAATGCATCAACTTCCCATTATAATTATAAGCCTGCACTTTTAGAGATAATGTTCTTTATTTCTGTTGAGACAGGAAGGTAACGAGCGAAGCAAATTCTTCATAAGATAAAGCATTGGCCAATCCCGTAGGCATCATGGATGTTTTTAGCTCCTCCCGCTTTTTAATATCTTTTGTATTTATTGTATGCGCCGTTCCGGTAATGTCACGCAAAACAACTTTATCAGAAGATTGTGCTGTCACGAAACCTAATAAAGTTTTACCATCATTTGTGGTAATCTGTACCGTAGCAAAGCCCTGCGAAATGGAAGCGCTGGGCTTGAGGATAGATTCAGCGATTTGCTGCCGGTTCATAATGGACCCGATCTGACCCATAAATGGACCTTTCAAAACTTCACCCTTTTTAATACTATGACACACGAAACAACCTTGTTGCGTAAATAGTTTTTTCCCAAGAGCCGGATCGCCTTTAATTTTATCCAGTGCCAGCATAATGTCTTCTATAGAAGATTTTTCAATCTGTCCCTTTTTGCTTTTTATTTTGTTGAAATCGACCTTAACCTCATTACCTTCTACTGGCTGCTCTTCTTCGCCACCAAATTGAGTAATTCCTAATCTCAGCTTGCCATTCAAATCAGCAAAATATTGTTTCCCTGCAGCGCTTGATTTACTCCATTCCTGCATGAGCAGCGCTTTTATTTTGTCGGAAGGTTCCCAGGTAATTGGTTTGTAATAAGGGCCATGGGTATCAGGCCGTGTACCCCACCACCACGTACCGTCATACGGAGCTTCTTCATTATAAAGCCGTGCCAATGTGCTAAGAACTTGTTTCTTCAA
>Ga0207652_10005457_pt1 | contig 10320 bp, 11 predicted proteins | sample KBSC63BmetaG_FD_184334 | JGI IMG/M metagenome (GOLD analysis project Ga0207652, IMG submission 184334) | Corn rhizosphere microbial communities from Kellogg Biological Station, Michigan, USA - KBS C6-3B metaG (SPAdes) (version 2) | ecosystem: Host-associated > Plants > Roots > Rhizosphere ...
GTTTGGCTTCTTCGCCACCATCGTCGGCCTCGGCGGCGACGGTCTGGTGCCGGTCTCGACCCTCGGCCAGGACTACTTCCACTACGAGGAAAAGGCGCACGCGCTGGTTGGGGAGAAGACCGGCGAGCGTTACACCACCGGCGATATCCTCAAGCTCCGCCTCGCCGAAGCCAACCCGCTGACCGGCGCGCTCAAGTTCGAGCCGCCCGAAGGCGGTGGCCAGCGCATCGAGCAACGCGGCGACCGCCCGCCGCTCAAGAAGGGGCGCGGCAAGCACACGCAGGGCCAGCGCGGCCGGCCGGGGAATATCCGCCATCAGGGCCGGGGGCGGCGGAAGTAGAAGATCCTCCCCATTTTTCCGCAGGACAAATGGGGAGGGGGACCGCTCGCGAAGCGAGTGGTGGAGGGGTATCGCGAATTACCCCTCCGTCAGCCGCTTCGCGTCTGCCACCTCCCCGTCCCGGGGAGGATCGCTTCAGCTCACAGCGTCGATCTGCTCTTCGCTCAGGCCGCCGGGCACGACGAACAGCGGGCAGGGCAGGGTCCCGGCGATCGAGGAGAAGTGGGTCACCAACGGCCCCGGCCCGCCTTCGGCCGCGGCGCCGAGAACCAGCGCGGCGACTTCGGGATGCTCGGCGAGGTATTCGTTGATCACCGTCTGCCCGTCGCCGATCTCGACCGAGATCTGCGGCATCGTCCCGCTTTCGGAGAACAGCGCGCCCGCAGCGCTCGTCGCCATCACTTCTGCGCGGTCGCGCGATTCTTCCTCCATCGTCGCCTGCACGCCGGCGAAGGCGTTGAACGCCTGCTTGGCGACGATCGCGAGGATGTGGACCGTGCCTTGGGTATCGGCCGCGCGGCGCGCGGCGAAGCGCAGCGCCAGGCCGGCTTCCTCGGTCTCGTCGATGATCACCAGATAGACGCGCATCGCCGGTCGCCCCCTCATGCGCGATATCCGCCGAAAGCGGCGGCCGCGCAAGAACCTTGCCCAAGGGGCGCAATTTCGCCAGAGACTCAGCCCAGCTTGCAACGCCTGACAGGACCCGCGCGCACTCATGTCCATCGCCATCAAGATGCCCGCCCTTTCGCCGACGATGGAGGAAGGCACGCTCGCCAAGTGGCTGGTGAAAGTGGGCGACAAAATCTCGGCCGGCGACATCATGGCCGAGATCGAGACCGACAAGGCGACCATGGAGTTCGAAGCGGTCGACGAAGGAACCATTGCCGACATCTCGGTGCCGGAAGGGACCGAGGGGGTGAAGGTCGGCGCGGTGATCGCGACGCTGGCCGAAGAGGGCGAGGATCTCGCCAGCGTGAAGCCTGTGGCGAACGAAGCCGAGGGGCCCGGAGGTGGCGAGGTGGCGGCGCCTGCTGCACCGGCGCCGACTCCCACTCCCACTCCCACTCCCACTCCCACTCCCGTCTTCCCGGCGAACGCCGGGACCGCTGGGAACGCCGCGCAACCTTCGGTCCAACCGCCAGCGGTCCCAGCGAACGCCGGGACGAAGAGGAAGGATGGCGACCGCGTGATCGCCTCACCGCTGGCCAAGCGCATCGCCGCGGAGAAAGGCGTCGATCTTGCGGCCGTGAGTGGCTCCGGCCCCCACGGCCGGATCGTCAAGGCCGACGTCGAAGGCGCGAAGCCCGGCGCAGCGGCTCCGGCAGCCGCTCCTGCGCACGCCCCGCCCTCGGGAGAAGCGCAAGACTTCGGCATCCCGCACGAAGTCGAAAAGCTTTCCGGCATGCGCAAGACGATCGCCCGCCGGCTCACCGAGTCCAAGCAGACGATCCCGCACATCTACCTCACGGTCGACGTGAACCTCGACAAGCTGCTCAAGCTGCGCGGCGAGATCAACGAGGCGCTGGCGAACCAGGGCTTGAAGGTCTCGGTCAACGACATGCTGATCAAGGCGCTGGCCAAGGCGCTGCTCGCGGTGCCGGTTTGCAACGTGCAGTTCGCGGGCGACACGCTGCTGAAGTTCAGCCGCGCGGACATCTCCGTCGCGGTATCGATCGCCGGCGGGCTGATCACCCCGATCATCGTCGACGCCGGCGCCAAGTCGATCTCGGCCATCAGCGCGGAGATGAAAGACCTCGCCGAGCGCGCTCGCGAGCACAAGCTGCAGCCGCACGAATACCAGGGCGGCACGGCCAGCCTCAGCAACATGGGCATGTTCGGCATCAAGCAGTTCGAGGCGGTGATCAATCCGCCGCAAGCGATGATCATGGCCATCGGCTCGGGCGAGAAGCGGCCTTACGTGGTCGACGGCGCCCTCGGCGTCGCCACCGTGATGAGCGCGACCGGCAGCTTCGACCACCGCGCGATCGACGGCGCCGACGGCGCGCAGCTGATGAAGGTGTTCAAGGAGCTGTGCGAGAAGCCGCTGGGGCTGGTGGCTTGAGCCCGAAGGATTTTCCTACCCGGTTTTATTCTGCCAGCGTCCCGGACATGATTTTCGACTCGTCAAAACGCCTTGTTCCGAGAGTGCCCATGGTCACTGCGAACATTGGGACCATTCGCGCATGAGCGATCAGCGCGATCCCGCGATTCGCGTCACCGCGATGCCGGCCGACGCCAACGCTTATGGCGATATCTTCGGCGGCTGGCTGATGAGCCTGATGGATTCCGGCGCCGGGCTGGTGGCCGCGCGCTTCACCAAAGGCCGTGCGGTGACGGTGGCGATGGACGGGATGCAGTTCCATTATCCGGTCTCGGTCGGCGACGAGGTCTCGGTCTATTGCGACATCCAGAGCATCGGCCGCACCAGCATGAAGATCGCCGTCGAAGCCTGGCGCCGCCACCGGCACGAGGAAGAAGCGGTCAAGGTGACCGAGGCGGTGTTCACCTTCGTCGCGGTGGATGCGGACAAACGCCCGCGGGTGATAGAGCCGTGAACGAGCAAGCAGCTAAACTTGAGCCCTTGCGGCGAGTGAACCTGCGAGATGCCGGCCTCGCGGTGTGCATCGCGCTGGCGATGATCTTTGCGGTCATTGTCGAAGACTTGGTCGCGGTCATGATCGCCCATTCGGCGAGCTTGAGCGAACTGGCGGTCCTCAGTCTATTCGCCGTCCCGCTCGTCACCGGATGGGTAGCGATCGCGATCAGCCTTGCCGAGCGCCCGATCCGGCTGAGACTCGGCGTGGCGGCGCTGCTGCTCCTCCTCCCCCCGCTCATTCTGCTCGGAGTTTGGAATGCCTGACACTTACGACGTCATCGTTCTCGGATCGGGCCCCGGCGGCTATGTCGCGGCGATCCGTTGCGCGCAGCTGGGGTTGAAGACGGCGATCGTCGAGCGCGAGCTCTTGGGCGGCATCTGCCTCAACTGGGGGTGCATCCCGACCAAGGCGCTGCTGCGTTCGGCCGAGATCTATCACTACATGCAGCACGCCAAGGATTATGGCCTGGTTGCCAAAGAGATAGAGGCCGATCTTGAGGCTGTGGTGAAGCGCAGCCGGGGCGTCGCCAAGCAGCTCAATGCCGGCGTCACGCACCTGATGAAGAAGAACAAGATTGCGGTGCACATGGGTGTCGGCACGTTGACCGGACCGACGAGCCTGACCGTGAAGGGCGAGAAAGGCGAGGAGCAGCTCACCGCAAAGCACGTGATCGTCGCCACCGGCGCCCGGGCGCGGGACCTGCCGTTCGCGCCGGCCGACGGCGAGCGGGTGTGGACTTATCGTCATGCGATGACCCCGCCGGAAATTCCGACCAAGCTGCTGGTGATCGGCTCGGGCGCGATCGGGATCGAATTTGCCAGTTTCTACAACGACATGGGCGCCGAAGTTACCGTGGTCGAGATGCTCGACCGGGTCGTGCCGGTCGAGGATGCCGATGTCTCCGCGTTCCTCGAGAAGGCGCTGACCAAGCAGGGCATGACGATCATGACCGGCGCCGGGGTGGGGGATCTGAAGGTCGGCGCGAATGGCGTCACGGCCTCGATCAAGGCCAAGGACGGCAAGGTCACGCAGAGCGAGTTCAGCCACGTGATCGTCGCCATCGGCATCGTGCCGAACACCGAGAACGTCGGGCTGGAGAAAGTCGGCGCGAAGCTCGACCGCGGGTTCATCCAGATCGACGGTTACGGACGTACTGGCGTCAAAGGCCTGTGGGCGATCGGCGACTGCGTGCCGGGCCCGTGGCTGGCGCACAAGGCGAGCCACGAAGGCGTCACCGCCGCCGAGGCGATCGCGCAGGAGCTCGGCAACAAGGACCTCCACCCGCATCCGCTCGACCGCAACAACATCCCGGGTTGCACTTATTGCCGCCCACAGATCGCCAGCGTCGGCATGACCGAAGCCAAAGCGAAGGAGGCTGGGTTCACGGTAAAGGCCGGCACCTTCCCGTTCATCGGCAACGGCAAGGCGATCGCGCTGGGCGAGGCGGAAGGCTTCGTGAAGACGGTGTTCGACGCCAAGACCGGCGAGCTGCTCGGCGCGCACATGGTCGGGGCCGAGGTCACCGAGATGATCCAGGGCTATGTTGTGGCCAAGACGCTCGAGACGACCGAAGCCGAGCTGATGCAGTCGATCTTCCCGCACCCGACGATTTCCGAATCGATGCACGAATCGGTCCTCGCCGCTTACGGAAGAGCGATCCACATCTGAGCTAAACCGTTCGTCGCATTCGCTTTTTACCCGGGAACCCGGGTTCGCCGCTTCCGTTGAGGCAGCGAGGAGCGAGGCGATGGAATTCGAAATCGACGATTGCGAGGTGTTGTTCGACCCCAGCACCAATCCGAGCCTTGTCCACAATCCGCGCGCCGCGCGCTCGCGCCACTCGCGCCTGGCGAGCTGGAACCCCAAGCCCTGCCAGAAAGCGGTGGCGATACCCGAAGAAGAAGAACAGCTCGCCTGAGCGCGGCTTCTCCGATCAAGCTTATCGAAAACCCTCGGTTGACCGCACGGCCGGCTGCGGTGTTAATGTCGAATCCTCTGAAAACAAAGCCAAAGAGGAGCTCGCCAGGATGCCTGAGGAAATCCGTTATTCGCGTAAGTTGGGCCCGCTGACCCCGCTGGTCGGTGAGTGGGAAGGGGACGTGGGCGTCGACCTGTCGTACCACAACAAGGATGACTGGACCGCCGAGACGACCTACTTCGAGAAGGCCTGGTTCAAGCCCATTCCGGTGCAGGAAAACGGTCAGCAGGTGCTGTGGGGTCTGAGCTACGGGATGACCGCGTGGCGTCACGGCGAAGAAGCGATGGACCCGTTCCACGACGAGGTCGGCTTCCTGCTGTGGGACAAGGCTCACGGCCAGGTGATGCGCAACGTCGTGTTCGGCCGCGGCATCGCTATTCTGGCAGGCAGCGACGCCGGGCCGCACGATACCGAACTGCGCTTCGACGCCAAGCCGGGCCAGGCTCATTACGGCATCCTGCAGAACAAGTACCTGCTCGAACGCGCCGAGCTGCGCGACTTCACCAGCACGTTCACCATCAACGAAGATGGCACGCTGAGCTACACGTCCGACCTCGTGCTCAGGCTCGCCGCGACCGGCGAGGAGATGCATCACACCGACCGGAACACGCTGCATCTGGTGAAGCGCTACCATCCGGGCTCGGAGAACGGCTGAAGGCTGGCGGACGGGGTGGGATTGTCCTGCGGACGTCTCCGCGCCTGCGGCGCTCCGGCTCCGAAGCCACATGGCGGATGGGGTGGGATTCGAACCCACGGACGGCTTGCACCGTCGCTGGTTTTCAAGACCAGTGCCTTAAACCACTCGGCCACCCATCCTTCGCGCTCCGGCTAGCGGCGAAACCGGCGCTTGTCACTGAAAGAGCGCGCGCATTGGGCCGCTGCGGGCGTGACTCTCAGCGCCGGTTCATTTAGACAAAATCAAACAAGCCGCATCCGCGCGGCGGGAGAGGGATGGGACGATGGCGGGAATGCTGAAGGCGGGGATTCTGGGCCTGGTGAGCGTCGCTTCGCTGACGCTTGCGGCTCCGGCGGCGGCGCAGGCGGGCAATTGCTCGCGCGACAGCTTGCAGGATGTCGCCAATCGCTACGTCAAGGCGCAGCACGATGGCTCCGTCTTCGCCCTGCCGGTCGGCGAATGGGTCGATTACCGCGAGAACTATGGCCTGGTGTCGACGACCACCGGCGTGATCGGTCAGCCGGCGGACTTCGCCTGGCACGTCGCCGTGATCGACCCGGGCGCCTGCCGGGTCTTCGTGCAAGGCGTGATCCTCCAGCCCAAGCCTTACATCGTCGGCACGGTGCTCGGGTGGAGCTTCAACGGCCTCGGCGCGATCAACAGCGTCGTCAGCAAGCCGGGCGACCCGCAATTCGATGCCGCGGCGGCCAGCGGCAGCGCGAGCAAGGAAGACTGGGGCGACATACCGGCCGACAAGCGGGCGACGCGCGACGCGTTGCAGGCGGCGGCCAACGCCTATCTCGCTTCCAAGGGCGTCAAGCTCGCGGAGGCGGAGTTCACGATTGACGAGACCAAGGGCGCGGTCGCCGTGCGCGGCCGCCTCGGCAGCGACGAGGGCCCTGCCGTAGCGCACGTCTTGCGGATCGAAGGCGGCCAGGTCCGCTACGATCACGCGCTGACGCCGAAGGCATAGGAGCCCGGGCTCACGCCCGGCGGGATGAGGAGAGGGATGTGACGAAAAGATGGGTGGCCGCAATCCTTGGCGGCGCGGCGATGGTGGCGATTTCGAGCCCGGCCGCGGCGCAATTCGGCGGCGGGCCGTGCGACCGCGCGACGCTGCAGTCGCTCGCCGACAAGTACGTCCAGGCGCAGACCGAGGGCCTGCCGCTGCGCGTGCCGATGGGCAACTGGGTGGTCTATACCGAGAACGGCGCGCTTTCGACGATGTCGCAAGGCGTGCTTTCCACCGAGCTCAAGATCGCGTGGCACCGCGCGCTGCTCGATGAAAAGCAGTGCAAGGTCTACCTCGAGATGGTCGCGCCCGATGCCGATCATCCGCACGTCATCGCGGTCCAGTTCAGCGGCTTCGGCGGCAACGGTTCGAACTTCCAGGTGATCGACACCAAGCCGGGCGACTGGCTGTTCGACGCCAACTACACCCTGAAGTACGCCCAGCACGAAGACTGGTCGGAAATCCCCGCCGACAAGCGCGCGACGCCCGAACAGCTCAAAGCGGTGGCCGACGCATACCTCGACTATTTCAAGGACAAGTCGGTCCAGGTGCCGTGGGGCACGCCGTGTGCGAGGCTCGAAGGGAGCGTCTACACCGCCAAGGGCACGCCGCAGGACAGCTGCAATGTCGGCGTGCCGCAGAACATCGACATGGCCGATCGCCAGTACGTGATCGACCCGACGATCGGCGCGGTGGACGTGATGCTCAAGATGGGCCCGAACAAGCGGCCCGACAGCCACGTGTTCCGCATCGAGAACGGCAAGATCCGCTTCATCCACACCGTCACCAACTGCGGCAAGGACGACAATTGCGGGCTCGGCAACTTTGCCGACATGCTCAAGAAAAACCCGGGAATGCATCCGGACATCAAAGGCTAAGCCAGGTGGCGCGATGATCGCTCCGCTCGTCGCACGGCGGCGAGCGGGGCATTTCCATCGGCGGCGAGGCGTGCGAAAAGCGCGACATGAACTTTCGCCGGCACCTGATTCTTCTCGCCGCGCTGGCCAGCCTGGCCGTTACATCATCGAGCGCGCCGGCGCAGACCGCGTCTTCGTTCGACGCCTACCTGCAACTGGTCTCCGCGAAAGCCCGCGCGCAAGGGGTCAGCGAAGCGGCGATCAACACCGTGCTCGCCGGGCTGCAGCCGAGCCAGCGGGTGATCGATCTCGACCGCGGTAACGTCCAGTCTCCCGGGCAGCCGGGTTTCCCGCCGCTGGCGCCTTACCTCAGCAGCCACAACACGTCCGCCCGCATTGCCGGCGGGCAGAGGGTCTACCGGCAGATCGGCTCGCTCGCGACCCGGGTGGAACAGCGCTACGGCGTTCCCGCTCCGGTCCTGCTCGCGATCTGGGGCCACGAGACGAGCTACGGCGCGGTGCAGGGCGGCTTCGATCTCGCCCAGGCGTTAGCCACCCTGGCGTGGGAAGGGCGGCGGCGGGACTTGTTCGAGCCCGAGCTGATCGACCTGATGAAGATGGTCCAGCAAGGCGTCCCGCGCTCGCGCCTGGTGGGCAGTTGGGCCGGCGCGTTCGGCAACCCGCAGTTCCTGCCGAGCGTCTATTTGCGCCTCGCGGTCGACGCCGACGGTGACGGATCGCGCAATATCTGGACCAGCCAGGCCGATACCCTGTTCTCGATCGGCAACTACTTCCACGATGCCGGGTGGCGCCCGGGGCAGCCGTGGGGGGTGAGGGCGACCGTCCCGGCGGGCCTCAACCGCACGGCGCTGCAGAGCCGGATGCATCCCGCCCAGTGCCCCCGGGTCTACGTCCGTCACAGCGCGTGGAAGACGGTTCGCGAGTGGCGCGCGCTGGGGATCATTCCGCAAAAGCCGCTGGCGGACAATGTCCTTACCGCGCTGTTCGAACCCGACGGGCCGTCGGCGCCGGCCTACCTCTTAACCCACAATTATAGGGTTATCCTCGAATATAACTGCTCGAACTACTACGCGATGAGTGTGGGGTTGCTTGCAGATGAGATTGCCGGCTGAACGGATCGCCCGATCCTGTGCCTTCGTCCTGATCCTCGGCGCCGCGTGGACGGCTTGCGCCGCGCATTCGCGGCCCGCACCCGTGGCAGTCCCCGTCAATGGCCCGTCGAGCGACTACCCGGTGGTGGTCGGCGCGCCGTACACGATCGGATCGACCCTCTACACGCCGATCGACGCGATGAATTACGACGAGGTCGGCCATGTCGCGGCCGACACCGGCTCGGGCGTGACCGGATCGAGCCACACCTTGCCCCTGCCGAGCTACGCCGAGGTCACCTCGCTCGAGACCGGCAAGACGATCCTGGTGCGCATCGAACGGCGCGGGCCGATGAACGGCGACGCGGTCGTTGCGCTCACCCCCGCCGCGCTGATCCAGCTGGGAGCCGCAGCGGGCACGCCAGTGCGGGTACGCCGCGTCAATCCGCCGGAAGAAGAGCGCGCGGCGTTGCGGGCCGGGCGTTCGGCGCCCGCGCGAATGGACACCCCGGCGTCGTTGCTGGCGGTGCTCAAGCGCAAGCTGCCCGGCGCGGGCTCGGCTTCGCTGCGGTCCACTCCCAGCCCCGCAGCCGTCGCCCAAGTCGATGCGCAGCCGAGCGCGCCCAAGCCGCTCGCGGCTGTCGCGACGAAGGCACCCTCCGGCAGCCAGGCGAATAGTTCGCCGCCCAAGCCGCCGGTCGCCCAACCGGCGCGGCCCGCTATCGAAGCGAAGCCCGCCGTTCCGGCCGCGGTCGCGCACCGGGACACGGCGCCAGCGAAGAGCGCCGCGCCGGACGCGCAAGCGAGCGCCCACGGCGCGTTCCAGGTCCAGGCCGCGACCATGAGCACGGTCGAGCGCGCCCGCGCTGTGGCGAGCGCGGTCGGCGGCTCCGTCACCCCGGCGGGCAAATACTTCCGGGTTCGCACGGGCCCGTTCGCCAACCGCAAGGAAGCCGAAGCCTCGCTCGCAAAGCTGCGGGCGGCGGGTTATAGCGACGCGCGAATCCTAACCAACGGCTAGCCTAAGGCGCGGCACCTGCCGTCGCTGCGGCAGGAGCGGTCTTGAAACCGATTTCGACGATTATCGCCTGCCTCGCTGTCCTGGCTTCGGCCGGGGCGGCAAGCGCGCCTGCCACGCCATCCGCTGCGGCTCCGCCCCAAGGCGCGCCGGTCGATCCAGAAATCCCGGTGGCGTTGCTGGTCGACCTCTCGACCGGGCAGACATTGTTCGCGCGCGAGCCGGATCGGCGCTTCATGCCCGCTTCGGTGACGAAAGTGATGAGCCTTTATACCGCCTTCGACCTGGTCAAGCGCGGCAAGCTGTCGCTCGATCAGGAAGCGACCTTCGATAAGGACCTGGCGAAGGATTGGCAGGGCGTCGGCTCGTCGTTGCTGCTCAAGGAGGGCGACCGGGTCCCGATCCGCGAACTGCTGATGGGCGTGGCGACGGTTTCCGCCAACGACGGGGCGGTGACCCTGGCCAAGACAGCCGCCGGCTCGATCGACAACTGGGTCGCGCTGATGAACCAGAACGCCGCCAGGCTCGGCATGCACGACAGCCACTTCGGCTTGCCCAACGGCTACATGGACGAAGGCCGCACGTACACCAGCGCGCACGACCTGATCCGCCTGGCCACAGCGCTGACGACGCGCTTTCCGGACTTGTACAAGGAATTCATCGGCCACCACGGGATGAGCTACAACGGCATCACCCAGAACAACCACGATCCGATCACCGGCGTCGTGCCGGG
>Ga0207652_10005459_pt1 | contig 10318 bp, 10 predicted proteins | sample KBSC63BmetaG_FD_184334 | JGI IMG/M metagenome (GOLD analysis project Ga0207652, IMG submission 184334) | Corn rhizosphere microbial communities from Kellogg Biological Station, Michigan, USA - KBS C6-3B metaG (SPAdes) (version 2) | ecosystem: Host-associated > Plants > Roots > Rhizosphere ...
GTTGTTTGTCCAGCAGCGCGACGGAACCTTCCAGCCGACGGCACAACCGGCGTTTGCGGCGGACAGCATCGCCGAGGACACCGGCGCGGATTTTCTGGACGCCAACGGCGACGGGTTTCTCGATCTGTTCGTGGCGAGCGGTGGCAACGAATTCTCGGGATCGCAGGACGCTCTGCGTCCGCGACTCTACCTGAATGACGGCCACGGAAAGTTCCAGCGCGCGCGGGATGCTGTTCCTGCGATCTTCGAGAATGCTTCGGCGGTGGCTGTCGGAGACTTCAATCGCGATGGCCGCCCCGACGTGTTCCTCGGTGGCCGGGTTCAGGCGCACGAGTATGGGCTCATCCCGCACAGCCATCTGCTTCAGAACGATGCCGGGGGCCGATTCATCGATGTAACAGGAGATGTCGCGCCGGGGCTCCTAGATGCAGGCATGGTGACGGCTGCGACATGGCTCGACTACGATCACGACGGCAAGCTCGACCTCATCGTGGTCGGCGAATGGATGCCGGTGCGCGTCTTTCATCAGGAGGATGGCAAGCTCGTCGAGCGCACTCGCGAGGCAGGTTTCGCAAATACGAATGGGTGGTGGAGCAACATCACCGCCGTGAATCTTCGCGGCAACGGCCGGCGCGATCTGGTGCTCGGCAACGCCGGCTTGAATTCGTACCTGCGGGCGTCGACGAAGGAGCCGGTGCGACTTTACGTGAATGACTTCTCGCACGCTGGTGCCGGGAACGTCGAACAGATTCTCACCGCCTACCACGATGGCGTGAGCTATCCGGTCGCCGGACGCGACGAGCTGCTCAAGAGGTTCCCATCCCTGCGCGCGAAATTCCCGACCTACAAGGACTTCGGCTCGACCCGGATTGAAGATCTTTTTCCTCGTGAGGATTTGCAGAGCGCCCAGTTGCGCGAAGCCGACACCTTCGCCAGCGCGATTGCCCTCGACAACGGCGACGGGACTTTCACGATCCGTCCGCTACCTCCCGAAGCCCAGCTCGCGCCGATCTACGCTACACTCGCCGGCGATTTCGATCGCGATGGCCAAACCGACCTCATCGTCGGCGGCAATCTCTACGGAATGATGCCCGTCCTAGGCCGCGCCGACGCCAGCTACGGCCTCCTGCTCCACGGCGATGGTAAGGGTGGCTTCACTCCCGTAGACGCGGCCCGCAGCGGCATCGCGATCGACGGTGAGATTCGCGCGATCAGGGCGTTGAAAGCCGATGGCCGCATAGTGATCGTGGTCGCGCGCAACAACAATACGGTGCTTGTGCTTCGCCCCCGCCAATAACGTCCCGATGCAGTGAGCTAGGATCTGGCAGCTACGCTACTGAGGTCTGGCACCCGTTCCGTTGCAGTTACTTGATCTGTTCCCAGGGCCGAGTCTCGAAATGCCACTCGATCCTGTCAGGGTGAAAAATGTGGCCGAGCAGCTCCACTCCCTCAGCCACTCGCGGCCCCGGTCTGGCGAAGTACGCGTTGGCGTCCACCGCGACCACCTCAGCGTCCGTAACCTGCGGCAGTCTCTTCGCGACCGTGATGGCATCGGCGAGCCCGTACCCACACGGGGCGACGATCAACAACTCCGGCTCCGCGGATGCCACATCGTCCCACGTCATCCGCCGGGAATCGCCTCCCGGCTGTCCCAGCGGATCTTCGCCGCCCGCGGCGGCGACCATCTCCGGCACCCAGTGCCCGCCGCAAAAGAGGGGCTCGGTCCATTCCAGAAATACAACCCGCCGCGTCCGATCCGGAACCGCGTTCCGTACCGCGTCGATTCGCTCTCGATTGCTCTCGACAAGTCTTCGCGCGGTCTCTTCGTGTCCCGTGGCGCCGCCGATGGCGAGAATGTTCTGCTCGATCTCGGCGATGTTGCGCGGAGTGAGCCACAGCACTTCGGGCGGGCTCGCCATGTCTCGCAGAGCGCGACTCAGCTCGTTGCCCGAGGGCGCGCACACCTGGCAGAGGTCCTGGGTGAATACGAGATCGGGATGCAGCTCGTCGAGCAGCTTCTCATCGACCTGGTATAAGCCCTCGCCGCTGGCGAGTCGCGCCGCGACGGCGCGGTCGATCTCCTGCTGCGACAGTCCCTCGAGCGGGAGCGCCGGCTTGCTGACCACGGGGAGCGACTTTACCTCGGGTGGGTAATCGCATTCGTGCGAGCGGCCGACCAGATCCGCGCCCGCGCCCAGTGCGTAGGCGATTTCGGTGGCAGCGGGAAGGAACGAGACGATCCGGGGCATGAGCGAAATCTAGCTCGTTGCGACCGCGTTTCCCGGCAGCAGATCCGCGAAGGCGAATCGCTCGTCCCGCATGACAACGTCGCCCAGTCGGTAATCCACGGGGGAATGGTAGCCCGGGCCGTCCGTCACGAAGGTGTGGAATTCGCCGCGCTCGCCGCACGGGTCTACGGTCTTGGGCAGAGTAGCGAGCAGAGAGTCGTCAAAAAAGCGCTGTGCGAACGAGCGGTCCAGCTGGGTCGTATCGACGCAGACGAGTCGGGCGATGAATCCCTCGCGCACGAATCGTCGGGCGAGGCCGGCAGTATCGAGTCCCCAGAGGGGAAACAATGGCTCGAAAGCGGTTTCAGCGAGGAGCTTCTCTCGATACGCCCGCACGTCCTCGAGAAAAAGATCGCCGAAAGCGATCGCACTTACATCCGGCATCTCGCGTTGGACCTGCGCGAGCGCACCGAGAAAGGCTCGCTCATAGGCCTCGTTGGAGGTGACGGGATCGAGGTCAATGGTGAAGAGCGGCAGGCGCAAGCTCTCGGCCTGTTGCTCGAGCAGCGCGCGACGCACACCATGGATGCTCACCCGATCGTAATTGCGGGTGACGCTGGTGAGGAGCGCGACAACCTCGACATCCGGGTCCGCCCGCAGCGCCTGGAGGGATAGCGCGCTATCCTTGCCGCCGCTCCAGCTGAGCAGAACCTTGCGCGGCTTCATCCGTAACGAAGCTTGGCGACTCCGATCGAGCCGTTGAGGACCACCATTCCAACGTTGGTGAGGATCACCGGCCAGTCCTTGATGATGATCCCGTAGATGATCCAGAGCGTGCTGGCGGTGACGAGCAGCGAGAACATGCCGAGCGAGAGATCGCCCGTGCGCCTACTCCGCCACGTTCGGATCACCTGCGGGAGAAACGAGATCACCGTCAGAAAACCGGCGAGATAGCCGAAGTAGCGGATCATCGAACTTGCGGGTGTGAGAAGATGTAGAATCTAGGCAGCGGGATCGATTGCGAGGGTTGAACCTTCCCTGATCGTCAGCCAGTCGGTTCGCACGCGGTCCCACTCCTGGATGAGCAGCCCCTGCTCCTCGAACACGAGCCTGATCTGGCTTTGGTCGTAGCCGCAGATCTCCTCGAGCACCGGAATGAGCACGCTCAACGCGTCGTCGCTGATCACCGTACGCCGGGCGATCTGCGCGATGTGCCGCGCCTCGGACGCCGCGATGGTGAGGCCATCGCCGCGATTGACGTGGAGCATGACGTGAATGTCCGAGCTTCCATCGCCGACGTACACGATGCGATCACTGGGGACGCCGAGTCGGATGCGCAGCGAATCGACCGCCGCGACTTTGCCGTAGCCGGCCGGCACCTGGATGATCGATTCGACCTCGCCGTTTTCCCTGCTGAACCCGAAGTGGCCGCCGATGATGTGATCGGGCGGGACGATTCCCTGGAGTGCGGAGTGCACGACCAGCCACGGCGCCGCGGAGACGACGTAGAAGTCGAAGCGGAACCCGTCGATTCCGCTCTTCAGGAAATCGGCGAGCAGCGCGATGTTGCGCTTGAGCCGGATGTGACGGCCGACCTCGACGAGATCTTCTTCGCGCACGCGCCGGAAATCCGGATCGTGTCGCAGCAGGTAGGTGAGCTCCGCTCCCGATTGTACCAGATTGAGGCGCGATAGCCGCGCGACGCGATCCTGGAAATCGGGGATCCCCATCAGCTCGGCGAGCACCAGTCCGGAGTCGTTGAAGCTCAGGGTCTGGTCGAAGTCGCTCACCAGCAGGTAGTACTTCCTCATTAATCCTCCATTGGCGCTCTCGGTGTTTGGTCGCCGGGCGCGCCCGTCCCGGCGATCAAAAACGAAACGCCCCCGCATCCAGTCGGAACGCGGGGGCGATTGTTTTGGCAGTCAGCAGGTATGGTCAACCTCTTCGCCGTCGCGCGCCACGCGTCCCGTCCCCGCAATTCATCGCGGGTCCGAAAATCGTGTTGAGCTTGTGGGCGTTGAGATTCATTTGCGTTTGATGGAGCGCGTTGCGCTCTCCGTGGAACCTAGGCGGGCACTTACCCTGTGTCAACGTGACGAGGACAGGGAACACGGCAGGACGTGTCACGATCAGGGCACGTTACGAGCAGCCATTACAGTAGGAAGCGCAACCCGTGGCATTATGGGAAAGGCAAAATAAGACTACCGGCCGGCGGCCGGAGGCCACACGGCGAGAGGCCACGGGCTACAACGGGAATTGCGTTTGGTTTGAGCACGGGGCCTCAGGCCGGCCCGCCCACAGCCGCCCGCCGGTAGTCTTATTTTGCAGTTAACCGTGCTGTGCGTCCGCGACAAAGTCAGACAGTGCAGATCCTGACAGCCTCGGCGAGCGATCGGCGAGGATCCTTGGTCGGCACGAACTCCTGCGCGACGAAGCCCGGGAACTTGGCGTCGGCGATCGCCTGCATCACGCGGTGGTAATTCAGCTCCTGGGTGTCGTCGATCTCGTGGCGGCCCGGCACTCCTCCGGTATGGAAGTGACCGATGTGGTCGATGTTGTCGGTCACGGTGCGGATCACGTCGCCTTCCATGATCTGCATGTGGTAGATGTCGTAGAGGAGCTTGAAGCGCGGTGAGTTGACCTGCTTGGCGAGTGCGACACCCCAGGTGGTGTGATCGCACTGGTAGTCGGGGTGATCGACCTTGGAGTTGAGTAGCTCCATGCACAGCGTGACTCCGTGTTTTTCTGCCAGGGGGATCAATGGAGCGAGCCCGCGGGCGCAGATGTCGCGCCCCTCGTCGTCGCTCTGGCCTTTGCGGGTCCCCGAGAAGCAGATGACGTTGGGAACCTTGGATGCAGCGGCGAGCGGGATCGCTTCCTGATACGCGGGGATCAGCCAGGCGTGGTTCTCGACCCGATTGAATCCGTCGATGAGGCGATTCTCGGGGTGCGGGACCGTGGCGTACCCCATCGCGCAGACGAGGCCGTAGCGGAGCGGCACGCCCCAGTCCTCCGGCTCGAGTAGATCGATCCCATCCATGTCGAGGTCGCGGCACATCTGACAAAGCCGGTCGAGGGTGAACTTGCCGTACGGCCATCTGGAGACGGAGAGCTTGAGTCTGCCGCCAAATGACATCGGGAGTGCGCGGATCTTAGATGGCGCTAGCCCGGTGAGCGCGGCCGTGCCTGCAGCCGCGGCGAGAAAGTCGCGGCGTCTCACTTGGAGCACCTCGATAAGGTCGGAACGCGCGCGATGGTCGGGCTCATTTGTGCTCCGCCGGGAGGGTTCGGGCGAATGTGAGGAGCGGTCGGGTGGCTGTCAAGAAATCCGGCAGCCGATTACGCCGACGCTAACGCACCTCAACGAGTCCGAACATTCCGAGCGAGCTATGCCGAGGCTTATCGGGCGCGTCGCGAAACTGGCAAAGCAGCGCGTACCGCTCTCCTGCCAGGAGACGAACCGTCAGTCCTTCGCGGACACTATCGCCCGGCGCGGCGATCAACACGCTGCCCGACCGATCAGCGACGGAATCCGGAACGTCGCCGCTTGCAAGGAACCGGCGCGCGGTCGCTGCGCTCACGCCGCGGTTGAATCGGAAAAGCTGGACTTCGTGGGTAACGCGCCCGCGATTTACGAAGTGAAACGTGGTCAGGCCGGCTGCCAGCGTCGCCGGGGCGGTGAAGGCGTACTCATGCGCAACGATCGTCACATCGCGCGATCGCGGCTCGACGCTGCTACGCCAGCCGAGGATCGGCAAAGCGCCAATTAGGGTGAGCGCCTGCCTGCAGCGCTTGGCAGATGAAATAGTCAATTCCGTCCTGTGTCGCCGACAAAGTGGAAGTCCAGCGTACTCACGGCCTCGGCCACAAGAGAAGCACAGCGCAGCCGCTGCCGGGATCCTGATACTCGACCGGGATCGATCCCGGATTGTAGAACTCTATGCCACCGATGAATTGAGTGGGAATGTCAATGGTAAGCGATGCAGATGGACGCGTAATGCGCACACCGTTCCAGTAGACGCTGATGTCACACCGGTGACCGATGACGTTGTCTCCGCGACCACTGAAGGGGACGAACGAGCCGTCAGCTTGTCGGGCGACCATTACTCCCCGAAGGCGTGCCATCAGGATGTCTTCAAGTGGAATGCCTAACGAAGCGCGAAGAACTGAATCGGTGATATACTGACCCCTGCCTTGCCGCCGCCTCATCTCGAACTCTCGCAGAAACGGTGATGAGGCCGCATCGACGGTGACGGTAGCGAGCTCGTGCGAGACCGGCGCCATCAGCATCGTAACTTCGAGACTGTCATGGCCGGTGAGCTGAACGTCCGCGGACAGCGGTGCGAATCCGATCCGCCGGGCGTGAACGCTGTAACGTCCTTTGCGTAAACCCGCGAAACGTGCATCGCCGAAATAATCGGTGACTCCCTTCAGACCGAGTGGATCGACGGTCACCTCGGCGTCGAGGATGTAGTTACCCGTCTGGGCGTCGGCAACGGTCGCATGGAGGACGGTGCCTTGCGCTACGGCGACGCTTGTCGCGAGACTCAGCGCGCAGGCGGAAATGACAAAGGGCCGAACCACAATAGTTTTTCGCAAGTCAACGGATCAGCACAACTGGCAAGGCCGGACGCAAATCAGTGCGCAACTTTCGGGCACCGCCGTCGATGTAGATCTCGAGGAGCGGCTCGGACGCGGTTCGCGTCTCGACCCCCGCCGGTCGGGCGAGTGCAATAGTGCTCGGTTGCTGCTGGCTCGTGCCGTACACACGCACCGCGGTGATTTTATATCCACCGCCCGGATGATTCAGCAGTCCTGGCGACCGCTTCCGGGCGCGATCGATCCAATTCGGGACCGCAGCACCGGCCGGAACGACGAAGATGTCCACGGCGAGAGAATCGGTGGGCTGATTCAGGATCTCGTACGCCGCCTTGGCGTCGATCCATGGCGCAGGCTCCCGCGTAGTCGGAAACGCAAAATCCCGGACTTCGCCCGGCAATCGTCGCAAGCCGATCCCGAACGGACTGTGTCCGCTGGCTCTCCACGACTCCGCTGCCCGAAACTGTCTCACCGCGGCAACGTGCTCCGGCGCAACCGACAAAGTGCTGTCGAGCCACATCAATTCGAGGTACGCGTTCTCGAAGAACGCCGCCACCGAAGCGGTTCCTTCACCGTCGTGTCTTCGGGGCGGAGCAATGTGGAAGCCTGCAGACTTCAGGGCGGCTATTTCCTCCACACCTCCAGGCTTGACGACGACGTACACGTGATCCAGCTCGAGGCGCGGGGGTTGCGCCGCGAGCGTCGGAGCAAGGCCGCAGCTTGCCAGTAACACCGCTCCTATTATGGATCGCATTTATACGATGAGGCTCCGCTCGGGTGAAGGCATATGCTAAGTTACCCGCTTCACAGAGAGACATCGAATGAAAGACATCAAGAATCTGAACGTCGTCATCACCGGCGCCAGCTCCGGGATCGGCGCCGAGCTGGCCCGCCAGCTCGCCGGTCAAGGCGCGCGCGTCGCGATTGTCGCGCGACGTGAGGACGCGCTTCGGGATGTCGCGAAGTCCTGCGGCGACCAGGCCTATCCCATCGTCGCCGACGTCACCCGGCGCGACGAGGTGAAGCGAGTCGTACGCGATGTCATCGAGCGGTTCGGACACATCGACGTCTGGGTGAACAACGTCGGTCGAGGCATTACCCGCATGCCAACCGAGCTGACCGACGACGACATCGACGACATGATGCGCGTCAACGTAAAGTCGGCGGTTTATGGAATGCAGGAGATCCTGCCGCACTTCCGCGAGCGCGGGCGGGGGCAGATTGTGAACGTTTCCTCGATGCTCGGGCGCCTTCCGTTCGCCACCATGCGCTCTTCGTACAACGGCGCGAAGCACTTCCTCAACGCGATCACCACGAACTTTCGCGAGGAGCTGCGGCAATCGGCACCGGGGATCGAGGTGACGCTGGTGTCACCCGGCGTGGTGCGCACCGACTTCGGCCTCAACGCGTTGCACGGCGGGATGGACTCTCGCCAGTTCCCGCAGTCGCAGAGCGCCGAGGAAGTTGCGGCGGTGATCGTCTGGGCGATCCGCTCGGGGAAGCCCGACGTCTACACGCGCGAGGGTGCGAAGCAGGTAATCGTCGATTACTTCGCGCGCGCGGCTGAGGACCCCGCGCCGGGGGTTGCTGGGTGATCCACCGCGCGAGGGGATGCGCCCCACGCGGCGAGCGCGGCCCGACACCAGCTGTCCAACCGCGCGGCGTAGGCCTCGGCTGCGAAATCGCCCAGGTCGGCGATCGTCAGGCTGGCAATTGCGACTTGGCGCGAGGGGCGCGGCGGCACGTGGTCGGTCGCAGCTGCGTGGCGGTTCCGTCGGGCGCCGAAGACGTGCGCTGGTAGCTGGCCGAGACAGTAGATCCGGTACAGAGAGTCCCACGCCGCGTCGGCCGAAGGCGCATAAGTGAGAGGGTGCTGGAGCGCGAAAGCCGCGAACGCCTGGCCGTGTCGACTGCCCCACGGCTCGCGCCGGGAGTGATCCAGCGCGATGAGCTGCTCAAATCGCAGCGCACAGGAATCGTTCGGGTCTGAGTACACCGCGCCGCATTCGCCACACTGATTCATGATATGGTGCGCGGCCAGTCAGGTGGATCACGCGCGTGAATGGTAACTGACAAGTATCTCGCCCGCCCGTACTACGTGGGGAAGACAAACTTTGCGAGCGGCGCGCAAGATGGCAACGCGATCGAAAGAGCCGTCGTCGCCGGTCGTGCCCCCCGCTCAGTTGTGGCGAACCCGAAAAAGCCTCAGATTCTTCGCGGCTCCGGATCAGCCGCGGAGTGCTCCACCGCTCGGACGTCCAATCCCCTCAAACGGACATCACGACATGAGCAACCTCGCTTTCACCGACATCCTGGTCATTGCGGCCTACTTCGTCGTGCTGGCGGCGATCGCCTGGTGGGCCGCCAAGCGCGAGAAGAACATCAGCGCCGACTTCTTCCTCGCGAGCAGGGATGTGGGTTGGCTGGCGGTCGGAGCGAGTCTGTTCGCATCGAACATCGGCAGCGAACACCTGGTCGGCCTCGCCGGTACCGGGGCCGCCAGCGGTCTCGCCGTCGGCCACTTCGAGTGGCTCGCCAGCTTCATCCTGCTCCTGCTCGGCTGGCTGTTCGTGCCGTTCTATCTCCGCAGCGGCGTCTACACCATGCCGGAATTCCTGGAGCGCCGCTACAACGCTGCGTCGCGATCCTATTTCACCTGGGTGTCGATTGTCGGCTACGTCCTGACCAAAATCAGCGTCACGCTGTTCGCGGGCGGCATCGTCATGCGTGCCGTCACCGGTTTCGACTTCTGGACCAGTGCGGCAATCCTGATCGTCATCACCGGTCTCTACACGATCTTCGGTGGACTGCGCGCGGTCATCTACACCGAGGTGATGCAGGCGGTCGTCCTGATCGTCGGCTCCGTCACGCTGATGTTCATCGGCCTGCATGCGGTAGGAGGATGGTCGGGACTCCGCGCATCGGTGCCGCCTGATTTCTTCTCGATGTGGAAGCCGTCGAGCCACAAGGATTTCCCGTGGACCGGCGTCGTCTTCGGCGCACCCATCCTCGGCATTTGGTACTGGTGCACCGACCAGCACATCGTCCAGCGCGTCCTCGCAGCGCGGAACATCACCGAAGCACGGCGGGGGACGATCCTCGCCGGTTATCTCAAGATCCTTCCGGTTTTCATCTTCGTGCTGCCGGGAATCATCGCCGCGGCGCTGTACCAGGATGTGCGCACCGGCCAGACGGATTCAGCCTATCCGGTTCTGGTGACGCGGCTGCTCCCAATCGGATTCAAGGGACTCGTTCTGGCGGGAATGCTCGCAGCGCTCATGAGCTCGCTCGCGTCGGCGTTCAACTCGGTGTCGACTCTTCTCACCTGGGATGTCTATCGTAAGTGGCGGCCGAACGCGACCGAGGCGCGGCTGGTATTCGTGGGACGAATCACCACCGTGCTGCTCGTCGGTGTCGGACTGCTATGGATTCCGATGATGAAGTACGTCTCGCCGCAGCTATACATCTACCTGCAAAGCGTGCAGGCCTAC
>Ga0207652_10005466_pt1 | contig 10313 bp, 11 predicted proteins | sample KBSC63BmetaG_FD_184334 | JGI IMG/M metagenome (GOLD analysis project Ga0207652, IMG submission 184334) | Corn rhizosphere microbial communities from Kellogg Biological Station, Michigan, USA - KBS C6-3B metaG (SPAdes) (version 2) | ecosystem: Host-associated > Plants > Roots > Rhizosphere ...
GGCGGTGACTGATCACTAGTGTTCGAGCAGCCGATTTCACCCGTCAAACAGGACATTCCGCTGAAGATGCACGGATAATTCGAGGATCAGCCGGACTGGCTGATGGAAGATGCCCTCATCACCCCCAGCCGGCGAGGATGCCGAGGGGAGCGGGGGCCGCTCGATGAGGAGTGCGGTGGCATGGATGACAGGCTCGCGCGCGGCGAGCTCTCGCTGCGGCAGCTGGCGCACTTCGTCGCCGTCGCGGAAGAGGGGACGATCAGCGCCGCGGCGGAGCGGTTGTTCATGTCCCAGTCGGCGCTGTCGGCGTCGATCACCGAGCTGGAGCGCGCCCTGTGCGCCGACCTGCTGGTGCGACGCCGCGCCCAGGGGGTCTCGCTCACGCCTACGGGAAGGCTGGTGCTTGAAAAGGCACGGCACCTGCTGGCCGACGGGGCCGAGCTGGCTCACCTGGTGCGCGGCGACGGCACCGACCTGGTCGGACCGCTGGTCGTGGGGTGCTTCGTGACGCTCGCGCCCACCGTACTGCCTAAGATGCTCGCCGATTTCGAGAAGCTGCACCCGCAGGTGACGATGGACTTCGTCGAGGGACCACAGGATCAGCTGCGGGAAGCGCTTCTGGCGGGCGAGATCGACGCGGCCGTGCTGTACGACATGGGCCCGCTGGAGGAACTCGACCGGATCGTGCTGTACGTCGCCAGGGGCTATGCCCTGTTCGGCGAGGGCCATCCGCTGGCCGGCCGGGAGACCGTGACCCTTGAGGAGCTAGCCGACGAGCCGCTCATCTTGTTCGACCAGCCGCCGAGCACGGACTACGCGATGTCGTGCTTCCGGGCGCGCGGCCTGGTGCCGAGCGTCCGGCACCGCACCCACTCCCACGAGCTGACCAGGTCGATCGTCGCCCGTGGCCGCTCCTACGCGATCCTCGTCCAGCGGCCGCCGAACAAGCTGAGCTACGAGGGCCTGCCGATCCTGGAGAAGAAGGTGGAGCCGCCGCTGCCAACCTGCCCGGTCATCCTCGCCTGGCCGCGCGACCGGCGGCCCTCGCCGCGGGTCCGCGCGCTGGTCGAGCTGGCCCGCCGCCAGTACGGCGGGCTCATGCCGGCAACGCTACGCGCACCAGACGATGCAGGACCGCCCGCCGGAGTCCCCCGCTGCGGAGGAGTCAGGCCAGGGAGCTGAGGAGAGCCAGTTCCTCTTCGGTGAGGCGCAGCGCGCCGGCCGCCACGTTCTCGGCCAGGTGCGCCAGGCTGCTGGTTCCGGGAATCGCCAGGACGTGGTTCCCCTGTGCCAGGGACCAGGCCAGCCGGACCTGAGCGGGCGTCGCGCCGTGCGCGCGGGCGACCGCCAGAACCGGCTCCAGCTCGCCGGACCGCCTGCCGCCTTCGCGCCCCTGGCCGGCGATCGCGAAGAACGGGACGAACGCGATCCCGCGCTCCGCGCAGGCCCTCAGCACGTCATCGGCCTCTGGCCGGCGCGAGTCGATGTTATAGAGGTTCTGGACGGCGGCGACCGGGGCGATCGCCAGCGCCTCGTCGATCTGCCCGACGGTCACGTTGGACAGGCCAAGGTAGCGGACCAGCCCGGCATCCCGGAGCGCGGCCAGGGCGGCGAAGTGCTCGCCGACCGGCTTGCTGACCGACAAGATCCGCAGGTTGACCAGGTCGAGATGATCGCGGCCGAGCTGGCGCAGGTTCTCCTCGACCTGGCCGCGGAGCTGGTCCGGCCGCGCCATCCCCTGCCACGCTCCCCATGTGTCCCGCCAGGGTCCCACCTTGGTGGCGATCACCAGGCCGTCCCGGTAGGGAGCGGTGACCGAAGGTGAACTCACCCGGACAGGTTATCCACGCGGGACACCGGCACCGCACGGCCGCACGGCGCACGTGCCGGCCGCCCCGGGTCGCCGCCAGCTGCCCTGAGCGCGGAGTGGAGGATAGCGGCGGGAGGAGGGGAACCGCGAACCCGTTCGGGATGATCATGGTTCTTCTTCGCTGCGCGTGCGTGGCCTCGTGTTCGTCCCCGCGTGGCCTGAACATCACCTGACCAGGGCATACTTCGGTTCATGAGTCATGCTATGGTCGCCGCGCACCGGGGGGTCGCGGCCGGGGCCGCGGAGAACACGATCGCGGCCTTCACGAACGCGATCGACATCGGTGCCGACATGGTCGAGTTCGACGTCCGCAGGACCTGCGACCGCGAGCTGATCGCCTTCCACGACGCCACGGTCGGCGGCGTGCCGGTGAACTTCCTGACCCGCGGCGAGATCGAGGCCGCGGCCGGGGTCAGGCCGCCGCTGCTCACCGAGGTGCTGCGGGTCTGCGCCGGGCGGATCCGGCTTGACGTGGAACTCAAGGAGGACGGGTACGTCCAGGACGTCATGGCCGTGCTGCGGGCGGGCTTCGACCCCGCCCAGATGATCATCACGTCGTTCCTGCCGTCGGTCGTCGCGCAGGCGAAGGACGCGTTTCCCGAGGTCAAGACCGGGCTGCTGGTGGGCGACGGCGGATCGCTCGCCGACGTGGCCGCCCGGCTGCGCGAGCTTTACCCGGTCGACGTCGCCCGGCGGGTCCGCGCCGACTACCTGGCTCCGCACTACCGGCTCGCCGCGCTCGGCGTGCTGCGCCGGGCCGCGGCGGCGGGACTGCCGTGCCTGCTGTGGACGGTCAACTCCCCCATCCTGATCCGCCGGTACGCGACCGACCCGCGGGTCGCCGCCATCATCACCGACGTGGCCGCGCAGGCGGTCGCGATCGTGGCGGGCGCCGGGGCGGCGCGCTTAATCCGCCTTAGTGCGGCTTAGTCCGCGGTCGGCGCCCAGAGGCGGTCGGCGTCGCCGGCGGCGAGGCTTCCCCGGTAGACGTCGATTTTGTGGTCGATGACCTGCAGGTTCTCCTGGATCTCGGCCAGCTTGGCGAGCACGTCGGCGCGATGGGCCTCCAGGAGGGCCAGCCGTTCCGCCTCGTTGCCAGGGCCGGCCGCGACCAGTTCGGCGTAGCGGCGGATACCCCTGATAGGCATGCCGGTGGCACGCAGCTTGGTGCAGATGACGATCCACTTGAGGTCGAGTTCCCGGTACCGGCGGCGGCCGCCGCTCGTGCGGTCGACCGGGCTGACGACCAGGCCGGCGCGCTCGTAGTAGCGGAGGGTGTGCGCGCTAACCCCGGTCCGGCGGGCGGCCTCGGCGATGGTCACGCCTTCCGGGGGCACGGCGCTTGAGCGCGCCTTGGGCCGGGCGGCGCCGGGTGCTGGCCTCGGTTTGACTTCGAGCACGCTCTAAATTCTACCGTCGTGACCATGACGTCGTCATTGCTGTCCGCCGCCCCCGCCGCCGAGCTGAGCGCGCGCCGCAAGTTCCTGGTGCTCGCGATCTGCTGCACCAGCATCGTCGTCGTGGTGATGGACATCTCCATCGTCAACGTCGCGCTTCCGTCGATAGGACGCGACCTGCGGGCCTCGGAGTCCGGCCTGCAGTGGACAGTCGACGCCTACACTCTGGTGCTTTCCGCGTTCCTCGTGCTGGCCGGGTCCACCGCCGACCGGGTCGGCCGGCGGCGCGTCTTCCAGGCCGGCCTCGCGGCCTTCGGCCTCGGGTCGCTGCTGTGCGGACTGGCCCCGGGCATCGGCTGGCTGATCGCGGCGCGCGCGCTGCAGGCCCTCGGCGGCACGATGCTCAACCCGGCGAGCGTGGCGATCGTCGCGAACACGTTCACCGGGGCCGCTGAGCGGGCCCGCGCCATCGGGGTCTTCGGCTCGATGTCCGGGCTGGCGCTGGCCCTCGGCCCGATCCTCGGCGGCGGTCTCGTCGACGCCTTCGGCTGGCGGTCGGTCTTCTGGATCAACCTCCCGGTCGTGGCCGTGGCGATCGTGTGCGCCGCGCTGTTCGTGCCCGACTCCCGCGCCCCCCGGGCCCGGCGGCTCGACCCGGTCGGACAGGTGCTGACGGCCCTGGTCCTGGGCTGCGTCGTGTACGCGATCATCGAGTCCAACTCGCTCGGCTGGGCCTCACCGGTAATCGTCGGCCTGCTCACCGTCGCCGCGCTCGGCGTGGCGGGCATCCTCGGCTACGAACCGCGCCGCGCCGACCCGCTGCTGGAACTGCGCCTCTTCCGCAGCGTGCCGTTCGCCGCGGCGATCGTGATGGCGCTGTTCGCCTTGTGCGGCTTCGGCGCTTTCTTGTTCGTGACCACCCAGTACCTGCAGGACGTGCGCGGCCTGCCGCCGGTGACGGCCGGCCTGTGCCTGCTCCCGGTCGGGCTGCCGGTCCTGCTCGTGTCGCCGCTCGCGGGCCGGGTCGTCGGCGGACGCGGCCCCCGGCCGCCGCTCCTGGTGGCCGGGACCGCCCTGGCCCTCGGCGGCGGCGTGTCGCTCTGGCTCGGCCCCGCGACTCCCGTGCTGGCCGTGCTGGCGATCTACCTGTTGTTCGGCGTGTTCCTCGGCGCCGTCAACCCGCCGATCACCAACACGGCGATCTCCGGGATGCCCCGCTCGATGGCCGGGCTGGCCGGCTCGCTCGCCTCCACCGGCCGCCAGGCAGGCACCACGCTGGGCGTGGCGATATCCGGTACGGTCATCGGCCCGGCGTCTGCCCGAGGCGGCCCGGCGTTCACCAGCGCGGCGCACGGCGTGTGGTGGATGATCCTCGCGCTCGGCGCGGGCATCGTGGCTCTCGGGCTGGTGAGCACGGGGCGCTGGGCTTCCCGCACCGCCGTGCGCGCGGCCGGCTTGTTCGAATGGGTGGACGCGCCGGTGCGCGACCAATCTCCATGAGGGCCCGCCGGGAACTCACGGCCTGGTCATCCTCTCCCGGTGGGCCTTCCGCTGGGGCTTGCGGCGGGCCAGAGGCGGTGCAGCAGGCCGCGCAGCACCGGGGCGAAGGCGTCGGGAACCTCCATCGGCCCGGTGTGGGCGCCGGGGAAGACGACGCACTCGGCGGCGAGCCGGTCGGCGGTGACCTGGGTCATCTGGATCGCCGCGGGGTCGTCGGTGTCGGCGCCGTAGGCGAGGGCGACGGGCGTGCCGTTCGCGGCGATCGCGGCGAGGTCGGGCCGGTAGTCGATGAACGAGCGGATCTCGTAGCGGGTCATGTACTCCCAGTTCCGGCTGACCCGCAGCAGCAGGTCGCGCACCGGGCCGGGCGGCAGGTGCGGCCCGGGGTCGAGCATGACGGCGCTGACCTCGGGCGACACCCGGCCGAGGGTGACCTGGAAGTACGTGAACGCGGCGGTCCAGCCGCTGGTGGCCAGCAGCCGGTCCATCTCGTCGTAGACGGCGAGGTAGGGCGCGGGGTCGGGCAGCACGGCGGGGACCGGGGGCTCGTGCACCACGGCGGCGTTCACCCGGTCGGGGTGACGGGCGGCCAGGTCGAGGGCGATGCTCGCCCCGCCACTGTTGCCGAAGACCAGCGCTTTTTCGACGTCATTAGCGTCGAGGACGGCGAGCGCGTCCGCGCTCTGCTCCCCCATCTCCAGGGGTCTGGGGCTGCCGTGCAGCACGCTGCGCGAGTTGCCGCGCCGGTCGTAGGTGAGCACGGTGAACTCACCGGCTAGCTGCTCGGCCAGGCCGTCGTAGTAGCCGTGGTCACCGCCGCCGCCCACGACGAGCAGCAGTGGCGGCCGGCCGTCCCCGCGGCGCTCGTAGTAGAGGTCGGTCCCGCTGCCGCGGGCGGTGCCCGCGGTCAGCATGCCAGCATCTTCTGGATCGCTTGCCTGGTCACTCCAAGCTCGCGGGCGATGTCGGCCTGCGAGAGGCCGTCGCCGATCAGCTGCCTGATCAGGTCGCGGCGCTCGGCGGCGAGTTGCCTGGCCTTCTTCGTGTGCTCGATCGCTTCGGCCCGGACCTGCCGGAGCCGGTCGAAGGTGTCCTGGTGGTCCTTTGTCTGTTCAGCCATGCCACCATAATGACAACCCCATGTTGTCATTGTCAACAGGGGGTTGTCGCAGAGTTTGTTAGGGAACCGCCGAGGGTTGTCAGTGGACTGTGAGTGAGTTGCCTGGGAGTTGCCCCGACTATCCTGGCGGCGTGCGTCTTGTCTCTCTGCTGCCGTCCGCGACCGAGATCGTGTACGCGCTCGGCCTCGGTGACGACCTGGTCGGGGTCACGTTCGAGTGCGACGAGCCGCCCGCCGCCCGCGCTGAGAAAGAAGTCGTCGTGGGCGGCCGGGACACCTCGGGGATGACCCCGGGCGAAATCGACGCGTACGTCCGCGACCAGCTCGCGGGCGGCGAGGACCTGTACACGCTGCACGCCGACGCGCTCGCCCGGCTGCGCCCCGACCTGATCTTGACCCAGGACCTGTGCCGGGTGTGCGCGCTGCCTTCTGGCCACGTCACGGAGGCGCTTGACTACCTGGGCTGTCACGCCGACGTGCTGTCCCTCGACCCGTACTCTCTCGACGAGGTGCTCGGCACGATCCTCGCCGTCGGCGAGCGGACCGGAACGGCCGACCGCGCGGCGCGGGTGGTCGCCGGCCTGCGGGCGCGGCTCGACGACGTGGCGGCCCGCGTCGCGGCCCGCCTCGCTGACCGGCCGCGCCCTCGGGTCGCGGTCGTCGAGTGGGTCGACCCGCCGTTCGCGGCCGGCCACTGGATCCCCGACCTGGTGACCGCGGCGGGCGGCGAGCCCGTGGCGGCCCGCGCCGGGCAGCGCTCGGCGCAGCTCACCTGGGCGGAGATCGCGGCCGCGGCGCCGGACCTCGTCGTCGTCGCACCGTGCGGCTACCATCTGGCGGGCGCGGTGTCCCAGGCGGCGGCCGTGACGGCTTCGCTGCCCGGCGTTCCGGTGTGGGCGATCGACGCGGACTCCCTCGTGGTGCGGCCGGGGCCGCGGCTCGTGGACGGGGTGGAGGCCATCGCGGCGATCCTGCATCCGGGGGCGGTGGCGGCGCCGCCGGCGGGGAGCATCGCGCTGGTTCGTTCGGGGGCTAGCGGCAAGGTCGGTTAGTCAGGCGGGTTGCCTGGGCTTCACCGTCGCCCACAGTGCCGACGGCGGCCAGACCATCTTGGCGCGGGAGGAACGGGGGCATGCCCCTGGACCAGCGCGCCGCCTACGGGGCCGGGATCCAGGTCCATGTCGAAGATCTCGCCGCCCGCCTCGCCGGGCGGGAGCGCGGCGACACCGGCGCGCGGCGGCACGCGCTCATCCCCGCCTACCAGGACCTGGCGGCCAACGCTGGCTAGCACGGCTCCAGGCGTGATCCCGCTGGTTCCACCAGCGTGCTTGCTCACTATGACGGTACGTCCCCGCTGGGGAACAGGTCCTCGCCGGGGAACAGGGATGTTGTGCTGATCCGCTTCCAGGCCGAATGCTGGTACCGCATCAGCCCGGTCAATGCGGCGCTGGCGACCACGGCGCCGACGGGGAGCGCCGCCACCAGCGAGTGACCGGCGGCGATCGCGGCAAGCAGCCCGGCGGCCGAGCCGCCCAGCACGGCCGTTATCACTCCGACCAGCCCGGCGACCGTCAAGAATCCCTGCCAGAGTCCGCCCCGCAGCCCTTGCAGCCGAAGCCGGTCCGCCGGGGGAACACTGAGCAGGTACTCAGTCAGCTCGGGCGCATGCTCGAAGTAGTAGCCACGGAGCCGTGCGATGCGCCGCGCATAAGCGTGATCCTCGATCCCGGACTGCAGCACCCGGTCGAACGTCACCAGCCCGACGAAGGCCAGCGTTGGCAAGATGATGAGGGCGAACGCGTAAAAGGCCGTGCCGACGTTGGTGGCGGTGGCCAGCAGCCCGAGGGCGACCAGCCCGCCGCTCACCGCGCCGAAGAACATGCTCGCCCGGCCGGTCGACTCCGAGATCGTCGACGAGCGGGCCCCCTGGAGGGTGAAGTGCTCCGTAGTCACAAATGAGACCACGGCCGGGCGCGGATCGGCGTCGGCCTGACTGGCCTTGTTATCCGGTTTGCGGTTGTCCATGACGGTGCCGTCCTCAATCTCGTGTAGAGGCTGGCTTGGCTACCGCGACGAGGATGCGCACCCGGGTTCGGACATTGTCGCTGAACGGCCGGAGAGCGTGCGAAGCGGCAAGACCTGGCAGGAAGTGGTGCGGTCGGCCGAAGGCTTAGCTTTGAATGCCGAAGGCGTTGCGGAGGGAATCTATCGTCTGAGCCGTCGCGGCTCTCGCGGCGTTCGTTTCACGCAGTGCGTTCAGCAGCATGAAGTGGTGAATGGTGCCCAGGTAGCGCACGGCGGTGACCGGAACTCCAGCCTCGCCCAGCTTGCCGGCGTGCAGATAGAGGATCACCGGGAGCAGCCCGGGACTGTTCAGGGGACGGATGATCCGGATGTGCGGCCGCGTCTGCGACCTCCTGCGCCGCGCGCTCGAGAACAGTCATTGCGATCTCCTTGCTGTTGAAACGCGAGGTTGAACCCGGTCTCCCGGCCGACTGCGATGGGATTTGCGCCAGCTGCCCAACTCCGCGCCGGGTGCCGCATACACCTGCGACGGACGTTCCGCCCACCGCAGCTTCGCTTGCGAAGGGGACACGGGCGAGCGCCTGACGCTAGCGTTCCCGTGGCCGCCAGCCCCAACCGGCCTTCGCGGCGCGAACCCCGCCCAGGCATAAACCGCGTGGGCGTCGTCCGTGCCCAGCAGTGGGCAGTATCGGCGAGGAAGGCGGCTTGCCTGCGGTTACTTCTGGTGACCGCCGCTAGGGTGGCCGCAAGATCTGGTTGGGCGCAACCATCAGGCGGCGGCGGACGCGGCCCTAGGAGGCCAGGTGTTCAACCGGGCTGCAGCGGCACAGTCTGCCCGCATCTGTTCCAGGCGTGCAGCATCTGACCGATCACGAGGGGAAACCGTGATGAACAGCTTGCCGATCGGCGAGTATGCACTGCTCTCGGACTGCCGCTCCGCGGCGCTGGTCAGCCGGGACGGCTCGGTGGACTGGCTCTGCTTCCCCCGCTTCGACGGGCCGTCGGTGTTCTGCCGCCTCCTCGACCCCGACGGCGGGCATTTCTCGATCCGGCCCGCAGGCGAGTTCCAAGTCAGCCGCCGATACGTGGACCAGACGCTGGTGCTTGAGACCACCTTCACCACCGCGCACGGCACCGCAGTACTCACCGACGCCCTCGCGGTCGGCCGCAACGAGCGCGGCCACCACCTGGGTGCACACTCCCCCGGTACGCTGCTGCGCAAGCTGACCTGCACTAATGGCGAGATCGAGGCGGAGGTCGGCTACTCGCCCCGGCCGGAGTACGGGCTCATCCACCCCGTCCTGGTTCCCGGCCCCGGCGGGCTCGCCGCCCGGGGCGGCGGCAGCCGGCTGTTCTTGTCAACGTCGGTCAGCTTCGGTGTGGATGACGCCACCGCGACCGCCCGGGTCCGGCTGGCCGCCGGGCAGGCCGTCGTGTTCGCGCTCGGGCATGGAGATATGGCCGACCCGCCACTGGCCCCATGGACCGCGGAGGAGATCACTGGCCGGCTGGACGACACACTGGAGGGCTGGCGGTCCTGGTCAGCGATTCACCAGAACTATGAGGGGCCGTGGCGCGAGCTGGTGCACCATTCCGGGCGCGTGCTGCAGGCCATGACGTTCGCGCCGACGGGCGCACTCGTGGCGGCGCCAACCACATCTCTGCCGGAGACCGTCGGCGGCGAGCGGAACTGGGACTACCGATACACCTGGGTGCGCGACGCCAGCCTGACCATGGAGGCCCTGTGGGTGGCGGCTTGCCCAGACGAGGCGAACAAGTTCTTCGCCTTCCTGGCCAGTGCGGCCGGCTCCGGGCGGCAGCGCGACGCGGACCTGCAGATCATGTTCGGCATCGGCGGCGAGCAGGACCTGTCCGAGCGAGAACTGCCGCATCTGGCGGGCTGGCGGAGCAGCCGCCCAGTCCGGGTCGGGAACGGTGCGTGGCTCCAGCGGCAGCTCGACGTGTACGGGGAGCTGCTTGGCGCCGCGCAGCGGCTGGTCGACCAGCTCGGCGAGCTGGACCCGTTGACTAGGCGGTTCCTGGCCGCGTCCGCGGATACCGCCGCCGTCCGCTGGCGGGAGAAGGACCAGGGGATCTGGGAGATGCGCGGCGAGCCGCGGGACTTCGTGTATTCGAAGCTGATGTGCTGGGTGGCGGTGGACCGCGCGATCGGCTTGGCCAGCCATCTCGGGGCCGAAGACCGGGTGGCTGACTGGGAGACCGCCCGTGACGAGATCAGGGCGGCCATCCTTACCCGCGGCTGGAATGATCGGGCCGGCGCCTTCACGCAAGCGTTCGGCAGCGAGGACCTCGACGCGTCGAGCCTGATGCTGACCATCTCCGGGTTCCTGGCGGGCGATGACCCGCGGATGAGGGCAACCATCGACGCCATCGCCCGGCG
>Ga0207652_10005473_pt1 | contig 10304 bp, 10 predicted proteins | sample KBSC63BmetaG_FD_184334 | JGI IMG/M metagenome (GOLD analysis project Ga0207652, IMG submission 184334) | Corn rhizosphere microbial communities from Kellogg Biological Station, Michigan, USA - KBS C6-3B metaG (SPAdes) (version 2) | ecosystem: Host-associated > Plants > Roots > Rhizosphere ...
CACGGCCTTGGGCAGGGTGATCTGGCCGCGCTCGGCCACCGTCGCTTCCATGGGCAGACCCTTCAGAGCCGAATGGTATGCACGAATCATACATACCGCTTGCCACATATTCAAGCGGGGACGAGCTCCCGGCGCGGTTTCAGCCGTGGCGCCGCTCGAACTCGCGCAGGTAATCGACCAGCGCCCGCACGCCTTCGATCGGCATGGCGTTGTAGATCGATGCGCGCATGCCGCCGACGACGCGGTGCCCCTTGAGGTTGATCAGCCCTGCGTCGCGCGCTCCGGCGAGGAACTCGGCGTCGAGCGCCGGCTCGGGCAGATGGAAGCAGACGTTCATCAGCGAGCGGTCGGCGATCGCCACGCGCTTCCGATAAAACCCGCTCGCATCGAGAGCACCGTAGAGCAGGTCGGCCTTGGCGCGATTTCGCCCGCCGATCGCTGCCAGCCCGCCTTGCTCGCGCAGCCACTCGAAGACGAGACCGGCGATGTAGATCGCGTAGGTCGGCGGCGTGTTGATCATCGAGTCGTTCGCCGCCTGGATGGTGTAGTCGAAGGCGCTCGGCGTGATCGGCAATGCGCCGCCGAGCAACTCCTCGCGGACGATGACGATCGTCAGGCCGGCAGCGCCGACGTTCTTCTGCGCCCCCGCGTAGATCAGCCCGTAGCGCGCGACGTCGATCGGCCGCGAGAGGATGTTCGACGACATGTCGGCGACGAGCGGCACGGCGCCGGTGTCGGGCGTCCAGTGGTACTCGACGCCGATGATCGTCTCGTTGGCGCAGATGTGGACATAGGCGGCGCCAGGGTCGAGCCGCCACTCGCTTTGCGGCGGGATCGCCGTGAAGCCGTTGCTTTCGGCGCTGGCCGCGACGTTGACGGTGCAGAAGCGCTCCGCTTCGGCGATCGAGCGCTTCGACCAGTCGCCGGTGTTGACGTAGTCGGCGCGCGTCTTCCCGCGCAGCAGGTTCATCGGCACGATCGCGTTCTGACCGATCGCGCCGCCCTGGAGGAAGAGCACCTTGTAGTCGGCGGGGACGGCGAGCAACTCACGCAGCGTCGCCTGCGCCGCCGCGTAGATCGACATGAACTCCTTGCCGCGGTGGCTCATCTCCATCACCGACATGCCGCTGCCGTGCCAGTCGAGCATCTCCTCGGCGGCGTGTCGAAGGACGGGTTCCGGAAGGGTCGCCGGACCGGGGCTGAAGTTGAACGGACGCGTCATGCGCGGATTATGGGAGCCGTGCCGCGCGAGCCTGCGCGCCGGCCGCAAACGAAAAGACCGGCGTTCAGCCGGTCTTCGTGGCAACGTGTGGCCGCGGCACGCGCGGCAGCGCGCTTACTTCGGCGCGATGCTGGCGGTGCCGGCGGCGGTCGACGCGTCGAGCATCGCCTTCACCGGCGCCGCTTCGCCGGACGCCCGTGCCGCCTTCGCTTCGGCGACCAGCTCGCGCTGCTTCGGGCAGATGCACTCGTCGACCAGGCGCTTGCCCTGCTTGACGTTGAGCAGCATCGACTTGCTCGCGATCTGCACCATCAGCGTCTCGCCACCGACGTCCTCGAGTCGAACCGCTCCGGTCGACGACAGCACCGGCTTCATCAGCCACGTGCCCTTGCCGAACTTCACCTCGACGTAGGCGGCGTGCCTCGGGCTTTGCGTGATGTGCACGCTTTGCTGGAACTCGCAGTCGTAGTCGCCGTAGTAGACGAGCTCGGCGGCCTTGACCTGGTCGGGCTGCGCGTCGGCGACGACAACGGGCGCGGGCGCAGGAGCGGCCTTGCGTGTCGTCTTGCCGGCAGCTCTGGCGGGCTTCGCTGCATCGGCAGCGCTCGCCGGCGCGAGTGCCAACGCGGAGACGAGCAGCGCGGCAAGCACGGGCGCGCAGCGGAGGAGAGAAGTCGTCATGGCAATCACCTTTGGGACGAAACGAGCGGCGCGATTGTCATCCAGCGCCGGTCCGGCGGCGCCTGGTTTACCCGTCGTTACCGGGGGTGGAGGAACTTCGTCACGGCGCCGCGCCAGATACCGCCGGCAAGTCGGGTCAGACGAGATTCCTGACGCCGTCCTGCTCTTCCTGCAGCTCCTTCAGCGTGACGTCGATGCGCGCGCGACTGAAGTCGTCGATCGGCAATCCGTCCACCACGGTGTAGTCGCCGCCGCTGGTCGTCACCGGAAAGCCGAACATGGTGTCTTTCGGGATGCCGTACTGGCCGTCCGACGGGATTCCCATCGTCACCCACCGCCCGCCCGAGCCGAGCACCCAGTCGTGCACGTGGTCGATGGCAGCGTTGGCCGCCGACGCTGCCGACGACAGTCCCCGCGCATCGATGATCGCCGCGCCGCGCTTGCCGACCGTCGGCAGGAACACGTCGCGGTTCCAGGCGTCGTCGTGGATCATCGATTCCACCGACTGGCCGTCGACGGTCGCGAAGCGGTAGTCGGCGTACATCGTCGGCGAGTGGTTGCCCCAGACCGCCACCTTCTCGATCGAAGCCACGGGCTTGCCGATCTTCAACGCCAGCTGGCTCAACGCGCGGTTGTGGTCGAGACGCAGCATGGCTGTGAAGTTGCGGCGCGGCAGCTCGGGAGCGCTCTTCATGGCGATCCAGGCGTTGGTGTTGGCCGGGTTGCCGACCACGAGCACCTTCACCTTGCGCGAAGCGACTGCGTTGAGCGCCTTGCCCTGGGCCGTGAAGATCTGCGCGTTCGCCGAGAGCAGGTCCTTGCGCTCCATGCCCGGGCCGCGCGGGCGTGCGCCGACGAGCAGGGCGACGTCGGCATCCTTGAACGCACCCATCGGGTCACCGTGCGCGCTCATTCCCGCGAGCAGCGGAAAGGCGCAGTCCTCGAGCTCCATCATCACGCCCTTCAGCGCTTTCTGCGCCTTCTCGTCGGGAATCTCGAGCAGTTGCAGATTGACGGGCTGGTCCTTGCCGAGCATCTCGCCCGAAGCGATGCGAAAGAGCAGGGCGTAGCCGATCTGGCCGGCAGCGCCGGTGACGGCGACGCGGACGGGGGACTTCATGAGGGCTTCTCCGGGCGAATGAGACAGGGATCGGTGGGCAGCGCGCGCCGCGCAGGCTGCGGCGCGTGCGACTTCGGCAGTTTATGGCAGGCTCGGCAGTCGCCGCCGCGGCTCAGCGGGCGCGCGTGAAGCGGCGCGGTGCTTGCTACGGTGCACACGGTAAAGTCTGCTGCATTGCAATAAAATCGGGCGGCTGGACCGCTCGCCGACACCCCGAAGACCGACATGGCCACGTCACTCAAAGAACAACCACTCAAGCGGCAGCCGGTCTATCGCAACATTCACGTCAGCCAGATCATCACGTATCGCCTGCCGGCGGCAGGCTGGGCATCGATCCTGCACCGGATCACCGGCGCGGTGATGTTCCTTCTTCTTCCCTTCGCGATCTGGCTCTTCGACACGAGCGTCACGTCGGAGGTCTCGTACGAGCGATTCACCAGCGCATTCGTCGCCGGCGCATGGGGAATGCCGGGCTGGTTTCTGAAGCTGGTCGCGTTCGGGCTGCTCTGGGCCTATCTGCTGCACTTCTGCGTCGGCCTGCGCCACGTGTGGATGGATGCGACGCACGACGTCGGGCTCGAGTTCGGCCGTGTCTCGGCGATCGTCGCGCTCGCGCTCGGCACCATCGTCGCCTTTGCGCTCGGCGCGAAGCTCTTCCTCTAGGCGCCCTCGATGAGCACCTCGTTCGGATCCAGGCGCCTCGTCGTCGGCGCGCATTACGGCTTGCGCGACTGGCTCGCGCAGCGCATCACGTCGCTCCTGATGGCGCTCTTCACCATCGCAGTCGTCGTGCAGCTGCTCATGCCCGGCGCGGTGGGCTACGACAAGTGGTCGGCGATCTTCGCCCAGCAGTGGATGAAGATCCTGACGTTCGTCACCGTCGTGTCGCTGCTGTATCACGTCTGGGTCGGCATGCGCGACGTCTGGATGGATTACGTGAAGCCGGTCGGCATCCGTCTGGCGCTCGACATCTTCACCGTCGCGTGGCTGGTCGGCTGCGCCGGCTGGGCGATGCAGGTGCTCTGGAGGCTCTGAATGGACGCTCCCGCGGTCCATCTGTCCAACGTGGCGACGCGCCGCTTCGACGTGGTGATCGTCGGCGCCGGCGGCTCCGGGATGCGCGCCTCGTTGCAGCTCGCGCGCGCCGGCCTCAACGTCGCCGTGCTGAGCAAGGTCTTCCCGACGCGCTCGCACACGGTCGCCGCGCAGGGCGGAATCGGCGCCTCGCTCGGCAACATGAGCGAGGACAACTGGCACTACCACTTCTACGACACCGTCAAGGGCGGCGACTGGCTCGGCGACCAGGACGCGATCGAGTTCATGTGCCGCGAGGCGCCGAACGTCGTCTACGAGCTCGAGCACGCGGGCATGCCGTTCGACCGCAACGCCGACGGCACGATCTACCAGCGGCCCTTCGGCGGCCACACCGCGAACTACGGCGAGAAGCCGGTGCAGCGTGCCTGCGCGGCGGCCGACCGCACCGGCCACGCGATGCTGCACACGCTCTATCAGCAAAACGTCCACGCCCGCACCAACTTCTTCGTCGAGTGGATGGCGCTCGACCTGATCCGAGATGCCGAGGGCGCGGTCGTCGGCGTCACCGCGCTCGAGATGGAAACGGGCGAGCTGCACGTCCTGCAGGCCAAGGCGGTGATGCTCGCGACGGGCGGTGCCGGGCGCATCTTCGCCGCGTCGACCAACGCCTACATCAACACCGGTGACGGCCTCGGCATGGCGGCGCGCGCCGGCCTGCCGCTCGAGGACATGGAGTTCTGGCAGTTCCACCCGACGGGCGTCTACGGCGCGGGCGTGCTGCTCACCGAAGGCTGCCGCGGCGAGGGTGCGATCCTTCGCAACAGCAACGGCGAGCGTTTCATGGAGCGCTACGCGCCGACGCTGAAGGATCTCGCGCCGCGCGATTTCGTCTCGCGCTGCATGGACCAGGAGATCAAGGAAGGGCGCGGCTGCGGCCCCGAGAAGGACTACATCGTCCTCGACATGACGCACCTGGGCGCCGACACGATCAGGAAGCGCCTGCCGAGCGTGCTCGAGATCGGCCACAACTTCGCCAACGTCGACATCACGCGCGAGCCGATTCCGGTGATCCCGACGATCCACTACCAGATGGGCGGCGTGCCGACCAACATCCACGGCCAGGTCGTCGCGCCGAGGGACGGCGACCCGAACGCGGTCGTGCCGGGCCTCTACGCGGTCGGCGAGTGCTCGTGCGTGAGCGTGCACGGCGCCAACCGGCTCGGCACCAACTCGCTGCTCGATCTGCTCGTGTTCGGCCGCGCCGCCGGCAACCACCTGGTGGCGAGCGGGCTCGGGGGACAGACGCACCGGCCGCTGCCGGCGCGCGCTGCGGAGGCGAGCCAGGCGCGCCTCGCGCGGCTCGATGCCAGCACGGGCGGCGAGTACTCGCAGGTCGTCGCCGGCGATCTGCGCAAGACCATGCAGCAGCACGCGGGCGTCTTTCGCACGCAGGCTTCGCTCGACGAAGGGGTCGGCAAGGTGCAGGCGCTGGCCGAGCGCGTTTGGTCGATCCACCTGGCCGACAAGTCGAAGATCTTCAACACCGCGCGCGTCGAGGCGCTCGAGGTCGACAACCTCATCGAGTGCGCGCTCGCGACGATGATCTCCGCCGCTGCCCGCCACGAGTGCCGCGGCGCCCACAACGTCGCCGAATACGAGCGTCCGATGGACGATCTCGAAGCGCCGAACGGCCGCAACGACACGGTCTGGATGAAGCACACGCTGTACTTCAGCGAGGGACATCGGCTCGAATACAAGCCCGTCAACGTGAAGCCGCTGACCGTCGAATCGATCCCGCCCAAGGTGCGCACGTTCTAGCCATCATGAAAAAAGAGCCCATGACCAGCGCCGCCGACGGATCCGACAGCCACGGCACGGCCGCCGCGGTCGCCGACGCGCCCGATCCGCAGGATCCGCGCCACGCGCCCGCCGGCACGCCGCACCTGCGCACCTTCAAGATCTATCGCTACGACCCGGAGTCCGGCGAGGCACCGACGATGCAGACGATGCAGGTCGAGATCGATCTCAGCGAGCGGATGCTGCTCGACGCGCTGATGAAGCTGAAGTCGGTCGACCCGAGCCTCAGCTTTCGCCGCTCCTGCCGCGAGGGCGTGTGCGGCTCCGACGCGATGAACATCAACGGCAAGAACGGCCTCGCGTGCCTGACCAACATGCGAACACTGAGCGATCCGATCGTCCTGAAGCCGCTGCCCGGATTGCCGGTGATCCGCGACCTGATCGTCGACATGACGCAGTTCTTCAAGCAGTACCACTCGATCAAGCCGTACCTGATCAACGACTCGCGGCCGCCCGAGAAGGAGCGGCTGCAGACGCCCGAGGAGCGCGAGGAGCTGAACGGCCTGTACGAATGCATCCTCTGCGCGAGCTGCTCGTCGTCGTGTCCGAGCTTCTGGTGGAACCCCGACAAGTTCGTCGGCCCGGCCGGCCTGCTGCAGGCCTACCGGTTCCTCGCCGACAGCCGCGACGAAGCGACCAGCGAGCGGCTCGACAACCTCGAGGACCCGTATCGCCTGTTCCGCTGCCGCACGATCATGAACTGCGTCGACGTCTGCCCGAAGCAGCTCAACCCGACGCGGGCGATCGGCAAGATCAAGGAGCTCATGGTGAGGCGGGCCGCCTGATGGAGACGTCGGCGCTCGAGGTGCCGGGCGCAGGCGCGATCGATGCGCGCGCGCTCAGCAAGCTGCGCTGGCGCTGTCGGCGCGGCCTGCTCGAGAACGATCTCCTGATCGAGCGGTACTTCGCCAGGAACGAGGCGATCAGTGCCGACGACGCGCGCGGTCTCGCCATGTTGATGGAACTCCCCGACCCCGACCTGCTCGACTTGTTCCTGGGCCGCCGGGCACCGCCGCCGGAGCTGGCGGGGCCCGAGGTGCTTCGCGTCCTCCACGCCGTCCGCCCGCCGCGCTGAGCGCGCCGAGCCGCGACGCCGTTTCTCATCGTCAGTCATTTCTCTCCGAGGATCTCGCCATGACCCCCTCCGACGTCAAAGCCACCCTCACGTTCTCGGACGGCAGCCCGAGCATGGACCTGACGCTGTACGAGGGCACGCTGGGCCCCGACGTCATCGACATCCGCAAGCTCTACGCGCAGACGGGCAAGTTCACGTACGACCCCGGCTTCCTGTCGACGGCGTCGTGCAACTCGACGATCACCTACATCGACGGCGACAAGGGCGAGCTGCTCTATCGCGGCTATCCGATCGAGCAGCTCGCGGTGCAGTGCGATTACCTCGAGACCTGCTACCTGCTGCTCAACGGGGAGCTGCCGACCGCCAGCGAAAAGGCCGCGTTCACGCGGCTCGTCACCACCCACACGATGGTGCACGAGCAGATGCAGTTCTTCCTGCGCGGATTCCGGCGCGACGCGCATCCGATGGCGATCATGACCGGCCTGGTCGGGGCGCTCTCGGCCTTCTATCACGACTCCACGGACATCAACAATCCGGTCCACCGGGAGATCTCGGCGATCCGCCTGATCGCCAAGATGCCGACGCTGGTCGCGATGACCTACAAGTACAGCGCCGGCCAGCCGTACATCTATCCGAAGAACGATCTCTCGTACGCCGGCAATTTCATGCGCATGATGTTCGCGACGCCGTGCGAGGAGTACGCGCCGAACGAGGTGCTCGTGCGCGCGATGGACCGCATCTTCATCCTCCACGCCGACCACGAGCAGAACGCCTCGACCTCGACCGTGCGCCTGTGCGGATCGTCGGGCACCAACCCGTTCGCGGCGATCGCCGCCGGCGTCGCGTGCCTCTGGGGCCCGGCGCACGGCGGCGCGAATGAAGCGGCGCTCACCATGCTCGAGGACGTGCAGCGGATGGGCGGCGTCGAGAAGATCGGCGAGTTCATCAAGCAGGTCAAGGACAAGAACTCCGGCATCAAGCTGATGGGCTTCGGGCACCGCGTCTACAAGAACTACGACCCGCGCGCCAAGCTGATGCGCGAGACCTGCCACGAGGTGCTCGACACGCTCGGCCTGCACGACGACCCGATCTTCAAGCTGGCGATGTCGCTGGAAAGAATCGCGCTCGAGGACGAGTACTTCGTCTCCCGCAAGCTCTATCCGAATGTCGACTTCTATTCCGGCATCGTGCAGCGCGCGATCGGCATTCCGGTGGGCCTGTTCACGGCCATCTTCGCCCTCGCGCGCACGGTGGGCTGGATCGCGCAGCTGAACGAGATGATCGGCGACCCGGAATACAAGATCGGCCGCCCGCGCCAGCTCTACACCGGCGCGACCCAGCGCGACGTGAAGCCGGTCCAGCAGCGCGGCTGAGCCCGCGGGGAGGTGGCGCGAAGCGTCGCGTCACCATTCAGGCCGCTGCGGGCTCGCTGACGAGAGCCCCGACCCGGCGGTGGACCGCTGGCGCGGACCTACAATTCGAATTTCGCGCTCGCGGGCGACCCGAAATGCCTCGCACTCTCTACGACAAGATCTGGGACGAGCACGTCGTCCACTCCGAAGCGGACGGCACCGCGCTCATCTACATCGACCGCCACCTCGTCCATGAAGTGACGAGCCCGCAGGCGTTCGAGGGGCTCGACATCGCCGGCCGCAAGGTCTGGCGCGTTTCGGCGAACCTCGCCGTCAGCGACCACAACGTGCCGACCACCGACCGCTCGCACGGCATCGCCGATCCGGTCTCGCGCCTGCAGGTCGACACGCTCGACGCGAACTGCGACCGTTTCGGCATCACGCAGTTCAAGATGAACGATCGCCGCCAGGGCATCGTCCACGTGATCGGCCCCGAGCAGGGCGCGACCCTGCCGGGAACGACCGTCGTCTGCGGCGACTCGCACACCTCGACCCACGGCGCGTTCGGCGCGCTGGCTCATGGCATCGGCACGAGCGAGGTCGAGCATGTGCTCGCGACGCAGACCCTGCTTGCGCGCAAGGCGAAGAACATGCTGGTGCGCGTCGACGGCCAGCTCGGCCGCGGCTGCAGCGCCAAGGACATCGTGCTCGCGGTGATCGGCAGGATCGGCACCGCCGGCGGCACCGGCTACACGATCGAGTTCGCCGGCACCGCGATCCGCGCGCTCAGCATGGAAGGGCGCATGACGGTCTGCAACATGGCGATCGAGGCGGGTGCGCGCGCCGGCCTGATCGCGGTCGACGAGACGACGATCGCCTACCTGCGCGGCCGGCCCTACAGCCCGGCGGGCGTCGAGTGGGAGCACGCCGTCGCCTACTGGCGCACGCTCCACTCCGACGCGGACGCGCACTGGGATGCCGTCGTCCGCTTCGACGCTGGCGAGATCCGGCCCCAGGTGACGTGGGGCACGTCGCCCGAGATGGTCGTGTCGATCGCCGACCGCGTGCCCGACCCCGAGCACGAGCACGACGCGAACCGGCGCGACGCGATGGAGCGCGCGCTTCGCTACATGGCGCTCGAGCCCAACGTGCCGATCACCGACATCCGCATCGACAAGGTCTTCATCGGCTCGTGCACGAATTCGCGGATCGAGGATCTGCGCGAGGCGGCGGCGGTCGTGCGACGCCTTGGCGCTCCGGTCGCCAAGAACGTCAAGCTGGCGATGGTCGTCCCGGGCTCGGGCCTGGTCAAGGAGCAGGCCGAGCGCGAAGGGCTCGATCGCATCTTCAAGGCGGCGGGGTTCGAGTGGCGCGAAGCGGGCTGCTCGATGTGCCTGGCGATGAACGCCGACCGCCTCGAGCCGGGCGAGCGCTGCGCGTCGACGAGCAACCGCAACTTCGAAGGGCGCCAGGGTGCCGGCGGACGCACGCACCTGGTGAGCCCGGCCATGGCCGCCGCGGCGGCGATCGAAGGCCACTTCGTCGACGTCCGTCGGCTCGCCTAGGAGCACCATGGAGCCGTTTCGAATCCACACCGGGCTGGTCGCGCCGATCGACCGCGAGAACGTCGACACCGACGCCATCATTCCCAAGCAGTTCCTGAAGTCGATCAAGCGGACCGGATTCGGCGAGAACCTGTTCGACGAGTGGCGCTTCCTCGACCCCGGCGTTCCCGGCGCCGACCCCGCGACGCGCCGCCCCAACCCGGACTTCGTCCTCAATCAGCAGCGCTTCCAGGGCGCGACGATCCTGCTCGCGCGCAAGAACTTCGGCTGTGGCTCGTCGCGCGAGCACGCGCCGTGGGCGCTCCAGCAGTACGGCTTCCGCGCGCTGATCGCGCCGAGCTTCGCCGACATCTTCTTCAACAACTGCTTCAAGAACGGCCTGCTGCCGATCGTCCTG
>Ga0207652_10005474_pt1 | contig 10304 bp, 10 predicted proteins | sample KBSC63BmetaG_FD_184334 | JGI IMG/M metagenome (GOLD analysis project Ga0207652, IMG submission 184334) | Corn rhizosphere microbial communities from Kellogg Biological Station, Michigan, USA - KBS C6-3B metaG (SPAdes) (version 2) | ecosystem: Host-associated > Plants > Roots > Rhizosphere ...
CGCGGTCAAGACCGTCAACATGGCGCTCGAGCGCGACGGCGCGGAAAAGTACGAGGCGCGCTTCTACCAGGAGGCGCGCGCCGCCGGCAGCCTCAACCATCCGAACATCGTCACCGTGTACGACGTGGGCAAGGAAGGCAACGTCGCATACATGGCGATGGAGTTCATCGAAGGACAGGAGCTGCGTTCGCTCCTCGCCGAGGGACGCGCGCTGCCGGTGTCGCAGGCGGTGTCGATCGCGGCGCAGGTCGCCGAGGGCCTCGCCTACGCGCACCAGCACGGCGTGGTGCACCGGGACATCAAGCCGGCCAACATCATGGTGCTCACCGACGGCCCCGTGAAGATCACCGACTTCGGCATTGCGCGCATGCGCGCGAGCAACGACGAGCTCACGCAGAGCGGGATGATGCTCGGCTCGCCGAAGTACATGTCCCCGGAGCAGGTGATCGGCAAGCGCGCCGACCACCGTTCCGACATCTTCTCGCTCGGCGTCATCCTGTACGAGACGCTCACCGGCAGCGCTCCGTTCAGCGGCGAGAACGTGACCGCCCTGATGTACCAGATCGTCAATTTCGCGCCGCCCGCGCCCAGCGCAGTCAACCCCGCGGTGCCCGAGCTCCTCAACTTCATCGTCGCCAAGATGCTCGCCAAGCCGCTCGAGGAGCGCTACCAGAGCGCGCCGGAGCTGGCGAACGACCTGCGAAACTGCGAGCGCCAGATCGCCTCGCCCGCGGCGGTCACCCAGCCGCTACGGCCCCTGGGTCTCGGCACCGCGGGTCTCGCCACGGCCGGAGGCCTCGCTGCCGGAACGCAGCCCGAGCTCGCATTGAGCCAGGCGCAGTCGGTCGTGATGGCGCAGACGCTGAACCGCACCCGCCAGGACGATTCGAACCGCGGAGATGGCACCGATCCGCCGGCGCGAGGCCTCGCTCATTCGTTCGACTCGGCTGAAGCAACTCAGCGACTCGCGGCGATGACCGGCGCGTCGACCACGCTGTCCGATTCGGTGTCGGCCACCCAGGCGATGAGCTCGCTCAGGCCGCCGGAAAGCCACGGCTGGCGCCGGCGCGACTGGCTGCTGGTGGGCGGCGCGCTGCTGCTCGGCCTGCTGATCGCGGCCGCCATCCTGCGCGCCTGAGAAACTCCTCCGTTACGAACGCCCGCCGCAGTTCGCCGGCATCACCGTGACCGGATAGCCCTTGCAGTTCCAGCTTGCCTTGCCCGATTGCAGCGTCGGGGTGAAAGTGACTTCCAGCGCGTTCTTCTCGTTCCAGCCGCGGATATCGCCGTTCTCCGATACGATCCATTTCATCTCGCCGAACTTCGGATCGCTCTTCGTGGCGAGCTTGACTTCCTTTCCCACCCCGACGAGGTTGCCCGACTTCTCGGCAGAGGCGGCCACCTGCTGCTTGGCCGGCTCTGCGCCCAGAATGAGCGCCTGCGCGGCTTCACGGGCCTCGGCTCCCGCCCGTTGCGGCAACACCACAGCGACGGCGAGAAAGCCGATCAGGGCAAGACCGGCGACGACCAACAACGCGATGCGCATTTTTTTATCCCCTTATGCCAGACGCGAACCGAGCTTACCATGAACTTTAGAAGCTAGTTCCGAGGCTTGGAGCGGTTCCTTAAGGTCTTTTGCATGATTACGCGACGACTGAGGATCAGGGGACGAGTGCAGGGGGTCGGGTTTCGCGAAGCCCTTTGCGGCGAGGCACTAGAGCGCGGCGTCGCGGGGTGGGTCCGCAATCGGACCGACGGCAGCGTGGAGGCGCTGGTCCAGGGACCGCCCGACCGGGTAGCCGAGCTCATCGTCTGGGCGCGGCGCGGGCCCCCGGCTTCCCGCGTCGACGACGTGCGGGTCGAGGCAGGCGACGACGAGCCTGCGCACGCCGGGTTCGAGCGACGACCGACCGCGTAGCGCGGCTGCGGGTATCGGGCAGCGCGACTTTCCTCGGCGCCGTTGCGGCCACCCTTGAGCGGGGAGAAGAATCCCCGGCGTCACATCGAATCGAGGGGAGAGAGATGACCGCCATGCCCCGCCAGGTGCTCCTCATCTGGATCCAATCAGCGTTGCAGGCAGCCCGGCCGACCGATTCCGCCATGCCGCTCGAAGACCTCGCACGCCTCGCCTCGGAGCTTCAGGCGCTCGAGGGGAAGGAAGGAACATGAGCGCGAGACCGCTGTCAGCGCAGGAGCTTTGCGAGTCCGTCCGCGCCTGCGCGCGGTTCGACGCCTCCCGGCTCGACCGCGTACTCGCCGTCGACGAGACGCGCGGGCTGGTCGAGATCCAGTCGGGAGCCACGTGGAAGAGCCTGGCGGCGCGGCTGCGCCCCGGCGAACGCCGCGCACAGGAAGTGCGCACCACGCGTCCGACCATCGGCGAAAGCCTCGCCTGCAACGCCGCTGGGCCCGACGGACGCCCAACCGTGGACCACGTGCTCTCGTTCACCATGGTCACGCCGGACGGCCAGCTGCGGCGCGTCGATCGCATGAACAACGCCAGCCTCTTCGCCCTGGTGGTCGGCGGACAGGGCCTCTTCGGCGCGATCTACAGCGTCACCTTGCGCCTCGAGTCGCTCGCCCGCGCGATCGCCGAGGCGCAGACGCCGGACGCGCACGTCGAGCCGTGCCCGCGCACGGCGCGCAGCCTGGTGCTGCTGGTACCGCCCGCCAGGCTCGAGGCGCTGCTGGCGGCGTGCCGGGAGTCTTGCGCCGAGTGGCGCCTCGAGCTTGAGAGCCTCGCCGTGCGGCGAGTGCGCACGGACGAGGAAACGTTCCTGCGCCTCCCCGGGCGCGAATACTGCGAGGTCGGCCTCGGTCTCGCCGAAGGCGCCAATCTCGGAGCGCAAGTGCGCGTGACGCAGCTCAAGCGCAGCCTCATCGACCTCGCGATTTCCAACGGCGGGGGCTTTCCGATCTCGTGCACGCCCGAGGCCACGCGCGAGCAGATCGACGCCTGCTATCCGCAGCTCGCCGGCTTTCTCGCCGAGCAGCGCCGGATCGACCCGCACGAGCGCTGGGCAAACGGCTGGCTGCGCCACCATCGGAGCCTCCTGACGCGCGAGCCCTGCGAGGTGCGCTGGGGCAGCTAGAGGGAGCTGTACACGACCTCGACGTTTTCCGGCGCGAGCCAGGCGCCGAGCTCGCTGATGAGCCGGGTCTCCGGCCGCACCCGCCAGCTCTCGCCGAGCGCGAGCTTGCACAGCGCGGTTCCGTTCTCGTATTCCACGAGCACCTGGCAGCTGCCGTCACCGCTGGCGCGATAGGGCCCGAGCACCTGCTGCAGCCGCCTGGCGTCGGCCTGGCCGTTCATGAAAAGCTTGAGCAGCGCGGCATGGCGGTTGCGCAGCGTCTCCAGGTCCATGAGCTCGTCGGCGCTGACCCGCAGGCCGCCCGAGAACTCGTCGGACTGGACCTTGCCGGCGACCACCAGCAGCGAGTCCTCCTTCAGCTTCTCGCGGTGCTTTTCGAACAGCTCGTTGAATACCGAGATCTCCACCTGCGCGGTGCCGTCGTCGAGCATCACCACCATCATCCGGCCGCGCCGCGTCATCTGGGTGCGCGCGGCCACCACGACGCCGGCCATCGTCACGCGCTCGCCGGCGGAGAGCTTGGCGAGCGGCACCCGGGGAAAGCCCGCCAGCTCGCGCTCGTAAACCTTGAAGAGGTGCCCCGACAGGTAGAAGCCGAGCGCCGCCTTCTCCTCGGTCAGCTTCCGCCGCATGTCCCACGGCGCGGCGTCGACATAGACCACGGCGCCGCCGCGCGGCGCCTCGGCCTCGCCAAAGAGGCTTTCCTGCGAGGCCTGAGCGAGCGCCTGCTCCGCCGCTTCGAGCGCGCGCCCGGCCGAAGCGAGAAGCCTTGCTCTTTGAGAATCAATGGAATCAAAAGCACCTGCGCGAACCAGCGCCTCCACGACTCGACGGTTGACCAGGCGCTTGTCGACCCGGCTGCAGAAGTCGAAGAGGTCGGTGAACGGCTTCTCGCGCCGCGCATCGAGAATCGCGCTGATGGCGCTCTCCCCGGTGCCGCGGACCGCGCCGAGGCCGTAGCGGATGGTTGCGCGATCCACCGCGACGAACCGGTATTCCGATGCGTTGACGTCCGGGGGCAGGATGACCAGCCCGTTGGCGAGCGCGTCCTCGTGGAACTGGCGCACCTTGTCGGTGTCGTCCATCAGCGCGGAAAGGTTCGCCGCGAAGAACGCCGCGGCGTGGTGCGCCTTCATGTACGCGGTCTGGTAGGCGAGCAGCGCGTACGCCGCGGCGTGCGACCGATTGAATCCGTAGCCCGCGAACTTCTCCATCAGGTCGAACAGCTGCGTCGCCTTGGACTTCGACAGCCCGTTCTTCTCCGCTCCGGCGACGAAGATCTCGCGCTGCTGCGCCATTTCCTCGGGCTTTTTCTTGCCCATCGCGCGCCGCAGGAGATCCGCGCTGCCGAGCGAGTAGCCGCCGATCACCTGCGCGATCTGCATCACCTGCTCCTGGTACACCATGATCCCGTAGGTCGGGCCCAGGATCGGCTTCAGGCGCGCATCGAGATACTCGACGCTTTTTCCGTGCTTGCGCTCGATGTACTCCGGGATGAGGTCCATCGGCCCCGGCCGGTACAGGGCCACCAGCGCGATCACGTCCTCGAAGCGGTCGGGGCGCGCGCGCTTGATCAGGTCGCGCATGCCGCGCGATTCCAGCTGGAACACGGCGGTGGTGTTGCCCGCCGACAGCAGCTTGTACGCCTCCGCGTCGTTCAGCGGGATTTTTTCGAGCGAAAACGCGGCCTCGCCCAGGCGCCGCACGAAGCGCTCGGCCCAGTCCAGGATCGTCAGGGTGGTGAGGCCGAGGAAGTCGAACTTGACCAGGCCCACCGCCTCGACGTCGTCCTTGTCGAGCTGCGAGATCACGTTGGCAGTGCCTTCGGCGGCGTACAGCGGGCAATAGTCGGTGAGCCGCCCGGGCGCGATCAGCACGCCGCCGGCGTGCATGCCGACGTTGCGCACCAGGCCCTCGAGCTTGCCCCCGAGCTCGAGCAGCTCCCTCACCTCCTCTTCCTTCTCCTCGCGCTCGGCGAGCAGCGGCTCCATCTCGCGCGCGTTGTCGAGCGTGATGGTCTTGCCCGGCTGCACCGGGATCAGCTTCGCGATCTGGTCGCAGAAGTTGTAGCCAAGGTCGAGCACCCGGCCGCAGTCGCGGACCACCGCCCGCGCGGCCATGGTGCCGAAGGTGGCGATCTGCGAGACGCTCGCCTCGCCGTACTTGCCGCGCACGTACTCGATCACGCGGTCGCGCCCGTCCTGACAGAAGTCGATGTCGAAGTCGGGCATCGACACCCGCTCCGGGTTGAGAAAACGCTCGAACAGCAGGTCGTACTTCAGCGGATCGAGGTCGGTGATGCCCAGCGAATAGGCGACCAGCGAGCCCGCCCCCGAGCCGCGCCCCGGACCCACCGGCACGCCATTTTGCCGTGCCCAGTTGATGAAGTCGGCGACGATCAGGAAGTAGCCGGCGAAGCCCATCTGGACGATGGTCCCGATCTCGAACTCGAGGCGCTCGCGGTAGCGCGGCCTTTCCTCCTCGCCGAGAGCGAGCTTGTCGAAGCGCCGGGCGAGGCCCGCGTGCGCCTCGCCGCGCAGGTAGTCGTCAATGGTCACGCCCGGGGGCGTCGGGAACGCGGGCAGGCGGCTCTTGCCGAGCTGGATCTCGAGATTGCAGCGCCGCGCGATCTCGACCGAGTTCTCGAGCGCCTGCGGCAGGTCGGCGAAGAGCTCGGCCATCTCGTGCTGGCGCTTGAAATACTGCTCGGGAGTGAACAGCTTCGGCCGGCGCTGATCGGCGAGCACGTGACCTTGCGCGATGCACACGCGCGCCTCGTGCGCCTTGAAGTCGCCGCGCTCGAGGAACTGGACCGGATGCGTGGCCACCACGGGAAGCGCGAGGCGCCCGGCGAGCGCCACCGAGCGGGCGACGAGCGCCTCGCCCTGGGCAAAGCCGGCGCGCTGCACCTCGATGTAATAGCAGCCCGGAAAGAGCTCAGCCCAGCCGCGCGCCAGGCGCTCGGCGGCCTCGGCATTGCCCGCAGCCAGCGCCTGACCGACGTCGCCCGCCGCCGCCCCAGAAAGGGCGATCAGGCCCTCGGTCCCCTCTTCGAGCCAGGCGCGGGAGACCTCCGCGCGCGCGCGGTACTGATTGCGCAGCCAGGCGCGCGACAGCAGGTCGCACAGACGCAGGTAGCCCGCGCGCGAGGTGCAAAGGAGCAGCATGCGAACCGGCTTGTCGCGATCGCCGGGATTCTGCAGCCAGCAGTCGGCGCCGATGATCGGCTTCACGCCAACGGCGCGGGCGGCGCCATAGAACTTGACCAGGCCGAACAGGTTGGCGAGATCGGTTAACGCGAGCGCCGGCATGCCGTCGGCCGCCGCCCGGCTCACCGCCTGGTCCAGGCGGACGATCCCGTCGCTCACCGAGTACTCGCTGTGCAGCCTGAGGTGAACGAAGCGCGGCGCCGGCATGTCAAAAAAATTTTACCGGAAGCGACCCATGAAGGCCTTAGCCGTTGTTTTTGTTGCGCTCGTGGTCGGCGTAGCTCCTCGCGCAGCGACCCCGCAGGACCGCGGACGGGACCTCGACAAGGCCTACGAGGAGGCGCGCGCCGCGGCGCTCGCGCTGAAGGACGCCGAAGGCCGCCGCGATCAGGGTGTCGAGCCGCAGCCCGGCGAGATACAGGGTACGGCCTCCGGCGGCACGCGTCCCAGCGATCAGTATCGCGGCCGGCAGATGCTGCTCGAGCAGGAAGTGGAGCTCGCGCGCAAGCGCTACGACGCGGCGCTCAAACGTTGGAATGACCTGAAGTAGGAACGTCGTAAAACCCCTACCATGCGCGGGCCATGAGTCCCGCGCTGGGTGCCCTGCTGGCGGGCGCCACTTTCATTGCGTTGTCTCCGATTTTCGTGCGCGAGGCCCTGGCCGCCGGGGTCGGGCCGACTGCGGCCGCATTCTGGCGAGTAGCGCTTGCGGTTCCGGTCCTCTGGATCGTCTACGCCCTGGGAGCGAGTCCGCCGAGGCGGCGATACGGAGGCCGCCGTTATTTCGACACCTCGCCGCTGCTCCTGGCCGCTGCGGTCGCGTTCGCCGGGGATCTCGCCTTTTGGCACAAATCGGTCCAACTGACCTCGGTGGCGAACGCGACCCTGCTCGCCAACCTCGCCTCGATCTTCGTCACGCTGGCAGCATGGATCTTCCTGCGACAACGCCCGACGCCCACCTTCCTCGCCGGACTCGCCGCGGCGCTCATCGGCGTCGCGCTGCTCGTGCGCGCAAGCTTGGGGTTTCGTCCACCCGGCCTGCTCGGCGACGCACTCGGCGTCGTCACCGCGATGTTCTACGCCGGCTACCTGCTCGTAGTTAAGAGCCTGCGCGACAGCGGCGAGACCACGCTATACCTCATGGCGGTCTCCACCACCATCACCGCCATCGTGCTTTTCCCCATCGCGCTCGCCACGGGGGAGCCGATGATCCCGCACTCGGCAGCGGGGTGGCGGATTCTCGTCGGCCTGGCGCTGGTCTCGCACGCCGCCGGCCAGGGCCTCATCGCCTACGCGCTCGCGCACCTTCCGGCGGCGTTCTCGTCGGTGAGCCTGCTGTTCCAGCCGGTCATGGCGGCGCTCTTCGCCTGGCTCCTGCTCGCCGAGGCGCTCGCGCCGCTGCAGATCGCCGGCGGCGTGGTCGTGCTCGTGGGAATCTACCTTGCACGGCGCGGATCGAGCACGGGACAATGATCTTCCGGGAGGTCACATGGCCAAGACCAAGAAAGCCAAGAAAGCGAAGAAAGCCGCACCGAAGCTGAAGCGCAAGAAACTGAAGACGAGCAAGCCGGCGCCGCGCAGGAAAGTCGCGAAGAAGGCGGCAAAAGGAAACAAGGTTTCCAGAAAGCCGGCGCCGAAGCCGGTCAAGCTGCAGACTCCCCCACCACCGAGCCCCGCACCGGTTCCGCCGCCGGGCGACCGAGTCGGCGTGGTCACCCATTACTTCAGCCACCTGTCCGTCGCCGTCGTGAAGCTCGACCCGAACACCAACCTGCACGTCGGGGACAAGATTCACATCAAGGGCCATACCACCGACTTCGGCCAGCGGGTCGAATCGCTGCAGATCGGCCACGCCGCCGTGGACCAGGTCGGACCCGACGACGACTTCGGCGTGAAGGTCGTCGACCACGCGCGCGAGCACGACGTCGTCTACAAGGTGAAGTAGCTAGACGATGAGCGCCTCGGGCTCTCCCGAGGCGCGCTCGACCGTGCCGATCTCGTAGACCGTCTCGCCCGCGCTTCGCAGATGATCGGCGGCTGCCTTGGCGTGTGCAGCTGCGACGACGACGACCATGCCGATGCCGCAGTTGAACACGCGCCACATTTCGTCCTCGGCGACCGCGCCGGCCTGCTGCAGCCATTGGAACACCGGCGGGCGCGGCCAGGCGCCCTTCTCTATCACCGCCTTCGTTCCGGCAGGGAAGACCCGCGGCACGTTGCCGACCAGCCCGCCACCGGTGATATGCGCAAGGCCCTTGACCGGCAGCGATTGGACGAGGTTCAGGACCGGCTTCACGTAGATGCGGGTCGGCTCGAGCAGGTCAAAGGGCGGTCGCGCATCACGTTCCAGGATTTTCCGGATGAGCGAATAACCGTTGGAGTGCGGCCCGCTCGACGCCAACCCGAGGATCGCGTCGCCCGGCGCGATCGAGCGGCCGTCGATGATGCGCGCCTTCTCGACCACGCCGACGGCAAAGCCGGCGAGATCGTATTCGTCCTGCGGAAAGGCCTTCGGGTGCTCGGCGGTCTCGCCGCCGATGAGGGCGCAGCCGGCGAGCTCGCAGCCCTTCGCGATTCCCTTCACCACTTCGGTGGCGACGCGCACGTCGAGGCGCTCGCAAACGTAATAGTCGAGGAAGAAAAGGGGCTCCGCGCCCGAAGTCAGGATGTCGTTCACGCTCATCGCCACCAGGTCGATGCCGATGGTGTCGTGGCGGTCGGCCGCGAACGCGAGCTTGAGCTTGGTGCCGACGCCGTCGGTGCCCGAGACCAGCACCGGCTGCCGGTATTTCTTCGGGATCTCGCACAGCGCGCCGAAGCCGCCGATGCCGCCGAGCACTTCGGGACGTAGCGTGCGCTTGCCGAACGGCTTGATCGCCTCGACGAGCGCGTCGCCGGCGTCGATATCGACGCCGGCGTCGCGGTAGGAAAGGGGCTCCGGCATGCTAGATTTCAGGGTTTCCGCCATTCTAATGCGGCAGCTCCCGCTTCCGATTTTCGCGGCCGCAACGCCGAGCCTTGACAATTACGTCGCCGGGGCGAATGCCGAGGCGCTCGAGGGTGTCCGTTCGCTCGCGCTGGGCCGGCTGAAGGAAACGATCGTCTATCTGTGGGGCGCGCAGGGCAGCGGCCGGAGCCATCTGCTGCGGGCCGCAGCCGGCGCCAACCCGGCCCTGGTGATCGCCGACGACGTCGAGGCGCTCGCCGAGGCGGCCCAGCAGGCGCTTTTCATCGCGATCAACCTCGCGCGCGAAGGCGGGCCTGCGGTCCTCGCAGCCGGCAACGCGCCGCCGGCGCAGCTCCGCCTGCGCGAGGACCTGCGCACGCGCCTCGGCTGGGGGCTCGTCTACCAGTTGAAGCCGCTCTCGGACGCCGAAAAAGCGGTGCACCTGCGCAGCGAGGCGCTCCGCCGGGGACTCACGCTGTCCGAAGAGGTGGTCCGGTACCTCCTGACCCACCTGCCCCGCGACCTCGCGAGCCTCCATGCGGTGCTCGACCGGCTCGACCGGCACTCGCTCGCCCGCCAGCGCGCGGTGACGCTAGCGCTGGTTCGTGACGCCTTGTCAATAAATGACGACGACTAAAAGCAACAGTGCCTGGCCGCGCCCCCCCTCCCGGGGAATTCTGCATGGACAACCACCCCCGCGAAGACTAGATTGGGAGTACCCAAAGGACGCTGCGATGTCCTTCCGCACTCTCGTTCGTCGAGCCCTTGTCATCGCGTTGGCCGCGGTCGCGCCGGTATACGCCCAATCGGGCTTGCGCCTGCCCGAGCGCAGCGAGCCGGGCATCGACCCGGGCTTCGCGCGCGGCTGGCTGGCGCCGGAATTCGACCGCTTCGGGTTCGCTACGTATCAGGCCCTGGGGATGGGCTTTGCGCCGCCCCAGCGCAGGCAGTGGTCGTACTCGTTCGGCGAGCGCACCAGCCTCGGCCTTTCGGTCAACAGCCGCGAGTACGACTACGACCAGCGCAACCTCTCGGTCTTCGGGCGCTACTGGTTCG
>Ga0207652_10005475_pt1 | contig 10304 bp, 7 predicted proteins | sample KBSC63BmetaG_FD_184334 | JGI IMG/M metagenome (GOLD analysis project Ga0207652, IMG submission 184334) | Corn rhizosphere microbial communities from Kellogg Biological Station, Michigan, USA - KBS C6-3B metaG (SPAdes) (version 2) | ecosystem: Host-associated > Plants > Roots > Rhizosphere ...
GACGAAGACGAACCACGCCTGCTTGCCGACGTTGCCGGGTATGAGACGTCCGAGCGCGGCGAGCATCGCCGGGCGCACCCGCAGGACGAGCAGCGCCCGTCGGAGGACCAGCTCTCGCGGTGACCCGTCGGTCGACCAGCCGAGGAGCCCGTGCGTCATCGACGGGTACCTGCGCGAGAGCTCGGCGTGCGCGGCGCCGGTCTCCGCCCGCTCGGTGAGCAACCGGCGACCAGGCTCTTCCCTTCGCCGGACTCCGTGTGCAGCCGCGAGATAGCGCGCCGCGTAGCCGGCCGAGTCGAGCCGGAACGCGAGCTCAGCTGTCGTCGCCGGCAGACCGCCGATCTCGTCGAGGGCGTGACGCGGGACCGAGAAGTTCTCCGCCTGCACGTCGGACCAGTCAACGCCTTCGCGGCTCGGAGACTCGAAGTGTCGGTTCCACGCCAGGGCCGAAGCGCGGGCGTACCAGTCGCGGCCGTCCGGCGCCTCTTGTGTCAGCCTGCCGACCCCGACGAGCTTCTCGTTCGCCGCGTGGCCCGCAAGGTGCGCTGCGACCAGTTCCGGCATCGCCGCCACGTCGTCGCCGACGAAGATGCAGATCCGCCCCTCGGCTGCCTCGACGGCGGCGGCGACCGCGCTCGTCGACACCGCGTCGACGACGACGACCTCGAAGGTCGCCGGATCTTGGGTCTGAGTGTCGAGCGCGCGCAGGCATCGCTGCAGCCCTTCGTGACGGCGCTGTGTGAGGACGAAGACACTTGCCTCAAAGCGCGGTACGTTCACGGTCGCACCATACGACGACATGCCGCCTTGGGATCGATTCGCTCCACGCGGTCGAGCCGGAAGAGTTGCCACGTCCAGTGCGTGCCGCGGTGCGTGTCGCCCGGTGCAGAGGCGAGCAGCTTGCGGACACCGGGGTAGCGTCGCGTCCACGCTGCCGCGGGCGAAGCGCCGGTGCTTTCGCGAGCTGTCACGACGTAGTCGTAGTGCCCGTCTGCCAGCGCGAGCAGCCAGTCGCGGCACGTCGAGTACGGCGCAAACCTCGCCGCGTCGCGGCTTGCCGGGTAACGGACTCGATTCGAGAGGTCCGACCCGTAGAGCGGGTAGTTCTCGGACAGGCCGGTCACCGCGATGCGAGCCTCGTGCACGTGCAGCAGGCGAGCGGCGATCCGGGCAATGGGGTCGCTGAACGTCGCCCCGACATACCGACCGCGCGCGTACGCCTGCTGCTCGTGCCGGCCGCCGAGCACAGCAAGCAGGGCGACGGCGACGACGAGCACGACGTTCGCAACCCGAGGCAGGGCGCGCTGCACGCCGCTGCGGAAGAAGAAGGCGGCGGAGAGCAGGGCGGCGGCACCCAGGAGCGGCGCGAGCTCATGTGAGGGATGGACCGTAAGCGCGAGCGTGAAGGCGAGCGCGAGGACGGAGAGGAGCGGCGCGAAGCGCCTCGCGGCGAACGCGATTGGCAACAGGATCAGGGCCAGAGCCAGCGGGGGAGTCGCGAAGCGCGTGTTGAAGGCAAAGCACCTCGCGTCGTGACCGCCGGCGGTCGCGGGCGTGAAGAGATACGCGACGCCTCCGACGAGCGCGACGATGGCAAGCCCGCGGATGACGGGCCGCGGAGAGAGCAACGCGGTGGCTGTGCCGATCGCTGCCAGTCCGACGACGAGCCACCAGCGGGCGCCGAGTGCCGGCGCGAGCTGTGGTACCACGTGCGCCGAGAGGAAGCCGGGGTGCGGAAGGTAGTGGGCCACCGATGTCCGGCCGCAATCCGCCGGCGCGGTCGTCGACGGCAGGATCCCGGCGCCGAACCATGGGAAGGGATTGCCGACCGTCACGAGGTTTCTGAGATACCAGTAGCCGCTCGCGACGACGACGCCGGCTGCCCAGCCGAGGCTTGTACCGAGGCGGCGTCCGTGGGTGAGGACGACCGTCAGGATCCCCAGAGCGACGACGATCGACCAGGCATCGAGCTTCGTCCCTGCAGCCAGGCCCGCGGCGACGGCGGCGAGGCCGAGCGCAGCCGGCGAGCCATGTCCGTTCACCAGAAGCGCGACAGCCGCGGCGAGCAGGGCAAGGACGGCGATGTCCGTTCCCGCCGTGCCGGCCTGAGCGCCGCCCATCACCGGCAGGAATGCCACGAGGCACGTCGCGAGCATGGTCGCGGGCGCAACGCCGTACGGGCGACCGGCGCACCAGCCGGCGAGCAGCGCGAGCGCCAGCCACGCCAGGTTCACGACCGGCGAGAGAAGGTCGCCGTGGAACAGCAGCATCCCGACCGCGTGCACGACCTCGCCATTCGCCGGATAGAAGGTCGTCGGCCCGTTTCCGACGTAGTGCAGGTGCGTCAAAGATGCGTCCTGCACGAAGCGAGCCGCAAACGGCAGGTGGTACCAGACCGTGTCGAACGAGAGCATGCCGGAGTGCAGCGCGTCGAGCGCCGACTTGAGCGAGCGAGTCGCGACGACCACGACGGCGAGAAATGCGACGGCGACCGGAACATGGCCGCTGCGTTGCGGCTGCACGTTCACGAGGTCAGCGCCGGCAGAATGCCGTCTGCCGCTGACGCCGGCAACAACCGCCACGCACGCAATTCCTGCAACGACCGGCCACCGCTTGAACTCATCGACGCTGCCGAGCAGCTCAGCGACGACGATTACAACGCCGACGGCGCAGACCGATTCCGCGAGCCGTGCGGGCGCACCCGTCCAAGCCGGGAGGAGTATCCGCCGCGCCGACCAGCCGGTCAGCACGGCAGAGCCGGCGACGACCGCGAGGAGGACGACGTCGAGCATGTAGGCGCCGGTGCTCATGAGCGTCGCTGTGGTGCCTTTACCGCGGGATGCTTCGCTTGATCCGCGAGTGCCCGGTCCGGGCTTCCAGTGCAGCGAGTCGGCGCGCCGCCGTACGTGGGGCGAGAGCTGCGGCGAGCGCCCTGAGCCGGATTGCAAGCGGCATCCCGGAGGCAAGCGCAACAGCAACCGAGCGCCGCCGTGCGCCGTGGTGGTTCGCGCGCAGCGCGTGCTCGGACTCGGCCAGCAGCACTCGACGTCGCCGGCGTCGGAGGTAGAGCTCGAGCTCGCCGCGTTCCTGCTCGCAGAGGTCGAGGCGGGAGGCGATCTCCAGAACGCGGACGCGGCTCCGGAGCGCCGCGATGCGATCGTCGGTCAGGCTCTGCTGCCCGGCGATTCGATAGCGCAGCAGCGGCTCGTCGATCGCGCCCGCACGGCAGCCAGCGTGCAGCATGCGGATCCAACACTCCCAGTCGTAGCCGATCCGCAGAGACTCGTCGAATCCTCCGAGCTCGACGAAGCTCGTTCGCCTCACGGCCGGCCAGGCGACGAAGCAGCGTTCGAAGATGGCGAGCTGCTGGCGATCGACCTCGAACCGCGTTCGCTCGAAGAACTGCCCCACAGGCTCCCCTTCGACATCGAGATACGCGTCCGTCATGAGAATGTCGACGTCGGGACGCCTCACAGCCAGCTCCGTGAGCGCCTCGAGCCGCTGCGGTTCGTACACGTCGTCGGCGTCGAGGATCGAGACGAAGTCGCCTGTCGCTCTTCGGGCCCCGAGATTCGTCGCAGCGGCCGCGCCGCGGTTGTCCTGATGGAGGTAGAGGATCCGATCGCGAAAAGGGGCGAGTCGGTCCAGGGTTTCGTCGGTCGAGCCGTCGTCCACCACGAGCACCTCGTGAGCGGGCGCCGTCTGGCCCAGCGCAGACGCGACGCACTCGGCGATCGACGCTGCAGCTTGATAGGTCGCGATCACGATCGAGAACCTCGGCGGCGCGCCTGGCTGCAGACCAGGGGGCGGCGATGGAGCGAGGATCGTCCTCATCGCACGGCTCGGCGCCCCTCGCGCGCGCCGCGCCTGCGCTCCATCGTCTGGACCGCGAAGAAGAACCGATTGCTCCATCGTCCGGGGTTGTGACGGGAGAACGACCACACCGCGAACGAGCGGAACGGAGAGCTGAGCGGTCTCGGCAGGACGACGAGCGGCTCCAACACGAGCTTTGCGAGCAGCGTGTCGAATTGCGGCTCCCACAGCTCGCCGGCGATCTCGGGGTAGCGCGCGCCGAGAATGCGGTCTCCGCGAGCTCCGTCGCGTGACCGCCTCGTGTAGTCCGCGGCGTCGACCTCGTAATGCTGACTGCTGATCGCAGCCGGATTGAAGACGACGCGGAGTCCCGCCCTCCGCGCGCGGTAGCCGAAGTCACGATCGGCTCCGGGAACGAGGCCGCCGCGCGTGAAGGCGACGTCGAACCCTCCGAGCTGCTCGAAGGCGTCACGAGGCACTGACATCTGGCCCGAGATCAGGTCGGGGACAGGCACTTCGCCGTCCGCGGCGGCGAGGCGCGCTCGCCGGCGTTCGGCCCATCTGCCGACCGCGGCGGCAACGGCTGTCGGCGGCGATTCCGGAGCGAGCGGAAGATGCCCGATCACGAGTTGCGCGCCTTCGCGGTGCGACCGCTCGTGCTCGGCGAGCAGTGCCGGGTGCGGCGCCATGTCGTCGTCCAGGAAGAGCAGGATCTCGCCTCTGGCGTTTGCAGCCCCCGTGTTGCGCGCAGCGGCGGCACCTCGATGGGGCTGCTGCAGCACCGTCAGCGGGAACCGCGGCTCGAGCGCCCGCAGAGCGGCGGCAGTACCGTCATCGGTCCCGTCGACGACGACGATCGCCTCGAAGTCCGCGAACTCCTGATCTTCGAGGCCGCGGACGAGTCGCACGGCGAGGTCGCGACGCCGATGGGTTGGGACGACGACCGTGAAGCGAGGCGGCCGGTTCAGCTCGGAAGCCGCCACGTGTGCTCCAGCGCGACGTCGCCGTCCGACCCTGTGACGTGCATCGGGCGCCTGGCGAGCACGCCCGGCTCGACGTCGAAGAACGCCGCAGCCACGAGTCCGTCCTGGATCTGGTTGCGGGCCTTCAGAAGCACGTCGATCCGGTAGCGCCCGGGCAGGAGCGGAACGGCTGCGAGGTCGCACTCGATACACGGTCCGATGCCGGGATCGCGCTCGTCGCCCGGCGCCGGCAGCTCGCTGTCGAGCGTCGCGATCGGCTGTCCGAGTCCGTTCACGATCGTGAGCTTGCACTGCATCCCCGGCAGGACGCCGGTCACGTGCACCGTGATCGTCGCCGGGCGCCCGCCGACGACGACGTCGGGGTGCGTCCCGCTTGCGTCGCGAATCTCGACGCCGGACACCTGAATTTCGTCCCAACCCCGGCTGTCACGGTCGGCTCTCGCGAGCAGGTTCGCCGAGGCCGCACTCTCGAGCGCCCGCAGGTACCGGTCGATCGTGTCATCCACCGCCCCGTCCGCCACGACCTCGCCGCGCTCGAGGAGGACCGCGCGACGGCAAAGGGCCTGGATGATCGCGAGATTGTGCGAGACGAAGACGACCGTTCTGCCTTCGCGCGCGATTTCACCCATCTTCCCGAGGGACTTCCGCTGGAACGACGCGTCGCCGACGGCGAGCACCTCGTCGACGAGGAGGATCTCGGGCTCGAGATGCGCGGCGACCGCGAATGCGAGGCGGACCGACATGCCGCTCGAGTAGCGCTTGACCGGCGTGTCGAGAAACCGCTCGATCTCGGCGAATGCGACGATCTCGTCGAAGCGCCGCCGGATCTCGGGCCGGCTCATCCCGAGGATCGAGCCGTAGAGATAGACGTTCTCGCGTCCGGTCAGCTCCGGATGGAAACCCGTTCCGACCTCGAGCAACGACCCGACGCGGCCGGTCACGTCCGCCCAGCCCGCGGTCGGCTCGGTGATGCGCGAGACGATCTTCAGGAGCGTTGTCTTCCCTGCCCCGTTGTGGCCGATGAGTCCGACCGCCTCACCCTGGGCGATCGTGAGGGACACGTCGTGCAACGCCCACAACGTCGCGTCGACGTGCGTGCGGCTGCGGCCGGTGACGCGCCGCACCGAGCGCCGTGTGTTCTCGACGATGCTCTCGCGCAGCGTGTCGTAGCCGCGTCGTCGCACGCCGATCGCGTAGCGCTTGCCGAGGCCGGAGATCTCGATCGCGGTGTCCACGGATCTCAGATGATGTCCGCGAACCGGCGCTCGACGCGGTCGAAATAGACAAGGCCGCCGACGAGCAGGAGCGCGGCCGACGCGGCCGAGACCGCGATGAGCGTCCACGGCGCGGTGGGGGTTCCGAGAACCGCCCAACGAAACCCCTCGACGACTCCGGTCATCGGATTGATTGCGGCGATCGTGCGCCACGGGCCATGGATCAGCGTGAGCGGGTATGCGATCGGTGTCGCGAACAGCCAGAGCTGTGTCGCGAACGGCACGACGTACCGCACGTCGCGGTACCGCACGTTGACTGCGGCAAGCGCCGTCGTCACGCCCAGCGTGGCGGCGATCATGACGACGACGAAGATCGGGACCGCAAGCACCGTGACAGACAGAGCCGTTCCCCAGGCCGCGACGACCACCAGGAGGATCACGAAGGCGATGCTCAGGTCGACGAGGCCCGCAGCGACGACGCCTGCCGGGATGAAGATCCGTGGGAAGTAGACCTTCGAGACGAGCGGCCCGTTGCTGACGAGGCTGTCGGCGCCGAGCACGAGCGCAGTCGAGAAGTACGTCCATGGCACAAGGCCGGCGAGACTGAAGAGCGGGTACGGCACGCCCTCGGAGGAGACGTGCGCGAGGTGGCCGAAGAAGAGCGAGAAGACGACCATCGCCGCAACCGGCTGAAGCACGGCCCAGGCCGCTCCGAGCACCGTCTGCCGGTAGCGCACCTTGATGTCCCGCGAGGCGATCTGCAACGCGACGTCGCGAAACCGCCAGAGCTCGCGGGGCGCGAGCAGCCGACCGAACCCGCGGGTCTTCTCGAGCCGCACCGTTTCAGGGCGGCGCCCAACGGGCGCGCGAAAGGACAACCCTCCGGTTTCGACGGGCTCCTCCACCACTCTGAGAATACGTCGCTCCTCGCAAAACGCCACCCGCGGGTGCTCGCTAGAACGCCTGACGCGCCAGCTCCATCCGCCAGAGCTCGAGAAAGAGGCTGCCACCGAGGACGTCCGGCGACGGTTCCGCAACGGCGTCGAGCTCGAAGCGGCGGTACTCCGACTGCGCGTGGATGGTCCAGCAAAGCAAGCGCAGACGGGGAAGGAGCTTGGCGTCGATCCCCACGCGTCCGCAGTAGAGCGTCTCACACCGGCCGACGGTGCCTCCGACGTCGCTGTCGGGATCGAGGGAGTCTGCGTACCACGGTGCGATGGGGCCGCTGTCGAGCACGCCCGCGACGAGCAGCGCGGCATTGGTCAGGAAGTAAACGAGGTCGACCGCCGGCAGCCCACTCGGCTCCGCCGACTCCCAATCCGCGACCGAGACCTGGTCGCCGGCAAGTAGCACATTCCAGGGCGCGCAATCGCGCTGTTCGCAGACGAGAGGGAGGGCGTCGATCGATGAGAGGGTCGCGCGTGCACGGTCGATCTCCTCGGGCGACACGACAGCGGCGAAGCTCCGCGCGAAGCGCTCGAGCGGAGCCGCGACGAGCCGGTCGTGCCACACGTGCGCGGGGTGATGCTCGACGCTGCCCGCCAGGCCGACGAGCCACTCGGTGACAGCGGTACAGAGCGGGTCGAGCCGCTCACGCGTCAGCCGCCAGATGAGCGGCTCGCCCTCGAGGGCCGTCTCTCCCAGCGCGAGCCGGCCCGAGCGGCGCTCGAGGAAGAGCGCTCTCGGCACGCCGGTCAGTTCGGGCTGTGCATCCTCGAGCGCCTTGAGGACGTCGGATTCGTGGCGCAGCGGCTCCTCCTCGGCCGCGGTTCTCGCGAACTTGACCACGAGCCGCGGCTTTCGCACCGCGTCGACGACCGGAAGGCCGACGACCTTGTTGACGCTCCGTCGGCCGCCCGTGAGCAAGATCCAGGAGACCGGGTCGCCGTTGGAGTGATGCAGCACTGCGTGCTCGACGGCGTCCTCGCCGCCGCCTCCCGGCTTGCGCGCGACGGCGCACAGCGGCACGAGGAGGCGGAGCCTGAGGGCCCACGGCCAGACGGACGCGAGCAGCCGGCGGCGCAAGGATGTGGCCCGCTGGCGCTGGCCGAGGAAGTACTTCAGCGCCTCGGGCGAGTCCACCGGCAGCCAGAACACCGGGTGGCGGCTTGGTCGAGGCCACGGCCAGTACCAGCGGACGTCCTCGAGGCCCGCGGCTGCGAGGCGGCGGCCAAGTCGCTGCATGCCGCCGAGCTGCGGGCGATACCACTCGGCGTAGAGCGTCCCGCCGGGCGGCAAAGCCGCCGCCGCCGCCGCCAGGGCGCGTTGGTCCGGGTTGACGAGCGCTACGACACCGGGCTGCTCTGCCGCGGCCGGCTCGTTCTCGTGCTGAACGAGGAAACGCCAGTCGACGCGGCGGAGCAGGTCGTTCCGCGCCTGCTCCGGAAGCTCCTCGAGCGAGCTCACGCGCGGCTGCCGCGTTCCCGCAGCACCTCGTCGTAGACGGCCGCGATGCGACGAGTGCTCGAGACGGCCGAGTGCTCGGTCTCCGCTCTTCGTCGAGCGGCCGCGCCAAGTCGCGCGCGAAGCTCCGGCTCGGCGACGATTCGACGGAGCGCGTCTGCGAGCGCGTCGGCGTCGCCCGCCCGCACGAGCAATCCAGTCTCGCCGTCGCTCACGACCTCATCCGTGCCGGGAATCGCCGACGAGACGACGGGCATTCCCGCGGCCATCGCCTCGAGCAGCGCCAGCGGTGTGCCCTCGAAGAGTGAGGGCAGCACGAACGCGTCGCTCGCGGCGAGGAGGGCGGGCACATCATCTCGGTAACCGAGGAATTGAACCCGCTCCTGCACGCCGAGCGCCACTGCTTGCGACTCGAGTCGAGCCCGCTCGGGTCCCGTGCCGGCGATCACGAACCGCGCACCGTCCACGGCGCGGATGGCGCGCAGTAGGACGTCGAGGCCCTTTTGCGGGTCGAGGCGTGCCGTCGTCGCGACGACCACGTCGTGAGAGCCTGCGGCGAGTGCCCGACGGAGCTCCGGATCGGGAGGCTGCTGGAAGCGCACTAGGTCGATGCCGTTTCGGATCACTTCGATCTTGTGCGGCGGCCAGCCGAGGACGTCGTCGAGCGACGTCGCGATCGCCTGCGAGACCGCGATGGCCCGTCCCATGCCGGCGGCGAGCAATCGCCCTTGGAGCAGCGTCGTCTTGCGGAGCGGAGCCGGCGGGAAGAGGTGGAACGTCGCGACGACGGCCGGCACCCGCGCCACGACGGCTGCTGCGAGCGGAAACCTCGCCGCAAGCGGCCAGGACAGGTGCGCGTGGAAGACGGCCGGGCGTTCGCGCTTCAGTTCGCTCACTAGTCTCTTCAATCTCCGGGCACCGTCGAGTTCCCACGACAGAGCCCGCACGGCCCGCACGGTCGCACCGAGCTCGCGCGCCGCACCGGCTACCGGCTCCAACGACGGAGAGGGGTTGTAGAGCAGCGTCGGCCGCCACTCGCCGCGGTCGAGATTCGCGATCAGGAGCAAGAGCGCAGCTTCGGCCCCTCCGCTCTGACGACTATCGGTGAAGTAGTAGACGGATCGGGCCATGACGAAGCTCCGCGGCGAGTTGTGTAAGTGGGCCCGGTTCGGGCGGCTCGGTGAGAGCTGACTGGACTCCCAGCCAGTAGAAGTAGTCGAGCAGCAGGATGTAGAACATCGGTCGGCGACCGATCGGCGTGCGCTCCAGCGCGCGTGCGACTCCCAGCACGGCGCTGCCCACGGTGCCGTACGCGCGTGTCGCGTGCAGGAGAGCTGCGCGCAGCGCCCGCCACCAGAGGGAATGGGCGTTGTAGGTCGCCAGCTGGAGCTCCTCGAATGCGCTCGGATGGGAGCGCGCAAGCAGGACTGCCGTCGTGCCTTTCTCGAACGTGTCACGCGTGAGCGCGACGAGGTTCTTCTCGTAGTGCTGAAAGGCGAGCGCGTCGGGATCGTAGAGCAGGCGGACATTCGCATTGCGGAGCCGGAGCGACAGCTCGAGATCCTCGTTGCCGTACCGGGTGAACGCTTCGTCGAACAGGCCGACGTTCAGGAGGACGTCCCTGCGAATCGAGGTGTTCCCGGAGTAGAAGTCCCGCAGGCCAAACGCATGCTGCGGCTGGGCGAGGTTGTTCAGGTGCAGGTCGAACTTCCAGGCCATGAACCGCGCAGCGGGCGGCGCGTCCCGGCCGACTCGGACGGGAACGCCACCCATGACGCACACTGCCGTTCCCGGCGGGTGGTGCCGGCGGTGAAGCCCGAGGCATCCAGGTGCCGGCTCCATGTCGTCGTCCAGAATGAGGACGACCTCACAGATCGGAAGAGCGTCGTGT
>Ga0207652_10005476_pt1 | contig 10302 bp, 6 predicted proteins | sample KBSC63BmetaG_FD_184334 | JGI IMG/M metagenome (GOLD analysis project Ga0207652, IMG submission 184334) | Corn rhizosphere microbial communities from Kellogg Biological Station, Michigan, USA - KBS C6-3B metaG (SPAdes) (version 2) | ecosystem: Host-associated > Plants > Roots > Rhizosphere ...
TGACCGTTGGACAACACGGGAGGAAGCGTGGAGTTCCCGACGTCTCCGTGACGGGGCCGGACTCCCGTCACGGATCCGTGTCCCTCCGGTGAGGGATCCGTGGCTCCCTCGTGACGGACGCTCCACGGGTCCCCCCGCTCCCCGCGACCCGGCCGTCTCGGCCACGGCCACGGCCTGCCAGGGCCGTGGACGAGACGGCCCGTCCCTTATCCGGGCGCCGGCTTGCGGGGCCTCGTCCTTTCCGGGCGCCAGCTTGCGGGCCTTCGTCCCTTCCGGGCGCCGGCTTGCGGGTCCCCGTCCCTTCCCCGGGCGCAACCGCCTGGACCCCTTTGCCCAGAAATGTCCGTGTCGAGTTTTGGTCTCTGAGCGACCAAAACTCGACACGGAGATCTCTACGGGGAATTGAGTCGGTTGGCGGAGGCCTGGCAGGGCTCGAGCGCAGCCTCTCTCGCGCCGCGGACCCCGAATCGACCGGCCGGCGGCCGGCCGCGGGTCAGTCGGCGATCAGGCGGGTCGCGGTCGCCTTCCAGACGGCGACGACGTGGGTGCCGGGACGGACGTCGAGGCGGGCGGCGGAGGCGGCGGTGATCTCGGCGACGAGGGGCTCCGGGGCGGCGAGGCCGACGCGGGCGCGCGAGCCGATCGTCGTCACCGCGGTGACCTCGCAGCCGAGGCGATTGAGGCGCGAGTCGGCGGGCGAGCCGGGAGGCGGCGCGGTCGACGCGGTCGGATGCGACGCGTCGGCGGCGGCGCGGTCAGGGCCGGGTGCCGCGGAGATGGGCGCGCCCGCGCCGGCAGCCAGGTCGGCGACGCCCGGACCGGCCGCGGTCGGCACTCCCGCCGCGGAGGCGCCGACGTCGGCCCGACTCCCAGCCGCCGTGGGCGCCACGCGGCCCGCCTCGATCGAGATCTCCCAGGGGAAGACGCTCAGGCAGACGGGGCCGCGGGCGCGGTCGGCGCTCCAGACCTCGGCGCCGCCGGGCAATCGGACCAGCGTCAGATCGCCCTCGCCGCTCGCCTCCCCGGTCAGGACCACCGCGCCGGCGAAGTCGGCGACGAAGGCCGAGGCGGGCGCGGCGGAGATCGCGGCGGCGCTGCCGCGCTGGACCTCACGGCCGGCGTCGATCACGACCAGCTCGCCGGCCAGCACCGCCGCCTCCTCGAAGGAGTGGGTGACGAGGACGACCGGGGCCGCCGTCTCGGCGAAGACGGCACGCAGCTCGCCGATCGCCTCGCGCCGGGTGGTCGAGTCGAGCGCCGCGAGCGGCTCGTCGAGCAGCAGCACCGGCGGCCGCGCCGCCAGCGCCCGAGCCAGGGCGACGCGCTGCCGCTCGCCGCCCGACAGCGTCGCCGGCCGCGCCTCGGCGAGCGCCGCCACCCCGAAGCGCTCGAGCATCGCCAGCGCCGCCGCCCGCCGCTCGCGCCGCGGTCCGCCCATCCCGTAGGCGACGTTGCGCCAGGCGCTCATCTGGGGGAAGAGCGCGTAGTCCTGGAAGAGGAACCCGCAACCGCGGCGCTCCGGCGCCAGGTCGATGCCGTGGTCGGTGTCGAGCCAGACCGAGCTGCCCAGCTCGACCAGCCCCTCGCGTGGCGAGAGCAACCCCGCGATCGCCCGCAGCATGCTGGTCTTGCCCGACCCCGACCGCCCGACCAGCGCCAGCGGCGTCCCCGGCGCGGCGTGGAGCTCCAAGCCGAGGTCGAACCCGCGAAGCGGAGTACGCGCCCGCGCTGCCAGCACCACGCTCCCCGTCGCAGCGGTCATCGCGCTCCCGCGGACGAGCCGGAACCCAGCGTCCCGGTCGCGCCGCCCCTCAGCGCAGCGGAGGCGGGGCGTTCCCTGGACGAACCTCTGCGCAGCGGGGCCGGGGTGGTCCCTGAACGAACCTCCCCGCAGTTCGTGAGAGAAGGGACCACCCCGGCCCCGCCCTCCCGAGCCTCGCCCGCCGCAGCCTCGCTCCCCCGAACCTCGGCCCTCACAGCCGCGCCGTCCCCTCATCCACCCCCGGCCGATCCCCACCCAGCAGCTTCACCCCCAGCAGCAACGCCGCCGACACCAAGATCAGCACCGCCGACAGCGCCAGCGCCGCGACGAATCCACCCGGTTCGGCGAAGTCGGAGAAGATCGCCAGGGGCGCCGTCCGCGTCACTCCCTGCAGCGAGCCCGCGAAGAGCAGGGTGGCGCCGAACTCGCCCAGCGCCCGCCCCCAGGACAGGGCGACGCCCGAGGCCAGCCCGCCGCGCGCGCTCGGCACCGCCACCGTGACGAACGCCCGGAACGGCCCGGCGCCGAGCGTCCGCGCCGCCTCCAGCAGCCGGCCGTCCACCGCCGCGAACGCCGCCACCGCCTGGCGCAGGAAGAACGGCGCCGAGACGAAGACGAGCGCGACGACGACCCCCGCCGTCTGGAAGACCAGTTCGATCCCCGACCCGGAAACCGCGCCGCCGAGGATCCCGCGCGGCCCGAACGCCGCCAGCAGCGCGATGCCGGCCACCGCGGGCGGCATCACCAGCGGCAGCTCGATGATCGTCAGCACCACCGAGCGCCCGGGGAAGTCCCGCGCCGCCAGCAGGTAGGCGGTCGGCGTGCCGACGGCGACGACGATCGCGAGCGCGATCAGCGTCGTCTTCAGGCTCAGCAGCAGCGCTTCCCGCGAGGCCTCCTCGCCGAGCGCATCGATCAGCCGCGACGGGCTGACGTTGGCGAAGACGGCGACGATCGGGACGAGCAGGAAGGCGACCGTCGCGAGCGCGGCGACGAAGGCCACCCCCGCGAACCAGGACCGCCTCACGGCGGCGGCAGGAACCCGGCTGCGAGCAGGTCTTCCTGACCTTCGCCATCGATCAGCCCGTCGACGAATTCCTCGGCTGCCGGCTTCCCGTCCGAGGACTTGACGACGGCGACCCCGTATTCGACCCTGGGCTGCAGCTTCGCCGCGATCTCGACCGGTTCGAGGCCTTCCGAGCCCTTCTCGTCGGTGACGTAGACGAAGCCCGCGTCGGCGGCGCCCTGCTCGAGCTTGGCGATGATCGAGGTCACCTGGGTCTCTTCGGAGACGACGTTCCCCATGATCGCCTCCTCTTCGGCCTTCCGCAGGCGGCCGAGCACTTCGCGCGTGTAGGAGCCGACCGGCACGCTCGGGTCGCCGATCACGATCTTCAGGCCCGGCTCCGTGAGGTCGGCGATGCTTTTGATGTCGCTGCCTTCCGGCACCGCGATCACGAGTTCGTTGCGACAGAAGACCCGCGGCTTCTCGACCAGCCCTTCCGCGAAGAGTTCTTCCGGGTAGCCGGTGTCGGCGGAGGCGAGAACGTCGGCCTTGGCGCCCTGCCGGATCTGCGCCGCGAGTTCGTCGGAGCCGGCGAACGATGGCTTCACCGTCGCGCCTTCGAAGCTTTCGCCGTACTTCGTCACGGCTTCGGTGAGCGAGGCGGCGCCGAGGACGATCAGCGTGCCACCGCCGGAGGATTCGCCGCCGTCGCCGGAGCCCGATGCATCGCTCGAGCCCGATCCCCCGCCGCCGCAGCCGGCGACCGCGAGCGCCGCCAGCAGCGCGGCGAGCAGCACCAACAGGCCGCCGCGCCCACGCTTGTCCGCGATACGCGGACAAGCGTGCCAAGGTGCGACCCCCCTCACTCGCCCACCTGCACCATCACCGAGGTCGCCTTCACCGTCGCGGTCGCCTTGACGCCCGGCGCGAGGCCGAGCTCCTCGACCGAGTCGCGCGTGATCGCCGCGGTCACCAGGTGCGGCCCCGCCTGGATCTCCACCAGCGCCATCACCCCGTCCGCCTGGACCGAGCGGATCGTGCCAGGGAAGCGGTTGCGGGCGGAGAAGGCGTCGCCGGTCGCGTGGCGCGCGGGCGCGTCGCGCAGCCGTTCGACCTCGGCGACCGGCACCCGCCGCCGGTTGCGCGAGTCGCGCGTCGTCCGCACTTTCCCGGCGCGGTCCCAACGGCGCAGGGTGTCGGTGCTGACCCCCAGCATCTTCGCCGCCTCGCCGATGCCGACCGTCTCAGTCATGCATATGCACTGTATAGGCAAACGCGGAAAGGTGTGGCGCGCGCCCGCTGCGGGCATTGACGGAGCGATGCCCCGCGCCGCCGCCCACATGAGCGCCCGCAGCCTGCGCCCCGAGCGCAGCGTCGAAAGCCGCCGCACCGCGGCGATCGCGCTCGCCTCCAACGCGACGATCGCGATCGCCAAGCTCGTCGCCGGCGTCCTCAGCGGCTCCGCCGCGATGTTCGCCGAGGCGGCCCACTCGCTCGCCGACACCACCAACCAGACGTTCCTGCTGATCTCGATCGGCCTCGCCGACCGCCCGCCCGACGAGGCCCACCCCTTCGGCGCCGGCCGCGACCGCTTCCTCTGGACCTTCGTCGCCGCCGTCGGCACCTTCCTCGCGGGTTCCGTCTTCGCGATCGGCTGGGGCATCTACGAGCTCTTCAACGAGCCCCGCGCGGAGACCGAGTACCTCGTCCCCTTCGCCGTCCTCGCCCTCTCGCTCCTCACCGAGGGCTTCTCCTGGCTGCGCGCGCTGCGCCAGACCCGCCGCGAGGCCCGCGAGGCCGACCTCTCCCACGGCGCCTACGTGCGCATGAGCCGTGATCCGAACGTGAAGATGGTGCTCTTCGAGGACTCCGCGGCGCTGATCGGCATCGCGCTGGCAGCGGTCGGCATCGGCCTGCAGGCGATCACCGGCGTGGAGTTCTGGGACCCGGCCGCCTCGATCGCGATCGGCCTCCTGCTCATCGTCGTCGCCTTCTGGATGGCGCGCGACGCCCGCTACATGCTGGTCGGCGCGGCGGCGCGGCCGGACGAGCGCCAGGCCCTCGAACAGGCCCTGATCGACTTTCCCGAGGTCCAGGAGGTCCGCGAGCTCCTCACCCTCACCCTCGGCCCCAACGCCCTACTCGTGGGCGCCCGAATCGACCTCGCCGACGGCCTCGACGCCGACCGGATCGAGCGCGTCTCCGACGAGATCGACGCCCGCCTGCGCGAGGTCGTCCCCGACGTCAGCGAGGTCTTCATCGACGCCACCCCACCGCCGCGGTAATTCCGGCGCCGCGGTGCCCGAACGCCCGCTTGACCTTTACACGTGGAAGCGGAAGCCGGGCGGGGCGGGCGCAGGGTGCCCGCCGCCGCCCTCGACTTCCGCGTCTCGGGCCACCCCTTGGGAGTCGATGTGGGACGGCCGAGCGGGCGGTGCTCCTCAGCGTGTAGATGAGGCGGGCCGCCCGTGGCGCCGTCTGCCAGGGAGAGCGTGACGGCGGCCATCTTTGGAAGAGCTCCTATCCGGCCCGGTGGCGCCTGTGGCCCTTGTGCTTCTTGTCGTGCTTCTTCCCGCACTGGTTGGCGACGCGCGGCTTGAACGCCTCCACCTTGCCGTTGTGGCCGGTGAAGCGGACGATCGCCCGCCGCTGGCGCGCCGTCTTGGAGCAGAGGTCTTCGCTGTTGACCAAGAGCCCCTTCTTGCCGCCCTTCATTTCGAGGACGAACATGGAGACCGGCGCGTCGGGAACGACTTCGAAGGTGTTGCGGAGGCCGTGATTGGGGCCACTGTCAACTTTGCCCCAAAGGGCGATGTCGATCTGGCCGTTGAGGGCGGCGACGAGGTCGGGGAGCTTGCGTTCGCCGCCGTTGCTCCTCAGGTAGACCGGGCCTTCGAGCGGCTTTTCCAGCAGCGGCGTGAAGGCGCGGGCGTGGCCGTAGATGGAGCCCTTGGGGCACTCGGTACCGTGCCCGGCGCCGGCGTGCCACTGGACTCTCGTGCAGACCGTCTTGATGTGGTTCTGTTCGAGGAAGAGCGAATGCGGCAGGTTCACCTGAGCGCGGCTGATCGCCGCTTCGCCGGGCTTCATCTGGAGCACGGCCCGCAGGCGGGGTTTGGCGTTGCGGTTGGTCTTGCCGAACACCTTGAGCGCGAGCTTGGGTTCGAAATCCAGGCCCTTGCAGCCGCCGACCTGGAAGCGGTTATTGAGTGGCGCGACCTGGCCCAGGGTCGTGATCGCCTCGCCGCTCACCGCCATCGCTTCGCACGATGAGGGCGTGTAGGTGAATTCGGGCTTGCCCAGATCGATCGCGATCGAGCGGATGTCGAGCGGGATCCCTTCGAGGATCGAGGGGAAGGCGTCCGAGCGCGCGCTGATCTGGGCAGTTTCTTCGTCGACGTAGAGCGGCGTCCGCACGACGACGGTCCCAAGGTCGAACGGGCCCGCCACCGCCGGGGTGATGACGACGAGGCTCAGCTGCGCACCCTTGTAGGGGCCGGCGAGGTAGGCCTTGCCCTGGACGTGGACCGGCGTCGAGCCGGCGCCCGCGGCGACGTCGACCGTGCCGACCTGGGACGCGGCCGGACAGCTCGGGCTGGCCAACTCGAGCGCGCCTTCGCCGGGCTTGCCGCGTGCTTCGGCCTGGGCGATCGCCGAGTCGGGGCAATACGGCGTCCCCGTGAGCCGGCCGGTCAGCCCTTGGGGCAGGGTCAGGTTCAGCGCCTTGATCCGCTGGGTGCCGTCTTCGCGGGCGAGCCTGATGACGAACGGGCTGTAGGCGCCGGCGAGCGGCGAGACCACTCCGGCTTCGAAGCTCGTCTTGCTCGGGAGCTGACCTTCGGTCGCCGCGCAGGGCGAGCCGCTGGGACCGCCGGTGATCTGGAAGGAGTCGGTCGAGGTGACGGCCGGCGTGTAGGGGGCCGACCAGGGGGTGAGGACCGAGGTGGTCATCTTGGTGCCGCAGGTCGGCGGGTTGGCGAGCGAGGCCCCCGGGCCGCCGAAGAAGCTCAGGTCCAGTTCGGTGAACGGCAGCTGCGGGTTGTTGGTGAACCTCGCGGTGAGCTGACCGGTCGTCGGGTCCGGCGTCACCTTGCCGGCGAGCTTCACGACGATCCCGGTTTCAGGGTCGTCGACGGCAAGGTAGATCGCCAACAATGAGCCGAACGGGTTCGCCCTCTGGGCGGCGAGGTAGACCGACCCTTCGAGCGCCTTTTCCAGCAGCGGCGTGTGGATCGTCACGGTGCCGATCTTCGAGGCATTCGGGCAGGCCGGTTCTTCTTCGTTGAAATGGATCGGATTCGGCAGCGGGAATTCGTTGCCGATGTAGCCGATCTGCTGGGTCGTACACGCCGCCAGGCCATTGGCCGAGGAGGCGTTGGCGACGACGCCTTCGGGCAGCGTGACGGTGGTGTCGCGCAGGGTCGGGTTCGCCAGGCCGCCGGGGCTTTCGTTGTAGGGAAGGGTGAGCCTCGCCTCGTACCCTGATGGCGTTTCCGCGGCGTGAACGACCGGCTGGAGGCTCAGCGCGGCCGGTGCGGAGGGGCCGCCGAAGCGGAGCCGCCCGCAGCCGGTCGGGGCCGGAGAAGCAGAGTGATAGTTCGGATCGGTCGGATCGGTCGGCAGCCGGCGGTCGGGTTCTTGCCAGGAACGGATGCTGAGTGCGGTGTCGAGCGGCCCGGAGTCGCACCAGGTCGGGTTGGAGAGGAAGGGCTTCGGTTCCGCTCCCGCCGGTGCACCCCATTCGCCTTCCGGGATGCCAAAGAAGGGATTGATTTCACCGATGGCGGGATTCCAGCGTTCTGCGTCGTGGACCGGGTCGGCCGGGACTCCCCAAAAGGTCAGCGTCGGGGAGAACAGCGAGAAGAAGTCCGAAATGTTTGGGGCGCTGACGCTGAGCCCATAGTCGCCGTCGCTGCGGAGGTGGGGGACGAGCAGGATCTTTTTCCCGATCAGGCTGAAGCCGAACGAGGCTGGCTGCCCGAGGGCCGTGGTGAGCCGGTAGACCGGCGCCGTGCGGAAGAGTCCGCTGGTAAAAAATTCAGCAAAGACGGTGACGACGCCAACCTGAGCAGCAGGAGGACAGTCGGTCAGTCCACCGACCTGGTTGAACGCGGCCCGGCTGCAGGCCGGCACCGCTTCGGGGTCGCCGATGAAGCCAGGCGGCAGGTCGACGACGGTTTCCTTGACTTCGTCTTCTGCCCTGTGGGTGGTGTGATTGAAGCTGAAGCTGGCGGTGGCATCGGGGTGGGCGCCGGCCTGGCTCACGGGTGGGGCGGCGGCGATCGCCGCCGTGTCGACCTGTCGCCTCTGTTCGCCGTTGATGGCTCCCGGATTCTGCAACAACGGCACGGTGGCGTGGGTCTTGGCGAAGAAGCTACCCGGTTCGATGCCGAACGCGGCTTGGGCGGCGGGGGCGAGGACGAGGACTGCGAGCAGTGCCGCAGCTGCCAGGCCGGAGAAATAGTTGATTTGGGGGCGGGTCATCGTGCTGCCCTCCGCGTCTTGTGGGTGATTTGCTTGGTGGGCCTCTTCCGATGCCTCTTCTTGTGGTGGTGCTTCTTTCGGTGCTTGGCCACACACCTATTCGCCTTGCGGACCTTGCCACGCCGGCAACCCCGCCTGGCCTTTGCGTTACCGCTGCCATGGAAGGTGGAACTGCCGGCGTCCCGCTGGGTCGGGACCCCCGAGGACGGCCCGCGACAGTCGGCTTCGTCGCAGGGCGGGACCGGGGTTGACGCCACGGCGCCCGGGCCGACCCGTGCGGCATAGATGTGCGGGATGCCCGCCTGCGCACCGGGGACGAGACTGTCGGCGGACTGGAAGAAGACGGTCTGCCCGTCGGTGGACGCGCTGGCAAACCTCGATCCCTGGGCACCGACGCCGGCAGAGATCAGGCCGAGCTTGTTGCCACGCCATTCGTAGACGTCCCTGCCTCCATTGACGTCGGCGGGTAGAAGTCCGCTGGCGGTATCGAAGAAAACCGAGCCGTCGCTGCTGACGTTACGTGGGTGAGGTGCAGCTGGGTTGGTTTCGAAATTTTGGTTCTGGGTCAGCTTGGCTTCCGAGGTCGGTGCCACGCCGTCGGGTGGACAGGAGGCGCAACTGAGTTCGTCGCGGCTGGCGTCGTAGACGAACACCTGCGGGAACCCGGCTGACAGCGCGGCACCGCTGACGCTTCCTTCGACCAGGCCGTGAATCGTGACGGTGCGGGCATTCGGGTCGACGGCGGTGATGACCGGCTGGCCACCGGTTCGCTTTACGCCGGGACCGACAATCGTCTGGCCCACCGCAAAGGAGCCGCTTGCGGTGTTGACGTTGGTGATCGTTTGGAATCCGGCATTGCCATTTGCGACGAGATCGCCGGTGCCGGTCGCATAGCCGGTCGAGCGGCCCGGCACCACGGGCAGGAAGCTGCGGAAGGCGAGTTGCGAACCGTCCGAGCTGACAGCCACTTCGCGGAAGGCCTGCTGTTCGTTGATGCCGCCGGAGTTTTCAAGCTGACCATCCTCTTTCGAGTCGACCGTAGCTATGAACGTAAGGTTCGTCGCTGAACCTTCGAGCTTTGCCATGTAGAGGTTGGGACCGCCGGGAGCACCTTGGAGCTCTTCCCCGGGTGCCGGCGATTCGGTCAATATCCCGGCTTCGTTGAGCTGCTTGGTATCAGTGAAGTAGACGCGGTCGCCGCCGGCGGAAACGGCGTAGACGCGTTCGACACCCGCGCCTCCAGCCGACGGCGTCAGGTCGCGCAGGGATCCCGAGCCGACGTCGTAGGCATAGAGATCAGCGGGCCCAAAGGCGGCGTCTGGGGCGGTCGAGTCTTCGGTCAGCGGCGAGGAGCTCGTGAAGAAGACGTCTTCGTCGTTTTCGTCGGCGCCGCCGTAGTTGACATTGAGGGGAACCCCGTTGGCAAGGGGGGGTGCGCCGGGGGCGCTGGCCGAAGCCTCGATGGTGCGCCGACCGTCGAGGCGGACATAGAGGCGCGCTTCATGCGCCTGTACGCTCGGGCCGCTCTCGAAGACGATGCGGGAACCGTCGTCTGAGACGGCGCCGTAGGTGGTTCCGAAGCTGCTCGCGGAACCGGAGCCTAAGGTGGACCCAAACGGAGCGCCCACACATGCTGGGCCGCCGACATCGTCGCAGGATGAGCCGAACGGAGGGATCCGGCTGACGAGGCTGAGGGAGCCTTCGTCCCATTCGTAGAGGCTGTTTGAACTTTGGCCGGCTGAACCGGCGCCGGCAACATCGTCGGGCAGGAGGTGGCGTGCGGATTCGAAGAGCACGCGGCTGCCGTCCGGTGAGATGTAGACGGGTCGGGCCGTTGGTCGGGCGGCCGTTACGGCTTCGACCTGGGGGCCGATGAGCGAGGGGTCGCGGGAGAGCCAGGTGAGGGTGCTGCCTCCGAGGCTCTGAAGGTAAGCATCGAATGAGTTGTTCTGATCGTCAGGGTCGAGGCGGTCGGAGCCACTGGCGAAGGTGATCTTGCCGAGGTCAGCCGAGAAGAACTCACTATCAGCGCTGGTGCCGTTGTCTTCAG
>Ga0207652_10005479_pt1 | contig 10297 bp, 8 predicted proteins | sample KBSC63BmetaG_FD_184334 | JGI IMG/M metagenome (GOLD analysis project Ga0207652, IMG submission 184334) | Corn rhizosphere microbial communities from Kellogg Biological Station, Michigan, USA - KBS C6-3B metaG (SPAdes) (version 2) | ecosystem: Host-associated > Plants > Roots > Rhizosphere ...
ACTACTTTCATTACATGAAGCAAGGTGGTACCGAAAAAATGGATGATCGCGTGTTTTACCTGGTACTCATACTTTTTGGCATGGCAGCAAGTGCGCTTATTTTTGGCATTATGAATTCTTATGCCAGCTTAAAGGGGATAGAATCTAACGTAACTTATAAATTTACGGGGCCTGTTGTAGGCGTTATCATTACAGTTTTGGGAGGTTTCATGTTACCCAAAGGTTCTAATGATCAATTTCTTTCTATAAGGCTTTTTGACCAGGATAAAAATCCTATTACCAAAGGCAGAGTCACCTTATCTTTTCCGCATTATCAACGTGATCAATCTGTTGATGAAAAAGGCCTAGCAGTTTTTCCTGAAATACCTTACGATCAGATACGAAATAAAATTATTATCAATGTAGTAAGCGATGGTTATTCACCAATAACATTAGATACATTACTCAACAATTTTGAGCCTGTTAATCTTACTTTAAACCAGGCAAAGATTATACGCATTTCAGGAACCGTAAAAGACGCTGCCGACCGGCCCATCAGGGATGTTGAAGTAGTAGTTGACGGAACTCCTTACGCAGGAAAAACAATTAATGATGGCAGTTTTAATATCCCAATACCCGGCTACCATTTTGGCGACCGCATATCATTAGTAACCTCTCATCCCCAATACGAGGACAAAACAAAAGAATTCGACATAGAATCAGGCGCAATAAATAATATTGAATTTGTGCTGAATCCTATTCCAGTAAATAACACTAAACATGCAGTAAAATGAAAAAAATTATTTTTTTAGCTACTCTTTTTACGGCTTTATTAAGCGCCGCAAATGCACAGGAAGTAGTTATAAAAGGCACTCTGCGTTGCATGAATAACGGAGTAGCAACATCTACAAGAGGAGCTGTTAATATTATCATCATTCCTTCTTTTAATCCCAAAGCTGCAGTAGCAACTACAACAACTCCGCAAGGATTTTTTCAAATCAATACTGGTTGGAATGCAAAAGATTTGAAGGACAAAGATGTTACACTTTATATTATTACTAAATGTACAAGCTGCAAAAAAATACAAAGAGTATTTATTTCAGAAGATTTAGATAAACGAAATACTGATCCAACTAAAATGTATGTTACGATAAAAGGATGGAAAATATTAGAGAATTGCCAGAACACTGAATTGCCTGATATACTTTCAGAACAACTGTTAGATTCTGCACATAACCTGCCACCGCAAGACATTACAGGCAAAGCACCGGGAAGCCCGGCATTAGCGCCTGTTTCTTTTATTAATTTATTTGAGAAGCTGGCAACTGCTGCGGCTATCGGCGGCGGTCCTTCAGGACTTTATAAAATAACGGCAATAAATAAAGGAAACATTCAATACGGTATATTTCTTCACTCTTCTCCAATAACAAATACAGATAATACTGGTTTCAATTTTTCGCCTTCACGGAATCTGTCTGAAGCAGTATTTTGGAATGCTTCCGCAATTGCCTTTAGCACTAAGGCAAACAATATAAGCTTGCTTGCAAATTTTAAGAACAATATAAAGCTTTCAGGTTACCAACAGATTACAAAGCAATTGTATATAGGCGTAGGCGGGATATATACCAAACAAGACGAATCCAGAGATTTAGTTTATGATAATGTTAATGACCCTGGTCAGCCGGTCTTTCCATCTCACACTGGAAAACTTCAGGAATTTGCTGCTTTTTTAGCACCCGTTTACCAGGTAAATAATCATGTAAGCATAGCCGTTAGTTTGAAATCAATATGGCAACAATTTAATAACCCTAACCTAATGGCTCTCGAATTTGATAATACTAATAACAGCAGGCCCTTTAATATATTCCGCGATGATACTATTAAAAAGCAAAGCATCGATGCAGACATTTCTTTCAGCTATAAAATTAATAGCTTTCTGCAGGCCGGAGTTTCTGTAATGAATGTTGCTGGTACAAAATTATATGCAGATCAGTTTGTGGCTGAAGCAGCTAATCAAACCTATATTAACCAGCGTGCTTATGGTGTGGGGTTGTGTTATAAAAGAGAAAGGCTGAATGTAGGCGTGGATGCCTTATTCACTGATGATGATTTCTATGATGCTTCTATTGGTGCCAATTATGTTCCATTTAATAATGGCTTAATAGCAGCGGGTTACGCTATTAAACAACAAAGTTTTTCTGTCTCATTCAAACTAAAACATTTTAAAATTGCATACATATACGATAATGATCTTGTAATAAATGATGTAAAGGTTGCAAAAAGCAAAATCTTTGACGGCAAGATATATTCCGGATTTGTGTTTGATTTTTAAGATCAGGATTCTCAGTCAAATAACTTCCAGTTTGAAAAGCATTAATGCTTTCCCTCAATGTCATAAGCAAGCTGAAAGATTTGATAAATGTGATGAGCTTCATGCAATAAAAAAAATTCTACCCATAATACAATATTGTGTGAGCCGTATTTTTTATGCATTGCAATTCTTTTACCGTCTTCATTTGTTAATTTAGAAATTAACTTCGCCAATTTTTCTCTGTCAGAAAAAAGCTGCGACATTAAATGTTCCATGTCGTCAGTGCACCAGTATTTAAAGTCAGGATCATTATCAGCATCGTATTTCGAAAAAAAGGGAACTTCTTCAGTTAAAGCCTGAACAATTCTTTCTATAAACATTTGTTGGTAACAAACCAAATGTGCGATGGTTTCGTGAATGTTCCATTTACCAGGCTCTCCCTTCCAATCTAACTGTTTATTGTTAATAGACGAAATGATAACCTGTATTGATTCATGCTGCGTTTGCAGACGTGCTGTAATCGATGGATTAATTTCGGTTGAAATTGTGGAATAAGCCATTAAAATATTTTTATTCTTTCTACTACGTATTTTAAGAATGTTTATTGCAAATAAATTGTTTTATTTTATTTCATTATGCGGAACTACTTGTTACCCAGGATTCATGAATTTCATTCTCCTTTCAATTTTTATAATTAAATTGATTTCCAATTTTTAAACATCCCATATGAAAGTATTTTCTGGCTTTTGCTTACCGCTCTTAGTTGCATTTTTTACAATAATTGTTTTTTTACCTTCAAAAAAATTATGCGCCCAAAGCAGTACATCGCCTATTATAGGGCGGTGGGATATAACAGTAGATGTTGATGGAAATAAAGTGCCCTCCTGGCTTGAGGTTATTCATTCAGGTGTTCGCACATTAGTAGGCCGGTTTGTAGGCCCTGGCGGAAGTGCACGCCCCATTTCTAAAGTGAATTTTACTGATGGGAATATGAGTTTTTCAATTCCGCCGCAATGGGAAAAGGAAGATAAAGACCTTGAAGTAACCGGCTCACTGAACGGGGATAATCTTTCAGGAACCATGGTTTTCAGCAATGGAAAAGCGCATAGCTGGACAGCAGTAAAGGCACCATCCTTAAAACGCAACGCAAAGCCTGTATGGGGGAAATCCATCAGGCTTTTCAATGGAAAAAATCTTGATGGCTGGCACGCTTCCGGAAAAAACCAGTGGATTGCAGATTCAGGAATGCTAAGAAGCCCTCATCGCGGTTCTAATTTAATTACAAACAAATCTTTTAACGATTTTAAATTACATATTGAATTTCGCTTTCCTCCTGAAGGCAACAGCGGTGTGTACCTTCGCGGCCGCTACGAGGTGCAGATAGAAGATGGCCTGGAACCGGAGCCACCTAATAACCAGATGGGAGCTATTTATGGATTTATTGAACCTTCCCAGCCGCTGCCAAGAACTCCTGGAAAGTGGCAATCGTATGATATTACTCTTATTGGAAGAATGCTTACGATTGTAGCCAATGGAATAACCATAATTTGCGACCGTGAAATACCAGGCATTACGGGTGGTGCAATGAATAGTAACGAGGCCGAGCCAGGCCCATTGCTTATTCAGGGCGACCATGAATCAATAGATTTCAGAAATATTATTATAACTCCGGCTAAATAAGATATTCGTAAAAAACACATAGTTGATTCAACCTATTTTAATGGTATAATGGTTAAGCACACTTTTTTTATTACTTACCATAAAAAGTGATATCTAAAATGTAAATCTTCTTGTAACCAAATTTAAAAGCATCCGTAACTTAGCAACTCATTTTTTAAAAACTTTTATTACATGCTCCCAAAAATAAACCCTACTGAAACAGCATCATGGAAACTATTGCAGGAACATTTTGAGGAAATGAAAAATGTTCATCTTAAAGACCTGTTCCGCGACGATGCCCGGCGTTTTGAAAAATATTCATTTGCCGTACCCGAAATAGTTTGTGATTTTTCCAAAAATATTGTTAGCGATAATACCCTTCACCTCTTGCTGCAACTTGCCGAGGATTGTAAATTAAAAACCGCTATCGATGCGATGTTTTCAGGAGAAAAAATTAACGAAACAGAAGGCCGCTCGGTGCTGCATACTGCTTTGAGGAATTTTTCGGGCGAACCGGTATTATCGGATGGAAAAGATGTGATGCCTGAAGTAAAAAAAGTACTTGAGCAAATGAAAAATTTTTGCTCATCTGTCCATTCAGGTTCATGGAAAGGTTACACCGGCAAAACGATAAAATATTTTGTAAACATTGGTATTGGCGGAAGCGATCTTGGACCGGTAATGGTTACGGAAGCCCTAAAACCATATTGGATAGAGGGTATTCAAACTTATTTTGTAAGTAATGTAGATGGCTCAGACCTTGCTGAGGTGCTTAAAAAAGTTACCCCGGATGAAACCATTTTTTTAATTGCGTCCAAAACTTTTACAACTCAGGAAACTATGACCAATGCTCATTCCGCAAGAGATTGGTTTCTCAAAACAGCAAATGATGAAAAAGCCGTTGCCAAACATTTTGTAGCGTTAAGCACAAATGAAAAAGATGTTACGGAATTTGGAATCGATAAAGAAAATATGTTCGTGTTCTGGGATTGGGTTGGCGGGCGTTATAGTCTTTGGAGCGCTATTGGCCTTTCAATAGCTTTAACTATCGGCTATGATAATTTTGAAAAAATGCTAATGGGAGCTCATGAAATCGACAAGCATTTCCGAACCACATCATTTGAAAAAAATATTCCTGTTTTAATGGCCCTTATCAGTCTTTGGTATATCAACTTCTTTGGTTCACAATCTGAAGCAATCCTTCCTTACGATCAATACCTGCATCGCTTTCCTGCTTATTTTCAACAGGGAAATATGGAAAGTAATGGCAAGCATGTTGACCGCAACGGCAACACAGTAACTTACGCAACAGGCCCCGTTATCTGGGGCGAGCCGGGAACCAACGGCCAGCACGCTTTTTACCAACTAATCCACCAGGGAACTTTATTAATACCTTGCGACTTTATTGCTCCGGTGCTCACACACAACCCTATGGGTGCTCACCACAGGATATTACTTTCTAACTTTTTCGCTCAAACTGAGGCTTTAATGAATGGTAAAACAAAAGAAGAGCTTAGGCAAGAAAAGTTACCGGAATCTGTGCTTCCCTTTAAAGAGTTTACTGGTAACAAGCCTACTAATTCATTTTTAATTACTAAAATTACTCCGTCAACATTAGGCGAATTGATTGCTATGTATGAACATAAAATTTTTGTGCAAGGCATTATATGGAATATTTATAGTTTTGACCAATGGGGTGTAGAACTTGGAAAAGTACTGGCTAAAAATATACTACCCGAGTTGCAGGATGATGCTGAAGTTACTTCACACGATGGCTCTACAGATAGCTTAATTAATACTTACAAAAAGTTGAGAGAATGAGTAAGGCTGCAAGATTAGTAACTTAAATAAACTGAGGAATTAACCAGCATTTTTTTTCTGAAAAAGGAAAAGATAACTCTTATTTTATTTCCATTGTAAGAACGCAATTATCTTCCAGGTAGCCTTGCAATGCATCGCCTACCATACATTCGCCAACGCCGGCGGGCGTACCAGTGAAAATAAGATCGCCAATATTGAGAGAAAAATAATTGGAAATATTTGCAATAATAGCATCAATGGAAAATATCATGTCTTTTGAATTTCCCTTTTGTACTATTTCTTTATTTTTTTCGAAAGAAAAATTAATATTTTTTTTATTAATTGCTGGAGTGATATCGACAAAATTTCCTACGGCGGCAGAATTATCGAATGACTTCGCCTTTTCCCAGGGAAGCCCCTTTTCCTTTAACTGTTTTTGAATATCCCGTGCGGTAAAATCAATTCCAACACTTATCGCATTGTAATAATTAGAAGCATGTTTTTCCTGGATGTATTTACCATTTTTACTGATGCGAACTACCAGTTCACATTCATAGTGTAATTCATTGGTAAACTCAGGATAATAAAACGGCGTATGATTTTGAACGAGAGCACTTTTAGGCTTCATGAATATTACCGGCTCATCCGGTATTTCATTATTCATTTCTTTTGCATGATCAGCATAATTACGTCCAACACAAAATATTTTCATATTTAAGCAGCTTTTTTAATGGGTTGCCAGAAGTTTATAAGGCGAAAATATATAAAACATATTAAAAAATAAATTTACTAATTCCCTTCTTCTAAACTAAAAGTAACACTATTTATTGTGTTCATAGTTCTTTCTATACCAATTGAAGCAAAATTTTCAATAACCTCTATGCATCGTTCAATTTTTAGCTCTACCATGGGCATTTCTTCCTTTAGCCATTTGCTAAGAACAAAATCTACTTGCATGCCTTTTGGAAAGCTATTTCCTATACCAAACCTAAGCTTGGGATATGCATCAGTACCCAGTATATTCTGAATATCCCGAAGCCCGTTATGGCCTGCATCGCTCCCGCTTTTTCGCAATCTTAGCTTAGTCAATGGAAGCGCCAGATCGTCCACAATAACCAAAGAATTTTCAACAATAATTTTCTCTTTATCTAACCAGTATTTCATTGCTTTACCACTTAAATTCATGTAAGTGGTTGGCTTGATGCATGTAAATATTTTTCCTTTCCATTTTACAACGGCTACTTCCGCATGCCTTGCTATGTTAAAAATGCCGCCGTGTTTATTTACAAAAGCAGTTACCACGTCAAAGCCGATATTATGACGTGTGTGCGCATATTCACTCCCCGGATTACCAAGTCCTACAATTAGAAAATTTGACATTTAATAACGAAGATAAATTTTGTACATGCGGAAAGTAATGATCTCAAATAGTTTGATAATGAGCAATTAATATTTTTCAAGATATTGCTGTAATTCGGCATCAGTCTTTATGAGCACATCCCGTACTTTGCTTCCCTGGTTTGGTCCTACAACTCCTGCCGCTTCTAATTGATCCATCAATCTTCCTGCACGGTTGTATCCTAATTTCATTCTTCTCTGTAATAAAGATGTGCTTCCGCTCTGGCTTTGAACAATAAGCTTGGCTGCATCTTCAAAAAGAGCATCCCTGTCGTTTACATCAAATTCTTTATTTTCAAATTCTTTCTCATCTACATATTCTGGCAGCATAAATGCCTGCGGATAACCTTGTTGCTCACCAATAAAATCAGTTATTTTATCTACTTCCGGCGTATCAACAAATGCGCATTGCAGGCGGGTGAGTTCTCCATTATAGCTTATGAGCATATCTCCTTTACCGATCAGTTGTTCTGCGCCGCCAACATCAAGAATAGTGCGGCTATCAATTTTACTGCTTACTTTAAATGCTATTCTTGCAGGGAAGTTTGCTTTAATGGTTCCTGTAATAATATTTACTGATGGTCTTTGCGTCGCAATAATCAGGTGAATGCCCACTGCTCGTGCAAGCTGTGCCAGGCGGGCGATTGGCATTTCAACTTCTTTACCAGCAGTCATTATAAGATCAGCAAATTCATCAATAACCAAAACTATAAATGGCAAATACTGATGCCCTTTTTCAGGGTTTAATTTCCTGCTTACAAATTTTTCATTGTACTCTTTAATATTTCTTGTTCCTGCTTCTTTCAGCAGATCATAGCGATTATCCATTTCAATACACAGAGCATTGAGCGTATGAATTACTTTTTTTGTATCGGTAATAATAGCATCTTCTTCTCCTGGTAATTTGGCAAGAAAATGTTTCTCAATACTTTGATAAATACTAAGCTCCACCTTCTTAGGATCAATTAAAATAAGCTTTAATTGGGATGGATGTTTTTTATAAAGAAGGGAAACAAGAATCGCATTCAGACCAACAGATTTTCCCTGGCCGGTGGCGCCCGCCATTAGCAAATGTGGCATTGCAGTGAGATCAACAATAAAATTTTCATTGTCAATTTTTTTACCAATTGCGATGGGTAACGAAAAATGATTGTTTTGAAATTTATCAGAATTTAATAAAGTTCGCATGCTTACAACTGTCTTCTTCACGTTAGGCACTTCTATACCTATTGTACCTTTTCCCGGAATAGGCGCAATGATGCGGATACCAAGAGCAGCAAGGCTTAGGGCAATATCATCTTCCAGATTTTTTATGCGTGAAATGCGCACGCCGGGCGCAGGTACTATTTCATACAAAGTAACAGTAGGGCCGACAGTTGCATATATTTTCTGAATTTCAATATCATAATTTTTAAGTGTGTTGATGATCTGGTTCTTATTATTTTCCAGTTCATTTACATCTTGTACAATTTTTTCGCTACCATGCGCCTCAAGCAAATCGATGGTTGGAAATTTATAGTTTCTCAAATCAAGTATCGGGTCGTAAGGTTGCTGTGGCCTGGGCTTAGAAGTTATTGCAAGTTCTTTTTCTGGCTCAGCGGGTATTGATTTCACTTCAAGCTGCAGACCGCTTTCGGGCAAAAGTTGTGGAACTATATTTCTTGGTTTTTGCTCTTTCGGCGGTTCGGGATTTGCAATTTTCGGCTCAGGCTTCTCTATTATTTCAAATTCGTGCTGCAAAGCATTATCCTTATCGGAAGCTATATTTTTTATAGGTAGAATATATTCGCCTGAATTTTCGGAGGCAGTGACGTCAGATTGCGGTTCCAAAAAAAATGCATCTCCTTTTTCTTTCGCTGATTTTACAAGGTTTGAAAATTTGCCATCCATAAAATTAAACGATGGGTTAAACCGCCATATAATATAGCTCATAAGAGCAACCAATAAAACAGAGGCCGTTCCTACTTTACCAATCACTTGTTGCAGCCAGTGATTTTCATAATCGCCTACTGCCCCGCCCCAGGGAAACGAATGTCCATAAAATAAAAACGAAGCCGAAACGCTAATTATCAAAAGACCTACAATCACATAACGGATATTCCGCCATACTGAAAATATTTTTCTTGGTGCAAATAAATTTACACCCACAACAAAAAAGAAAGTGCAGAATAAATAAGAAGCTATCCCAAAACCAGATCTGAAAAAAAGATCTGAAAAATAAGCGCCTGCCGTTCCTAATAAATTCGCCATAGGTTCTGCATGGCTCGGCAATAAAATTTTAGCGCCCTTAAAAACTTTGGATTGGTCTTCCTGCCAGGTAAATAAATAAGATGTAAAAGCAAAGAAAAGAAGGATAGATATAAGTATAAGCAACGTTCCGGCAATCTTATGCGACCGCTCGTCTTTCAGTAATTTTTTCACCTCAATCCGTTCTGTAACATCAGCCTTCATTTTTTTTGGATCCGGGGCTTTATTCTTTTTTGTCTTTTTGCTGGTAGCCATTTGCTGCAAAGATAGATAAATGGTTAAATGGTTAAAAAGAGGAATCGCTAAATTGTTAGAGTAATGAGTCCAAAGCTATCAATCGAATGATTAAACGTGGAGGTCAATTTTGCACCATCAGTAATTTGATTTTTGTTGTTTAAATATTCCAATAAATAAACAAACCCATCCTGCAATAAAGCATAATCCGCCAAGGGGGGTTATTGCTCCTATCCAATCATATCCCGGCATAACTGCAGCTTTAATAAAAGTGAGAATATAAAGTGAGCCGCTGAATAAAATGATGCCGGTTATAAATAATGAACCAGCCCATTTTATTAGTGGATGCTGAAATTCTTTATATAAAATACCGCAGGCAAGTAATGCAAATACATGGTAAAACTGATACCTCACAGAAGTTTCAAAAATACTTAATGCATAATCCGAAATATGTTGCTTAAGGCCATGAGCTGCGAATGCTCCAAGCGCTACAGAAAGCGCTCCAAGAAAAGCTGCTGTTTTTAAAAATCCTTTATGCATTGTTTCAGGTATTAAATAAAATGGATGTTTATCGCATATCTTTAATAAGCAAAGAAAGAGAATTCTCATTTAATTCATTTATATCCAGTACAAAATCTGCCTGCAAATAAAACGGTTCCCGCTCGGCTA
>Ga0207652_10005482_pt1 | contig 10293 bp, 5 predicted proteins | sample KBSC63BmetaG_FD_184334 | JGI IMG/M metagenome (GOLD analysis project Ga0207652, IMG submission 184334) | Corn rhizosphere microbial communities from Kellogg Biological Station, Michigan, USA - KBS C6-3B metaG (SPAdes) (version 2) | ecosystem: Host-associated > Plants > Roots > Rhizosphere ...
TGCCGGTGCTATAAACAAAATCCCCGGAAATAGTCCATTTTTTCCCAAAACTATAAATAGCAACAACTGCCACATTATGCGTTTGATCCTGATTGGCCGGATACCATGAATCGTCGTTTATTCCATCGATTTTTCTTTCGGTGCGCGATAAAGTATAACTAATCCAGCCGGTCAGTTTCCCATATTTCTTCTTTGCATAAAGTTCTAAACCATAAGCTCTTCCTATTCCATAAACCAATTGCGATTCCACCGTTTGATTGGCCACAAGCACCGCCCCATTTTTGTAATCGATCTGGTTTTGCAAATTTTTGTAATAAAGCTCTATCGAAAACTCATATTTATTGTTCACAGTATTGTGGTAATATCCTGTTGAAAACTGCTCAGATATTTCAGGCTTTACATTGTTGCTGCTTGGGATCCAAACATCAGTTGGATTGCTGCCGGTCGTATTAGAAAGTAAATGAAGGTTTTGCACGTTTCGTGAATAAGAAGCTTTTACCGAACTAAACGCGTTTAATTCATAAGTAGCAGCCAAACGCGGTTGAAGATTAAGATAAGATTTTGCAATTTTTCCCGATGAATAATGAGCGGTATCGGTGATATATCCATTGTTGTCGTAAGAATAAAAATCTCCGGGCCCTACCAATCCAAAAGCAGAAAGCCGTAGTCCGCCATTAAATTTCAAACTATTCGAAACCCGCCATTCATCGGCAAGATAAAGAGCGCCGTCAAAAGCATATTTATCCTGGAGTGTAAGTGGATTATAACTTGAAGTAATGGAAGTTTTAAATTCACCAGGTGTAAAAGTATGATGGGTTAAGTTGAAACCGAAATTCACCTTGTTTTTGCTTCCTGCAAAATATTGCAAATCTTCTTTCAGCGTAAGGTCTTTTATTTTAGAAAGCACAGAAAGATTGTTGGTAGTCTGGTTGATGCTTATGTTATAATCGTAATTGCTATAAATAAATGACGTATTTGAAAATAATTTGCTGCTGAAAATATGATTCCATCGAAGAGTAGCAGTGGTATTGCCCCACCTGATTCCAAACTGGTTGCTGTAACCAAGATTATCTTTTCCAAAATAGCCTGATAAGAATACTTTATTTTTTTCACCAAACTGGTAATTGGCCTTTGCATTAATGTCGTAAAAATAAAGAATGCTTTTATTGACATCGCTGTCTTTTGACAGTTTCAAAAAAAGATCGGCGTAAGTACGACGGGCACTGATCATAAAGGAACCTTTGTCTTTTACAATCGGCCCTTCTATATTTAATCTTGAAGATATCAAGCCAATCCCTCCGCTCACTTTATAATCTTTGTTATTCCCATCATTCATTTTTATGTCGAGTAATGAAGACAAACGGCCTCCGTATTGCGCAGGCATATCTCCTTTATAAATCGTTACATCTTTTATAGCATCAGAATTGAAAGTGGAAAAAAATCCAAGGAGGTGAGAAGCGTTGTAAACCGTTGCTTCATCCAATAAAATAAGATTTTGATCTGCACTACCACCACGCACAAAAAAGCCTGAAGATCCTTCACCGGCTGATTTTATCCCCGGCAACAACTGGATCGTTTTTAAAATGTCTTTTTCACCAAATATTACCGGAACATTTTTTATTTCTTCCATTGATACTTTTTGCATTCCAGGCAACGTACGGGTAATATTATCACTTCTTCTTCCCGTAATAACAACCTCTTCTAACTGCCTAGTTTCGGGCCTGAGCGCAAGAGGTAGCATTTGATCTTTTATCAAAGAAAGTCTAACTGTATCATTTACATATCCAGTATAACTTGCAACAAGGGTATAGGTGTTTTCCGGAGCGGTAATGGAATAAAAACCATAAGAATTGCTCAAAACGCCCATGCTATGATTTTCCAGCAAAATAATATTTGCTCCAAGTAAAGTTTCACCTGTTTTTGCATCTGTAACGGTACCACTGATGGTATGTTTTTTTTGAGCAAAAGATGCGAGCGCGATAAAAAAGGTTACGGTAAAAAAAAATCCTTTCTTCACAAAAAATATTTGAAACTTAGGAAGTAAAATTTGATGTAAAGCTACTTTTATCTTTTAATATTTATTAAACAGAATGGATTAATGGTAAAATAAGAATTGCCAATATTTCTTTGTTTACCGGTTAGTGACCAATACTGCAGGCTGGATGAAAATGCTGATGCTTTTTTGGCAATAGCAAGCTTTCCTTCATAAGCGCATCAACTTATAATGATAGTTGCTCAATTCATTATAAAACGGAAGAAAGATATCAGCAATACCTTTTTATTTAAAAATACATGGTAAAGAGATATTGCTGATCCTCCCGTTAGACTTATTTTCTGTTTTATTAATCGGCAACCGGAAGCGCCTCATTGCGTACTTCCATGATCATAAAATCCTTTTTGCCCGACGGCACCTGCCAGCTTACGGTTTGCCCTTTTCTGAAGCCAATAAGGGCAGTGCCAATTGGCGCCAAAACAGATACTTTTTTCTGCTTGATATCTGCTTTTTGAGGCAGAACGATGGTGATCGTCATATCCCGTTTTGTTTTTAAATCTTTGATAACGACAGTAGAATTGAGACGCACAATGTCACACGGGAAATTTTCCGCATCTACTATCTGCGCTTTTTTTAATTCTTCATACAATTTGCTGAAATTTTCTTTTTCATTTACCTGCATTCCCTGAAGGTTTTTTACAAAACCATTTAAAATCTCAAAATCGTTTCTTAGAAGTATAACCGGTGTTGCTGTTTGTGTAAGTGTTGCTGTTGACATAGTTTTATTTGTTTTTTATAGTTTGTTATTAGAAAAAATTTTGAGATATTTTGTAAGTAAAAAAAATAAGTTAAAATCATTAAGGCCTCTTTTGAGGTAAGGAAATTACAAGATTGACGAAATCAAAAAAAGATGTAATTAACCCCGTAACTTAACAAGATGGTACGGGGCAAAAGGTTCTAAGACTTTATACCTTGATATTGAAGGAACATCGGAGCGATATTCTGTGTGAAAAGCAGTACAATCCCACACAGCGACAGAAAGCCCGGCGCTATTAAAAGAGAAATCTTTTATGTATTGTACTTCTTGCATCGACTGATAAAAGTACGAAAAGAAATGGTAATCGCAAAATGGAAAAATTAAACGCCTGCATTTTGCTCATCTTGTTTAAACTTTAAACATAACACAAAAAAGGCAACACTTTTAAGCGTTGCCTCAGAAATTGAGCTATGAATTTAAATTTATTAAGGCTTATCCCACCAAACCCTTGAATTGTCTGTATCTCCTGCTGAAAGTTTAGATACAGCAGCCTTATAATTGATGCCATTTAAAGTAGGTTCATTCGCGGGGTATTGATAACGCCTTGGAATTTGTTTACTTTGATTTACAGCATTAACAGCTGGGATCAGTTTTGGATACCCGGTTCTTCTCCACTCAGACCATGCTTCAAATTGTTGATTGGGGTACAATGCAATCCATTTCTGTGTGTTTATTTCCCTGATTGGATCAGAAGAAAAGGCCGTTAACGGATTTGAAATATACGCGGCATATTTCGCATCATCATATACACCCCATTGTTGCCATGATGCTTTAATTCCATCATTATAAAGTGTCTGAGCATTTTCGCTGGTCCAGCCAAGTTGTGCGGCTTCCGCTCTGGTAAATTTCATTTGAGCAGCAGTAATAACTTGTCCCGGAGCGGTACGCGATTTTGTCGCATCTCCCATTAAGGACCAGTTTGGATGTGCATTTTCCCATGTAAGCAAATCATCGCGCTTCAGGCCATAAGGAATACCGGAATATGAACCACTACCATTTTTTGTAAAATATACCGCTGTTCTTGGATCATCATAAGACATTAAAGTGTCAACAAATGTCTGGCTTGGCGCATAGTCTGCGCGGCCGTCAAACTGGGCATTCCATGGATTTCTATAAGTATCATCAGAAAGGTAGTTATAAACTACATTATCCGAATTATTGTCTACGAATCCAGCCGGATCATTCAAGGCTTTTTTAAATTCGGTAGCTGCATAATCAGACGCACCGGGGTAGACTTTAGAGAGTCTTAAGCTCAAAGTCATTCTCAGTGAATTTGCAAACTTTTTCCAACGGGCGGCGCTTCCATTTAGCAGGATATCACCCTTAACCGCTGCACCCCCATCAAACTGAGCAATGGCTTCGGTGAGTTCTTTGATGATATCTTTGTAAATGGAATCCTGTGGCGTATAAGAGGCCGCTACTTGTCCCTGTAAAGCATCTGTATAAGGTATATCACCATACATATCAGAAACCATCGCAAAAAGATACGCTTTGTAAATCCTGGCAACGGCTATTTGATTTGCATTTGAACCACTATTGGCAGCATACACTTTTGTCTTTTCATCGGTATTGTATTGAATTATTTTTTGCAAATCTTCTAAAGGATTTACATAAAATGTTGCCCAGTCTATCTGTGCCATAGCATATTGCGCCTCATCAGGATATTGAGTCTGCATAAGCCATTGAACATATAAAGTTGGATTTGTTTGAAAAGAACGGCTACTTGCAAGAGCAGACGATGTCCGATAGATTGCATCCGTGAGAAGTGCAGATGGAAGCGGAACAGTAGCAGAGTTTGGGCTAACGTTGGTACTACCAAAATCACCGGCTTTTTTGCAACTCGCTATTAAAACTACAAACGCAAGGAATATTCCCGTGATTTTATATTTTGAGTATTTCATTTTTCGTAATTTTTAATTTTAAAATCCTAATTTAATGCTGAAACCATAACTACGGGTACTTGGCAACCCGCCATTCTCTCCGTATTTATTTCCTAATTCAGAAGGATCCCAGTTTGTATTATCTTTTGCCCGAGCAAGCAGCCATAAATTTTGTCCAACCAAAGAAACTGTTATCTTTTGAATAGGATTATTATCTGCTTTGAAAATCTTTTTCACAGGCAGATCGTAACCAAAACTGATGGATCTCAACTTTATATAGCTTGCGTCATGAATGTACGGTTCAGCAATTTTATTTGAGAAGTAAAACTGGTGAAAATAATCGTAGCCTTCCACATACATGTCTACCGGTTTATTATCTTTATCAACACCTTTTACATGCACACCTCCTCCATCAGCAACGGCATCTCTAACATTCTTTCCTTTATCATTCAATTCAGCTGTTTCTTTGTAAAGTCCGGAAAAATTACCCCACATTTCAGACAAAGAGAAGAATTTGCCACCTTTTTGGAAATCAATACCAATGGCAAGATTTAGATTTTTATACGAGAAGCTGTTGAAAAAGCCGCCGGTAAAATCCGGAAGTACAGAACCAAAATAATCATTTAGAACTGGCTGATAAGTGCCATCTGCATTTAAAATCGGAACTCCGTTTGCATTCTTCAAAATACCTGTTCCTCTTAATTGTCCCCAGGTAGCACCACTATCTTTATTTACAATAGTTGCAAATCCAAATGCACCAGTACCGTCTATAGCAGTGCTATACACTAAAGTATGGATATCGGGAGTCAGTTCAATTACTTTCGATGTATTTTTAGCAAAGTTGAAACTACTATTCCACACGAAATCACGTGTCTGAACCGGTGAACCTTCTAAAGTTATTTCAAATCCGTTACGTTCAAGTCTTCCGGCATTGATCGTTTTTTTCGTAAAGCCACTGGTAGACGTGATATCAACATTCAGAATCTCGTTGATTTTGTTTTCTTTATAGTAGGTAAAGCTGATGCCAGCCCTGTTATTAAAGAATTTCAAATCAACGCCAGCTTCGTAAGAAGAGGAGAGGGCGGGCATAATTGCAGAATTCGGCAATGTGTTTGGCACATCCATAAGAATGTTAGTTCCGTAGGTGAGCGGGTTCACAGCATATAACAGATCAAGCCCATACGGATTGAGATCTGAACCTACCTGTGCCCATCCCCCACGGATTTTTCCATATGACAATGCAGGGAAATTGGTAATTAACTTACTAAACAAAATGCTGGCCCCAACCGAAGGATAAAAATAAGAATTCTTATCTGCCGGCAATGCGGAACTCCAGTCATTTCTGCCTGAAAAATCAAGGAAAGCAAAATCCTTATAGCCTATATTACCGCGTCCATAAACACTTCGTACGGTTTTATATTCCCGATAATTAGAAAATGATGAAGGCGATTTACTGTTAGAAATCGTGTACAAATCAGGTACAACCAATCCTCCATTGGTAGAATTACGTACATCCCGATAAAAATTCTTCCGGATATTTCCACCTGCATTCAGATCAACAGTGAAATCTCCGAAATGGTTATTGTAACTCGACAATCCTTCGAAATTAGTTTCACTCGAGAAGGTTTGCCCTGTTGCATAAGAGTTTTTATAAACTGGCTGACCAACCTGAATACCACTAAACTCCATTATATAAGGACGTTTATTCTCCCAATTATTGGTAACCTGGTTACGCCTGAAAAATGCTGCTACTTTAAAATGACTATCATATTTATAAGTAAGATTAACATCGCCGAAAAGACGATCCCTGTTATTTACATTATCAATATTGTTGAAGTAGAAATATGGGTTGAACCAATAATTGGCTTTATTAAAACCGTTTGTATTAAAGGTTGTATTCGCGTTAGGATTAGCATGGTTCCAACTTGCAACCGCTCCTAACGGTGTTTTAAAATCCTGCAATTCTTTCAATATTCCCATATCCAAATCACGATGGAACCACTGGCTGAAGTTACCGCTGGATGGGTTGCTGTATTGATCATCAAATTCTCCTTTTACTTTTTCATTGGTATAAAACACATTTGCACCTGCGGTAAAATGTGAGCTTAGATCAACAGTGCTTTGAGATGAAAGGTAATTTCTCTGCAGATTTGTATTTGGTAAAATCCCATTTTGATACAGGTTTGTATAAGAAAACCTGGTTGAAAAATTTTCACCGGCTTTGCTTAAAGCAATGTTGTTGTTATAAGTGCTACCGGTCTTAAAAAAGTCTTTTACGTTATTGGGTTGTGCGTCCCATTTTGCTGTTTTAAAAGAATAGTTGCTTCCAGGATACCAGGCATACCATGGAATATAATCGCCCCCATCAAAAGCCGGACCCCAGCTACTATCGTCTGTATTATCATGATATCTCATACCATCAAAAACTTTCCATTCTACCGGGTTATTTTCACTCCACTTATAGGTGAGCCATTCACCACCAGTATCGCCGCCGCCATATCTATTTTGAAAATGAGGAATAGTGCTTGCTTTATCAATTGTAGTAGTGGAGTTCAATTCAATCCCAATACCACTTGCCCGACGTCCTTTTTTTGTAACAATTTCTACTACTCCGGCATCTGCTCTCTGACCATAAAGCGCAGTAGCATTCGGACCTTTCAATACGGTTACGCTCTGAACGTCGTCCATATTTAAATCTATAACATTTACAGGCGTGCCGTCCACAACATAGAGCGGATTTTTATCTGTTAGTGATCCTGCTCCCCGAATTCTGATAGCAGAGGCAAAGCCCAATTTTGCCCCGGCAGGAGCTGAAATTTGCACACCGGCAATGTTACCAGCCAAGGCCCCATTTATATCTGATTTTCCCGGAACAGCCACCTTTGAAGGGTCGATCTGTTGGGCAGCATATGGAAGTGTAGCAACTCTGCGCTGAATTCCCAATGCAGTAGTTACCGTTACCGCTGAAAGTTCAGTAGTACTGCGGGAAAGTGTAGCCGTTGCGTGTCCATTAACAGGAATAACCACCGACGAATTGTAACCAACAGCACTTATTACCAAATTACCCGAGCCCTTCAGGTTAAGTGAAAATTGGCCGTTTGCATCCGCTGTGGTTGCATTTTTTGTTCCGCTTTCAGTTACGGTTGCAAAAGGTATTGCTCCGCCGGATTCATCAGTTACTGTTCCTGTGACAGTTTTTCCTTGCGAAAATGCTGATCCGGCAAATAGCATCAGCATGGCAAAGATTGTTAGAAATCTTCTCATGTGTTTTTTGTTTGTAGTTAATAAAATTTTCTGGTTTATAAAAGCAAAAGTTTTGACAGTTTGATGATTGTTTTGCGTTTAGTTAACTTTAGACACACGAATATAGGGAAACGCTGCATGAAAATAACTAATAAAATGACAACAAGCTGACATTCAATTTTATATACAAAATATATATAACTTGTTACAAGATAGAAGGTCAAATGGTTACATTAAATGTTGAGCGGTATTTTTAAGAAAAAAATAATTTTTTTTTTTAAGAAAAATAAGAATAGAGTTCCTAATCAGCGAGAAAAGCAACGGTTTGAAATGTAACAATAAGAATATCGGATATTTGTTGGTTTACTGTATTAAAAACCTATTTGATGGAGAACGCTGGCCGTGCTTTTAATACCTTTTGATAAATCACACAACTTTCAATATGCGCTCCTGGCAAATAGCCGGTACTCATTAAAAATTCATTAACAATCTCTCCTCCTGTAAATTTGAAAGCTGTTTTAAAGATTTTCACCCATTCTTCTTTGCTTTTTGGATGATTCAAATCCAACCAGCGTTTGAAAGAACCGAATTCATTTTGGATTTTCAGAATCGTTTTCGCATTTTCTATTGCTGCGTTTATTTTTAATTTATTTCTGATAATTCCGGCATCATTCATCAATCTTTCAAAGTCCGTGGTATTGAAAGCCGCTACCATTTTTATATTGAAATTTTTATATGCTTTTTTGAAATTTTTCTGTTTCTTCAAAATCGTATCCCAGCTTAATCCGGCCTGATTTATTTCGAGCACCAATCTTTCAAACAACTCATTATCATCCTGAATAGGAAATCCATAATAGTTATCGTGGTAAATGCGATGTACATTATCTTTATCCATTAAGAGAATTGCTTCGCAATAGGAAGAAACTTTTTGCATGGTCTGATTTTAAAATTTCAAAGTAAATATAATTGCTCAAAATAAGTAACCTTAGCTTTGGAAAATGCAATGCTGGTAACTAAAAAATGATCTTTTGCTTTTATTAGAAATAAAATAATCACTTTTGTTTCCTATCCTTCTTTTTATTGGGAAAAAATAAAATAAAAACCAACATAAAATTATCACAGGCACTTAATTAAATGAACCACGATCAGAAAAAAAAGATTATCATATTTGCTTCCGGAGACGGCAGCAATGCACAAAAAATTATTCAATATTTTAAAGAAAAAAACACAGCAGAAGTTGTACTGGTTGTTTGTAACAAACCAGGTGCAGGAGTGGTTGAAATTGCAAAAAATGAGAACATCGCTGTTTTGCTTATCGAAAAAAATAAATTTGATGAAACCGGCTATTTCAAAGAAATAAAAAAGTATCAGCCGGATCTCGTAGTTCTTGCCGGTTTTTTATGGAAAGTGCCTCCTATTCTGATTCATTATTTTCCTCATCAGATTATCAACATTCATCCGGCTCTGTTGCCGGCGTATGGTGGAAAAGGAATGTACGGTAGTGCAGTACATACAGCGGTTGTAGCGGCCAAAGAAAAAGAAAGCGGCATTACCATTCATTTTGTTGATGAAAAATATGATCACGGTGAAACAATCTTCCAGGCAAAATGTTTTTTAAATGAAAATGAAAGCCCGGAAAGTCTTGCTGCCAAAATTCATCAACTGGAACATGAATATTTTGCTAAAACAATCGAAAAATTGTTGACAGAAAAAAGTTAAGTTGAAAGAGATTGGGATGCAGCAAAGAAAGAAATAACGGCTTTTTCTGTTGTATGGTAATTGTCGTTTTCTGCCAGCTTGGGATACGGCCAATTTTACAGAAACAATTTGTGACGTTAAACTTTTACATCACTCTTTTTTTCTAAATTTTCTTTCTCAGTTTTATGCTTTTTCTTTTCAGCATGTGCCATTGCTGCTTCTCGCACCCATGCGCCATTTTGATGAGCAGAAATCCTTGCATCAAGGCGCTCTTTATTGCATGGACCGTTTCCTTTTACTACATTCCAAAATTCCTCCCAGTTTATTTCTCCAAAATCATAATGCCCTCTTTCTTCATTCCATTCTAAATCCGAATCAGGAATCGTAATTCCTAAAATGGCAGCTTGTTCTACACACACATCTACAAACTTTTGCCTTAATTCATCATTGGAAAATCTTTTTATTTTCCATTTCATGCTTTGTGCAGTGTGTGGAGAAGCATCATCATTTGGACCAAACATCATCAGGCTTGGCCACCACCAGCGATTCAGCGCGTCTTGCGCCATCGCCTTTTGTTCTTTGCTTCCGCGACAAAGCGTTAGCAATATTTCATAACCTTGTCTTTGATGAAAACTTTCTTCTTTGCAAATGCGCACCATGCC
>Ga0207652_10005485_pt1 | contig 10289 bp, 9 predicted proteins | sample KBSC63BmetaG_FD_184334 | JGI IMG/M metagenome (GOLD analysis project Ga0207652, IMG submission 184334) | Corn rhizosphere microbial communities from Kellogg Biological Station, Michigan, USA - KBS C6-3B metaG (SPAdes) (version 2) | ecosystem: Host-associated > Plants > Roots > Rhizosphere ...
TGACGGTTAGATACCACCTGCTTCAGCAGCGTGGAGTTTCAATTTTCCGCTACTGAGCAGCTTCTTACCGCGGTTTTAGCGAGAAGTTGAAACTCCACGCTGCTGAAGCAGGTGGTATCACCTCATATGGTTCAGGGCGCACTCTAGCGCAAATTTGAGTCTCCACGCTGCTAAAGCAGGTGGTATCTGACTTTTTGTGCAAAGCCCTGCGGCGCCAACAACAAAAACCGCAGAGACGCAGAGCACGCAAAGGAAACGCAGAGAAGGACTGATTCAAACACTCGCTGCCATCAAAGTCTCAATTGAACTCATCGCAAATACTTCGGCGAAATTCATGATAAGTCGATCTTCAACTGCACTTAATTCAAGCGTATCGCCCAACAGCTCTTCCATTGACGTAACCGGTTCACCTTCACACGCAATTATCAGATCGAAGTAACTCAAATCTGTATTCACGTTGAGTGCAAAGCCATGCGTCGTCACCCATCGAGCGATGTGCACTCCGATTGCAGCGACTTTACCCCGCGATGTGTGGACCCCGGTCAAACCTTCAATGCGAAATGCTTCGACGCCGAAGTCACTAACGGTCCGTAGAATAACTTCCTCCAGATCGCGCACATAACGATGAACGTCTTCACGATCGGGACTCAGATTGATAATAGGGTAGCCGACAATTTGTCCGATGCCATGATAAGTAACTTTGCCCCCGCGGTTAGTTTCAAACAACGTGACTCCGCGCGTTTCAAGTTCAGCTTCGTTTAAAAGGACGGAAGAAGCCTCACCGCGTCTACCGATAGTCAGTGTATGCGGGTGCTCGAGCAATAGGAGCGTGTCTGGTTGTTCGCCGGTCTTTACTAAGCGTTCAGTCTCTTTCTGAACGGCCAAGGCAACCGCGTAATCTAATCGGCCCAGCTTTTGGACCAGAAGCTTTCTTTCCTTCATCATGCAACCAGATGGTAATCTTTTCGCGTCATTCTAGCAGTAGTCAGTGGTTAGTGGTCAGTGGTGGTCAGTGATGGCAAGAATAGGTCGAATAGGTCCTATAGGTCCTATTCTACTGACTACTGCCTACTGCCAGACTTGACTCAAAGCCATGTCAGCCTTAGGTTCGATTGGAATTCAGCCCCAGCTAAGAGGAGACGCACCTTGAAACGCATACTATTCGTTCTGTTGGTCACAATTATTCTCTCTTCCGCAACCTTCGCTCAAACGCGTGGTCGTTCGAGTGCTCCGAAGCCAAAGCCCACTCCAGCTGCAACACAGCGTGCGAATGAGGTGAGAACTGCCGGAGCGAATCGCGTTGCAGAACAAATCAAATTGCTCGCGAGATTCATCTATGTGCTCGGCGGCGCAAACTACAGTCTTGCCGCACAAGACGAATCGATTCGACGAAACGAAGCAGCTCCAGATACGGCACAAAAGAATCAGCTGGCGAAAACCCAGGTTCGAACCAACATCGCTGGGTTCCGTGAAGCACTAGATAAACTCGAGACAGATTTTCGGGCTACTCCCGAGTTGCAACCGTATTACATCAAACTCGCTGGTGCCGCCGCCGGCGCCGCAACCGCGGAACAACAGGCAACAAACAATCAGTTCGACGCGGCCGGCCGCTCGCTCCTCTTAGTCGTGAATCGCTTAGCGGATGTGTTGGTGGTGATGAGGATGTAGGTATTTCAGATTTAAGATTTGCGAAATTGTCCGACGAACTTTAGTTGGTCGTGTGTTGGATTAATTCAAACGGTGGATAACACGCACGACAAACTACAAGTTCGTCGGACAATTTCGCAAATAACCTCACTGCTGTTTCTTCGGATAGTATCCCTGCCGGGCGCGCACTCTTACTTGCGGACGATTCGGAACCGCCACCGTTATCTTGCGGAATTGACCCGCTGGAGCGTCAGCGTTCGCGTAATAGATGAGCAGGTACTGACCACGTAACTCGGCCGCGACCTGTCTGAACACAGCTTCCAAATCTTTTTCACCATCGGGAACGAAAGCAGTTCCACCTGTAGCATCGGCCACTGTCCGCATGCCCGTCTGTGCCCTCATGGCGATTTGATTTAGCTGCACCGAGGGTCCTCCAGGGTTTAATGAGTAGAAGGTCACATCAGCTTTCAACACTGCTTGCTGGACCTCTGCGACCGCTCGCCGGTGCCGGTCTTGCATACTAACGAGCGAGGCTGCTGGGCTAACTTCTCCCTTCATGCTGGCACGGGCTTCCGCAACCGAGAGCTCTCTTACGCGCTCACTAAAGTTATCGTCACCATCCGAGATCACGATGATTACGCGTCGATGTCTACTTTCGGAATTCTCAGACAGATACTTAGCAGCAGCGGAAACTGTGTCGTAGAACGCTGTCGGAACAGGGCCAGTCGCAGCGGGAATTGAAATAATTTTCGCTGCCGCAGTTCCAGCCGATGCTAAGGGCTGAACTAAGTTTGGTTGTGAAGCAATGGTAAATACTGCAGCTTTGTCACTCGGCTTCATGACCTCTCTTAGGAATGCCGCGGCCGCATGCTGCTGAAAAGCAAAGAAGCCCTTCTGGCTCACGCTGCTCGAGATATCAAACAGAATCGCGATGTCTAAAGGAACTTGTTCCGGGTCGCCAATCTCAGCGATCTCTTGCTGCTTGCCCTCCTCGTCCAAACGAAAATCGTTTACTTGTAAGCCCTGAACCGCTTGCCCCTGACTGTCCGTAACCGACACCGGCACCATTACCAAGTTCGAGGTGACACGCACCACGTCCAACACCTCAGGTTCCGCCGGCTTTGGCGTTGGCGTCGGCTTTGCTTTCCAGGGTGGCGGTGCCGCGGGCAGGTTCTTGGTGCTTTGTGCTGATGCGGCTGGCGCGAAAAGGAAAATGGCCAGCATCGCTAATGCGAATGCCAGCCATGTTGATTTATTGAAACTATTTCGAATCATCGCTGAGCCCTGCGTCATGCATTCAAGTGTAACGGCTACTGGTCTTCCCACCTAGCGTTCATTGAGGGCATGAATCATGGCTCTTTGGTGCGGGATAAAGCGTGCGGAGTTGCATCGCAAGATGCAACTCCGCGTGGTTAAGTGTTAATTGCCGGATTTTGGCGTCATCGCTGGGCCCGGTGCTGTCAAACCTTTGTTAACCAGAAGTTTGATTTCGACCCGTCGATTCTGTTCACGACCTTCCTTTGTCGTGTTATCCGCAACGGGATTTGTTTCGCCATAACCGTACGGTGTGACGATTCGTCGAAGCGGAATGTTGTGGTTCTCAACGAGGTAACGAATCACGGCGTCCGCACGTCGTTGGCTGAGTGCGCGATTCAGATTGATGCTGCCTCTCGAATCTGCATAACCCGAGACTTCGAGAACATAGCCCTTCGCGTTAAGAGCCTTGGTAGCTATGTCGTCGAGCTTTGTCTTCGAATCCGGTGACAGAATCGCACTGCCGGTCTTGAAATTAACGGCCGATACAGTCTGCGGTTCATAGTCATCGAGAGCCGAGATGCGCTCGTTTGTCGCATTTACACCAGCAACCGCTGCATCAGCAGTTTCCTGGGCAGCCTTTGCGCCACCACGGGCGGCATTTGAAACGGCTGCCAGCTCTTCCAATTGTCCGGAGAGACGCTGCGCATTTGCTTCAACTTGAGTTAGCTTTGCTTCGGTATCTGAAGCTCTCTGTTCCAATGGAGTCGCACGTGACTCAACTGCTCGCGCGGTACGCAGATCACTATCGTTAAAGCGAATCTTCTCCGCCACGAGTTCAGTACCGTTTCCGCGACCTTCAACTTCAAGATTTAGACCACGAAGGATATTGGTCGTTGCATAGTTCGTACCACCGCGTAGAAATCCGCCGTGTGTCTTTACGCTAGTTTTGTCGTTCAGCCGCACAATGGTATCCACACCATTCATGTCCTGTACGGTGAACGTATCGGCATCCCGTCGGGTGACCACGCCTTTGATCTTCATCTTCTGGCCACTCGCAACGGTGCGCGAGCCGCTTGGGCTGGTAGTATCTTGCGCAAAGGATGGGGAGGCTGAGAAGACTAAGAGGCAGCAAGTAAGCACTGCCGGGGCAAACAATTTATGTTTAGTGAATACCATCGATTTCTCTCCTTGTAGGTTACGTAAATTAACGCGCCTCTTAAGGCGCCTTCTTTGGGATCTCCCGCTTCCAACCGTCGGAGTAAGTTGTTCACGTCCCCGCTGTTTTTTTGCGGTGGACATCTCTTAGACCTTGTGACAGTTCAAGTCAATAGCCTCGCCTTGTTCTTCATCTAATCACCACTGTATCGCAATAACAGGTCCAATTGTTAAGAAATATCATCGGTAAATGGTCATTGGTCAGCAACCAGTGGACAGCAAAAATCGGTTGTATAGGCCCTATACGACTCATGACCTATACAACCGACCAACCACGGACCACTGATTTCTGGCCACAGACCACCGACTAGTGACTAAACCGAAAAATCCCCCGTCTCAAGCTGCTCTTTAACGAACGCCAGGAAGCGTTCGGCGTCAGCGCCGTCAATCACTCGATGATCAAAACTTAAGGCGAAGTAGGCCATCCAGCGGATGCCGATGAAGTCATCACCGTCAGGTGTTGTCAGCACCTTGGCACGCTTTTCGATTTTGCCCACACCGAGAATTGCTAGCTGAGGTTGATTGATAATCGGTGTGCCAAACAATCCGCCAAAGACTCCCGGGTTGGTAATGGTGAAAGTTCCACCTGCGACTTCGTCTGGCTTGAGTTGTTTGGTGCGCGCACGATCTGCCAGATCGTTTGCTGCACGCGCCAGGCCGGAAATACTCAGGTCATCGGCGCGTTTGATAACCGGCACGATCAAACCCCAATCAAGGGCTACCGCCATTCCCAGATTGATGTCCTGCTTGTAAATAATCTGATCCCCGGTGACTTGCGCGTTGAAAATGGGAAACTTGCGTAACGCTTTGTTCACAGCTTCGAAAACAAATGGCATGAACGTCAGCTTAGTCCCTGTTCGCTGATAAAAGTCGTCGCGCTTCGTGTCGCGCAGCTTAGCGATACGCGTCATATCGATTTCATAAACGGTAGTGACGTGCGCAGAAGTTCGTCGCGACAGGACCATATGCTCAGCGATCTTTTTGCGCATTACACTCATTTGTTCGACGTGATCACCTGCAACCGGTTTTGGCGCAGGCGAAGCGGGCATATCGGGAATAGGCTGTGCTGGAGTTACTCTTGGAGCTTCGATAATGGGCCCAGAGCCTGGTCTGGCGCCGCTCGATTCGATGTAACTCAGAATATCGTTCTTCGTTACGCGGCCGCTTAGACCTGTTCCTTCCAGCTTAGAAATGTCCACACCGTGTTCCTGGGCAATTTTGCGAACGAGAGGACTCGATTTCGTTTTGCGTAACTCTTCGATGCTTTCTTCCAGTGCTTTGACTGCGGCTGCCGCCGCCGCAGGTTGTGATACGGGAGCAGGAGTTGGAGGTTCAACAGTCTTAGGTGGCGCCGCCTCAACCGGCGGAGGTGGTGTTGGAGGGGCCGGCGGCTCTGCTTTCGGCTGTGGTTTTTCCGCGGGTTTTACTTCTTCGACCGCCGGAGCGGCTGATACTGTTTGACCGCCTTCGCCATCGAGAACCGCAACTACTGAATTGACTTCAACCGTGTCACCTTCGTTGAAACGAACTTCAGTTAAAACACCTGCCGCCGGAGACGGAATTTCAGCATCAACTTTGTCAGTTGAGATCTCGAAGAGCGGTTCATCGCGCTCGACGCGTTCACCGACTTTCTTCAACCACTTCGTAATTGTTCCTTCCGCAATCGACTCTCCCATTTGCGGCATCACTACTTCAGTGCTCATGTTTGCTCCAAGTCTCAATTGGACCTATGCGACCTATAGGACTTATAGGACTTATAGGACCTATTTCAGTTTTTCATTAATAACCCGCTAACTTTCGCGCCGCGGACACAACATCCTTCGTCTGAGGCAAATAATAATCTTCGAGTGGCGGTGAATATGGTACCGGCGTATCGATCGAGGCAACCCGGATCACGGGTGCATCGAGCCACTCAAACGCTTCTTCTGCAAGCATGGCTGCAATCTCGCCGCCGATGCCTCCAGTGCGCGATGCTTCGTGCAAGACCAGCGCGCGACTCGTCTTCTTGACACTTGCGATAATTGTCTGTTTGTCCAGCGGCGCCAGAGTTCGTAAGTCGATTATCTCGACATCCAACCCTTCCTTTTCTAATTCCGCAGCGGCGTCCAGCGCAGTCAACACCATCGCGCCAAAAGTTATGATGGATAGATCGCGACCCTCGCGCACGATGCGAGCCTTTCCAATCTCAACTATGTAGTCGTCACTCGGCAATTCCTCGCGGAGACGTGGCAAGCGGTAAAGCTTCTTGTGTTCAAAGTAAAGAACAGGATCGGGGTCTCGAATCGCCGCTTTGATCAATCCTTTGGCGTCGTATGCTGTGGATGGTTCGACAATTTTGAGGCCGGCGGTGTTTAGAAAGAACGACTCAGCATTCAGAGAGTGGAACGGACCAGTGCGGACTCCCGAACCACATGGCCCACGAAACACTGCGGGAATGCTCGCACCCCAGCGGTAACGACATTTCGCCGCATAGTTTGTCAACAGATCGAATCCTGCCGAGATAAAGTCGATAAATTGAAACTCGGCAACCGGACGCATTCCCATCAAGGCTGCACCACATGCGGCTCCGACTATTGCTCCTTCGGATATTGGCGTATCGATAACGCGTTCCTCGCCGAACTCATCAAGCAGGCCGTCAGTAACTTTGAAGGCGCCGCCGTACATTCCAACATCTTCGCCAATGACAAAGACCGTTGGGTCGCGTTCCATTTCTTCCCATATACCCTGACGAATGGCCTCGACCAATGTTGCCGGCCCACCTCGTTCAGGCCGAGCTGATTTGTGTTCTTTTTTGACAGCGGTTGACATGTTTGTTGTTCTGAATAGGTCCTATAGTCATATAGGTCCTATTGTTTTAGCTTTCAAGAATCGGCGGTCTAAATGCCGGCGGCACTAGACTATTGTCATAGACTCCGAACGCAGCTTGTTCAGGTTCAGGCATCGGTGACGACTCGGCCCACGCACAATCCTCGTCGATCAGCTTCGTAACCTCGCTGGTAATCTTCTCCAGATCTTCTTTCGTGGCAGTTTTTCGTCCCAACAGATATTTCTCAAAACGATCGATCGGATCGTTGTGTGTTTCCCACCATTCAATTTCGCCGGCGGGAACGTAACGCTGATCGTCGTGCTCAGCATGGCCCTTGCGTCGATAAGTCTTAGCTTCAATCAGGACTGCGCCACCACCCTTACGTGCGTATTCCACGGCATGCTTCGTGACCTCATAGCAACCCACCACATCATTTCCGTCGACGATATAAGCCGGAATTCCATAACCAGCAGCCTTCTCAGCAAGGTCTCGAACCGCCGTTTGCAAACTGGTTGGCGTCGAGTACGCGTAGTGATTGTATTCAGCAACAATGATCAGCGGCAGTCGTTGAACAGCAGCGAAATTGAGGCCTTCGTGAAACGCACCGGTACTCATTCCACCATCGCCGATATAAGCCACGGCCACGATGTTCTTCTTTTGCATTCGAGCACCCAGAAGAATTCCCGTCATCACAGGGATCATGTCGCCAAGGTGAGAAATCGGACCAATGAAGCCTTTCTCCATGTCGCCGAAGTGGATGTTCAGATCTTTTCCACCAGACGGTCCCCATGCTTTCGCCATGTACTGGGCAAGGATTTCTCGAGGCCGAATTCCCTTAACAAGTACGGCGCCGAGGTCGCGAATCAATGGAGTGATGAAGTCGTGTTTCTCCAAGGCATAAGCGCTTCCTACGGCGGTTGCTTCCTGTCCCAATGAGCGAAACACACCACCAACAACCTTTGTTTGGCGATAAAGGTTGACGAGACGTTCTTCGACCAGTCGCGTCAGTTTTAAGTAACGATAGAGTTCCAGCAATTGTGGAGGCTTGAGACCTGTTTCGCTGGTGCAAGTCAGCACTTTGCCTTCCGCCGGTTTGTGCGGCGCATATTTTGTGCTAATCCGCATTTCAAAACGCGAAGGCGATGGGCGACGGCGGCGACGGCGGTTCTTGTCTGGCGGTCTTTTTCGATCGGGTGTTGAAGTTTGTTCTGACATCTAGATATGAATCGCTAAATCGTGCACACCTTCAGCGGCTTCCATCACTGCTTCTGAAACTGTTGGATGTGCATGCATCGTACGTCCAAGCTCATCGGCCGTAGACTCGAGTTGCATCGCTACACAAGCCTCTGCGATTAGTTCGGTTGCGTGTGGACCAATAATGTGAACACCAAGAATCTCGTCATATTTCTTCTCGCTGACAACCTTAACGAAGCCCTCCTCTTCTCCGATGATGCGTGCTTTTCCGGAAGCTGAGAATGGAAACCTCCCGACCTTGACGTCGTAACCTTGCTCGCGAGCCTTGGCTTCCGTCAATCCAACTGAGCCTATTTCCGGATCGCAATACGTGCAGTTCGGGACCAGCCGCAGATTTATAGGACGAACATCCTTCAGACCAGCAATATGTTCGACGGCGACTATTCCTTCTTTCGAAGCCAGGTGTGCGAGCAGCGGCGTGGGAACTACATCGCCTATCGCATATACACCCTTTTCACCTGTTTGTTGATATTCATCAACCGTGATGAATCCACGATCGACTTTGATCTTCGTTCCCTCGAGACCTAGTCCCTGTGTGTAAGGCATGCGCCCAACAGCCACGAGCAACATCTCCGCTTCGAGTGTGACCGTTTCGCCCTTACCTGTCTTTCCAGTCACGCGAACACCAGCGTCTGTCTTTTCCATTTTTTCCAGTTTGGTATCGACATGAGACTTGATACCTCGCTTGCGGAAGCTTCGCTCTAATTCTTTTGATACTTCCTCGTCTTCTAGTGGAACGAGCCGCGGCAACAACTCAACAATCGTCGTCTCAGCTCCGAACCTCGAATAAACCGAAGCGAACTCAACGCCCACCGCACCAGAGCCCATCACGATCAAGGACTTGGGAACGTCTTTAAGTTCCAGAATATGATCGCTGTTGACTACGTGTTGAGCGTCTGTTTCGAACCCCGGGATTGGTCGAACAACAGAACCGGTCGCGATAATGATGGCTTTGGTGGAGAGCGTCTGCTTCTTACCTTCGGCGTCAGTGACTTCAACCTTCCCGGGTAAAGCAAGTTTGCCGGTACCCTTGAAGACTGTCACTTTGTTCTTCTTCATCAAGTACTCAATGCCTTTCGAGTTTTTGAGTACCACTTTTTCTTTTCTCTTTTGAACGTCGGCGAAGGCGAGTTGAATTGCCGAAGCCTGAACACCGAAGTCGGCGGCGTGTTGCATTTGCTCATAGACGTGGGCGGACATCAACATTTGTTTTGTAGGAATGCAACCGCGAAGAGTACAGGTGCCACCAAGACGGTTGTCCTTCTCCACGATTGCTACCTTCAATCCCAGTTGACCGGCTCGTATTGCTGCAACATACCCACCCGGTCCGCTACCAATTATCGTCACGTCAAACTGTTCGTTAGCCAATTGAATGGTTCCTCTCGTCAAAGCAGTGGTCAGAGCAAAAGTGGTCAGATCAATAGAACAAATAGGACCTATTCGACCTATTCCTCCATGATCGCTGATGCTCGTTCATTGAAAGACGGGCATTATAATCGTTCGCCACGCACTGGCCAAACAGCGGTACTAAACGCCAAAATCCAGCGTTACACGGCAAAAATCGCATGACTGGAGAGGATTTGTGATGAAGCACTCTGAAGGATTTCTGAGACTTGTAAACGACGCTAAGACGCGCATTAAAGAAGTGACAGTTGCTGAGACTCAGGAGCGAATGAAACAGAACCCAACCGCGAAGCTGATCGACGTGCGCGAAGATAACGAATGGGACTCTGCTCACGCAGCAGGCGCAATTCATCTGGGCAAAGGCATCATAGAACGCGACATTGAAACGACGGTGCCAGACAAGTCTACCGAACTGATTCTCTACTGCGGTGGTGGTTATCGATCAGCGTTAGCAGCCGATGCACTGCAGAGGATTGGGTATACGAATGTCTACTCAATGGCGGGAGGATGGAAGGCCTGGCGTGAGAGCGGTGGTGAGATTGAATAGTCTACAGAGTGAGACAGGCTGTTAGCCTTGCTTTGCACAAAAAGTCAGATACCACTTGCTTTAGCAGCGTGGAGATTCAAATTTGCGCTAGAGTGCGCCCTGAACCTTATGAGGTGATACCACCTGCTTCAGCAGCGTGGAGTTTCAACTTCTCGCTAA
>Ga0207652_10005490_pt1 | contig 10286 bp, 14 predicted proteins | sample KBSC63BmetaG_FD_184334 | JGI IMG/M metagenome (GOLD analysis project Ga0207652, IMG submission 184334) | Corn rhizosphere microbial communities from Kellogg Biological Station, Michigan, USA - KBS C6-3B metaG (SPAdes) (version 2) | ecosystem: Host-associated > Plants > Roots > Rhizosphere ...
CCGGCCTTGCTTGAGCGCTTGCTCCAGAGTATGCGTGACGTGCTCCTGCCCGATAACCTCTTTGAGAGATTTCGGGCGGTGCTTACGGTATAAAGCCTGCCCCATAGACTATCTATTATACCGTTTTTATTGTTCGGAGATATTGTGAAATAGACAGATTGATGTCTATAAATCTGTTAGTGCTAAAGAGCGGCTTCAAGTGCGGCCCACTCGGCCGCCTTATCATCTTCTGGCACGTTGACACTTACTTGGTCACCGGGCTTAGCTTTGAAGTACGTAACACTGGCGAGGAGTACGCGAAACTTCTTACCGTTCACATCAACGAAATAGTGGCCATTTTCAAGCACCAGCGTACCCACGACTTGCTTGCGCGGAATGGGGCCAATCTGCTTATACAAAAAGGCGCCGTCTTCGGCGATGGTCAGCTTGAGTATGTCGCCTTGAACGAGCTTTGATTTACTGGCGTAGTTGGCTGGTACGGGATACGTTTTGCCATCTGAACCAACCATGTTTTGGCCGTCAAAGACACCTTCGATCACCTTGCCCAGGGTCTCTTCGCGAACAATTGGCGCTACTTTGTCATCATCACCGACGATGCTGACCAACAATTCAGTGGCCGCGGCTAAACTAGTCTCAGCTTCCTGGATAAGAGCCCGTAGGCGTTTTACTTGTTTGTCTGGTACGTCAGGCATTGTCTGTCTCTCTTGAGAAGTGTTTATTTAGGTACACCTTCCCCTTAAAACTAACATGTTTATATACTAGTGTCAAAAGATATCCCGTGTCTGTGGATAATTATACACCCCGTTGTCAATTGCTCGCCGGCCCCTCTGTAGTCAAGCAAAAACCGCCCCGTAGGGCGGCCTCTGCTTTAAGAGCCAAGCCGTTCTAAGCCAGCTCTACTGTGGCGCCGGCGTCTTCCAACGCCTTTTTGGCGTTGTCAGCGTCTTCTTTCTTAGCCTTCTCGAGGACGGGCTTTGGCGCGCCGTCGACGATAGCCTTAGCTTCGCCGAGACCGAGACCAGTGATATCCTTGACTGCCTTGATGACAGCGACCTTTTGAGCGCCAGCATCCTTCAGGATGACATCGTATTCGCTCTTTTCCTCTGCGGCCGGGGCGGCTTCGCCACCTGTAGCAGGACCAGCAGCGACTGCGACAGCAGCAGCGGCCGGCTCGATACCATATTCATCTTTGAGAATAGTACCGAGTTCATTCACTTCGAGGACGGTCAGTCCTACCAGTTGTTCAGCAATTTTCTTTAAATCTGTGGCCATTATTAACTCCTTTAACTTGCGGCTTTCGTTTCTAAACCTTGCAGCAGACCATGCAGGTTGCCCGACAGGCTGCTGGTAACACCACGAATCGGTGAGTTTAGCGTATTTATGAGGCCAGCAATGAGCTGGTTCTTGCCTGGCAAGCTCGCCAGGGCTTTAACTTGGGCGGCATCAACAAATGCGCCTTCTGGGCTGATCGCGCCGACAAATTCCAGAGTGGGATTTGCTTTGGCGAAGTTGTTCAGCACTTGAGCGGCTGCGACTTCATCTTCACCGTTAAAGGCGTACAGCAACATGCCCTCGAGAGCACTGATGTCCGTCGCCTTTAGGGTGTCGCTGGCTTTCAAAGCCTGAATTACCAAGCGGTTTTTAACTACTTTGACTGTAGTGCCATTTTGCCTGGCTTCACGACGCAGCGTTTGCAACGCCTTGACCGTCGTACCTTGATACTTGGCAACGACTGTCATTTTGGAAGCTTTCAGCAGCTCAGCGACTTCGCTGACTACCTCATGCTTCTGATCTTTACTTAGAGCCATGTAATTTCTCCGAATTACTGGTTACTTAGCAGGCTATCGACCGTTACAGTCCTGCTCCGTTGCCAAACAAAAACGTCTTTGCTTCCAAAGACGTCAAACTATTGCTCTTAAAAGAGATTGTTTGTACCTCGGCGACATTATCAAGGCGCTAAAGTAATCTTCATTAGCCCGTCGCTGTCTCTGGCAACTTAAAAACTAGTATATCGTATCTGTTAGCTAGCGTCAATGCTTTATAAGATGAGGATCGTTGGGCGAGTATACCTCCTGCATTTTTGCTAAGTGATCTTCGCTGGTAGCAATTTCCTGATGATTGACCGTAGGCGCTACTGCAACTTCAGAACGGAGCACAGTACGTCCCAACTCACTCGGCGTATTAATTTGCAGCTCAGAAGACCTCGGCGCTGGCTTTACGGGCTCATAAAATTTTCGGCCACATTTAATCTCGGCTTCTTGCCAACTGCCATTTGGAATATCTGTGATCTCCTCGCCAACGGCAAAACCTCTGTGCATTCGAAATCCATCTTTATAATCCGCCATATGAACTCCCTAGTCCGCAAATGCGTACTCTATCTTATGCCATTCCGCAACAGGGTCAATCTCAACAACTTGCTTGACAGCAAACGAGCCTTCATTTAAGCCTGGGGTGGCTGTCGCAGGGTCGTGTGCGGATCTCTCGGTTGCATCGTGATCTTCCCAGCCCTCGCCTGGTGCAAATAATTGTCTTTCTTGTGCCATTTTTATTGTCCTTTCGTGACATTTAAAAAGCTCCCGGTTTGGCGGGAGCTTGTTGGCTGATTTTGATATGCAAAAAGCTGACCCGCTAGACGGCGGTGAGAATGAGTACCTCAATCACGAAGCTTTTTGACATGGCTCCATAGTTCCATACTCGAGGGATAGCTGTCAAGCAGATTGCAGCTTTTGTTTGACAAGTCGGCAAACGAGGCATATTATGCTTGATTGTGAACGCACGCATCCAAACTACCAACACGAAGACATGGGCTAACTGCCGCATGCTCTTTGTGATTTATGGCTAGTTTGGAGTACCGCTTTCGCCATCACAAATTAAACGAAAAAAGGTGCTCCGGAAATCCGGAGTTTTTTTATGAAACAGCTTAGACGAAAGACGCCATTCATAGAATGCTTTAGCCAGGACAGCTTCCATGGCTATAGGCCACTGCAGAATGATCTTGAGATTATTCAATCAATGGCGGCGCGAGTGGACAAACTTGAACCATTAGAGACTATCAGTCTAGAGCCGAAGAAAATAGCCCATAGCAAAGCCCTACGCTTAGGTAAAACGGCTGTAGCCAGCTTATATACCCGGGACTTCGTTGTCGTTTCTGTCGACGCCGTGATACGAGGCGACGCCTGTCTAGATAGTGCCCAGCAGCGCCTTGCGTCATTTGCTAGCGGTAGCGGCAATGGTTTTGTCTTCGGCTATGGCGCTCATGAAATTTCTTCGTCTGAAGACGCTGTCAGAGCAGAGAGAATGGTAGAGATACTGAATGGGCTTGGGGTGCCTGTAGCGCTCGTCACGAGTGCCGCCCGCCGGCCAGAAGAGATTCCTCAGCGTGTAGTCGAGCCGGCCCGGAATTTGTTGGCGCTCGTGTGATTTACGAGGGGGTTTTGTTTAGTTGCTCTAACTTAAACTGGGTGTAGCGCTCAGCGGCAAGACGAGTGAGTTCAGCATCCTCATCTTGATTGACGAATTTCATGGCTTCGGCCATCATTGGGTGCACTTCGGCCAGCTTTTCGTGCATTTGCAAGACAAGCTTACGATAGCCAGGGTGCCCTTGCGGACTAGTGCGTAACTCATGAAAATGGAAGGCCTCGCGAGCATTGTAGGTGATTTTCCAACGCATTCGGTGACCAAGGAGGGTAGCGTACTGTGCCTCTAAGTGATACCCAGCCTGCTGCAGCAGGCTGTAGAGTTTCAGACTGATGTCAAAGCAGGCTTCGAACTGTTCAGTTAGACCGGCGTCTTCGACCAATTTTGGAATTTCATAGCCGTAGCGGGGCGTTAGCTGTTGCCAATTGAGATCATCGACCATCCGATGGCGCTGCAGGTCCCGGAATATGCCATAATCGCACAGAATATCCCAGCTGTAGTGAGCATTTTCTAGCGCCCTGCCAGGACGATGCCGCCGATTGAGGCGCTCCCCCATATACGTTTTGAAGACGCCGGCTTTTTTGGCATACGGCCAGGCGCTGACTTCGGTTTGCAGCTGCTCCTTTGAAAGGCTGCTGTGCTCGTAAAGCATATCAGATACCAGCAGGAGTTCATTTTTGGGCCAAAAATCTACCAAGCGGACTGCTTCATCATTGCCGTTGGCGTGGTTTTCCGGCAGATACTCTTTTGCAAGTTTTTGGACGGCTTTGTGCGTGTTGGCTCGGTAGGCTACAGTGGCGCCGCCACGCTCTGGTTTATCAGCTCGCTCCAGAAAAATAGGTAGTACCGAGCGGGCTTGCTTGAGCAGTTCATTACCAGTTAAAGCGGCTTCCGGCAGTTCATCACTCTGAAGATGCATGATCAGGCTCTCCAAAGCCTGGCCCGAGGCGTAGATGCCTACAGTGGATTTGGTAGCCACCGGCAGTACAGCCCGGACAGCGTCGCAGGCCTGGGCACGAGTGGCACCCTTCCAGGCGCCGTCGCGTTCGTTTTCGGGTGTCGAAGAGTGGTCACGCACATACTCGGTCAACTGACGCACCATTGATGAGTACTGCTCAAAGATGCTGTCCATCGCTTCGGTGTATTGCTTTTTGACTGAAGTTTTTAAATAGGCAGGCGTGTAGTACTTGTACTTGCCGTCCTTGTCTTTTTGGTCAAAGTATATGTAGCGGGTCGACTGCTCTAAGTAAGCCGCCAAGCGCCCCCACTCTAACTTTTTGGTTAGCAAATTAGAGGCATTCTCAACTACGAAGTGTGCTCCGCCAAGCTGTTGAACTGAATCGTCACCGTAAGCAGTAATTACGCGGTGCAGCAATTGCGCGTCTTCGTCAACTTTGCCAGCGAACTCGTCAAGTATAGTGATGCGCATATCATCACCACGGCGGCTCAAACGCGCCATAGCAGCCGCGATAGTTACCGGGCTAAGCTTGTCATTAAAGGCATAGACATCGCCATCAATGCTGCTGACAGCACTCTCTAGAAACTCTCTGCCGGTATCAGTGATGGTATAAGTACCATCTTCATGCTTGATCAAATACTCCTGGGTAACAGCTTCTTCAACAGCTCGCTCCATGACGGCGGTATCAACAGGCGGCTCATGCGGCGCTGGCAGCTCCTTTTGCTCAATTACTTCTTTAATTGAGGCTGGCGCGGCCGCCAAACTCGCTTTCGAGTCACTGCGAATAGCGAGTTCATCGGCTACCAGTTTCCAAATATTGTCGGCTACTTTGTCTTCGGCTTCGGTAGCGTAGACCACGGGCAGATTGCGCTGCTTGGCCTCCCAGAGGTAGCCAGCACGCACTCTTTCCAAGAAAGCATCATCCAGATTGTCAAAACGCTCGCCGTGGTAGCGGTCACTTAGGCGCTCTCTCAGGGTCGTGACTGGCGCGTCGAGCACGACGCACAGGTCGGGTTCAATTCCGCCAACGGCAAAGCTAATAATACTGTTTATCGTCTGGTAATCCGGTACATCGCCACGACCATAATACTGAATGGCTAGGGTGGTAAGGTAATTGCGATCCACCAAACAAATCACACCGTGTTCGACACTTTCTTTGATAACTTGCAGGCTTTGCGAGCGAGCCGCGTTATAGAGCAGAACTTCGGTCCGGGTGTTCATCGGATAGCGCGGATCTTGAGTCAGCTGACGGATAGCCCGGGCGGTCAGGTCACTCTGGCTATCTGGCTCGCGCAGCGTGCGAACGGGCAACCCGACAGCTTGTAAACGTCGGGCCAGTTCTTGCAATTGAGTTGTCTTGCCGACCCCCTCTGGTCCTTCCAGCACGATGTACTTGCCCCTATTCATAGGAAAGACCTTCGATTTTTAGGGGTAGCTCACGTTTATCCTTGTAAGCTTTGGGCAGCATCATGTCCGGTGACCATGTTTTGATGATGGTTTCCAGATCGGTGCCCTGCTGATACTTGCCGCTAAAGCCATCGTTTCGGCCTTGCCCATAGTTACCCTCAACTTCGCCCGTCTCTAGGAATACGGCTTGCGCGATGCGCTCGCCAACAGGCAACAGGACTGTTTCACGCTCGTTCAAGTTGTAAATCTCAAGCGTCAGCCGGTTGATATAGCCTGGGTCGACCCACCCAGCGTCAAAACAGACAGCGACACCATTGCGTCCCCAGCTCGAGCGCGACTTAACCTCATAAGCGCCAGGGGGCTTGATGCCAAAGAATTCATGGGTATGAGCCAGAATGCGCTCCCGTGGCTTCAGACTGATCACTGGATGATCAAGCGGTATGTTATTGACTGGCTTAAAGCCGTTGAGCTTGCACCACTCTTCATGTGGCATGGCTTTGTAGGGTCCATCGAAATAGCGCTCAACATCTTCTTTATCAAACGGGTTATAGATGGTGCGTTCGTTCATCCGTTCAATGCGGTAATAGTGGTAGCCAAGCGTGACGTCCAGGCTGGCGTGGCTGATATGCTTAGGGTTAAACGGATGACAGACAATATGCCCTTCATCTAAGGCCTGACGAATCTGCATATTACTGAAAACTGCCACGTTACTCCTCCACAATTTGATCTTTATTGTAGTTTACGAGCGAAGTGTTAGGCAAGTAGAATAATAATGTGATTTTTACGCAAAAAGGTGTTTATACCTTGCTAAACGTAAGCGTTTACGCTTCGCTGGCAGTGTAGCGCGGCTGCAGACCGCCTGCTATCAGATCATCATAAAAGTGAGCAGCTGCCCGTTTTAGTGGTTCTAAATCACTGTCGTTGATGATGAGCACGTCGGCTTTAACGTTTTGCCTTTCACGCTCCGTGACATCTTGAATGTCCGTTTGTCCTACAGCCGGACGCTGTACCTCGACAACGATACCACCGGCGGCACGAATACGATCGGCATCTGCCGGGAAACGCACACCACCAACTGTCACTAGTTCAATGCCAGAAAGCTGGCGAATCCGTCGAATCAGCTCATCAAACCAGAGTCCTTCATCAATCACCTTTGCCAAGTAGCCGCCGAGCCACTGCAGGAGGGCTCGATGCGCCTGCTTGTCGCCGGTATCAATTACTCCTGTTTGCAGATCGGGCTCCGCGCGCAGTTCGTCCAGATACTGAAAAAGTTTAGCGTAGTACTCCGGACGATCTGCCAAGCGCTCTGGGGTCAGCTCAAGGCTTTCAGCATCTGTCTTGACGTGAGTTATCTGGGTAATGGCGTCGGGAAGCGTCTGTAGCCAGGCGTTTACGTCATCAATCTCACTAGAGGGCGGCAGGCTGCCCCAAGTCGCTCGCCAAGCATTCGCCACCTCAATAATGACATCGGATGATTCAAAATGTTTGGCAGAGGTGGCTTGAGCCGCCAGGTCGGCGCCAAAAGTCGTTTTGCCGTGTCCAATTCCACCGGTAATGCCGACTATTCGCATGTCTCAATTGTACTGTATTGCCTGCTAAGCGACGTTGGCGGGATCTACCGATACAGAAGGGCCCATACTCGTGGTCAGGTGAACCGCCTTTATGTAGTTGCCTTTGACGTTCCCCGGTTTGTTGGTCTTCAAGCTGGCCATTACCGCCTGAAGATTCTGCAATAGTTGCGCGGGAGTAAAGCTCACCTTACCAACGCCTAGGTGGACAATACCTGTTGAATCCACCCGATACTCAACCCGCCCGGCTTTAGCTTCGGCGACAGCCTTTTCAACGTCAGGAGTTACTGTGCCACTCTTCGGGTTCGGCATGAGGCCACGCGGACCCAAAACGCGAGCGTATTTACCAAGCTTTGGCATTTGCGCTGGCGTGGCGATCAATATGTCAAAATTGATATTTCCCTTATCCAGTTCGGCGAATATATCATCCGTGCCAGCCAGATCGGCGCCGGCCTTTTTGGCAGCGGCTGCATCATCGGTCAATACAGCAATTTTTACTGTTTTACCCGTGCCAGCAGGCAGTACGAGGCTATCTCGAATGTTTTGATCAGCGTGACGCGGATCAACGCCAAGGTTAACGTGAAGCTCAACCGTAGCGTCAAATTTGACGTGGCTGGTCTTTTGAGCGAGCTCTATAGCCTGTTCCAGTGAATACTGCTTGCCGTCTTCAATAGCTTCCGCACTCTTACGAAAGTGTTTGCCACGACGCTCCAAGTGAGAGCGTGCGGGCTTAGCGGCTGGCATTGGCTTCTCTGTCACTTCATCAGTTTGCTTCCGTGTTTCCTTTTCACGCTTTGCTTCAGCCTCCTGGAGTGACTTAGCGCTGCGTTTGCCGGCTTTGGCCACGGTCGGTTCTGTTTCGGCGCTGTGCTTTTCTGTGATTACTTCAGCTTCTTGCTTGGCAGCTTCAACTACTTCTGCAGCTGGGGCTGAATCATGTGCGACAATGAGCGCCTTGATGTCCGCTACTTTTGCCTTTTCATCTACTTCAATGCCTAAGTCTTTAGCTTGCTCAAGCAATTCTTTCTTCGTCTGTGCCATTATTATCACTCCTTTGTGGTCCAAGCGGCTGGATCAGCCTCCCACACTTAATTAACGCCTGTAAAGCGGCTCTTCCATCACTGCTGCACGAATAAGTGCCACCATTGCAAGGCTCCCTGCTTCTATGGCAGCTTCTTTTGCGCGTGATGCCACTGATTGCTCCTGGGCAGCATCAAATTTTTCCGCCATCAGTGCCTGGTGGCCTTCAGGTAACACTACCTGCTCACCCGCGAGAATTTCGCCCCTGTGATTGCGCGCCATTAGCCTTCTACCTCAACACCCATGCTGCGAGCAGTGCCAGCTACCATTTTTTTGATAGCTTCAACATCTTCGGCGTTCATATCTTTGGCCTTGGCTTCAGCAATCTCAGTCAGGTCCTTATCAGACAGCTTCTTGGCGATCTTTTCGCTATTCGGGCGGCCAGAACCTTTCTGAATGCCCAGTTTGTTGCGAATTAGATCATCAGTCGGTGTGCCAACGACACGGAAATCCATGGTGCGGTCATCATAAATGGTGATGTGAGCAGTAACTTCCTGACCCTGCATCTCCTTGGTGGCTTCATTGAAGGGATTGATGAAGTCCATCATATTCACCCCATATTGACCAAGGGTACTACCAACTGGCGGCGCAGCTGATGCCTGGCCACCACGAATTTTCATCTTTAAATTAGCTTTAACCTGTTTTGCCATAGATTTGTTGCGACGGGAGCTAAAGCTCAACCGTCTCCTTCCCTTTCTTAATTCTGCTTATTTAGAAGCTAAGACAGAAGTGCGTATCTAGACCATTCTAGCAAATACTACCCCTGTTGTCTATACTTAAGCACCAGAGTGGGCATAGCAGCTTGCTTCTATCCCCATAAAGCGTCTGCGTTCCTCAATGAATTCCATCACCAAACTTCCGGCCTTACCCGGAATCCTAGCACTATGATAGCCGGTCCAGCCGTCACCTTTAAGTGACCTTTCAAGATAGTCTAAGTTGACCATCACATTCATATTTTCGTCGACTAGCCCTACCTCAAACTTAGTGCCGGCAATGACTTCGTCCCCACCCCAACATTTTACTATGGGTCCCGGTTCACTATCTCCATAGTAACCTTCTCGGTACATACCACTGGCAAATAACATCCTGTTGAACACAAATGCGCCAAACTGAGCTGTCTTAGCCGGATCTCGCGTAGAGAATAGCTGTTCAGCTTCCGCTTCTGCTGCTTTACTCTCCACAAATTCTGCTACCTGGTCTTTGGATGCGTAACCAAGCCCTGGGCTACCCTCGTAATAGGCCTCATTGTATCTATAAGCGTTTGCCATAAGTTACACTCGCTTCACCTGTAGGCCGTCGAGTTCAACAGGCGTCTCACGGCCAAACATATTGACCAAGACCTTGAGTTTGCCCTTGGCGGCGTCAATCTCATTGATCGAGCCGTCAAAGCCTTTGAAAGGACCATCAGTAATGCTGACCACCTCGCCAATGGCGAAGTCAATCTTGTGTTTCGGCTGCTCGAGACCCATACGCTTCTGAATTTTTTCGATTTCGTCTTGCTCAATCGGGGTAGGGTCAGTGCCAGAACCTACAAAACCGGTGACTGACGGCGTATTACGAACGATGTACCATGCGTCCTCGCTGAGCTTCATGTTAACCAGTACATAGCCCTGAAAAATGCGCTTCTCGACGACGCGGCGCTTGCCATTTTTAATCTCAATCATTTTTTCTTTGGGGACTAATACCTCAAAGATTTTGTCTTTCATGTCCAGACTGTCGGCGCGCTGGCGGATGCTTTCTGCCACCTTCTCTTCATAGCCACTATAGGTGTGAATAGCGTACCACTGTCTGCTGGCGTCATAGCGTTTGCTTGTGCTCATTAATTACTCCTTATTTAAGTAGAAAATCTTTAAATG
>Ga0207652_10005491_pt1 | contig 10283 bp, 5 predicted proteins | sample KBSC63BmetaG_FD_184334 | JGI IMG/M metagenome (GOLD analysis project Ga0207652, IMG submission 184334) | Corn rhizosphere microbial communities from Kellogg Biological Station, Michigan, USA - KBS C6-3B metaG (SPAdes) (version 2) | ecosystem: Host-associated > Plants > Roots > Rhizosphere ...
TGTGGCGTTATTTTCAAAATTTACCTGCACGGGCAAGCCCGCATTTATAATAGTTTGATTAATCACTTTAATAGTGCCCAGGTCGTAGTTGATTGTATAATCTATATTTTCATGAAGAACCTGGCCCCCTGCACTTACAGTTACAGAACCTGGCGGAATATTATAGCCAATGCTAATATCTGAAGTAGCCGAAGTTTTTGCAGAGCCTTGTATAACAAACCTGTCAAGATTGGGAAATTGCTGCTGCGCAACTACCTTTATTGAATCGTATAACGGGTAATAAAGGCTGTCTTTTGCCACCGTAGTATCCGTAAAAACTTTTGGAGCTATATCCCGCCCGAAAGGCTGCAGGAAAGGAAATATGATCCTGCTATATTGCGGCAATACTGTGTAGCCAGGCACAAAATCGAATACCCCATCCGGTTGCGGATCTCCCTGGTTATTGAGTCTGTCAAGATTTACCAACGTTAAAATAGGAGTTCCCAAATTAATATCTCCGAAAGGAAGATATCTTTTTGCACCCAGGCCCGGTTGCTGGTATAAAAGGTTCAGTTGAAAATCCTGCTGATCTAATGTTCCGAAACCAACGCTATAAACGTTCTTCATCATCAATTGCCAAATAGGAAGATTGGGCCGCTGGGAAGTCGCCTTTAATAATTTCAGGAATAAGACTTTTTGATTTCCGGAAGAGGAGTCTGGTGGTACATCCTGTGAAAATTCGCCAACCTGGTAAATCCTTCCATTATAAGAATACTGGTAAGCTACCGCCAACACTTCATCAGCCTGCAGCGGCTGACTCAGCGAAAGAAAACCTACCCGTCGATTAAAAATATATTGTGAAGAATCCAATTTTCTTGCAAAGGTCTTTTCAAAATCCTGTACAGGGCTTAAACCCATAGTATTTTGCAATTGACTGGTAATAAGAGCTGCGTTCCTCGCATTAGGATTACTGATAATATCGTTGTATTCCGAGTTAGTGCCGTTGGCAGGCAGTGAGCCGGTTACAGTAAAACCGTGATAAGGATTAGCTTCACCAAGATCCATAAGGCCTACAATTTCTCTTGCATCTGTAGTGGTACCGTTTTTATTGGTAACCCATACTTCCATTCTTAAAATTTGTACAGGTGTTGTTACCGCAGGTAAATTGGCCATTACCTTATTGTAATTATTTTTAAAATATTGGCCTATTAAAAAATGGCGGTTTTCTTCATAATCATCTGCCTTCAATTCAAATTGCTGGGCTGCGCTTCCGCCTTGCAGGTTTACAGATTGTCTTTGCGATTTTTGGCTAGCCAAAATTCCGGTAACAGACAGCTTGCCAAATTGCAATTGTGTTTTTATTCCAAACAAAGATTGGGCACCTGGAATAAGTGTACTTCTCGAAGGAAAGGAGATATTTCCCGCTTCGAACCTTCTTAAAATCTCATCATCCTTGCCTGTATAATCAAGCTTAAGCTGGTTGCTAAAATCAAAATTGGCAAGTGTATTGTAGCTTATCGGGAATTTTAATTTGTCTCCTATGCTGGCATTCACATTTAACTGAGCAGCCATATCAAAATCGAGACCCCCATTTTTCCTGGCTCTTTCCGGTAAGGTAGGGTTTTTAATATTTTGACCCTGGTATCCGGCTGTAATATCTACGTTTCCCTGCGGCTGAATTTCTACTTTGCCATTTCCAAATAACCTGTTGAATAAATTATCGTATAAGTTAAGCTTGGGCTTTATAAGACCCCGGTTTAAGATGTTTAAAGTATTGGCACGTTGTTTAAAATAATTGGTTTCAGCTTTATGGCTTTCGATTTCCATAAATTCTTCTGGTGTATATGAAGTTGGAGTTCTGTAATATTTATTCCCTATTTTTTCATAAACAATATATCTTTTAGCATCGGGGTCATAAGCAACAGAATCTTTAATGTTAGAAGGCAGAGCTAAATCGAAAGGGCTTCGTTCATTGGATAGATAATCTCCTCTGCGGTCATGTATAGGGTAAGGTAATGAATCGTTTGTAATATGTGAGGTACGTGCGGAAGAATCCTGTGCATAAGTATTGCCAGCGTTAATAAATGAAAATATCATTAAGGGCAAGCAAACCTGTAACCACCCTAAATAATTAAAAGGCAATTTTCTTTTAAACAACATCCAACAATTAATTAAGGTAGATTTCTCTCAAATTGCTTTTAGGGCTTTTTTTATTAATTCTTCAAGTGTATTAGCTGGACTGGAAATTACGATTTTTTTAATTGACTGTTCTGCAACAGGCCTCGCTATACCAAGAGCAACTAATGCATTTAACGCATCCTGCTCCAAAGTATTGCCACCCACTGCCTCTAAAGATGAAACCGATGGCAATTTTGTTATTTTATCTTTAAGCTCAAGAACAAGCCTTTCTGCAGTTTTTCTGCCAATGCCCTTTACGCTTTCAAGTAAGCGGGCGTTATTTTGGGCAATAGCCTTGCTTATTTCATCAGGTTTCATGTTAGACAGCATCATCCTTGCCGTTGCTGCACCTACTCCGGAAACACTTATCAACATTACAAACATTTCCTTTTCCATCGTATCAAAAAAACCATACAAAGTATGCGCATCTTCCTTTATCTGCAAATAAGTGTATAGTTTTCCTTCATTTAACCTCTGAATGTGAGAATAAGTATTAAGGCTGATATTTACCTCATAGCCAACCCCCTGCACATCTACATAAACTACTGCAGGGTTTTTATAGGAGAATTTGCCGGATAAATATGCTATCATGGATATTTTTAGGAGTGCCAAAAATAAGTAATTCAGAGTAATGAAGCTGAGATTATATTTCTAAAAGTTCCCGGTAAAAATTTGCCGGAAAATTGAATAGTCAGGAAGTTGTATTTTTATTGCTTAATAAATACATGATTCAATAAATGGATAAAAAAATTTCTGCGGCAATAACAGCAACTGGCGGCTATGTTCCCGAATACCGCCTTACCAATGCTGAACTGGAAACCATGGTAGATACCAATGACGAATGGATAAAAACCAGGACGGGGGTTGAAGAAAGAAGAATTTTGAAAGGGAAAAACAAGGGCGTTTCAGAAATGGCAGTACCTGCTGTTTTAGAACTTTGTAAAAAAAGAGGAATTGAACCGGCAGAAATTGATTGCATTATTTGTTGCACCGTTACTCCTGATATGACCTTTCCTGCTACGGCAAATATTATTTCTTATAGAGTAGGTGCTATTAATGCATTTGGGTTCGACCTCTCTGCTGCCTGCTCAGGATTTTTATTTGGCGTAACCACCGGCGCCTCTTTAATTGAAAGCGGCCGTTATAAAAAAGTAGTAGTGGTAGGCACTGATAAAATGAGTGGCATAGTGGACTACAGCGACCGCAAAACCTGTGTTTTATTCGGTGATGCCGCAGCCGCCATTTTACTGGAACCCAATGAAGATGGCTATGGAATACAGGATAGCCTTTTAAAAACAGATGGAAGTGGAGTAGAATATCTTAAAATGGTTGCAGGCGGTTCGGCTAAACCGGCATCTGTAGAAACAGTAATGGCGAAAGAACATTATATTTTCCAGGAAGGGCCGGCAGTATTTAAGTTTGCTGTAAAAGGAATGGCTGATGTTTCCTACGAATTATTGCAAAGAAATCATCTCACTGGTGATGATATTGCATGGCTGGTTCCACACCAGGCCAATAAAAGAATTATCGATGCCACGGCAAGCCGTATGGGGCTTAGCATGGACAAAGTTATGATTAACATTCAGCGCTATGGAAATACCACCTCTGCCACTATTCCCCTATGCTTATGGGAATGGGAAAAGCAATTAAAAAAAGGAGACCTGATTGTTCTTGCGGCATTTGGCGGTGGCTTTACATGGGGCGCCACTTTGGTGAAATGGGCATACAACACTAGTGAATAGCCTTTCTGATATTATATTCTAGGAGATCTTGTCGCAAGTTCGTTTAAGCATTGTCTTTATGATGCCGGCAAATTATTATTGATCTCTATAGCCTCATTACCGGCCTGTGCCCAACCATTTGTAAAATATAGTCGAAAGATAAATACCAGTTGTTCGATCACTTCGACCGAACAACTACCGAAGAAGTACCGAAGAAGTACCATACTACTTTCAAACAACGCCGCCTGTAAACAATACTGAGGAGATAATGAAAGGGATTGGAAATGATATGCAAAATTTCAAATTGCATGCGTGTGGTATTTAACCTCATTGTAATTACCGTTTAGGCATTACAGTTCTCTTCAAAAAATTTCTAAAAATTAGTTCATCATACCATATTAACCTTCGCCTCTCCTGAAGGCTTGCCTTTTGTATCAATGTGCTTCGAAATAATTTCCATTAGCTTGCGGGTATTTTTTATTTGAGAGTCCGATACCTGCTTCATTATTTCAAGATTGATCATCTCTCCTTTCTGGCTGTATTGCACATAAAAACTATTCCAGTTATACAAATCAAGAAACCAGCTATAAAAAGCGGCGTTTAGCTTTGCCTGCTCGGCACGGCTTTCCTGCAAACGCAATGGCGGGTTGGCAATAAAAAAAGTGAGAAGATCGAGCGTGCCGATAGAACCAAATAAGATTGTAAATAAAGATGACTTAATAAAAAAAGCGAAAAAAACAGCAGTTATAAGCAGGGCTATTCCTATATAAAAAGAGACATTGTACATGATCATAGTCTGTTTAAAGCCCCGTATAGTATGTTCATTTGTTTTAGAAAGGCCTTCCCTGTAAGATGAATTTACTTTCAACGTTTCTTTATATTGTTTAAAATTAATTTCCATAAATTTTTTCTGGGCCTCCTGGGCAGGTAATACAAGCTCAATAAACTCCTGCTGATCCTCGGAGCTTATTATTCCATTTTGCTGCATATATAGCACTGGATTCGAACTGTATTCTTCAGCGTTATCCTTGTTTTGTAATACGTGCTTTAAACAGGCTATTTTGTGTTTATAATTCATAGCCTCTTCCCTGTTCTTTATTTGAAGCTGCTGAAATTCTTTCACCGGTCGAACCAGATCTATTAATTGCTGTTGCTCCTGCGGCGTAAATGTTCCATAACTATTTATGAGTTGAACAGGAGCAGCTTCAAACGCTCCAGCGGCCTGGGGATTGTGCACTATATCAAACAATACCTGCATCTTTTTATCGTAGTCCATTCTTTGTTTAAAAGTCTTTACTTGTATCTGCCTAAAGTCAGCGGCAGGAACCAGGAATTCATTTACAGCCTGCTGTTCAGCCGCATCAGTTATTCCAATATCCGTCAACAGTTGTACAGAATTCATCATGTAACTATTCATATACACCGGGTTGTTAATAATAGATGAACTTGCCTCAAAGATTTTTTGATAATTCATAACACAGTTTTTTGTTGTTAATGGTATGGCGACAGGAGGTTAATAAATTTACGGCTTATATTTTCTACGAAAAATATTTATTGAAGAAAGTTATCGATGTTATTTATAAAATTATTTGGGAAATGCCGCAATCTTATATTTTATCCGGTTACTTACGGTTAAGGCTATACGAAAATCTTTTTCCAACTTCTTACTAGTAATTAATTACAACCTTTAAAAGCTACGATAGATTTTTTGTTTAAAAAGAGAAAAAAATATTACAGAAATTAATCTTTGATAAATGAAAATCTTATTTATTTTTATATCATCTTATTATAAGATTGCTTGTCTCAAAAAAACCAGGATTAGAGAATTTTTACATACCCGTTGTGGCTGATGATTGGGTGAATTCAATGTAGTTGCTAACAAATAATATTACACCTGCTGTAAAATATGCCGGGTATAACCGGTTTATTAAGATTATAATTCCAAAACTCTGTAAACCCCTAATTAAGTTATGCCCAATACTATCAATGAGCCGGTATCAATTAAGTTTAGAAAAGATTTTTCTTATTGTAAACAAGCGCCAACTTTTGTAACTAATAATGTAGGGGGTTCTGATGAGATAGCAAGATGGGTTTTGGACCTCAACGATATTTTGTATAAAGACGAGCCGCATGCTCCGATATTGTCGTCAGCAATAATGGCTAAGCTAACGGGTGAACCGGGAATTAATAATAATCCTGTATTGATTAAAACGGATGCACTAATTTACAGCGCAGACAGTATAGTTAAATATTTCGACCAAAGAAGCCTTCCTTCAAAAAGACTGATCCCGGGCGACCCGCAAAAGAAAAAAGAAGTATTGGATCTGTATGATCTTTTTACCGGTGACTATGAATATGCTTTGTCCCGATACGTTTATTCGCTTATGATTCCCAACAGAAAGTTTGCTACTTCCGTAATTACAAAAAGAATTCCATGGAATGAAAGGCTAACCTGTAAGTTGAGTTATTCTTCTTTGTCAAATACTTTGCAGGAACAACTAAATCTTTCAGAAAATACACCCAATGAACGTTTGGCTTATATTAAAACAATATTTAAACAGGTAGATGATTTGCTTAGTGATGGAAGGAGATATCTTACAGGTGACAAGATAACCCTGGCTGATATTGCATTTGCTTCAGTTTCCGCGCCATTGATTGTGCCTTATGAATTTGGCGGAGTGGTACCACCAATTAATAACACACCGCCGGAACTGAGAAAAGCAATCAATGAATTAAGAACAACAACAGCAGGCCAGTTTGTGCTGCGTTTGTATTATGAAGACCGCCCGGCTATGCGTTCTCAAAAGGAGATTCCGAAAGACCCGCATTTATTTGCAAGAATCTTCGCTAACATGGCCTTATCAATGGGAAGGCGCAAATCAAACTTATTTTACTTTCTTCAAAAAAGTTTTCCTGTTTTAAAAATTCCGTTTGTAAAAGTGATGACGGTTAATAAAAACGATTTGCTAACAGAGTTGCTTAGTCGGGATGAAGATTTTACAGTAGAGGAAATCAATGCAAGAAAAATGTCGAACCAGAAAGGGGCCTTTTTTTTAGGAATGGATAGAATGAATCCTCAATTTGACAGGGAAAGGAATTTTGTAAGACTGGCTACAAAAAAAGATGATCTTGAGCTGATAAGAAATTTCGTAAGAACATCTGCTGATCAAATTACGAAGGAGGCACAGGCTTACGGCAGGCTGGATGTTGCCAATGATCTATGCTTCCCGGTTTTAGTGCGCCTCATTGATTTTTATTTTGGCGTGCCGGCTCCATCGGAAGCAAAAATGAGAGCATGGTTACGTGCCCTTTTTTATGACCTGTTCTTAAATTTTACGAACAATGAAGCAAAGCATCAAAAGGCTGTGGAAGCATCTCTTGCCCGCAAAGAGTGGATACTGGAAATAATAGAAGACAGGAACCAGGATTTGAAAGATGGGAAAACTATTGATGACAATATTTTAGACCGGCTGATATTGCTGCAACAACAACCAGGTAATGCGTGGTTTGATGATGATGCATTACAACGTAATATTGGCGGGCTTCTAACAGGAATTTTAGAAACGACAAATAAGGCGACAATATTAGTATTAGATGAATTATTCAATCGCCCGTCCGTTTTAAAGGGCGCTATTGAAACAGCACAGAGCCGGGACATGAAAAAAATGTACGGCTATGTTTCAGAAGCATTGCGTTTCAATCCTGCTCAACCGGGAGTTATTCGTTATAGTGAAACAAAACAAACCATAAAAGGCAAAGGCAACAAAGTTTATAACATTCCTGCTAAAACAATGGTTTTTGCCTTAACAGCAGCAGCTATGTTCGACCCGGCTGCTTTTCCTAATCCTAAAACATTTAATCCTGAACGGAATTCAGTATATATGAATTATGGATTTGGCCTTCATGAATGTTATGGAAAATACATTAATGCAGTAACTATTTCAGAATTTACCGCTGCGGTTTTAAGATTAAAAAATGTGAGAAGAGAAAAAGGAAGAACAGGCCAGGGAGCCGGATTAAAAGCCGGGCCATTTCCTAACAACTTTGTCGTTGCATTCGATTGAATGGATAAATAATTAATTGGTTGATTAGTTAAATCAAAGTCTAAATCATAAGCTAATAATCTAACAACTCGATAAATTAATAACCCAATAAACTACTAAACTAATAAACAAGAAATGATTCCCCAAAATCCTTTAACGCTTGTAACCCCTGTCAAAGACGGTGAGCATGATAACCTGGATTTGCTGCTGATGAAAATAAGGACTGACATCAATAATGGTTTGCCACAGCAATTTGAAGCACTTAATACTATTCATTATGCAAGATGGGTATTGCTGGAACCAAAGGATGCAGATGGAAAGCCACAACCCGATGTAGGCGTACGCCTGGTTTTTTCTTCAGATTTTGATGGTGATGAAGACCATCATCTTTCTGACATTTCAACAAAGTGCGCTGATTTTTTTGATACTTTATATTCACATTGCGAAGGCTATCCTGCACTTAATGAAAGGACACCTGAGAGCAGGAAAAAATATCTCTCACGCTGGCGTGTAAAATCATCAGCTTTTTTTGCCGGCGCCCCGGGAAGAACATTGCCTCAAATAAGGCAGGAAAACGAATTAAGAAATTATATCTGGCAGCTTATCAGGGCTGGTAACTGGAACAATAAATCTGTAAACGAAATACACAATGCTATAAAAGAAAATGTATTAGCAACAAAAAGTTTTGAATGGGCTAAACAATCCACCAAAACTCCGGCTATAAAATGGCTCGGAATGATATTGCTCGGAATTATATTATTGATTTTATTACCATTCATTATTATATGGGTACTTATTATTAATTTCTTTCTTGAGCCAAAAGATAAACCCCTTGGGCTTACGCCAAGCCAGGTGGATGAAGCTCATGTAAAAAAACTGGAAGAATATGAAGACCTGGCAAATCAAAACCAGTTTACACAGGTGTTAATAATGAAGCCGGGTAAAATAAGGCTTATTACATTACAGGGATTGATGTTGTTTGCAAAGGCGCTCGTTAATAACTTATTTGTTAACGGTAAATTGATGGGCATACCTACCATACATTTTGCTCGCTGGGTTATGATTGATAACCAAAAAAGAATGCTTTTCTTTAGCAACTTTGATGGAAGTTGGCAGCAGTATCTCGGCGATTTTATTGATAAATCAGGTTGGGGATTAACGGGCATCTGGAGCAACACACAAAAATTTCCAAGAACTAAATTTCTTTTTGCCAAAGGCGCTTACGATGAAGAACATTTTTTAGCGTGGAGCCGTTATTTTCAAATACCCACCGCTGTGTGGTATTGCGCTTATCCTCATCTTTCCATAAAAAATATTATCAATAATTCATACATACGAAACGAATTATTTCAAGACCTTAATGAAAAGCAGGCGAAACAATTTTTAAAGAGATTTTAAATTAATTTATATGGAATTAGAAATAGAAGATATACAGGGTTATGTTGTACGCGGATACAAATACATGATGCATTCTCGCTATGTGATGTTAAACGTTACTGATGCTTCCCTGGCAAAAAAGTTTTTGAAAAATAATGTTCCTGATATAACCAATGTAAGCCATCATCCAACTACTCATTGTTTAAATTTTGCTTTTACTTCACAGGGGTTAAAAGCGCTGGGATTAGCCCAGGAAAACCTTGACAACTTTACCCGTGAATTTCGTGAAGGCATGGCAACTGAACACAGGCAAAGATTACTTGGCGATTTTGATAGCAGCGCACCTGCCAACTGGCGCTGGGGCGGCCCAAACAATGAAGAAGTCCACATCCTCCTAATGGCATTTGGGGCCAACAAAGAAATTGCTTTTAATTATGCAGACCAGTTAAAGCAACAATATATTGCATCAGGGTTAAAAGAAGTTTTTTGTGTAGAAGGGTTAACGCTGCCTTACAACAAAGAGCACTTCGGCTTCCGTGATGGCATTTCGCAACCTACCATTGAAGGCAGCGGAAGAAAGGGCCCGGATGAGCATCACATACGTGCAGGTGAATTTTTAATGGGCTACAAAAATGAATACAATGTGTATCCCGATACGCCTGTGCTCGCGACCGTGCAGGGCGAAACTACCTTACTTCCTTTTGATGCTTCCGGCAGCGGAAAACGCGACCTGGGAAGAAACGGATCTTACATGGTGATGCGCCAGTTGCAGCAGGATGTAGATGCCTACTGGAGTTTTATGAATGAGCAAACAAAAAACGCTGACGGAACTATAAATGTAGAAGCAAGTACAAAACTTGCTGCGCAAATGGTAGGCCGTTGGCCGAGCGGTGCTCCTATTGTAAAATATCCTGACAAAGACCCCGGAGGTATAAGCGATGATGATGATTTTCTTTATACAGATCATGATGCTGATGGATTAAAA
>Ga0207652_10005495_pt1 | contig 10281 bp, 11 predicted proteins | sample KBSC63BmetaG_FD_184334 | JGI IMG/M metagenome (GOLD analysis project Ga0207652, IMG submission 184334) | Corn rhizosphere microbial communities from Kellogg Biological Station, Michigan, USA - KBS C6-3B metaG (SPAdes) (version 2) | ecosystem: Host-associated > Plants > Roots > Rhizosphere ...
CAGCTTGGCGATGACCGCGACCACCAGGGCATGCGCATCCCAAAAGAAGATTCTTTTTATGGCAAAGGTTATGAGCGCCCGGTCTATTTTATAAACGGGTTGCCGCAGCAACGGGGTAAATTTATGAATCATACGACTGGCACAAGTTCTACGGCGGCCAAGTTCGCAAGCGCCTTTTCTTTAGGCTCGGTTTTGTTTGATAAAACCGAGCCGGACTATGCAAAAAAATTAATCGATCACGCGTATTCTGCTATCAATTATGCGTTGATAAAACCGGGCGTAACTCAAACGGTTTCTGTAGTATCGCCTTACATTTATGCAGAAGATAATTGGACAGATGATATGGAACTGGGCTTTGCATCGCTCTCTAATTCGCAGAAATATTTTAAAAATAAAAAGTTCAAAAACCTGCTGGATTCTTCCTTGAAATATTCGCAGGATGAAAAAGTTACTCCGTGGTTTTATCGTGATACCGCCAACCATTATCAATATTATCCTTTCATAAATCTCGGCCATTATGAGCTCGCAAAACAATTGAAAGGAAGTAAAAAAGATTCGATTATCAGTTACTATAAACAGGGAATTGACGATGTGTGGAAGCGTGCAAAAGAAAATGCTTTTTATCGCGGTGTGCCTTTTATCTGGTGCAGCAATAACCTGACCACTTCGTTTGCGATCCAATGTTTGTGGTATCAAAAGCTTAGCGGCGACGATAGTTTTAGCGAATTAGCACAGGCAAATATTGACTGGCTTTTCGGCTGCAATCCGTGGGGAACAAGCATGGTGTATGGATTGCCTTCGTGGGGCGATACGCCTGCGGATCCACATTCTGCGTTTACACATATCGGCCATTATCCAATTTATGGTGGATTGGTGGATGGCCCGGTTTATACAACAATCTATAAAAATCTGATTGGCATTTCATTGCATGAGCCGGATGAATATGCAGCGTTTCAAAGCGATCTCGCTGTTTACCATGATGACTACGGCGATTACAGCAGCAACGAGCCCACTATGGATGGAACTGCTTCTTTGGTTTATTTATTAGCAGCCAAGGAAGCTGAGGCTAAAGATCTTTCAAAAAAAAAAATAAAATAATTTCTTACGGCGGTATTATCCGCGGCGATACCACTTTAAAAAAAATAGCGCTGGTTTTTACAGGTGACAGTTTCGGAGATGGGGGAAAGTTTATCGTAAAAACTTTAAAGAAAGAAAATATACATGGCTCTTTTTTTCTAACCGGAAATTTTTACAGGAATAAAGATTTTAAAAAAACAATTCTTCAGTTGATTAAAAACGGAAACTACATGGGCTCTCATTCTGATAAGCATATTCTGTATTGCGACTGGACAAAAAGAGATAGTTTATTGGTAACACAAAAACAATTTACTGATGATTTAAATAATGCTTATAAAGAATTGGCAAAATGGGGAATTGAAAAAAGCCAGGCACATTATTATTTACCGGCGTTTGAATGGTACAATGATTCTATTTCCGCATGGACAAAGGATTTGGGATTACAACTCGTTAATTTTACGCCGGGCACTTACAGCAATGCAGATTATACATTTCCCGAAATGGGAAAAAGATATTTTAGCAGCAAGGCCATCATGGATTCTATTTTACAATACGAAGTAAAATCTTCATATGGCCTGAACGGATTTATTTTATTGGTTCATATTGGAACAGACCCACGGCGAACTGATAAATTTTATTGGAAGTTACCGGAATTGATAACTGATTTGAAGTCGAAGGGATACGGTTTTGTGAGGATTGATGAATTACTGTGAGATACTTTTTTCTTAAATGATTGTGCAAATTCGGAATGAGAACAGGTGGCGAACCGGGAGTAAAAATTTAAAAGTAAATTTGTTTCAAACCCAATAATTGATGCAAACTGTAAAAACATTAGATAAAGAGATTACCCGGTATTTAGGCCAGTTAACTGTGCCGCAAAAAGAAGCTGTGCTAAATGTGGTAAAGACTTTTGCCCATAAAGAACCATGGTGGAATGACGACGTTTATGTTGCTGAAATGAATAGCCGGTTTTCAGAAATGGAAAGTGGCAAGGTAAAAGGTATTACGCTTGAAGAAATGGAGGCTGGGGCAAGACGGGCATACAGAAGCAGGAAAAGCAAAAAATAATGAATTATACTTGCCGGTTTCACCCTCTCACAAAACAAGATTATGACGAGGCTTACGAATGGTATGAAGACAGGCAGAAAGGATTGGTGAGCGTTTTCTTGAAGCAGTCAGAAATAAAATAGAAGAAATACTCTTCATCCGGAGGCCTATGGCAGCAAGGGCAATAAAAAATACAGAGAAGCAGAGGTAGATATTTTTCCATTCCTGATAGTCTACAAAATAAATAAACGAAAAAAGGAAATTTATATCGGTTCTGTCCATCATGCAAGAAAACATCCATGAAAAAAATACAGAAAAAAATAAACAGGTTATTTATTATAATGAGAAATAAAAATTTTTTCGCACAGATTCGCTTGTTCAATTTACGGCCAGGAATGTGATTGCTCCTACTTTTATTTCTGATAATTTTTTTCTCTTTTTAAGTAAACGCACAAATAAGCCAGGTTTCTAATCAGCAGATAAAAGATAGTTTGGGAATAAAGATAAACGCAAACAAAAATGGCTTAACGTAGCAAGAGACCTTTACAAAAAGGCATGGAGGTTAGATAAAAATGAACTCATCATTATGTGAGCGAAGAGAAATTTGAAATAATCTTCTAAAGAATTTTTATTTGCCTCCGCAAATCCGGTATTGGACTCCTAACTTAAAATATTCATTTCTATATTGATGGCTGCTGTTATAGCCGTCTTTTAAAATGATTGTCTTATCAAGGCTGTAATAATATCCTGCTGAAAAAAGAAACGATCCTTTTTCAAAATTAGTTTCTAAAATAAAGCGCGGATCAATCTTTTTAATTTCCAGCTTCTTTTGAAATGCAGCCCTGGCAATCATTGGCGAAGCATTGTATTGGTCTACGGTAGCAGCATACAATGCATTGTTGTAATCAAAGCTTTCCTTTTCTTCTTTAATTTTCACTTTATTTAATCTGGATAGCTGCAAGCCGCTGCCAACAGACCAGCTATTGTTTACGGAATAATTAAGCGTTACAGGCAAGTCAAAATAAGAGGCTTTTACAATACTTGTCGTTTTAATATTATAATACACATTTGAACTGAGGTTACTTACTAATTCCTTTTCTTTGGTGCTCACTTCTTTTCCGCTGATGGTTGAGAACGCCGATAAACCGGTATGAATGCTAAATTTTTGTGACAGTGGAATCACCACTGTTACTGAAGGATGCACGTTCCAGTTTTTGAAATCAAATGATTGGGGAATATTGTGTGCGGCAGATGAAATATTAATTCCGGCGCCCGCAAATACTTTCACTTTTTTTGCTGCCGGTTTTTCAGTTTTTTTCTGGACAGGTAATGTTTTTTCTATTTCAATTGTTGGATCAATAATGTTGTCGCATGGTTGCATTTTAACCGGTTCAGGCTTTTCCATTGAAAACTTTTCCAGGAAATATTTTTTTTCATTTTGAAGCGCTTCGGAAATTTGCTTTTCCTGGAATTTTAAATATTCACTATTGATTTTTTGATGCAACCGGAATTTTTGCTGAACGGTTAGCGGCTTTGCGTTTTTATCTTCATAAGAAATTGCATTGCTATTGCTTTGAACCGGTTCATGCTTTTTTTGTGATGAAGATGAATTTTGTAATGAAGATGAATATTTTGTTTGCAGGCGTGTGTTTAAAAGTGTGTTATGATTCAGCTTGTAAGGGATGTAAATAATAAAAAATAAAACCAGGCAGGCGGCAAGTGATAAAAAAAATATTTTTCTTTTTGAGGCAGAACCTGTAGCTATATCAGAAGTGAGGCCATGCTGGCGCAAGGTTTCATGCATTTGCTTCCAGCCTTCTTCTGCCAGCTTTTGCATCTCCTCAATATGTTTTTTATTGTCTTCCATTTTAAAAAATTTTATGAGCCTGTTGCTTCAGATTTTTCCTTGCTTCAGACACATGCCATCTTGAAGTGCTTTCTGCTATATCAAGTATTTCAGCAATTTCCCTGTGAGAATATCCCTTAAAAACGTGCATTGAAAATACCTGCTGAGTCACGGGCGGCATTTTTTTTATTAAAAACAACACTTCTTCTTCAATATGCGTCTTTGGTTTTTCGCTCAAAGCGTTTTGCAGCGGCAGATCATCTTCGAGTTGCAAAAAATTGTTTTTATTTTTTTCGGAGCGCGCGTGGTCAATAGCCGTATTAGTTACTATTTTTTTTGCCCACCCTTCAAAATTTCCCTTTTGATTATCGAAAGAATTGATATTCATGAATATCTTCAAGAAGCCTTCATTAACCAGGCTGATGATGGTTTGCTGGTTTTCAGAATAGCTTTTGCATATCGAATACATCAAGGCAAAATAGTGCTTGTATAGCCTTTCCTGGGCTATGGAGTTGTTTGTTTTACAGGCAGAAATTATATCGTTTAATTCATGTTGCCGCAAGGAAAAAGCAAATTTTGCAAAGGTTATATTTTGATCGGTGTAAAATAACGCCGGAATGTCAAATTTGTCTTAACATTTTAATTCCGGCGTTATTTGGGGGCACTATTTTAAAGTAATTGTTTTCAGCCAATGTTCTGTGGGCGACACGCTGTCTTTAAATGTGGCTACAATTAAAGAGTCGTTCAATGTTTCCAATTTCCATGCAAAAGTCCTGCTTCCTTTTAAAAGCAAACTATCGTTATCAGAAGAAAGCGCCCAAATTCCCTTGTCGTAAGGCACGGCAGACGAATCACAGCCGTTTTTTGAACGATCCGCAAATTGAAATTGTCCATAATAATCAAAAGCCAGTAAGGCGCTGTCTGCGCAGGATTGAATGATAGAACTGTCTTTAGTTGGGTCGCTCGTAAAAGGAACGGTCAGTGTTTGCAATTGCCATACTCTGCCGGTAAGCGCCTTTTGAGCGGGGGTAAGTGATGGTCCGTTGTCAGTTTTCTTGCAAGCTGCAAAAACAAATACACACACAATCGCTAAGGAAAGGATTGATTTTTTATTTTTCATTTATAGTTTTTTAGTTAATTATTTAATTAGTATTCCAGCCCGCGCGGTTGCTGTTATATCTAATACGATAACTAAATAGAAAACGTTGGGTGATTTAAAAAGTTTTTTTTTAGGGGGAAACGAATGCAGTAAATAAAGAAATAATAGAGATTTTTATTTTATGCAAAAACAGTGTGGATGAATTTATATCACTTGCATATTTTTTTTATAAGGTTTCAGTTTTTTATCATTAGGGTCTAATTCGGTAACCAGGTAGTCAATATCTTGGATAGGGCAAAGCTTCATTTTGAAAATAGAATTCAATTTTTCTGAAATCGTAATCACGGCAAGTTTAGATGCTGATTTTATCATTGCTTTTTTTACCTGCGTCACATTCCATTCTGATTCTGAAAGGCCTTCTTTGGAATCAAGCCCGTGAGCACCTAAAAAACAAAGGTCTACCCTGATATCCGCAAGTTCGCTGATTGGCCTTTCTCCAATATTTATCTGAGACGTATAATCAATCTTGCCTCCGATAACGATAACGTTTAAACCAGGATGGGCGGCCAATTCGAGAGCCATTAACGGACTTACGGTAAAAAATGTGCCCTCCATCGTATCAGGGATCATTCTTACCATTTCCAGCATGGTTGTGCCCGCTTCTATCAGCAATGTCATGCCTGGTTGAATCAGTTTCACCGCCTTTTTTGCAATCTCTTTTTTTGCCTCCACGGCGTACGACAAATTTTGTTGAATAGGATAATGATACGATTTGGATAAAGCGCCTCCATGAACTTTTATAATCTCACCTGCCTCAGCCAGCTCGGCAAGGTCTCTTCGCACCGTATCTTCTGAAACATTCAATTTTACGCTTAGCTCGGAGGATAGTACTTTGTTGTGCAGGTTAATTTGCTTGATAATGAAAGATTGCCGTTCATTTTTAAACATACCACTAATTGTTTTTTATTTTTATTTATAACGAATGATTCTTTATAGTTAACAATTCTTTTTTTCAAATGCTCTCAGCCGCGCAAATATCCGAAAGCAATATTTTTCACCGCAGAATTTATGACGGGCGCATACATGAAAGCAAATGTAATTTTTTACTAAATGCTATTAAGGGCCGCCCCGTGTTTACTTAAAAACAAAAATTTTTTCATAAAAAGTTTTTGCGTTTTTGTGCATTAATACTTAACTTGTTTTGTTTAAACAAGCGTATTCCTGCAAAATATTTTTTAAACAATTTCTAATTCAATGTATGGCTTTACTAGGGATTGATCTGGGTGGTACAAAGCTGGCAGTTGCTGTTTTTGATGAAAAAGGTAGCTTATTGTACCTTGAAAAAATTCCATTGAAAGACGCGGCCGGCCAGCATGTGGGCACATTAATAACTGACCAGATTGTAAAATTATTAAGCAGAGATAATTCCATTAGTTCTGTTGGAATTTCTGTACCGGGTATTTACAGAGAAAAAACGGAAACTGTGTGGGCGCCGAATATCCGCGGTTGGGATGACTATCCGCTGCTTCAGGAAGTGAAGAATGTATGTAAACAAATTCCTGTAACTATTGATAGCGACAGGGCATGTTATATATTAGGCGAGTCGTGGAGAGGAAACGCGAAGGCTTGCAGCCACGCTATATTTTTAGCAGTAGGCACGGGCATTGGCGCAGGAATCATGATTCACGGAAACATACTTCGCGGTTCAAACGATATTGCGGGCGCTATAGGATGGATGGCTTTGTCAAAACCTTTTAGCGATGAGTATAAGGATTGTGGCTGTTTTGAACATTATGCTTCGGGCGAAGGCATTGCCAATGGTATGAAAAAAATAATGCGAGACAATAAAGATTATTCCGGGGAATTAAGCGCTAAAGCCATTGATGAGATTACTTCTCATGATGTGTTTGTTGCTTTTGAAAATCATGATTGGGCGGCAAAAAAAGTAATAGACACAGCAATACAATGTTGGGGAATGGCCATTGCAAATCTTGTGAGCTTATTTAATCCTGAAAAAATCATTTTGGGCGGAGGTGTTTTTGGGCCGGCCATAAAATTAATTCCGGCAATTAAAGAAGAAGCAGCTAAATGGGCGCAACCAATTAGTATAACACAGGTGAGCATTGAACCATCCGCCTTAGGCAATGATGCGGGTGTATTTGGCGCAGGCTTTTTGGCTTTAAAAAATAATATCCGATAATTACTCAATTCCAAAAATGTATAACAAACGATTGGTTTTTTGGTCAGCCTGCATTGGAATATTATTTTTTGGAATGGCCATTACTACCTTAGGTTCGGTAGTGCCGCAGCTAAAAGTAAAGTTTCATTTGGATAACATTGCGGCGGGTACATTATTTTCTATTTTGCCATTTGGCATTTTGATTGGCTCTTTGGTATTCGGCCCTTTTTGCGACAGATATGGCTACAGGGTTTTACTTGCGCTCACTTGTTTCAGCATGTTTATTGGCTTTGAAGGAATAGCGTATGCGCCTTCGCATTTCATTTTGAAAATATGCATTTTTTTATTCGGTCTTGGTGGAGGCGCTATTAATGGCGCCACCAGTGCGCTTGTATCCGACATCAGCGAAAAAGAAAAAGGAGCTAATCTCAGTCTGTTAGGAGTTTTTTTTGCCATTGGAGCACTGGGTATGCCTTTTATCCTTGGCTTCCTGGAAAATAAATTTAAGTATGAACTGGTCGTTTCAATCATTGGGGCGGCCACTTTTCTAATGGGGATTATTTATCTTCTGGTAAAATTTCCCCCACCTAAGCATGCAGGCGGTTTGCCCGTCAAAAAAAGTCTCTTATTGCTTAAAGATGGTCTGCTGTTATTGATTGCTTTTTTTCTTTTCTTTCAAAGCGCCTTAGAAGGAATATTTAATAACTGGACCACCACCTATCTCACGGATTATCTCCATATTTTACCCGCAAAAGCCTTATATGCGCTCTCTTTGTCGGTTGTGGGTATGACAGTAATGCGACTGCTGCTTGGAAGTATTTTTAGAAATATGTCTGCACAAAAAATATGGGCTATTACATTTTCTCTTTTATTGCTTGGACTGCTTTTTCTTTCTTTTGGGAAATCTTACTATCCCGCAGTTTGCGGGCTTATCCTGGTAGGAGGCGGACTGGCAGCGGGATTTCCTATTATGCTGGGTTTTGTTGGCGATCGGTTCAAAGAACTGTCAGGCACAGCTTTCAGCATTGTATTTGTAATTGCACTAATCGGAAATATGATCATTAATTATTGCATGGGGTTTATCGTTCAGCGATATGGTGTCAGGCATTTAACAACTGTTGGTCTTGTTGAATTTTTTATCATGCTGATTTTGTGCATTGCAATTTTAAATAAGTTAAATAAGAATCATAAAAATTAAAATCAGAAATTATGTTAGCAAAAGAATGGCTCACCAACACGAGGGAAATAATGTCAAAAATAGAAGAAACACAAATGGACAATATGCAGAAGGCTGCTCAACTTATGGCCGATTCTATTGAATGTGGCCGATGGGTTCATACGTTTGGTTGCGGTCATGCCACATTGCCAATCGAAGAAATGTATCCAAGGATAGGTGGCTTCGTCGGGTTTCATCCGATTGTAGAATTACCGTTAACTTTTTTTACAAACATAACCGGGCAAATGGGCGTTCATCAATTTATTTTTCTAGAAAGAGTAGAAGGCTATGGCGTAGAAATAATGAAAGGCTATGATTTTGATCCGCGCGATACGATGTGGCTGTTTTCTCATTCCGGCATCAACAATGTAAATATTGACGTGGCGCTTGAAGCAAAGAAGAAGGGCATGAAGGTAGTGGTATTTGGGTCTGCTGCAGAGGCGCAGGGAAAAAAAACACGTCATTCCTCCGGAAAAAATATTTTTGAAATTGCAGATGTAGTGGTGGATACCTGCGCGCCCATCGAAGATGCCTCAGTTACTTTAAAAAATCATGTTGACAAAATAGGGCCCGTTTCTACGATGGCTTTCATTACCTGCGTGTGGATGACGGTAACTACGGTTGCTGAAATCCTTGCTGACCGCGGCGTTAAACTGTATATTCATCCATCCCACAATGCGCCGGGCGCAGCGAACTCCAAAGAAAGATTAGATGAGGCTTTAGAAGAATATAAACGTCGTGTTGCGGGAGTTTGAATAAAAGAACAAATAATTTCAATTTGTATTTTCCGGTATGGAAAATTTGTATCCCTATCTTTGAAAATATGGAAACAATGCATTTATTAATAAGCGGTAAAGTGCAGGGTGTATTTTTCAGGGAAACTGCACGGAGGCTCGCTGAAAAATTACATCTTAAAGGATGGATAAAAAATTGCGCGGATGGTAAAGTAGAAGCTGTGGTTACGGGCGATAAAAGCGATGTAGACCAATTTATCGAATTTTGTAAAACCGGGCCGGAAAGAGCTTTTGTAGAAAATGTAAAAGTTTCAAAAAGAGAAACAACCGATTTTCAAAAATTCGAAGTCATTAGGGGGCATTAAGATTTTTCAATTGGAAATATTTTATTTATAAAAAAATCAACTAATTAAGATGAAAATTAAAACGATTGCTTTTAAAAATTTATTGGCTTTAGGCTTTTTGCTAATGCTCGCATCGTGCTCCAGTGAGCAACGTTATTATTTATTTGTAGGCACCTATACTAACACCTCCAGTAAAGGCATTTATGTTTATGATTTTAATGCTGCAACCGGCGATGCAACACTGGTAAGCAATACAGACAGTGTCACCAATCCTTCATGGGTTAGTATTTCAGGCGATCAAAAGTTTGTATATGCCGTTAATGAAACCAATGGCGTTAATCCCGGCAGAGTTTCCGCTTACTCTTTTGACCGGTCAAACGGAACTTTGAAGTTTATAAATACCACTGCTTCGGGAGGCGATGATCCCTGTTATTTGGCGACTACTTCAGATAATAAATGGCTCACAGTGGCTAATTATTCCAGCGGCACTGCTACTGTAATTCCAATTAATGAAGATGGTTCTTTAAAACCTTATTCCCAATTGATTAACGACACCATCTACCGTGATTCAGGAAGCACTGCAACGTCTCATGTACATGAAACCGTTTTTTCGCCGGACGAAAAATATTTGGTAACTCCTGATTTAGGATTGGATAAATTAATCATCTACAAATTTGATAAAACAAAAGATCAACCCCTTACTTTATCAACTCCATCTTTTGTTGAATCAAAAAAAGAA
>Ga0207652_10005508_pt1 | contig 10269 bp, 10 predicted proteins | sample KBSC63BmetaG_FD_184334 | JGI IMG/M metagenome (GOLD analysis project Ga0207652, IMG submission 184334) | Corn rhizosphere microbial communities from Kellogg Biological Station, Michigan, USA - KBS C6-3B metaG (SPAdes) (version 2) | ecosystem: Host-associated > Plants > Roots > Rhizosphere ...
TTGTGCAGGATCTGGGTCAGCGTGTCCTGCATTCTGGTGATGCGGTCCCGGTCGCGGTCACCGGGCTCGGGGCGCGGGATCTCGTCGGCCGGGCCGCCGTGGCCGCTGGCCGCCTCCTCGCGCGACTTTCCTGGTCGCTGGGGCTCGGCCGCGCGCGCGTGCTTCGCGGTGGCGTCCGCCTGGTGGCGCCCCGACTTGGCGCCGCGATCGCCCTTCGCGGGGCGGACCTCGGCGCGTCCCACGGCACCAGGCTGCTTCTTGCCGGTCGACCGGGCCGTGGGCGCCGGTTGGACCGCGGGCTTGCCGCTGACTTTCGCCGGGGCAGCGGCGCGCGCCCAGGCAGCGCCGCCCAGCGCGAGCGACACCGCCAGCGCCGTCGCTACCAGGGCGGACGCGGCCTTGGGCTCCCGCGGTCTCATCGCGCGGCGGCACACCGGAAGCCCAGGTCGGCGCCGCGATAGTCGGGGGCCCAGGCGTTGCGATTGGGGGCGCGCGGGGGAACGAAGTAGCTGCAGCACGAACCGCCACGCACCACGCGCCGCTTGGGATCTTCGTCGTACGCGTCGGAGACCCACTCCCAGACGTTGCCGGCCATGTCCAGCGCGCCGTAGGGGCTGGCCCCCTCGGTGTAGCGGCCCACTGCCACCGGGAAGCCGGGGTTGGTGGCGGCGCAGGGGCCCTCGCCCTCGAAGTTGCCCCAGTTGGCGCGCTCGCACGCGGCGTCCGCGCCCCATGGATACTCGCGGCCATCGGGGCCGCGCGCCGCCTTCTCCCACTCGGCCTCGCTGGGCAGGCGGCCCCCCGCGAACGCGCAGTAGTCGCGCGCGTCGGACCAGGACACGTTCGTGACCGGCAGCTTGCCGTCGGCGCCGGCCGGACCGGCCAGCGCCGCGGGGACGGCCTTGCAGCGATGCGCGGCCACGCACGCCCCGTACGCGGCGCGCGTCACCTCGGTGCGATCGATGACGAAGGCCGGCAAGGATCGGCTGCGCGGCGGGCGCTCGTCCTCGTCGCCGTGCGCCGAGCCCTGCACGAACGGCCCCGCCGCCACTGGCACGCGATCGACCGGGACGCGCGGCGCCGCCCGCAGGCGCGCCGCCGCCAGCAGCGGCGCCAGCATGGCCAGCGCGGGCACGATGACGGCCAGCAGCGCGGGAGCAGCGACCGGCGACACCTTGCGCGGGCGGCTGACCCCGGGGACAGGCCGCCCCGCCACCAGGTCGTCCTTGTGGCGGCGCGGCAGGGATTTGATGGCGGCCTCGCGCCGCAGCGCCGTCGAGCGGGACCGCTTGCGCTCGGTGTAGATCAGCTCCACCGGGCGGCGCGCCCGCGTGTACCGCGCGCCCAGGCCGGCGTTGTGACGCGCCACGCGCGCGACGACGTCCGTGCTGATGCCGGTGTACAGCGACCCGTCCCGGCACCGCACCACGTACACGAACCAGCGCCCGCCCCGGCCTGGCGCGGCCGGCGCCTCCGGGCCGGTGGAGGCAGGCAACGCCGAGCTGCGTCCACGCGAGAACCCCATGATGAGCGTCCCACCCACGTACCACAGAGAACGCGGAAGGTTAATTAATCCACGGATTGTTTCCGGGAATAATGGACGCAAATGGCGTTTGCCTCGAAGGTGAAGGCTGGCTCGATGGCGACGCGTGCGACCATGTCTCTGACCTGGCATGCCAGCAGGCGTGCGGCCAAGCTCACGACTACGACGATGTGGGAACGTCGTGCGCCGGTCCTGGAAGAGGACGGCACGGAGGCCGAGACGAAGACCGAGCTGTGCCAGGCAGTGGAGACGCGCGGACCACATGGCGCAGAGGGGCACCCGGCATGATCGCACACGTTCTGGTCTTCTTCGGTCTGGCGCTGGCGGGGCCCGACCGTCCGGTCGCGCCGCCGGCCCCCGCCGCCGCGACCGAACCCGCCCCCGCCGCGCCGGAGGGTCCGCTGGATGCCAAGTCGGCGGCCCAGGCAGCGCTGGTGCTGGGCAACAGGCGTCTGAAGGACGGGGACGTCGCGGGCGCGATCGAGGAGTACCGCCGCGCCCAGACCATCTATCCCCCCTCGGCGGCCAAGCTGGAGTTCAACATCGCCAAGGCCGAGGAGACGCGGGGCGACGAGCCGGCCGCGGCCGCGGCCTACGAGCGCTTCCTGTCGCAGTCGCTTGAGATCCCGCCCGAGTACCGCGAGGAGGCGCGCAACGAGCTGCACCGCCTGGCCGCCGCGCTGGGCTCGCTGAGGCTGGACGAGAAGCGCCCCGGCTACGCGGTCGTGGTCGACGGACAGGTGCAGGGCCGGACGCCGCTTCCAGGCGACGTGTGGGTCCGCCCCGGGCACCACGTGCTGACGCTGGAAGAGGACGACCACGTCATGTTCCGCGACGACGTCGACGTCAACAGCGGCGCCACCGTGGAGATCACCGTCACCATCCATCACCCGCGGGCCGACGGTGCGCCGAAGGTGGTGACGACCACGCTGCCCCCACCGGCGACGCCGGCGCCCCTGGTCGCCGCCAGCGGCGATGCGCCCGGGCCGCGCGCCCACGACGACGATCACTCGCTGCTCTCGCGCTGGTGGTTCTGGGCCGCCGCCGCCGCCGTCGTGGCGGGTGGAACCACGGCCATCTTGCTCAGCACGCGCTCCGACTGCCCCGTGGCGACCTGCAAGTCGGTGACGGTCCAGGGCCCCTGACCGCAGCCGACAGCTACAGCAGCCGCACCACGCTGACGTCCATCTGACTGGTCACCAGGCGGGCGATGGAGGCCGCCTCGGGCTCGGACAACCGCAGCCGTTCGCGCAGCAACGCCAGCGTGCGGTCGAGGATGCCTTTGCGGATCTTCGCCAGCCAGCGCGACACCGTCGACGCGTTCACGCTGTAGGCGGCGCCGATCGCGTCCAGGCTCAACCCACCCACCAGGCCCAGCCGCAGCAGCGCGCGATCGCGATCGTCCAGCTCGCCCAGCGCATCGCGGAAGGCGCCTTCCACCGCCTCCTTGTAGCGCGTCTTCATGTGCCGCAGCTCGGGGTTCAGCTCGACGGCGATGGCCTCGTTCATGGCGCGGTCGTGCGCGCGGTGAAGCGCGGTCTCCTGGCGGTCCAGGCTCAGCGCCGTTCGCTGCGCGGCGATGGCGATCCAGGCCGCCAGCGGACCGCGCCCGCCGTACGTGACGATGCGCGGCGGCTGGCCGTCGCGCGACACCAGCAGCTTGTCGCGCAGCACCGACACCACCGTGTCGGCGTCGCCCGGCAAGGCGCCCACGCCGCCCAGGATGAACGGCAGCGGCTTCATGTAGCGCGCCTCGAACTCGGCCAGCGCGGCCGGCTGCCCCGCGGCGGCCGCGCAGGCCAGGTACAGATCGGCGATGTGCAACGACGCCAGCGCCGTCAGCGCCGCCTGCTCCGTGCGCGTCGCTTCGTCCTCCATCACGCGGCCGATGTGAAACGCGAACGCCTCGGGCGCCAGCAGCACCTTCGGCCAGGCCGCCGTGGCCGTGACGATCGCTTCTTCCAGCGTCGTGGCCAGCGCGGCCGTCGCGGGCGCGGGCGTGCCTGCCGCGGCGGCGCGCCCGGCTTGCAGCGCTTGCAGCCACTCCTCGCGGAGGCTGCGGTTCTGTGGTGGCGCGCTCACGGCGGGGCTCTCCGATGATCCTTCTGCACGAGACTGACCGATGATCCTGCCCAACGAGGCTGTCGCACGAGCCCGCTCAACGATCCATCCCGACGAGATCGGTCGCGAAATCTGTCCGCACACCTGTTCGAAGATCTGTCCCGAGAGCTGTTCCCAGGCTCGTTCCAAGATCGCGCTCGTGATCCATCCCAGATCCGTTCAATGATTGCGCCTCATCGTACACCCCTCGCGGAATAACGCGTGCTAACATCGTTTCTCTCTGGGGATGGGTGCAGCCTTGACGTGTCTCGACGAGAACTCGGCGCTGGACTTCCTGTCGGGTCGGCTGGGATCGACCGCACTCTCCGAGGCCGAGCGGCACCTGGGCACCTGCGCGCCCTGCATCGAGCTGCTGGCGCGCTCGGCGCCGCTCTTTCCGTCCCGCGCCGTCGGTGAGGGCGCGGATCACGTCACGCCGCCGAACACGCCGTCGTCGCTGGCCACGCTGGCGATGCCGGCCCGTCACAATCGCTTCTCGATGACGCAGGAGTCGTCGCCCGCGCCCAGCGTCGACGCCGCTGCGACGGACGAAAGCGGCCTCGGCGAGGGCAAGCCGGCGTTGCCGCCGGGAACCACGTTGAAGGGCACGTACGAGGTGCTGGACCTGATCGGCCGCGGCGGCATGGGCGAGGTGTACGAGGTCCGCCACGCGCGACTGGCGGGCCGTTACGCGCTGAAGCTGCTGCCGCCCATCTTCGCGCACGAGCACGTGTCGGTGACGCGCTTCCGTCGCGAGGCAGACATCCTGTCGGCGCTGCGCCACCCCAACATCGTGCAGGTGATCGACTTCGATCACACGCCCGCGGGCCAGCCGTTCCTGGTGATGGAGTACCTGGACGGCGGCGATCTGTCGCAGCTGATGGCCACGGTGGGCGCGATGCCGCTGCCCCGCGTGCTGAAGATCGTCGAGCAGATCGTGTCGGCGCTGTCCGCCGTGCACCGCCGCGGCATCGTCCACCGCGATCTGAAGCCGCAGAACGTGCTGCTGGTCCACGACGAGGACTTCGTCACCGATCGCGTGAAGCTGGTCGATTTCGGGCTGTCGAAGCGCAGCGAGGCGTTGCGCGATCTCAGCGGGAACATCTCGCGAGACCAGACGCTGCTGGGCACGCCCCGCTACATGGCGCCCGAGCAGGCGGCCGGGCGCATCGACGAGATCGACGCCACCACCGACCAGTTCGCGCTGGCCGCCATGATCTACGAGATGCTGACGGGCACCTCGGCGTTCGACGGCGAGCACATGGCCATGCTGCTGTACCGGATCGTGTCCGAGAACCCCGCGCCGATGCGCCGCTACGTGCCCGACATGCCCGAGCACGTCGAGGCCGCCGTGCGGCGGGCCATGGAGAAGCAGCGGTCGGATCGCTTCCCTTCCGTGGCCGAGTTCCTGGACGCGTTGCTCGACCGGCCCTCGCTGCTGGCTGGCGAGCGCAGCGCCGACTCCGCGCGCGGGGCGATCACCCCGCCGCCCTTGCGTACGCCGGCCGCCCCGCCGGCGCCCGTCATGGCGGCGTCGCTGCCGCTCACCCCGCCCCGGCGGCGCTCGCGCGGCGCCGTGATCGGCACGGTCGCCGGAATGGCCGCCGCCGCCGCGCTGGCCGTCGGCTGGCACATGTCACGGACGCCCGCGCCCGCGCTGCCGCCCGCCGTCGTCCACGAAGCGGCCCCGCCCCCGGCGCCCGAAGCGCCCCCGGCGCCCCCAGCCGCTGCGGCTCCCGAACCGACGCTGGCCGTCACCACGACGCCCATTCCCGAGCCGGCCCCCAGAGCCAAGGCCCACCTGAAGGCCGCGGGCCGACCCGCCAGGACGCCGCGCCGGTCCGCCCCCGCCCTGGGCCCGTCCCCTTCTGCCGAGCCCGCGTCCCCGTCACCGGCCCCCGCGCCGGAAGCGCCCCCCAGGAAGGTGGGCCGGCTCGTCGAAGAGTTGTGAGTGACCTCTGATTGACCCGTGACGCCTGGCTGGCCCGGATCGGCCAGCACGATTTTCCTGCAAGGCGGTTTTTGGGCCGCGTCTCCCTATCAGGAGACGACACATGGAACTGGCGACCCAAGTTGGTGGTGGTGCGGATTTCAGTCGGGACGTCCTGCCCCTGCAGCCGAACCTGATGCGGGTGGCCCTGGGCCTGACCCGCAACGCGGCGGAGGCGAGCGACCTGGTCCAGGACGCGCTGGAGCGGGCGTTGCGCGAGTGGGGCCGCTTCACGCCGGGCACCAACGCCCGCGCCTGGGTGACCGCCATCCTGTCGCGCCTGTTCATCGACGGGTGGCGGCGCCGGCGCCGCCGGCCGGCGCTGGTGGGCCTGGACGACATGGACCTGGCCGGACCTTCCCCGCAGGACGGCGCCCGTGACGCCGCGCCCTGGGACAACGTCAGCGACGCCGACCTGGAGCGCGCCGTGGCCCAGCTGCCCGATCCGCTGCGCCACGTCTTTCAGCTGAACGTGGTGGATCACCTGTCGTACGGGGACATCAGCGCCGCGCTGAACATCCCCGTCAACACGGTGGGCACGCGGCTGATGCGCGCGCGGCGCCGCCTGCGGACCACCCTGGAGGCGCAGGCTGCCCGCGCGCCGGTGTCGTTCCTGGTGCCCGAGCCTGTCCCGCAGCGGATCACGCTGTCAGCCACGCCCGCATGCGCGGGCAACGCGCTGGCCGGCGAAGCGACCGCGGCGCGTGGTCAGTCGGCCAGGCGCTCGATCAACGCCCGCGCCTCGGCCGCCCAGGGCGTCGCGCTGGCGTCGAGACCGATGTAACGCTCGAGGTGAGCGCGCGCCTGCGCCCGCCCGCCCAGACGCCCCAGCGCCACCGCCAGGTTGTAGTGCGCGTCGGCGAAGTCGGGCGCCGCCTGCAGCACCCGCCGCAGCTCGGCGACGGCCAGCTCCAGATCGCCCGCCTCGAGGATCATGTTGGCCAGGTTGAAGCGCGCCTCGGGCTGCTCGGGATCCAGCGCCAGCGCCGCCTCGAACTCGACCCGCGCCGCCGCGACGTCGCCGCGCGCGTAGGCCAGGTGCCCCAGGTTCGTGTGCGCGGCGGCCAGCCCGGCGTCCAGCGCCAGGGCCTTGCGGTAACAAGCCTCGGCGCCCGGCTGATGGCCGGGCTCGCTCTCGGCGCGCATCCCCTCGGCGAACCATTCGTACGCGCTCTGCGTCTTGGGCGGCAGCGGCGTGGCCGCGACGGCGTCGGGGGTGGACAGTGGCCGCACCGAGGCCTGCCTGGCCAGATCCTCCAGCGAGAAGTCGAACACCTTCTGCCCGCTGACCTCGTAGGTGTTGCCGCCGTCGACCACCACCAGCGTGTCCCCGTCGAAGGCGACGCGGACGCGATCCAGCGGCCGGTCCACGTGGGGAAGCTGGGTGCGCACCCGCTCGAGTGCCTTGCGGATCTCGGCCACCGAGAAGCCACGCTCCACCAGCTCCTTGGCCGCCTTCACGCTGATCAGGTCCTGGAAGCTGAACAGCATCTTGCCGGTGGCGCGGACCGAGGGACCGACGAACCCGACCTGCGCCCAGTAGCGCAGCTTGCTCTCGGGGACGTCCAGGATCTTCGCTACCCCCGCGTAGGTGTACGTGCTGTCTTGCATGATCGTCATTTCCCAGCGCCCCGGCCGCGTTCGCGACCGCTGGCGGTCAGGCCGTCAGGGGGTCAGGCCGTGAAGGCGGCCTCCACGTCGACGTCCACGAACACCTTCGCGCCCTGCGCCCGCACCGTCACCTGCGTGCGCACGTCCTTCAGCCGCGCCCCCGCGATGCGGGCCGCCTCGCGCAGGGCCAGCTCGCGGATTCGCCGCGGCACCGTCGAGTCCGCCTCGAACAGCGCCGCCAGCCGATGCGCCGTCCCGGCGTCACAGGCGTCGCGAAACACATCGGCGAAGGAGGCCAGATCGACGGTCAGCATCGTCGAGCCGAAGTACGCCTCGCGGCCGCCACGCTGGCTGCGCTGCCCCTCGGACAGGCGCTCGGCCCGCGCGAACACCACGTCCAGGGCGGCGCGGGACAGCCGCTCGCGGACCTCGCGCTCGAACAGCGTGATGCGGGTGGCCCGCGCCATGGGCCGGCGCGCCGGCAGGGCCCCGGAGGCGGCCAGCCCGGCGGCCGCCGCCCCGTCGCCGCCGGTGGCGTCGGTGTCGGGCTGACCAGGGGGCGTTCGCATCGTCATCGTCGTCATCGAGAAAGCGCGATCGTAACAGCAGTGGTCGAGCGGCGACAGTTTCGGCAGCGTCGAGGTGATCGCGGGCGCCGCGGGCGCCGGCTATCATGGCGCGCGTGCCTGCCTCGTCGATGGCGCTCGTTCTGGCGCTGGTGCTGGCGTGGGCGCCTCGGACCCCCGCGGCAGAGCCGGCGACCGGGGTCCCCGCGACGACGGACATCGTCGTCACGACGGTGGCGCCGCTCGACGCCCAGCGGCTGGCCGACGTGCTGCGCGCCTACCTGGACGACATGGGCCTCCGGGTCGAGCCGCTGGAGGCGGGCAAGACGGGCGGCCTGCGCCAGCAACTGGACGAGGCGCGCCGGCTGGGCCAGGCCGCGGGCGCGACCACCGTGGTGCGGGTGGAGCGGGCCGCGTCCGATGGCAACGGTGGCGGCCTGGAACTGGAGCTCATCGATCTGACGACGGACGAGGTGGTCATCGCCACGATCGCCTCGCCGGCCCGGGACGAGGATCGCTATCGCGCGCTGGCGCTCAAGATCCAGGCCATCCTGCGCGGGCGCTGGTCGGCCGCGCACCCCGGGGGGCCAGCGGGAGCGCACGCATCCGCGGCGACGGTCGCAGGTGGCGGCTCTTCACCCCAGGTCCCCGGCGCCGACGCGGTCTGGTCCGCGCGCTTCATGGCGGGCGCGCCGGCCGCGCTGGCCCTCGACGTGGGGCTGGGGCTGGTGTCGTTCCCCCTCGCCGGGCCGGTCTTCGACGGGCTCGACGTGCGCGCCCGCTGGCTGCCCACCCCGCACATCGCCTTGACGATGGGAACGGTCCTGCTGGGCGCGGCCCATGCTTCGCACGGCGACGTCGACGCCGTCGCGACCATGATTCCCGTCCGGGCCACCGCCACGCTGCACCTGGCGACGGGGCGGGCCACGCTGTTCGCGGGACCGGCCGCCGAGCTGTCCCTGCTGCGCGTCGCCGCCTCCAGCGCCACCACGCCGGTCAGATCGGTCAGTCACGTGATGGTGGCGCTGGGGGGCGAGGCCGAGGGCCGGCTGGCGCTGGCCGGCCCCCTGTGGCTGTACGCGCGCGCGGCGGCCCTGGGGGTGCTGAACGGCGAGCGCTACGATGCGGCGGGAGCCCCCCTGATTGACACGTCGCGGTTCGAGCTGAGCGGCACCTTGGGGCTGGCGATCGCCATCCCATGAAATTCTTGCTAACCGGCGGCGCCCGCGCTGCCACTGATACCACCGTGGAGGCCATGCCCGACCCATCCCGTCCAGCCACTGCCGAGGTCACGGCGCTGCTGGAGCGGGCCCGCCGCCACGACCCGCTGGCCTTTCGCGAGCTTTTCCGTGGACATGTCCGCGGGGTGCACCGGGTGGTCCGCCGCATCGCGGGGGCGCGCGCCGATACCGAGGATCTCGTGCAGACGACGTTCGTGGAGGCCTTTCGCTCGCTGCCCGCCTTCCGGGGTGATGCGATGTTCTCGACCTGGCTGGCGCGGATCGCGGTGCGGGTCAGCCTGCGCGCGACCCGCTGGCGTGGCCGCGCGCCGCTGCCGCTGGAAGAGGTGGGCGAGCCGGCCACGGAGGGCCTGGACCCGGAGCGGATCGCGGCCGCGCGCGAGACGCTGGCGGCGGTCGAGACGCTGCTGGCCGGGCTGCGGCCCAAGCGCCGGGCCGCCTTCGTGTTGCACGTCCTCGAGGGCTACTCGATGGACGAGGTGGCGGCGATGCTGAACGCGTCCACCGGCGCCGTGAAGGTGCGGGTTCACGATGCGCGCCGCCAGATCGAACGGGGCCTGGCCGACCCACGGGGCCCGGGCAGCCGGCTGCTGGCGCTGGGAGGACGCCCGTGAGCGCGCCCAGCTGCACCGAGGTGCAAGCGCGCCTGGACGACGCGCTCGACGGCCGGCTGGACGCCGCTGCCAGCATGCGGTTTCACGCGCACCTGGAGGGATGCGCGGCCTGCCGCGACCGCGCCGCGCTCTGGCGCGGGCTGACGCCCCGCCTGCGCGCCGCGGAGCCGGCGCCGCCCGACCCGATGGCGATCCGGCGGATGCAGCTGGAGATCGAGCGGCAGCTGGCGCGGCCGGCGGCGATCGAGCAGGCGGCGCGCGTCCCGACGCCGACGCGATGGTGGACCGGACGGCGGCTGGCGTTCGCGTCCCTGCTGACGGCGGCGGCGGCCGCGCTGCTGGTGCTGTCGGTTCGCCCGGCGCGCCGGGTCGGCCCCGTCGAGCCCGCTGCCTACGGCGCGTTCACGCACGCCAGCGGGCGGATCAGGCTGTCCGGACGATCCGTCGGCGAACCCGGAGGCCTGACAACGACGACCCGCGTCTGGTCCGGCGCGCCGCTGGCGCTGGACGCGGGCGCCCAGGCCGAGCTGGCGCTCGATCGCGGCGCGACGGTGCAGGTGGCGGGGCCGGCGCGCCTGACCCTTCAGGGGACGGCGGCGGACGT
>Ga0207652_10005513_pt1 | contig 10256 bp, 9 predicted proteins | sample KBSC63BmetaG_FD_184334 | JGI IMG/M metagenome (GOLD analysis project Ga0207652, IMG submission 184334) | Corn rhizosphere microbial communities from Kellogg Biological Station, Michigan, USA - KBS C6-3B metaG (SPAdes) (version 2) | ecosystem: Host-associated > Plants > Roots > Rhizosphere ...
TATGGCCGGGCGTTCAACTCGACTTGAGTCAGGTCAAGCACAAGTCTGCCGTCGCTGTCGGCTACACCCGATTCCAATCCGGCGATGTCGTGGTACCCAAGATCACGCCCACGTTCGAAGCAGGCCGATCTGTACTGATCCCGCAGATTCCACATGATGTCGGTGCCGGGACAACAGAGTTGCATGTTGTTCGCCCCGGGCCAGGCATCGACCCACGATATCTGCTCTACATTTTCCTGGGTCACGACTTCCTCAAGATCGGCGAGTCCGAACTCTACGGGGTCGCTGGTCAAAAGCGCGTCCCAGATGATCTCATCAGAAACTGGGCCATAGATCTGCCGCCACTCAACGAGCAGCAGAGGATCGCCGACTTCCTCGACGTTGAGACTGCCCGGATCGATCACCTTCGAGCGACGCGCTATAAGCAACTCGCGCTTCTCGAAGAACGAGAAGCAGCGTGGCGCAGCCGACTCTTCCTCGAAAGCCAATCAGGAGTCTGGGTTCGCGTCAAACACCTGCTACGAGCGAAACCACGTTACGGCGTGCTCGTACCCGAATTCGTAGATGACGGCGTTCCCCTTATTAGGGTTGGAGATCTCGCCAGCCTCGTAAACTGTGACACCCTCCTTAAGGTTCCTGAACACCTGTCAGCTCAATATTCTCGCACTGTAACAATGCGAGACGATGTGCTCGTAGCAGTTGTAGGGGCAACGATCGGCAAGGTAGCCATTGTGCCTGAAGGCGCAGCCAACGCTAATGTCAATCGCGCAATAGCAGTACTGCGGGTTCACCCGAGGAATTCACCTACGCTATTCGCCGCCTGGGTAGGTGGCCGAGAGTTTAAGGAACAAGCGCTACTAGCCACCAGTGCTGACAGCGCTCAGCCGACACTTGGGATGGAAGATCTTTCCAATTTCGCGCTGAGATGGCCGAAGGACGATGATGAGCAGAGATTGATGGCCAAGGCAGTTGAAGACCATCAACTCGAGATGGAAACCACACAAATAGCGCTCCATCGTCAAACGTCCTTGCTCGCGGAACGGCGACAGGCGCTTATTACCGCTGCGGTCACGGGAGGGATCACGGTATGAGTCCTGGGGTGCATACTGAGGCGGCCTTTGAGGAGGCTGTCGAGTTCCAGTTGCTGCAGCGGGAGTGGGTGCGGGGGCCTCGGCTTTATGATGCGGAGCTTGGGCTTGACACTGCCGAGATGTGGGAGTTTGTCGGGAAGACACAAGCCAAGCGGTTCGAGAAGCTGATCGAACTGAACGGCGGGGATTTTGACGCCGCGATGCGGTCGTTCGCGATCCGGGTGGCTAACGAGATCGACGCGCGCGGCGTCCTCGATGTACTCCGGTACGGGGTGAAGGACCGGGGGGTGCAGGTTGACCTGTGCTACTTCCGGCCGGGGCTGCTGCTGGCTAAGGACGCGCTGCGCGAGTACAACCTCAACGTGGTGAGCGTGGCGCGGCAACTGCACTTCTCGGCGCGGGATGCGAGTGACTCGGTTGACCTGGCGTTCTTCGTGAACGGGCTGCCGGTGGCTTCGGTGGAGCTGAAGAACCCGATGACCGGGCAGGACGCGGATCACGCGATCGAGCAGTACCGGCGGCGGGATCCGAACGAGGTGTTCTTCGCGCGGCGGGCGCTGGTGCACTTCGCGGTGGATCCGGACCGGGCGTTCGTGACCACGCGGGTGCGGGGGCGGGATACCGAGTTCCTGCCGTTCAACGTCGGGTCCGCCGGGGCGGGGAATGCGGGCGGGGCGGGGAACCCCGCATCCGTTCGGGATAATTACCGGGTTTCCTACCTGTGGGAGAACATCTGGCAGCGGGATAACTGGCTGGACATCCTGCACCGCTACCTGCACGTGCAGGTCACCGGGCCGAAGGACAACCCGCATACCGCGCCGCGCATCTTCCCGCGCTATCACCAGTGGGACGCCGTGCAGCGGATGGTCGCCGATGCGCGAGAGAGCGGGGCCGGGCAGAATTACCTGATCGAGCACTCGGCCGGGTCGGGGAAGTCGAACACGATCGCGTGGCTCGCGCACCGGCTGTCCAATCTGTTCTCGGACGCGGACGAGCCGGTGTTCCACAAGGTCGTTGTGATCACCGACCGGGTGGTGCTCAACCGGCAGCTGCAGCGGACGATCTACCAGTTCGACCACACGCCGGGCGTGGTCAAGCGGATCGACGAGGGCTCTACGCAGCTCGCCGATGCGCTCGGGGACTCGACGTCGAAGGTCATCATCTCGACGCTGCAGACGTACCCGTACGTGCTGGAGAAGATCGCCGCCGGGTCGCTCGGCACCAAGCGGTACGCGGTGATTATCGACGAGGCGCACTCGTCGCAGGGCGGGGACGCGGCGGCCCGGCTCAAGCAGGCGATCGGCGTCAACGCGATCCCGGCAGAGGAAGAAGAAACGCCCGAGGAGTACCTCACGCGGGTGCGGGGCAAGCAGCCGAACCTGTCATACTTCGCGTTCACCGCGACGCCGACATCGGCGACGCTGAAGCTGTTCGGCCGGCTCGACGAGTCGCGGCCGAACCCGCGCAAGCCTGGTGAGATGGGCATGCACGTGCCGTTCCACGTGTACTCGATGCGGCAGGCGATCGAGGAGGGATACATCCTTGACGTCCTGGCCAACTACATCACCTACGACGCCAAGTGGCGGCTGCGGAACCTGGCCGTCGACCAGCAGCAGTCACCGCTGGCGAACCCGGAGGTGGACGAACGGAAGGCGAAGCGGAAGCTCGTCAGGTTCGCCGAACTGCACCCGACCGCGATGGGGCAGAAGGCCAAACTGATCGTGGACGACTTCCGTGAATCGGTCGCCGGGCGGCTGGGCGGGCGGGCCAAGGCGATGGTTGTCACCTCCAGCCGACAGCACGCGTTCGACCTGTACCAGGCGATCCTTGCCTACGTCGACGACCGGGGATATACCGACTGCGGCATCCTCGTCGCGTTCTCTGGGCCGCTGAAGGACGAGAAGTCCGGGCATGAGGTCACCGAGGCGCAGCTCAACGGGTTCGGCGAGGGCGAGCTGCCGAAGATGTTCGGCTACGTGCGGGCCGATGACCCTTCGCCGACCGCGGCAGGCAAGCGCGAGTACCGGCTGCTCGTGGTCGCGGAGAAGTACCAGACCGGGTTCGACCAGCCGCTGCTGTGCGCGATGTTCGTGGACAAGCCGCTGACCGGGGTCGCCGCGGTGCAGACGCTGTCCCGGCTGAATCGGATCCTGCCACCGCTGAAGTCGCAGGACGACGTCCGGGTCCTTGACTTCGTGAACACGGCGGAGGACATCCAGACGTCGTTCGAGCCGTGGTTCGAGACAACGATCACCGACCCGACTGATCCCAACCTGCTGTACAAGAAACAGCACGAGGTGATGGCATACGGGGTCCTGTCGGTGCCGGAGATGGAGGCGTTCATCCGCGTCCTCGCCGAGGCGGGGCCCGGACGGCTGACGGACGCGGCGGAGCGTTCGCTGCACGCCCGGCTGCATGGGTACCTTCAGCCCGCCATCGACCGGTTCGTTGCGCTGGAGGACGACGATCAGCGTGAGCAGTTCCGGAAGGAGTTGCGGGAGTACACCCGGGCGTACTCGCTGATCGCCCAGATCGTCGACTGGGGCGATCCGGACCTGGAGCGGCTGTACCAGTACGGGCGGGTGCTGCTGCTGCGGCTGCCGGGACGGCCGACAACGTCGGTGGACATCGGGGACGCGGACCTGTCACACTTCCGGCTTGAGTTCACCGGGGCACACAACGTATCGCTGTCACCCTCGGGTGAGGACGGTGTGGTGCGCGGGCACGCGGCTGACGGCGGCGAGTCCCGTGAGCCGGAGGTCAAGCACCTCGCCGAGGTAATCAGGGAACTGAACGAGCGGTTCGGCCTTGACCTCGGTACCGGCGACGAGATTCTCGTATACCAGCAGGTCGTCGGACTGGTCTCCGATACCGAAATGCAACAGGTCGGGCTGATGAACGACGAGGAGCGCTTCGGCCAGGTCGCCGACGACCGGCTCGATGACATCGTGGCGGAGAACGCCGGGCGGAACACCGACTTCATGAAGCTTTACTTCGATAACGACGAGTTCCGGAAGGCGGTCAAGGAAGCGGCCCGCAAGCGCGCGTACCGGATCATCACCGACCCGCTGCGCGAGGAGGCACTGGCGCGGTTGCGCGCGGAGATGGACCGGGAGACCGGCGGAACGGGCGCCCGATGACCGGAGACCCGGACGGGCGACGGCGGATCATCGGGCGGTACCGGATGGACGGGCTGCTCGGCCAGGGCGGCATGAGCGAGGTCCACTACGGTCACGACGAGCGGCTTGACCGGCCGGTCGCGATCAAGCTGCTCCGGCCGCCCTCCTACGTGCCCGCCGCGCCAGACTCCCCGGAGGCAGTGGAGATCCTCGACGCCCTGGAGCGGGACCAGAAGCGGTTCCTGCGCGAGATCCGAGTGACCGCGCAACTTGAACTGCCCGGCGTTCCCGCCGTCTACGACACGGGCGTGGATGACCTGCCCGACGGATCGCGACGGCTGTGGGTCGTCATGCAACTGCTGCGCGGGTCGACACTGGAGACACTGCTCGACGGCGCCTCGTTTAGCGAGCCTGACGCGCCGGGGATGGCGTGGGCGGCGGCGGTCACCGCGCAGGTCGCCGCGGTACTAGCCGACGTGCACCGGGTGGACATCGTGCACCGGGACATCAAGCCGGCCAACATCATCGTCACCGACGGCGGCCTAGTGAAAGTGCTTGACTTCGGCATCGCGATCCTGCGCGGAGCGGGAGCGCTCCCCCGGCTCACCCAGATCGACCGGACGGTCGGGACGCCCGCCTACATGTCACCGGAGCAGTGGGCCGGACAACTTGTGACTCCGGCGTCTGACATCTACTCGCTTGGCTGCCTGCTCTTCGAACTGCTCACCGGTGACCGTCCGTACCATGCGACGTCATTGATGACACTGCGGGTTGCGCACCAGGAAGCGCCGGTTCCCTCACTGCGAACCTTGCGGCCCTCCGCGCTGCCTGATCTGGACACGCTGATATCTGCGATGCTCGCCAAGGACCCGGCCGCGCGCCCATCGGCGTTGGAGGTATATCAGGCGCTGCTTCCGCTTGCCGTCGGCAGCATCGCCGCGGCTGAGGGGCCGCTGCCCGGTGGTAACGAGAGCCGGGATCCCCTGCGGCCCTTTCGGCGGCCACTGGTTGGACTGGCGGGGCACGCCGTGCAGTCCGCGCCCCACGGCGACGCTGGAGCGACGCGCGGCGAGATGCCGCTATCTGAGGCGGAGGCGGACGGGTTGCGTGCAGACGTCCAGTCGCTGCTCGACGAGGATCATCCGTCTGAGGCGATCCGGCTGCTCCAAGAGGGTCTAGCCCGCTCCGCGCCGGGTTCCTTCCCGGAATTGCGGATGCGGCATCTGCTTGCCGCGGCGTTCCTCGTCGCAGGCCAGTATGGTCAGGCAGCGCGACTCTTCGACCAGGCGGGCGCGGCATACCGTAAGTACCTGGGACCCGATGACCCGTTGGCTCTGGACTGCGCCTACCAGGCTGGGCACGCTTACGCGCAGGCCGGCAAGGCGGAGAAGGCACTCCCCCAGCTTCGCTATTACGTTGTCAACGCTGCTTCTCGTGTTCTCGGCGACGCTGAGGAGGCAGCTAAGGTAATGGAGTCCCGTTTTGTCATTGCCCAGCTATTGGCGACTAACGGTGACTTCGAATCGGCCATCGCTGAACTGCACCTCGTCCGGCCGATGCTGGCCGCCGCATACGGAGTGGAGTCTCCTCAGGTACGCAATCTCGACAAGCAGATCGATCGGTTCTCCGGGCAGACTCGCGTAGTGACTAAACAGCGCTGATGGTTTCGTGAGCCATCCCGGCAATCGGAAGCATTTCGCAGTCAGCAGCCTACAGATCGTGGCGATTAGCGTATAGTCCCCTTGTGGCCGGAGAAACAGACTCTCAGCGATCCGCTTATCTCCTTGACGGCAGGCGTGTGATCATTAGTGATTTGCTCGAAGCTGGACTGCTGGCCAAGGGCGACGTTCTGCAGTTTAAACGGCCGCGCCTGCGCGAAACCTATCGAGCGGTTGTCACCGCGTCTGGGACGCTCACACTGGACGGCGGCCAAGAGTTTGGGTCTCCGTCTCGGGCGGCAGTTGTCGCAGCCGATGTGAAAGCTCTCGACGGCTGGCACGCGTGGACAACTGCCAAATCTGGCCGGTCACTTGACTCACTCCGGCAGCAACTCCTTGAACAAACCGCCGCCGGAGAGGCGGCAAGCGCAGTCAGCGTCCAAGACGACCCCCATCAGCGATACGAGTGGCTGAACGAAGCACGTGCGCGTGCCGACGCCAGGAATCCAGTGCGGATATCGGTTCGGGATCTGCTGCCACGGTGGGAAGCGAAGGCCGACGGGTCGACCCTCTACCAGCGGATTGACGCCGACCTGGCTAACCACGGACTGACGACGTCTCCCGGCTTCCGCAAAGTATCCATGGACACGATCGTTCGCCTGATCACGCCAGCGCAGGACGCTGAGGAAACCGCCCATTCGTCTACCGACCGCGCTGGTGACAACGATCTTGATGTGGGTCTTACGGTAGGCAACCTAAAGTCGGCCTTGAATGGCGTGGCTTCGATCTCTCCGGACGCGACGTTCGACGAGGCCATCACCTTGATGCTGCTCAACGGATACTCACAGCTTGCGGTCCTCTCCGGCAGCCACTCACTCCGTGGCGCGGTGACATGGCAGTCAATCGCCTACGCTCGGAACTCCAAACCGCACGCTAACTTCGCTGCGGCAATCATCCGGGCACGCGAGGCGCGCTACGACCAGGAACTCGTTGAGATTCTGCCCGACCTGGAAACATGGGACTTCGTCTTCGTACGGAACGAAAAGAATGAAATCGCCGGTATCGTGACCACAGCCGATGTGGTCGCGAAGTACCGCGAGCTGTCGACCCCGTTCATTCTCATCGGAGAGCTGGACCAAGTGCTTCGGCGGCTCATCTCACGGACGTTCACCCTGCAAGAGGTCACTTCCCTCTGTGATTCGGATGGCAGCAGAGCGGTCAAGTCCTTCGATGACCTTGACATGGGTGACTATCAGCGGGTCCTCGAGAACCCGGAACGGTGGGCAAAGTTGGGATGGCCGCTGGACCGTGCCACGTTTATCAAGCGTCTCGACGATCTTCGGGTGATCCGCAACAACGTCATGCACTTCAATCCGGAACCTCTCCCGGAGAACGCGGTAGAGAGGCTGCGCTACATCCTTAAGTTGCTGCGTGACTTCGGCGGCTCAAGTACTTCGTGAAGTGAAGCAGGCGCAGCTCATCGACGATGAACCTGGATGCCGGGGGTTGTCCTTGCCGAGTACGCGCGGCTGGCGCTCCATACGATTCGCCAGCCGCATGGCTATGGTCTCTTGCGAGATGTCCCGGACGGACAGCAGCGTGCTCGTGTACTGCTACCAGGAGGTCATCCAGGACCTCGCCGCCCCGAGGGCGTGGAACTGGAAATCACCGTGTAGGTCCAGGCCGCCGAGAAGGACGGCTTCTCCGACACGACAAGCCGCATCGTCTCGGAGAACGCCCACACTCTGAAGTTCGACCAGCCCGGCTTCGAGGACCAATAAGCGTCAATGTCAGGGATCCGCCGCCTTTGCCTTTGCCCTGTCCCGCCGCTGACCTATTTGAGCGACTCTGTGAACGCCCGCCAGGCGTCAGCGGTGAACGCGAGAGTTCCGCCGTCACGGGTCTTTGTGTCGCGCACAAGTACGACGCTCGCGGCGTCGGCAACCTCGACGCAGTCACCAGAACCGTTGCTGTAGCTCGCCTTGCGCCAGTTGAAGTCCTGCCTATCCATCGCTCAGTTCCTCCGCTGCTTGACTGACCAGTTCCCTGGATGCTGATTCATCTAGTGCGTGCTGCCAGATGCCGCTGAACGCCTCGCTGTAGCGTTCGATCTCATTCGGCTTGTCCAGGTACAGCGCGCCCGTGTAAAGGTCCGCGTACACCGTAGGGGGTTCGCTCTCTGTCCCGTTCCCGTTCAGTGGGAACCGCAGGATGTTGAACGATCCTGACAAGACGCCGGGATGGAACCCAGCGGAGAACGGGACCACCCGCAGTGACACGTTCGGCAACTTCGACGCCGCGGCTAGCCGCTCAAGCTGAGCGACCATGACCCGCGGTCCGCCTATCGGGCGCCTGAGCACCGATTCATTGAGAGCGACCTGGAGCAGGGGCGGGTCTATCGGGCGGCGCACGAGTGCCTGCCGGGCCATGCGCAGGCCCACTCGTCGACCGCTCTCTTCGTCGCTTTCCTCAGGGTGGTCCGCCGTGATCAGAGTCCGCGCATAGTCCTCGGTTTGAAACAGCCCGGGTACTAGCTCCTGCCCGTACAGGAACAGCTTGGACGCTGCCGCCTCAAGCCCGACGTACAGGTCGAACCATTCCGGGACGGCGTCGCCGTACGCTTGCCACCACCCGCGCGCCTTGGTCTCCTTGGCTAGCCCCATGAGGGCCTCGGTCATGTCAGGCGCGGCCCCGTAGACACGGCACATGACCTCGACGTCGAAGCTGCGCAGGCTCGTCTGTCCGGTCTCGATCCGCCAGATCTTCGTCTCGGACCACTCAAGCCCGCGCGCCGCGTCCTTGACGGTCAGGCCCGCCCGGTTCCGCATGTCACGCAGGTAGCGGCCTAGCTGGCGCCGCGGCACCGTTGAGCCGGTCAGCGTCTCGGACATGGCCCACCCACCTTCGTTTCGATGCTATCTACCACCCGAAATGAAAGCTTTCGCCCGTCCAGTTTGAAATGCAAGCATCTAGACACAATTTTTACTTCGTGTCTCCGATATGGAAGCTTTCAAAACGTATCTCGCATGGCATGCTGGTCGTACGCCTCGCCGCGCGGTCAACCGTCCAGCGCGGTGGGGCGCGCCAAGCCGTCATCGCGCATCACCAGGGGCAGACCATGCAGGACAGCGAGGAACCCACCGACTTCGCCGAGCTAGACGACTCCGCGCTGCTCGCCATCCGGGCGCGGATGCGCACGGAACTGGAGCGCCTCCCGCCCCACTCCCCCGGCCACGCGGAACTGTCCGCCCGCTACGACCTCTCCACCCAGGAGGTCGACGACCGCGCCCGCAAGGCCTGGTCCAACGCGAACTAGGGAGCATCCCATGAACGACGCCACAGCGGTGATCTTGGCTCTCCCCGTCAAGGCCGCGCGAATGCTCGCGGTCGAAATACTCCTCGCCGACCCCGAGGCCATCGAAGACGACGTTCTCGAGTCATGCCTCTACCTACTCCGCGAGCGACTGCGCGAAGAGCGACAGCCCGCAGCGACCCAATGCAGTCAGAACCCGTCCGTCGAGAGCACCGGCTCGCCAGGCGACCGCAGGTAGCCAATGAGGGCGTCCCGGCGGTCCGGCACCAACTCGGCGGGGACACCGCTGACAGGGAACCAGGCGCCCCGGGCGTGCTTGCGCGGCTCCGCGTTCACCAGTTCGCCGCGCCAGGAACGGGCAGCGAAGATGACAGTAAGGAACCCGTTGGGCGCTTCTACGCCCTAGGCGCCGTGGATGATGCCCGCGATCCGCAGCGTCGTCGGGTCGACGGTCAGCCCGGTCTCTTCCTTCAGTTCGCGCGCGGCGGCGTCGGTGACGAACTCGCCTTTGTCTGCCTTTCCTGATGGCAGGTCCCAGTGGAGCGGGGCAAACTTCGACCCGGCCCGCGCTGCAGCAGGGGCACCCGCCCGACAGGGCCACGTCGTGGACGATGACGGCGGCGACGAGCAGGGTGTGGGAGTCGATGCCGGGGGCAGGGCGGTACCGGTCATCCTGCTGATTGTGTCACCAGGCACGCCCCTGCGCTGGTAGACGGCGAGTGGTCCGCGGACTGATGCCAGGGCGGACCGGCTGCGTTCGGACGCCATCCCGCCGGCCATGTCGAGTGCCTTCCCCATGCGGCCACGGCTTCGTCGGCGCGGGCCTGCGCGGCGAGGCAGTCGCCCAGGTCCGTCCAGGTGAGCAAGTGGACGCGAGGGTAGTCACTAGGGTCCCGTGAGAGGAACGCGGCGCAGCGCCTAGTGCCGCGTCAGGCAAAGTTTGCCCGTTGGGCACGTGAGGGTGTGGACATGCCGGGATTATTCAGTCGGCACTCACGCCAGGGCCGCGTTAGCGTGTGGGCATGCACTCGTCTTGGATCACGCCGAAAGCACGCAAGGGCGTCAGCAGCGCCAT
>Ga0207652_10005516_pt1 | contig 10254 bp, 6 predicted proteins | sample KBSC63BmetaG_FD_184334 | JGI IMG/M metagenome (GOLD analysis project Ga0207652, IMG submission 184334) | Corn rhizosphere microbial communities from Kellogg Biological Station, Michigan, USA - KBS C6-3B metaG (SPAdes) (version 2) | ecosystem: Host-associated > Plants > Roots > Rhizosphere ...
CACATCCGTGCGAGCAATGACACGAACGGAAGCTCGTCGGGTTCCACATGCGGCAGGTCGAACAACAAGTCTGCATACGTGATGTGGTTCGTGAAGCAATCGTGGTGGAACACATCGAGGGAGGAAATTGTCTTGTGAGACAACGGAAAATCCCTCGGTAGAGCAGGGACATCAGCAAGTGTTACTTTCGGCAAGCAGTCGAGCGATTGTTGTTCGACAGCCTCTTGGTATTTCAAGAGTTCGGCCGCTTGTTTCACCAGCAACTGTTTATCCACCGACAGCGTTTCCAACCACAAACGTTCGGCTTTTGCTTCGGCTTGCTCGAGTTCTGAGTCTCCGGTCAGCACCAATGTCACCCGGTGCGGATTGTCGATGACATACTTTTTCAGCAACCCGGACAAATACTCGGGATCTTGCATCCGGGCGCGCAGTTCCGAAAATTGGCTGTGGATGAACAAAGCATCTTCGGGTGGGTTGCCATGCTGCTTGATCAAAGCTGCCCGCATGAAGAGCGTCAGCCCGAACGGCCAGCCGTCGCCCGCAATCTCGGTGCGCTGGAACTCGAGCTGGTGCAGGGCGGCTTCCACGAGCTCAGCGTCGAGAGGTTTACTGGCAATGTGCTCGAGTGTTTTGAGCAATAGTTTCTGCAGCTTGGGTTCGGCCGTTGCATCACACCCTTTGCACGTGATCACGAACGGCGCTTCGCTCATCTCGACATCGATCGACGATTCGGCTTCCTTGCACAAACCCGATTTCAGCAGCGCTTTTTTGAGGGGAGATGCGTCTGTGTCCATCAGGTATATGTCGAGGAGACAGAGGGCAAGAAGGTCACCTTGCTGGGCAATGGGAACCGTCAACCACCCGAAGGCAATCTGGGCCCCAGCTGTTCCGGGGTAACTGTCGGTCACCCGGATCGGTTTTTCAAAGCGAGGTTGGTGGGGGATTGGTGGCAACGGCGGTAGCGGCTGGACGTTCTGCAATGCTTCGCGTTGCAGAAAGTCGAGGTGTTGCGCGAGGGGCAAGTTGCCGTAAAAAAAGAACAAGCACCTCGAGGGATGGTAATAATTTCGGTGGAATTCGACGAGTTCCTCGTACGACAGTTTCGGAATCTCGTCCGGTTCCCCACCCGAGTTATAGGCATACGGTAAATCGGGAGTTAAGTGTTTAGACATAGTCCGAGACAAACGGGCTTCCGGAGACGACATAGCCCCCTTCATTTCGTTGTAGACAACCCCCTTGCACACGAGCTTGCCGCCCTCCCACTCGAGCCGGTGGCCCTCCTGCAAAAAGCTCAACCGTTTCAGCTCGGGAGCAAAGACTGCATCCAAGTACACCTCGAGCAAATTGTAGAAGTCTTTTTCGACCTGGGAGCTCGCCGGGTAGCAGGTAAAGTCGTTGCCGGTGAACGCATTCATGAACGTGTTCAAACTGCGACGGGTCATTGAGAAAAACGGATCTTTCACGGGAAACTTTTTCGAACCACACAAGACTGTGTGTTCCAGAATATGCGCAACCCCGTTCGAACTCGAGGGGAGCGTCTGGAACGACAAGCAAAACACGTTTTCGGGATCGTCGTTCGCGATGTGCATGACCCGAGCCCCGGTGGGTTCATGCACAAGTTCCGTGAGCGTAGACTGTAGTTCCTCGAGGGGAATCTGCTTGGTAACCCGAAACGTCATCCCCCTAGTGTACTACCTAACCGAACTTTCGCTCCAGCCGTTTCAGCTCCCGGACCATGTAGTTGCACTCACCGAGCAAAAGAACCAGATGCTTTTTGTCATGAGCAATCTGCCCAGCACTCGCTCTTCGATTGACGTGGCTTTTCATCGTTTTCCAAGCCCGATCTACCTGTCTTTGCAGGTCTTTATACGCAGCCCACTGGGCTTTCCGGTTTTTGCTCGGTGTCTTTCGTCTCTTCATAGTTCCCCCAATTTTTTCTGTAATCCAAGTTCTCTAGCTCGGAGCTCATCGAGCTCGACGAGATCCATCTGCACCGCAATCCGGAGCATGCTGTACTGCGGGTCGCTTGCCGGAAGATCGTTGACAAAGCTCTGCATCAGCCGAATCCGCTCCTGTAGCAACAGCTGCTCGCTCCGGTTCACCGTGAGCTCGTTTTGCAGCAACGTCTGCCCATCCGGCATGCCCTGCACAAACGCATTCCGGGCCGCCGCATCGGAAAAGTTCGTAGTTTCTGGTTTATTTCCAAACGGAATCATTTCGTAATTATCCTGTAATTAACTGTAATATACTAAATAATAAATTATAATGTAAGTGTGGATGCTTAATGAGCTGAAGGTGAGGGGGGTGCGTGAAAAAAAACTACCCTCGAAAAAGGGGGTTTTGTATAGTGACGGGCTTTTAACCCTTTTGGAGGTAAGTATGCGTATGTTGGTTTTAGCAATGATTTGTGCAGTGGCTGTGGTTCAAGCGGAAGAAGCTGTGGTAGCGAAGAAGAAGCTGGAAGAAAAGGCTGTCGTGGCGACGACAGAAGCGGAAGATGAAGTGGCTGTGCTGGCTGCCGAAGATGAGCAAGAAGAGCTCGATCTGGAAACGAAAGAAAACCAAGCGCAATAAAATCCTTCGAGCTCCCTGCGTTGCAGGGAGCTTGAGCTACTCGACCAGTTGAAGGGTCGGCAAGTGTTTGTCCAGTCGGGCTTTTTTCTGGAGTGATTCGACTGACATTTCCCGTTCCCGTTTTTTGCTATTTGTTTTCGGCTTTTGTGCTGCGCTATCGGGCCCAGAGGCTGATTGGAAAATTCCCTTCAAGGAGGAGGAATAGCCCCCATACTCGCCGATGAGATCCAAGAGCACGTTGGGCATCATCTCCAGGATGCCATTCTGGAGGACAGCTTTCGTAAAAGACATCCATTGGGCAGAATAGCCATTGATGAAAGCTTCGCAGACATTTTCCGTTTTTTTCAGCATGAGGTGAAAAGAACCGGGGTTAGCGATGATCAGGAATTTTGGGTTTGTCTCTGCCACAAACCAAGCATCTTGTGTAAATTTGGGAGTATAGCTGGTTTCAAACAAGAAATGGGGATTTTTTGGCTCCGGAATTCCAGGGAGCAGGACCCGATGTGCTTTTCTCTGGGATAAGTCCAGTCGAACCACCACCCCGGTTTCTTTCTGGTAGAAAAAAACAGATTGTCCGAAACCATCGAGTGTCTGCTGTGCAATGAAGTTGATCTGTTTTTTGGTCAAGGAAGAGGGCGGATAGTGAGATAGACAAAAATATCTTTTTCCATGGGTCATCATCGATCTTGCGAAATTCGTGTAATAAATCTTCTGATCGATGCAAATTTCTATGAAATCTGGGTTTTGTTCCGACAGCTTGAAAGTCACCGGGATTTTGGAAGAAGGATCGGAAAATACAAGAGGAAATTGAAATACGGTCTCGGCATTATTGGAGGACACAAGCGTGGCTTGTCCTTCTCGAGTTCCCGTCTTGTCGGTCATGACAATAGTAAGTCCGAGAGTCTGTCCAGCGAGTTTCTGAGTTAAGTTGATTTGAAGTTCCAGGGAATTATTTTGAGGAAACGGGAATATAACGGGTGGCAATAGATGAGGCCAGAGGAAGTGCCTGTCGGAGATCATTCGCGTTTGCGCAGCGGTGGTTGTGGCAATTGCTGAAGTCATAGTTTTTCCTCAATTTTATGATTTAAGTGAAACTATGATAGCATGTTAAGTAATTTTTTGTAAATAGAGTTGTCAACTTGTTGGTTATAAATAGTTTAGGATTACCAACAAGTTGACATTAAACAGGCCTCTAATTCCAGGTCAAGCTCGAGGCCGACTGGTACTCGGTCACCCTCGTCTCGAAGAAGTTTTTCTCTTTACCCAGATCGATCGTCTCGCTCATCCAGGGGAACGGGTTTTTTGACTTGTAGATCGCTTTCAGACCAATTCTCTCAAATCTCCGATCCGCAATGTGCTGCACATAGTCTCTAAACATCGGTGCCGTCAGCCCCAAAATCCCTCGTGGCAAACAGTCTTGTGCATACTGAATCTCTAACTCCACAGCCTGCTTCATCTTTTCGACAATGTGTGCTTGGAAAGCCGGTGTCCATAAATCAGGATTTTCTTCCTTGATCCCGTTGATCAAGTCGATTCCGAAGTTCAGGTGCACCGTCTCATCCCGCAAAATGTACTGAAACTGCTCTCCCACTCCCACCATCCGATTTTGTCTTAAGAACGACAAAATCATTGCGAAGCCGCTGTAGAAGAAAATCCCTTCCATGATGATGTAGTAGCCGATCAAGTTCTCCAAGAACTTCTGCGCACCCTCGAACGTCCCCGTGCTGAATCCCGGTTTCAAAATATCCTGAGTCAATTCCATCTCGAACTTGTCTTTGTTATTGATCGAGTTCACTTCATGGTACATGTTGAACACTTCGCCGTGATCCAACGTCAACGACTCGACGATGTACATGAATGCATGGGTGTGGATCGCTTCTTCAAACCCTTGTCTCAACAAAAACTGCCGTGCTTCCGGGTTCGTCACGTGCTTGAAAATCGCCAGCACAATGTTATTTCCCACCAAGCTCTCGGCCGTCGAGAAAAAGCCCAAATTCCGCATGATGACTCTTCTCTCATCCTCACTCAGCGTCTTCGACTTCCACAGCTCGATGTCTTTGCCCATCGGCACTTCGTTCGGCATCCAGTGGTTCGCACAGCCGTTCAGGTAGTGTTCCCAGGCCCACTTGTATTTCAGGGGCATGATCTGGTTCACATCGACGGCATGGCAGTTGATGAGCCGTTTTTGGTTTACATTCACTCTGTTTTTATCTGTCATATATCCTCGTCCTCACTGGCAACTTTCGCAAGCTTCACCCAGCTTGCACGCTTTTGGGGCATCTTCCGTTCGATCCACTTTGATGTTGCCGGAAGCTGATTTATTTTTCATCCAGCGAGGCTGCAGCCCTCGCTTGTTCACATCGACGCTCGACTTTTCGATCTGGGTCGCACCCAAGCTTCTCAAGTAATAGAACGTCTTCAGTCCTTTTTCCCAGCCAAGCATATACATTTGGTGCATTTTCTTGCCGCTTGCTTCTGCCAGCCACAAGTTCAAGGATTGGCCCATGTCGATCCATTTTTGCCGTCTTGCACCCGACTCGATCACCCACTCGGGCTCGATCTCGAATGCGTTCAGGAACATGTTCTTCACCTCGTCGGGGATCCGCTCGATTTCTCGGATCGATCCGTCGAAATACTTGAGGTCGTCGAGCATCTCGTCGTCCCAAATTCCCAATTTCTTGAGCTTGTCGACCAGGTACGGATTCACAATCGTGAATTCACCCGACAAGTTCGACTTCACGAACAGGTGTTTGTAGAGCGGCTCGATCGACGGAATGACCCCGATGATATTCGCAATCGTTGCGGTCGGGGCAATGGCCATCGTGTTCGAGTTGCGCATCCCGTGCTTTTTCACGAGCGCACGCACTGGTTCCCAGTTCATTTTCGACGAACGGTCTACATCGACCGGAACCCCACGTTCTTTTTCGAGCAGTTCGATTGTGTCGAGCGGCAGATACCCCCGATCCCACTTCGAACCTTTGTAGGTCGGATACGCACCCCGCTCAGCAGCCAATTCCGCAGACGCTGAAATCGCATAGTATGAAATCATCTCCATGCTCGCATCGGCAAACTCGACCGCTGCGTGGCTTGCAAAGCTGATGTTCTGGATGTACAACGCATCTTGGAAGCCCATCAACCCAAGCCCGATCGGTCGGTGGCGGCGGTTGGAATTTTCGGCTTCGATCGTCGGGTAGAAGTTGATGTCGATCACGTTGTCGAGCATCCGGACCGCAGTGCGCACCGTCTGTGCCAGCCGCTTTTCATCCAGGCCCTTCTCGGTCACGTGCATCCCCAAGTTGATCGAGCCCAAGTTGCACACAGCTGTCTCTTCCTTCGACGTATTGAGCAAAATCTCGGTGCACAAATTCGACGAGTGGACCACGCCCACGTGGTCTTGCGGCGAGCGGATGTTCGACGGATCTTTGAACGTGATCCACGGATGGCCCGTCTCAAACAGCATGCTCAGCATCTTGCGCCACAGCTGCAGCGCCTCCACCTTCTTGAACAGCTTGATCTTGCCCGTCTCGGTCATCTTCTCGTACTCGTTGTAACGCTCTTCGAACTTCTGGCCATACAGGTCGTGCAGATCGGGCACGTTGCTCGGGGAGAACAATGTCCAGTGGCCGCCCTCACGCACTCGCTTCATGAACAGATCTGGGATCCAGTTTGCTGTATTCATGTCGTGAGTACGACGACGTTCATCACCCGTGTTTTTTCTAAGTTCTAAGAAGTCTTCTATGTCCAAGTGCCAAGTCTCTAAGTATGCGCACATTGCACCCTTCCGTTTTCCACCTTGGTTGACCGCTACAGCTGTGTCGTTGGCCACCTTCAAGAACGGAATGACCCCCTGAGACGTGCCGTTGGTGCCTTTGATTTTGGCTCCAATCGCTCGGACGTTGGTCCAGTCGTTGCCGATGCCGCCCGCCCACTTGGAGAGCTGAGCATCGTCCGCAACCACTTTGAAAATGTGCTGTAAATCGTCCATGACGGTCGAGAGGTAGCAGGAGCTCAGCTGTGAGTGCATTGTGCCCGAATTGAACAACGTCGGGGTCGCTGACGTGAAATAAAACTGGGACAACAAGTTATAAAACTCGATCGCCCGTTTGTTTTTTTGTTCCCCCTCGCCAAGAGCCAAGCCCATCGAAACACGCATCCAGAAAATCTGTGGGGTTTCGAGACGTCGTTGCTCGTGGTGAATGAAATATCGGTCGTACAATGTCTGTAAGCCCAAATAATCGAATAAATCATCCCGCTTCATGTCCATGGCAGCAGATAATTCGTCCAGGTCAAAGTCGAGTAATTTCGGAGACAGTCGTTCATAAGACACAGCTTCTTTCACGTATTTTTTGAAGTACTGTTTGTGGGCTTTATTCAGTGTTGAATCGGAGATCGACATCCCCACGCTTTCTCGATACAGAACATCGAGCAACAATCTCGCCGCTACGTGCGTGTACGCAGGTTCTTTTTCGATCTTCGACTTGGCCGCAAAGATCATCGACACATCGACTTCGTGCTCTTTCATCCCGATGTAGAATTGGGAAATTGCCGTTTCGAGCAGCTCGTCGGGGGAGGTCACTTTCTCAAAGCTTTTGCACACGAAGCGCAATTTCTTACGCAGCATCTGTTCATTGATCTCGATCTTGCTGCCATCAGCGGCCACAACCTCAAACGTTCTCACCGGAGCATTCTCGTCGACCGGATGAATCCCATCATCGGGAGAGGCTTTTTGGGCTCGGTACAGAATGTAGCTCTTGGCCACGTCGAAGAACTTGTCGTTCATCAGTTCCCGCTCAATGCGGTCTTCGATCATGTCGATGTACAAAACATCACCCTTCGTGGCCAGTTCGGTCATCTCGGTGACGATTTTCTGAGTGAGCAAGCTCACACCGGCCAACACTTCATCCGGAGACTGTTCATCAATCTTTCTCGCCCGACGGAACGCTCGTTCGATCGACGATGCAATCCTCATCGGGTTGAATCGAGCCGGAGTCGTCTTGTCACGGCGGTAAATCTTCAGCCCTTGTGCGGAGGTTTCGCGCTTCGCTTTTCGCTCATCTCGGTAGACGATGTAGTCTCTCGCCACGTCGTGGTGGCCGTTTTTCATCAACGTCACCTCGACCACATCCTGAATGCCCTCCACCGTCAAGCACGCGCCCTTCGCAGCCAGGTTCAGCACTTGTTTCACCACCAAGTCGGTCATCTGCTCGATGGTTTTCTTTAATTCAGTATCGAGAGGGGAGGGGGCTGGGTTTTTCTTCGTATCTCTAAATGCAGCTTCGATGGCTCGTAAAATTCTGTCCCTTCGAAACGGAGACAATGTTCCGTTTCTTTTGACGACCGTGTACTGCGGTTCCTTCGGAGCCGCACCCTTTTTGCCTGACCCCTTCAAGGTCACTGCGTTGTTCTCATCCAGAAACGATGTCGCTGCGTCTGCCTGTCCCGATTTTTTCATCTGTAGAGCCCCCTCGTGAATCTTTATAAATACTACATCTAGTAGCCGCTTCAACGGCCTACACACTATATATGGTAGTTTTCCGTTTCGTGTCCACAAAAAAGAAAAGCCAGAGAGGAATGGCAAAAGGGACAATGTTTTAGGTTGGATTTTGGGAAAGAATTGGGGCTTCAGACATCAGATATTCGGTGATGATGTCAGCACCTCGACCTTCCGTTTCGTTCGTGAAAAATCCGCCTTGTTCGTGCTCACGAAATCCAGCAGAGACATGTTGTCTGTATTGGTGTAAATACAGAACCCGGTACGGTTCCCAAAGAACTTCAAGCTGAGGCTCGAGCGTGACGAGCAGATTTGCATGGTTTAACAGGTCTCGAAGATCATCACGGCGTAAAGCTGTGCTTGTGATGCCTGCAGCAATCGGTGAGATGTAGGGGTTGTTTTTACGGATGCCTGCTTCCCAAGCAAACTCTCCACCAACCAATGCAGAATTTTCAACAAAGGGTTGAACGTTTTGGAGAAAACCTCGGTATTCTCTGATTTTTTCCGTTTCTAAAAAAGCACCGTTTGCGATCAGTGTTTTCAGCAGATGCAAGTATTCATTGACGATCCCAGGATCGGCAGCCTCAGCATCACGTCCGCTTGGTAAAACATAAGAACTGAAGCAATATCCACCCCGGTTGCGCGAAGGCCCTAGTCCCAGAAGGGCGAGCGAAAAAACATCGAATCCTCCCGGCGATTGGAGTCGGACGTCAATGGGTTGTATCCCCAACCGAGGATCTACTTTTTTGCTCCAAGCAAAAAAGTCCCGTATTCCATACGCATCGCAACTCCTGATTGCATGCATGAAAAAGGTTCTTCCAAATGAATCCTGTGTATTCAGATCAAATCCAAACAAGAGGAGTTCGGAACGGAAGATTTTTTTGCGCAACATTTTTTCCAGAGAAGGAAGGGTACTTCGGAGCTCAGACAATACCTCTGGTTTTCTTTGGTCTAAGCAGGTTTGCACGAGCACTTCGACAAATTCGGCCAAGGTATAATCAGGTGTCGTGAAGATGTTGCCTCCTCGATGAAAATACTCCAGTGCAGCTTTCAAGACTTTCGCTCCGATTGGATTCTCTAAGTGCCTTGAAATCAATTTTCTCAGTTCTGTTTTTCTCTCCTCCGGCCCTCGATTGTACATCAGCCGTTGAAATGGATTAGCTAACTTGTCGATCCGAATGCCCGAGTAATGGGGCCGGAGGAATGCCATTTGCGGTCGGTATCCAAACGGAATTCCTAAAGCCAAAACGCAAATGGCCATCGTCGAAGTGAGGTTCGCCGCATGGTTCCAAAAGCCAATCTGCCATGCTCGCCGCACGGTCACTGTTGCCCAGAGCCACGAACCCAAATCTTGCAACGCTGCATACCACACGGAGAGACACCAACTCACCCGATGCATGGTTTTCTGCCAAGCAGGAAGCTGTGGCCAGGATCTGATATTGACCTCGTCTTCGTACGCATCCTCGAGGGCCAGGCCGACGGCAGAGAGACTCGATGGTCGGAAAAAATCAATAGCTGTGGTCATGTGGCGCTCTCGTTGACAGGAGCTTCACCCAGGAGGTACGCAGTTATAATTGGACTGACCGCATTGTTTCCGCCGAGAACAGCGCTTTGATTGTGATCTTTGAATGTTTGCTCGATTGCATGCTTGCGTCTTTCCCATTGTTCTTTTCGATTCGACAGGGTGAGCAACCCATCTTTCCATTTGACGAGCTTTTGCGCATTGTTGAACAGAGGTACAATGGTGTTCTTCATCACATCGTGCGTTGAAAGGTTTTGTACGTCGTGATGGAACGCAGGCTTCATCAAAATGCGTGTTGCAGCAAGACGGATGTACGGGTTGTCGCTGTTTCGGTATTCGTCATGGAGTGCGCGTAGTTGCTGGCAGAAGTTTTCCGGAATCGCTACGAAAGAAGTCAGCGTGCTACGGACTTCCTCTGCGAAGCTTAGATAATCATCAAAGCGAATTTCTCTCAGAAAGACCCCTTTTCGAAGCAGTGGAGGAATGGGCGGAATTTCTACTTCATCGTTCAAGCACTTTAAACATAAGCAGTAACTGTGCTGTTGAACGTCGTAAGACAGATCTTTTCCTTGATCTGAGACAAAATAAATTCCCGTCAGTGCATAAGCGAGGATGTCAAATCCGTCATCATCTTGTTGATCGAGGTGGATCGGTATTCGCAAAGATG
>Ga0207652_10005521_pt1 | contig 10252 bp, 9 predicted proteins | sample KBSC63BmetaG_FD_184334 | JGI IMG/M metagenome (GOLD analysis project Ga0207652, IMG submission 184334) | Corn rhizosphere microbial communities from Kellogg Biological Station, Michigan, USA - KBS C6-3B metaG (SPAdes) (version 2) | ecosystem: Host-associated > Plants > Roots > Rhizosphere ...
GCGAGGTCGAGCAGTATTACTGCAGTGAGATTGGCGCGCCCGGGTCGGCGCGGGTCTGTCTGGCCTCGGGGGGCAATCCTTGACCCAGGCGCCGCGCCGGCGGCGGCACCGTGCCGCGCGAACGCTGGCGCTGGCGCTGGCCGCGAGCGCGGCGTTTGCCGTGGGCGCGACCGCGGTCCCTGCTGCCGATGCGCCGCTGGCCCCACCGCCGCTGGTCCCCGCGCCGCCTCCGGCCGCCACGGTAGCGCCGCCCAGCGACGTGCCGGCCGCGGCCGTCGCGGCGTCGCCGGGGACGGGCGAACCCGCGCCAGCGCCGCCCCCGGCGATGGGCCTGACCGAGCGGCGCGTGCCCACGATGGATGCCGCCGCCGCGGAATCGGACCACGATACCGTTCGCGATAGCTGGGGCGTCCAGGTCCGTCCCGTCGCCACGCGCCTGTCCGTGTTCGGATTGCGCCCGGGGAGCGGCTGTCCTGCGGCCGTGGCCACGACCACCACCACCGCCACCGGCCTGGCCGCTCCGTCGTGTCCGCCCGTGACCGTCAGCGCGCTGGCAGCGCGTCGCTGGATCGGACGCAACGTCGCCATCGACGGTGGCCTGGCGCTGGCGCTGGGGGGCGGCAGCGACGGCGGGCGGCTGCTGGACACTTACTTCGGCGGGGGGCCCGTCATCGGCGCGTCGGTGTTGCTGGCGAACTGGCGGCACGTGGCGGTGATGGCCGGTCCCGAATTGACGTTCGTGGTCTTCAAGGGCGCCAGCTCGGCCGACACCGCTTATCTGGTCGAGTTGCTGGGGACCCTGGAGGCCGAGGTGCACTTCGGGTTCATCGGGGCGCCGGCGCTGTCGCTCGGCGTCCGGAGCGGTCTGGCGTTCCGCCTCGAGCACGCCGTCGACGCGACGTCGTGGTCGCTGGGCGTGGCGGGCGCGACCACGGTGCGGGGCCTCTTCGAGGACGTCGCTCTGCGGTATTATTTCTGACCGATGCCACCCCGGCCACCGCCGCCCGACGCTGACCTGCTGGAACGCCGCGAGATCCTCGACGCCACGGGCATGGCCCGCGCCCTGCGCCGGATGGCATACGAGCTGGTCGAGCGGGTGGGGCACCAGGGCGACGCCATCTATCTGGTCGGCATCCGCACCGGCGGCGCTTACCTGGCACAACGGCTGGCCGAGCAGATCCGCAGCCTGGGGGACACGCCGCCCCCGACGCTGGGTGCGGTCGACATCTCGCTGTACCGAGACGACGTGTTCCGTGGCCTGCCGAAGCCCGAGATCGGCCCGACCGAGCTGCCCGAGGCCATCGAGGGGCGGGTGGTGGTGCTGGTCGACGACGTGCTGTTCACGGGCCGCACCATCCGGGCCGCCATGGACGTGCTGGGCGACTATGGCCGGCCGCGCGCGGTGAAGCTGGCGGTGCTGGTGGATCGGGGATTGCGCGAGCTGCCCATCCAGCCCGACTTCGTGGGCGCCGAGGTGCAGACCACGGCCATGGAATCGGTGCGCGTCATGTTGAAAGAGCGTGGCGAGCCGGACCGCGTGGTGTTACGAGAACGGCGCGCATGACGTCGTTCCCGCACAAGCACCTGCTGGGCATCGAGGCGCTGTCAGCCGAGGATCTGACCACCATCCTCGATCTGGGCGAGCGCTTCGGCGAGATCGCCACCCGTCCCATCAAGAAGGTCCCCACGCTGCGCGGGAAGACCGTCATCAACCTGTTCCTCGAGCCGTCCACGCGCACGCGCACCTCGTTCGAGATCGCGGCCAAGCGGCTGTCGGCGGACGCGGTGAACATCTCCGGCTCGTCTTCGTCGACCGTGAAGGGCGAGACGCTGCTGGACACGGCGCTGAACATCGACGCCATGACGCCGGACATCGTGGTGGTCCGTCACGCGCAGGCGGGCGCGGCGGTGATGCTGTCCAGGCACATTCGCGCGTCGGTGGTGAACGCCGGTGACGGCGCGCACGAGCATCCCACGCAGGCGTTGCTGGACTGCTCCACCATCCGCGCCCACAAGGGAAGGATCGCGGGGCTGACGGTGGCCATCTGCGGCGACATCACGCACAGCCGGGTGGCGCGCTCGGACGTCCTGGCCCTGTCGAAGCTGGGGGCGAAGGTTCGCTTCGCCGGGCCGCGCACGCTGCTGCCCGCGGGGGTGGAGGCGCTGGGCGCCACGACCTTCGATCGCATCGAGCCGGCGCTGGAGGGCGCCGACGTGGTGATCATGCTGCGGATCCAGAAGGAGCGCTTCGGCGCGCCGCTGTTCCCGAACACGCGCGAGTACTCGCGCTACTTCGGGCTGAACGAGCGGCGCCTGAACCTGTGCCAGCCGGACGCCATCGTCATGCACCCCGGCCCCATCAACCGGGGCGTCGAGCTGGATCCCGCCATCGCCGACGGACCGCGCGCCGTCATCCTGGACCAGGTGGCCCGCGGCGTCGCCATCCGCATGGCCGTGCTTTATCTGCTGGGCGGCGGCGAAGCCGGGACCGACGCCTAGGCCCGCATTCGCTTACCACCAGCGCAGGGCGCGGGTGCGTTTCCGCTGGGCCCGCCGCCAGTGACGCAGGCGGCGCAGGCGTTCACGGAAGGGACGTTCGCCGTAGCCGCGTCTCTGCCGATCTCGATCGACGAAGATCGAGGCGAGAAACAGAATGTCGACCTCTTCCAGCAATTTCCCCTCCTTGGGCTGTCCCGGGCGCGAGCGGCGCGCCAGCCACCGGGGGCATGATTGTCGCGTCGCCCGCCGGGCGGAAGGGGCCGCCAGGCAATTCAGCCGTGACGATTCGTCACGAATGATGTTTCAGAACGCCCACGGGTGTTGACGTCCGGGACCGAAGCTCCTATTCAGAGGGCGCTTTGGACCTTTGCTTGCGCGGCGGACGGGTCATCGACCCGAGCAGGAACTTCGATTCCGAGGCCGACGTGCTTCTTCGCGACGGCCGGGTCGCGGAGATCGGCGCCGGTCTGGCGGGCGGCCTGTCTTCCGGGACGCGGATCCTGGATGCCCGCGGGCTGTGGGTGACGCCCGGCTTCATCGACCTGCACACCCACCTGCGCGAGCCGGGCCAGGAGTACAAGGAAGACATCGCCACGGGCACGCGCGCCGCCGCCGCCGGCGGGTTCACGGCCGTGTGCGCCATGCCGAACACGGTGCCGCCCAACGACTGTCGCGCCGTGACCGACCTGATCGTCCAGCGCGCCAAGGCGGCGGGCGTCGTGCGCGTTTATCCCATCGGCGCGGTCACCAAGGGCCAGAAAGGGGAAGAGCTGGCCGAGATGGGCGAGATGAAGGACGCCGGCATCGTGGCCGTGTCCGACGACGGCCGCCCGGTGATGAACGCCGAGCTGTTGCGCCGCGCGATGGAGTACGCGCGCACCTTCGGTCTGCCCCTGATCCAGCACTGCGAAGACCTGACCATGTCGCAGGGCGGGGCGATGAACGAGGGGGCCGTGTCCACGCGGGCCGGCATCCGCGCCCAGCCCGCTGCCGCCGAGTCGTCGATGGTGGCGCGCGACGTCGAGATCTGCGCGCTGACCGGCGCTCGCTACCACGTGGCCCACGTCAGCGCGGCCGAATCGGTGGCGCTGGTGCGCGCGGCGAAGCGACGCGGCTTGCCCGTCACCTGCGAGGTCACGCCCCACCACCTGTCACTGACCGACGAGGCCTGCGCGGACTACGACACGCACGCGAAGTGCAACCCGCCGCTGCGCTCGGCCGCGGACGTGGCCGCCGTCGTCGAAGGGCTGCGCGACGGCACCATCGACGCCATCGCCACCGACCATGCTCCGCACTCGCCGGTGGAGAAGGACGTGGAGTTCGAGCAGGCGGCCTTCGGCATGATTGGCCTCGAGACGGCGGTGCCCCTGTCGCTGGAGATGGTCCGCGCGGGCGTCGTCTCGCCGCTGCGCTGGGTGGCCCTGCTGTCGACGGCGCCGGCCGGCGTGCTGGGCCTTCCGGGCGGCACGCTGGGGCCCGGCGCGACGGCCGACGTCACCGTCATCGATCCCGAGCACGCCTGGACCGTGGACCCGGCCCGGCTGCTGTCACGTTCGAAGAACACGCCATTTGGCGGGCGCGCCGCCCGGGGGCGTGCGATGCTGACCATCGTGGGCGGCAACATCGTCTTCGCGGAGGAGAAGCGCTTTGGCTGATATCGAGAAGTCGCCGGCACTGCTGGCGTTGGAGGACGGAACGGTCTTTCGCGGCTGGGGGTTCGGCGCGGCGGCCGACTCGGGCGGCGAGATTGTCTTCAACACGGCCATCACCGGCTATCAAGAGGTGCTGACCGACCCGTCGTATCGCGGTCAGATCATCACCATGACGGCGCCGGAGATCGGTAACGTCGGCGTGAACCCGGTCGACTTCGAGTCGTCGCGCCCCTGGTGCGCCGGCTTCGTGGTGCGCGAGCTGTCGCCCGCCGTCTCGAACTGGCGCGCCCAGGCCACGCTGCACGATTTCCTGGCGGCCCACGGCATCCCCGGCATCACCGGCATCGACACGCGCGCCATCACCCGCCGCCTGCGCGAGACGGGCGCGCAGCGGGCGGTCATCACGCGCCGGGTGAACGATCCCGCCGCGGCGGTGTCAGCGGCGCTGAAGCACCCGCAGCTGGAAGGGCGCGACCTGGTCAAGGAGGTCACGACCGCCAAGCCCTACACCTGGGACGAGCCGCTGTGGAACGGCGCCGGCCTGGATCCGAACGGCGGCGGCGATCCCTTCGCCAGCAAGCCCCCCGCGCGCCATCACGTGGTGGCCTACGACTACGGCATCAAGCGCGGCATCCTGCGCCACCTGCGGTCGAGCGGCTGCAGCGTGACCGTGGTCCCCGCGGGCACGTCGGCCAAGGAAGCGCTGTCGCTGAAGCCGGACGGCGTGTTTCTGTCGAACGGTCCCGGCGATCCGGCGGCGCTGCCTTACACGGTCGACGCCGCGCGCGAGCTGGTGGCGTCGAAGATCCCGGTGTTCGGCATCTGCCTGGGCCACCAGATCCTGGGTCAGGCGCTGGGTGGCAAGACCTACAAACTGAAGTTCGGGCACCACGGGGCGAACCACCCGGTGATGGACCTGGGCACGCGGAAGGTCGAGATCACCTCGCAGAACCACGGCTTCGCCGTCGACGTCGCCTCGATGGAGGGGCGGGCCGTGCTGACGCACGTCAGCCTGAACGACAAGACCGTCGAGGGCATGCGTCACGACAGCCTGCCCGTCTTCAGCGTGCAGTATCACCCCGAGGCCTCGCCTGGCCCGAACGACTCGTGCTACCTGTTCGAGCGCTTCACCAAGCTGATGGACGAGCGCCGGCGCTAGCCGCCAACTGGGATTGCAGGATCACGTCCCGTGGTGACGGTCTGGTCGCTGGTCGAGCGGTTGGCGACCCAGTTCGCCGAGGGCGAGAACAAGGTCGAGGCCATCCGCGCGCGCGAGGACTACTTCGAGCGGGCGGGGAAGGTGTTCGACGACGATGGTGATCTGTTCGAGGGGCGGATGGCGTCCTTCCTGGAGTGGTACATCATCGAGCGCCCGTTCCGGGACGGGCCGCCGCCTGCGATTCGCGTGGCGGGCGGCACCGGGGTGGCGTTCACGCCTGACGAGCGGAGCGTGGCGGTGCGCCTGGCCACCAGCCATCGCAGCCTGTTCGAGGTCCTGACGGTCAGCGGCAATCAGGTGGAGGTCGACGATCTGCTGGGCGGCGCCCGCTTTCAGGTCACCGAGCGGCGCAGCACCGCCGGCTTCGAGCCCGGCGCGCTGTTCGAGGGGCGTCTGGTGTGGGACGGCGAGACCGTCGTGTTCGGCAAGACCTTCCTGTTTCACCCCTCCGACGCCCACGAACACATCTTCGGCCTGGCCGAACGCGCCTCGACCAGCGACAGCCCCACCGCCTCCGCCGACCTCCTCTTCCACCTCTCCCGCCTCTACGTCCGGTGGCACCGCTTCAACCACCTGTCGGCGGCGAAGATCTACGGCGGAGAGAGCTAAGCGCCGATCGCGTGAGTGCCGGCGGGCTTGGCCCGACGGGACTCGTCGCGGGGGATACCCGATCGCGATCGCGTCCTCGTTAGCTGACGCTCGGTCGGGCCGGCTCCAGCACCTTGAACAGCGCTGCCAGCGCCACGCCTAGCAGCGCGTGGGTCAGCATCAGATGCGCCGGCCGGTCGATGGGGCAGTGGAGCATCAGCACCAGGTTGGCGAACAGGCCGGCCGTGTTGCCCAGCAGCAACGCCGGCCCGGTGCCCACGCGCGGCGCGCGATCGAACGCGCGCACGATCAGCATCAGCACGAAGCCGGCCAGCATGCCCACCGGGATGCAGTCGTGACCGTGCCCGATGGTGGGCGCGTCTTCCAGCCGCGCCGCCGCCGGCAGCGCGGCCACCAGCAACGGCAGGGCGCCGGTCAGCACGATGAACAGCTCGGTGCGGCCGCGCGTGTACAGCGGCCGCACCAGCTCGCGGATCGACAGCGCCAGCGCCACCAGGTACACCGAGAAGGTGAGCGCCATGCGCACCGCCGGATAGCTGGCGAAGTCGGGGCGCTGGAAGCGCGCCAGCGTCAGCGCCATCAGGCCGGCCAGCGCCAGCAACACCATCCCGAACCGCTGGCCGGTGGGACGGCAGCGCAGCCAGGCCAGCACCCCGCGATCGGCCTTGATTCGCTCGTGCGTGCCGGTGAGCAGCTTCTCCAGCTCGTCGGCCGGACTGATGCCCGGGGGAGGCGGTCCCGCTTCAGGCATCGGCGTCGTCGCGCTCGAAGATCTTGCGGAGGGCGACGTAGCCGCGGTGGGCGCGGACCTTGACGGCGCTCAGGCTGGCGCCGACCGTGGTCGCGACCTGTTCGAAGGGCAGGCCTTCGAACCAGTGCAGCGCGATCACCCGCCGCTGTTCGCGGGGAAGCTGCGCCACGGCCGAGCGTACCGACTGGATGGCGGCGCCGTCGGCCGGCCAGCTGGCGCCTGCGCTGGTGGCGGCTTCTTCCTCGATGAACGCGTCCTCGAAGTGGCCACGCCGCGCCTGACGGCGCTGCAGGTTGAACGCTATGGTGTAAATCCAGGGGCGGATACCGGCGCCCGGCAGATAGTCGAAGCGGCAGCGATGAAGCTGCAGGAACGTCTGCTGGAGGATGTCGTTCGCGTCCTCCGCGTTCAGCCGCCGGCGCAGCGCGCGCAGCAGGGGCAGGGCATAGCGGCGGAACAGCTCGTCGAACGCCGCCGTCTCCCCCGCCAGGTACGCGGCCATCAGCTCGTCATCGGTCCGCACGAACGGGAACGATAGCACCCCGGCGGCGCGATGCCGCTACGTCACGGGGGGCTGGGCAGGTCGCCGCCGGCGGCTCAGCGCAGGCCGCGCGCCGCCAGCTCGTGGCCGCGCTGGGCCTGGACGCTCGCCGGCGCGATCCGCGAGGCGGTGTCGTACTCGCGCAGGGCGTCGCTGAACCGGTTCATCTTGTAGAACGCATCGCCCAGCAGCAGGTGGCCGTCCAGCGCCGCGCCCGCGGTGATGGCCGCGCGGCCCAGCCGGATGGCCTCGGGGAAGTCGCCCCGCGCGAAGGCGGCGCGCCCCTTCGCCGTCGCGTCCGCGGCGGCGGCGCGGTCGATCGCCGCGGGGACGGCCGGGGCGGCCGCCTTGATCGCGCGCGGCGAGGCGGCCGCAGGGGCGCGGCCAGACGTCTTTCCGTGATTTCCCGAAGCGACCCGCGGCGCCGCGACCGGGGTGGCGGGCGCTGGCGCCGCATGCACGGCCAGCGCCGGTGGCTCCGCCTCCGCTCGGAGCGCTGGCGCCGGGAGCGGCGAGGGAAGGGGCGCGGGGGCGTGCGTGGCCGGCATGTTCACGGCGTGGGTGGCCGGGGCGTCCCGCCCGATCGTCAGCCAGGACGCCACGCCCAGGCCCACCACCACGCCCCCGGCCGCGATCCATAGCGCCCGTTTTGTCGGCTGCGTCCAGCGCGTCGGGGCGGTGACCGTGTCGGTGGTTGCCGCCGGCGCGGGCGACGGCACCGGCGGCATGGCCGGCATCTCGAACTGAGCGAGGCAGCGCATGATCTCGTCCTTCATGGCCGTCATCGTCGGGTAGCGATCCTCTGGCCGGCGCGACATCGCGCGCACCAGCACCGCCTCCAGGTGCGCGGGGGCGTCGGGGCGCATGGCCCGGATGGGGGGCGGCTCGACGTTCGCCTTCTTGTTGAAGACGACCATCACGTCCGCGCCCGAGAACGCCGACTTGCCGGTCAGCATCTCGAACAGCAGCTCGCCCACGGCGTACACGTCGGTGCGCGCATCGGCGGGGTGGCCGGCCGCCTGCTCGGGCGCCATGTAGATGGGCGTGCCGACGGCCACGTCGGGGTTGGTCAGCCCCACGGCGCGTGAGCCCGCGGCGGGGTCCAGCTCGCTCTGCTTCGAGATGCCGAAGTCCAGCACCTTGACGAAGTCCTCCTCGTCGCGCTGGCGCACCAGCATGACGTTGGCGGGCTTCAGATCGCGGTGAATGATGCCCGCCGCGTGGGCGGCCGTCAGCGCGCGGCACACCTGGGCGGCGATCAGCAGCGCCCGCTCGACCGGCAGCCCCCCCTCGCGGCGGATCAGCTGCTCCAGATCCAGCCCGTCCAGGTACTCCATCACGAAGAAGAACGCGCCGTCGGGCGTGGTCCCCGAGTCGGTCACGTCGACGATGTTGGGATGGCCGATCTTCGAGGCGGCGCGCGCCTCGCGGCGGAACCGCTCGACCACGTCCGGGGTGTGCCGGAACGTCGAGTGCAAGATCTTGATGGCGACCCGCCGGCCGATCTCGATGTGGTGGGCCTCGTAGACGCGGCCCATGGCGCCCTCGCCGCACAGCCGGCGCAGGTAGTAGCGATCACCGATGGTGGTGCCCACGCGGCGATCGTCGGGGTGGCTCCCCTCGGCCGGCGGATCCAGCGCCTCCAGCGTGACGCCTTTGCCCGTGTCCGCCACCGCGTCCGATCCGCGGCGGGCCGGTGTGCGCGGGTGCAGCGGGCGCGGAGGCGAGCCGTCGGCGGCGGGGCGCGAGCGATACGCGCCCGACAGCAGCGACGCCGCGTCGATCAGCAGCTCGTCGCGCTCGGTGCGCTCGGCCTCGATCTGCTCCTTGAACAGCGTGTTCATGAACGTCGCCAGCGTGGCGGCGTCCGTCTCGGGGGCGTTGCGCGCCAGAAAAGACCCCAGATCGGCGCGCAGCTCCTCGCCGGTCTGGTAGCGCTCCTTCGGCTCGGTCGCCAGCGCCTTCATCGTGATCTCTTCCAGCTCGGGCGGCACGCGGCCGGTCAGCGTCGAGGGCGCGGCGATGGTGGGGTTGCGCAGGCGCTCGAGCGCGTCCAGCGTGGGGTTCCCCGCCGGCGCCTCGTCGGTCAGCTTGATGTTGTTGGCCTTGTCGCCGCGCACGGGGAACAGCTGCTGGCCCGTCAGCATCTCCCACAGCAGGATGCCCGCCGCGTAAAGGTCGGTGCGCTGATCCAGCGCGTCGCCGCGCGCCTGCTCGGGGGCAAGATAGGCGAGCTTGCCGTATATGATCCCGGGCGCGGTCTGCTGCTCCTTCAGCTTCGACGTGGCCAGGCCGAAGTCCGTCAGCTTCACCTCGCCGCTGTACGACAGCAGCACGTTGGCGGGCGAGATGTCCCGGTGGACCAGCTTCAGGTCGCGGTAGGCGTGCGCGTAGGCCAGCCCGCGCGCCAGCTCCTTCACGATGTAGGCGGCGATCTCGACGGGGAAGGCGACGCGCTTGGCGGCGCACTGGTTCCAGGTGGCCAGCAGGTCTTTGCCCTCGACGAAGTCCATGGCCAGGTAGAACTGGCCGCTGTCCCTGCCGTCGCCTTCGGGGCTGCTCAGCCGGCCGGCGTCGAGCACGCCCACCAGGTTGCCGTGGGACAGACGCACCACCACCATCGCTTCTTCGCGGAAGCGCTGCACGTTGTCCGAGGCGAGCAGGTGGGGAAGCACGCGCTTGATCACGCACAGCTTCTCCATGCCCCGGCCGCCGGTGACGGCCAGATCCAGCTCTCCCATTCCCCCTCGCGCCAACGGCTTCAGCAGCACGTATGAGCCGAATCGGCGCGGAAACTCAGCAGTGGCCACCGTAGTCCAACTTATACCCCCCGGCCGGTATTTGGACAGTTTTCATGGGAACCCTGGGAGGGTTCCCAAACCCTCCCGCGATGAGGGTCGTCGGGCTGAGCCCGCCGACCCTCGACGCGGTATATGGGTTTCATTGTTGCGGGAACCCTGGGAGGGTTCCCGGGCCCTCCC
>Ga0207652_10005525_pt1 | contig 10249 bp, 12 predicted proteins | sample KBSC63BmetaG_FD_184334 | JGI IMG/M metagenome (GOLD analysis project Ga0207652, IMG submission 184334) | Corn rhizosphere microbial communities from Kellogg Biological Station, Michigan, USA - KBS C6-3B metaG (SPAdes) (version 2) | ecosystem: Host-associated > Plants > Roots > Rhizosphere ...
GCTGCGGGCGAAGAGATAGTCCGCGCCGGGCAGAAATCCCCGGATCACGCGAATCCCTTGGTTCCAGGTTCGAGTCCTGGTGGGCCCATTTCCCCGGTTTCTCAGTTTGTTATTATGCAGGAGACCATAAAGAGGCCGCTTTGGCCACAAAGAGGCCGCTTTGGCCACTTTATGATCTCCGCGAAAGCATAAAGTGGCCGCTTGCCTCGCAAGGCTATCAGATGCCCTTCCAGCGGAAAGGGCGTGCCAGCGGTCATGGGGCGGAGGGACGCCGCGGACTGTCGAGCGGGAGGTGGTGCCTGGTACGGCATCCCGCGCTCACGCGCCGGCTCTCGGCGAGGCGATGGTCCCAGCATCGCCCGATCATTCATAGTAATCATGGTCGCGAGCTGCATTGGCTTCCAAGCGATTGTCGAAACCGCCTGCTAGCAATGGCAACAGCCGGCCAACTCCTGCCATTCAAGGATCCAAGTAGCCTTCCCCAAAGCCGCCGTTGGAATACGCCAAAATGCGTCCACATCAAGTGGCCATGGATGCAACAGAGCGAGCCGCTTCAACGCCGAGGAGAGCGTAGTCTGCACCGGTTGCTTCACCCGTCCATGTAATTGGACGACGCAGTCAAACAATGTCGTAAGGGGCGAGATGAAAGCTGTCGTGGGTTCCGTTGCTCTGTGCTCCGTACTGGTATTCGGGTGTGCGCACGCCAAGGCTTGGCAGCCTTCGGCCGGCCACGTTCAGATACCGATATGGCCTGGACTACCACCGGATCAACCAACTTTTCCAGGCACTGAAACCGCTACGACACGAAAGGACGACTTGGCCACCGACGCGCCCCGAAGCTGGACATGGATCGCAGACGCCAACGTTGCCAAGCCCACGATGACGGTCTACGCGCCCAAGGGAAAGAGCACGGGCGCTGCCGTGGTCGTGTTTCCGGGCGGCGGTTTCCAAGTGCTGGCGATGGATCTCGAAGGGACCGAGGTCTGCCACTGGCTCACGTCCATTGGGATTAGGTGCGTACTGCTGAAGTACCGCGTCCCAAGCGCCCCCTACAATTGGCAGTGCAACTGCTATCCGCACGGAGCGTTCGTGGTGTCCGTGCCGGCGTTGGAAGATGCCCAGCGGACCATTCGCCTGGTGCGCTTCCATGCGGCGAAGTGGCACGTCGATCCTCACAAGGTCGGGGTGATCGGATTTTCCGCAGGCGGCTACCTGGTGGCCGAGACCAGCGTGGACTTCAACCGCCAGTTCTACAAACCCGTCGATGTGGCCGACCGGGAGAGCGATCGGCCGGACTTTGCGATGGCGATTTATCCTGGTCACATCGAGACATCCCACGGATTGAACCCGAACCTTCACTTCACACCTGAGACTCCGCCCACGTTCATCGTGCAAGCAGAAACGACGACGATGGATCATGTCCGGCAGTCGCTGGGGTACTACTCAGCGTTGGCGAACGCGGGGGCGCCGGCGGAAATGCATCTATACGCTCAAGGCGGGCATGCATTTGGGGTGCGACGGACGAGGCTTCCGATCAGTCATTGGACATCACTGGCAGACACCTGGCTCCGCACGATCGGGGTCATCGGGAAATGATCAGTGAGTCGCAATTGCAAGGCTGGTCGCAATCGGCCATGAGCGGTCGGTTGCACTCAAGCTTCAGTCTTCCCGATAGCCGCTACAGCCGGGACGCTTCAGGCCACCTAAAAGGTGTCAGGCTGGTTAGGTTTATCCCCAAGCCTGCCGACGGCGACAACTTCCACGCTTGGGAGCGCAAACCTAGTGGCCATCGAAGCGGCACCTGACGCATGGCACTCTCTGAATCGGCGAATTAACAGATCACGGCATTTCCCCACGTGACGGACAAGGAGTCCCGGCAGTTCGTTCCTGTCGGTGTTTTATTGCGCGAAATCGTGGCACGCGGCGAACGCGCGCATCATCAATGAGCCGCTGCTTGCTTGGCCGCGTCGATTTGCTCGAACGCAGAGCGCTTGAACTGACTGGGCGAAGAAATGCCAGGTGCCGCGAACGTCGTTCCGCCGGTGCCCCGCAACTTTGCGCATTCACCTGTTCGACGATGTACGCGGCCGGCAAGCCCGCGAGCGGCGCGTTCTCCGGACGCCCCTGCCCGTTCGGCAGGTGGCAATACGCGCAGGCCCATGCATCGTCACGCCCGTGTGCGACGATGCGCAGTATCGGCGGATCCAGCAAGATCAGTGCGCTGATCGCGGAGCAGGAAAAACTGATCGCGCTTCTGAAGGACCGACGCAGATCAACCTGAAAAAGCGCATATCCGCCTCCCTCATTTGCGTGGGAGTTGCCAACCTGCATGAAACGGAGCACGAATTGCGAACTGCGACGAGCGCGCCGTACTACGCTCTCATGTTGCTGTCCAGTGCCTGCTTGCGCCCCTTGATTTTGGTCAGGCGGTGCCCGCCTTCTGCGCGATCGCCACGCCGAATCCCGGCAGCACCTCGCGCCAGCATGCGCGCGCGAAACCGGCGGCCAGGAAGAGTTCGCGGAACTGCCCAGGTGAGTGAAACCCGATCCAACCCGGGTCAGCCCATTTCGCGAGCGGGCCGCTCAGTGCGTTGAACCATGCGGGACCCGGATCCACGACGCAATAGACACCGCCCGGGCGCAACGCGTCATGGATGGCGGCCGCCGCTTTCGCCGGGTCCGGGTAGTGGTGGTGCGCGAGCGAGTTGTACACGAGATCGAATGCGCCGTCGAATACTTTGGGCAGCGCCCCTACATCGGACTGGAAGAACGCACAGTTGGCGAGGCCGTGGGCTCGCGCACTCGCCCACGCGGCGTTCACCATTCCGGCTGCGAGGTCGATGCCCACCACCTCGCCATCTGGCAGCAACCGCGCGATGCGTTGCAACTCCGTACCCGCGCCGCAGCCAGCGTCGAGCACGCGCGCATCCGGGCGCATAAGCGGCTGAATCTCGCCGAGTGCCTCGTCGAAAATCGGTGTCGAGAACGGGCGCACGAACGCGTCATAGACATCCGCCATCTCGTCGAATTCGGCGACGAACTCGTCGTGCTCCGTCCCATGCTCGAGCAATACCGGATGGGGATAACTGCACGAGAAGCGGACGCCGAGGCCGGGGCGTGGCACGGCCCCCGGAGGATCACCGACCACGGGCGTAGGTGGCAACAGGCCCGTGCGCCGCAACCACTGCGTGGGATAGAGCACCTGCGCCGCGTACGACCACATCGCGGCAACCAACGCACCCTCGGCACCCAACCCGCCAGGTGCGTGACCGTGCCCGCCCGACACGGATCAACGCCCGCGCGTGCGACGCTTGCTGCCGCCGCGCTGCTTGTTCGCCGCCGGCTTCGCGGAGGGCGCAGTCCCACCCGAGCGCTTCGCCGTTTCCGCCGTCGGTGTTCGCCGCAGCAGCACCGGAATGCCGTGCTCCGACAACCCCGGCACCGTCACCTCGCCCCGATACGCGACGTCCGGCTCGAAGTCATCCGGAATGGTCGCGATGATCTGTACTCTGGTGCGGCCTTCCGGCGGCAACGACACCACGTTTGGGGCAACGCGCATGGCTGGCCGAAAGGTGCGGCCACCCGGGTCGCTGAATGCCGAGATGACGACTGCGGTGGAGACCATGCGGGAAAGATGGTTCTCGACCATGAACACACCCTGCGCCTCGTCGCCGGCAATGCCCTCGAGCACCAGCGCCGCTGCAGTGGTGGCGCGTACGCTTGGGTTCGATGCTGCGGTGGACGGTGCGGCGGCGGAGCGCGTACCGAACCGGATAGGCAGGTCCCGGACGACGCCGAACACGGTCTTCCAGTAATCCTGCGCGATCTCGCCGAGTGCCCCGTAGTAGCGGATGTTGGCGTCCATCACCCGCCGCAGCGGCTCTTCGATCGCCAGCTTGTCAGCCATGGGCGGAGACACCGATGTGGGTGCGATCCTGCGGGCACGGCCGCGCGCAGTAGAAGTGGTCGTACCAGTGGTGCAGGTAGTCGGGACAGTCGCAAACCTCGATCTCATGGCACGAATCGATGCCGATCGTGCCGACGCTCACCGTCCAGCGCAAATAGTATTCCTTGCAGCCGCGCACCCACAGAAGCGTATCGACCTTGTCGCCATTCTTCGCATCATCCGGAACCGACACGCATGCCGTCACGGTTGCTCGCTCCTGCGGCGACAGTGCAACAGATGGCGGTGACAACGTCACGCGCGACGCACCGGCACCCGTCGCCTGCACGGTGATGGTCCGCTTGGCGCGGTCACAGTTCGTGATGACGAGCCTGATGCATGCGGTGTTGCATTTTGCAACGTGGCTTGCACACTCGCCAAGCGACTGCGGCATCCAGCAGGGCGGCGGGATCGCGCAGCAACCGGTGCGCGGACGGCAGGAAGAGACGCCAAAACCGAGCGACCGGCCGAGCTTCGAGACGTCGTCCACGGAGGGCGCCGGTTGGCCGGTCAGGGATTCGAACAGGTCCGTGCCCAGCCGCCGCTGCGCATTGAACAGGTTCATGAGCGCCGCCGGCAAGTCGCCGAGTGTCGCCTTCTGCTGCTGTGTCGCCATAACGCCTCCGACACCGTGTGGTGAACTGTACCGTGGCCGGACTTCCGTACGCGGCCTCGACCAGTCCGCGTCAGACTGTCGAATCCTTGCCTCCGGGTATGACCAACCGGACGTAATAACGGACATCGTGCAGCGGCCAAGTGCCCGTGTAGGTCCGCCCGCGCGTCAGCTGCTCGGGCAGGCGGAACGTTGCACGCACCTCCCGCGCTTCGCCCGGACCCAGTTGGCCGCTGCCAGCCCCGATGTCGACGCGGACGAGGCCGCCGTGCTCGTCTGCCAACTTGTCAAAAAGGTAATCCAGCCGCCCCGCGCCTTCGGGGCGTTCGTCCGCGTACATCCGGTGCAACGCGCGCTCGAGCCCACCCGATGCGAAGATGCCGAACGCGTACGCGCGTCGGATCTCGACCGCGACGTTACCGGCGTTCACGAACGTCAGGTTGACGGGAACATGCCCGCCGGCTGCGGCACGCAGCGTCAACTGATCCGGCACGATCTGCAATTCGATCTCAGGCTCGACCTCGACCACGACCGGCCGCTTCGTGCCGTCAACATCGATGGCCGCTTCATACCTGCCGGGCGGTGTGCGCGGTGGCAACCTCAGCTGGAGCACGAGGTCGCCCTCCGGGCGCGATGCGTGGGCGACGTAATCGCTACCCGTGAGCCCCACCGCAGCTTCCTTCGAGAAACGGACCGGCACCCGCCGCGCGACCTTTTCGCCCTCGCGCACTGCCGCCGACAGGCTGCCGGGCGTACCGTGAAAACACAGCGGTCCGCTACCACTCTTTTTCATGGGACCGCCATCCTCACCGGATCCCTGCTGCATGCAGCCGAGAATCGCCATGGGTACAACGGCTTCGACATTGCCGGTTACCTGTTTTCAATCCCGTGACTGAGCTCTGGGTTGGGTGAAGCATCCGGCGAATCCGGAACCTCACGCCGAATCCGGAACCTCACGCCGAATATCCCCGCACGTCTCGCACGGATTCGGCCTGTAGGGTTCGGTGATGATCTGTGCCTCGCCGCACAACCTCGCATTCAACAGCTCCACGCCCAGCACCGACAGCCCGATACAAAAATCTGCCGGCAGGTGGCCGCGGATCGACGGGAGCTCGGTCAACCGGATCTCGACCGGATCAACACTGAGCTGGATCTTTGGAATGTGATCGATGCCGAGATGGATTGCCGGCAAGTGCTCGACGTTCAGAACGATCGTCGGCAGGTGGTCGACGTTGATATGAAACGTGTCTGGAATGCCGTCGATCGTGACCGGGGACACGACCTTGGTCTTGAATGGCTGCGGAATATCGACGCTCATGGGCTGATTCCATAGCTCAGGCGACAGCTTGATACTACGCGCTCGCCGCCCGTCACGTCAAGCAACCGCCCGAGCTCGCTACGGCATCAGATCGAGTCGCCGCAACATCCCGGCTTCGCCATCGGTTCCGGCAGCGCGGCGCGTGACGCCGCATCGCAGAGGCGCGGCACGACAAGGATCGCGGATGTACGCGGCCGACAGTTGCTGCAACGCAGGCACGCGTGTTGACGCGTCCAACAGGATTTCGACGACCTGGAAGATGCGGACCAGGCCCTCGACCTCGCCAGTGGCATGCAGCCGGCCCTGCTGGATCGCCTCCGTGACCTCGAGCGCGCCATCGAGAAGGTCGAGTGTCGTCTGGCGATCCGTTTCGCCGCTGCCGTCGGCGACGACATCACGGGAGGCTGGCTCCGCAACAAGTCGATCCCGGACGAACCGGACCAGAACCGTCTCGTCGTCGAGCGTGATGCGTGCGCGGCGCGCGCCCACGATCGCGTGCAACCGCTGCAGCGACGCGGCTTCGTGCTCGCCCAATGCCGTCACCAGCGCTTTGATGTACTCCGCGAGCGTTCGGCAAGTTGCGGGTTCGGTGGACGCCGGCATAGTCAGTCCACGTATTCGAAGATGGCCAGCCCGTCCGCGGTGCGGCTGCACCCGCCAACGCGGTACGATGCCACGAATGCGCCCGCCATCTCGTGCAGGAAACCGTAACCGCGGCGCACGGGATCGGCGGCAATCAGCTGCGCAACTGCCCGCACGCGGATCTCGATCTCCAGGGCATCGATGCCGTCGTCCGCGCGCACGTGGATCCGGTCGGGCAGTGCCGGTGTGATTCGGTCCTGGTGCAGCGCAGCCAGCGCACCGGGCAGGCGCAGCAGGCGACCGCCAAATCGGCCTTCGAGACGGATCCGCAGGTTGCCACCTCCGAAGCAGCGACGTTCACCGGCAAAATCCGCGATCAGCAGCGCGCCCGTCGTGTTGAGGTGCGCACGATCGGTCGCACGACTGACCACGAATACAACGAATGTGGCTTCGGGATCCCGCGCTGCGCACGCACCCCATTCCCAGCCGACGTCATCGCCCCAATGCCAGCGACCCCAGTTGTGGTCGTGATACGCGGTCGCGCCCGTCAGGTCGAGCCGCCGGCCATCGACCACCATGCCGCCGGTCACGGCGAGGCGCGGCAACACGTACCACGAGATCCAGCCTGTTCCGAACGGCAGCGGATAATCGACGTTGATCGGCCGACTGCGCGCGCTGGCGGTGAAACGGGCTTCCAGTCCGGCCGCGGGCAGCGCGGCTGAAGCAAGCACGGCGTCCGGGCCATCCGTCGCAATAGCCACGTGCTCGAGCCCGATTGACGTCGGCCCGATGTTCGCCTGCGAAATGGCGATCACTTCAACGTTTCCAACCCACCCCGTGTCGGGCGCATGCATGAGTGCCGTGCCGATCGCCCGCGCGCGTGCATCACGCGGTGAACCGTGCAAGGACGTGTTGAAGATGCCGATGCAGCCGGAGTCGTGATCGAAAACGTTGACGTGCAGCCAATCCTTGTATGCGTCCGCAGTGACGTCCAGCCGCCCCGGTGGTCGCAACGTATCGATGATCACCGCAACAACGAGCCGCGTGGTGGTCCCGACCCGCCCTCCGGAACCATCACGGTATCGTCTTTCCGTGTCGGCGCGGCGAGCGCTTCGATGGCGGTCGTCATATCGCGCGAAAACGCGTACATGCCAAGCAGGCAGTCGAGGAATTCGGTGGCCGGCTCGTCCGCATCCGCAAGCCCGCCCGCCGGCTCGCCCGGGATCGGCAGCAACGCAAGTGTTTCGCCGAGGTTCGGAGCGAGCAGCAGCGCCATGTCGTTCCTCAGCTGTTCGAGCAGCGGCGCTGCCGGCACCAGCGATGCCCATCGTTTGATGTGCAACGCTGACCACAATGCATCGCCATTCGACGCGACGCGTCCCCGCTCGAACGCGCGCCGCAGCCGCGCACCCTCTGCGGTGCTTCCGTAATCACGACCGATTGCAGCGAAGCCGGCCACGATCGAACCGACCGCCGCGGCACCGGAAACCGCGTAAAGCGTAGCCAACCGGGCTGCCAGCGATGCGACCAACGTCGCAGTCGTGCGTCCCGCTTCCTCCGGTGCATCAACAAGCGAGACGTGATCGGCGGGTGTGTTCACGCGCCCCTCCGTGTGCCAAACGGCTTCTTGCCTGCTCGCTTCGTTGCTTTCTTCGTAGTTTTCGTCGTACTTTTCTTCGCAGCCTTCTTCGCGGTTTTGGTCGCGCCTGCGTGCGCGGCCTTCTGCTTGGCTTTTGCCACGAATTTCCCGGAGTTGCTGGATTCGTCCTCGACCGTCACCACCACCGCGATCGAGTTGCTGCGGAAGCCCTGCAGCAACATCGCGCCGCGGTAGTCGCCGGCTGGCAGTGCGGCCGGAATCGACAACGTCAGCGTGAAGCGTTCCGACGTACCCGGCGCGAGCAGCCGGGACGGCATGGCCCCATCCGACGCCGGGAACCAGGTTACGCCTGCCGCGGACACCAGCGGCGTGACCTGCGGCGTTACCAAGCAATGCGCACGCTGCAGGTTTTCGACATCGAGCATGAGCTGTGCCGTTGCGCGGCGTGCGCCGGTTGCACGCAGCTCCAAACCGTCCGACGGCAGCACCACGGTCCCTGGCGCCACCGGCACGACCGCACCGTGCAGCTGCCGCAGGTAGCGGAGGGTTTCTTCGGCGAGTCGCGCCTGAAAGTCGGACTCCAACCGGAACAACTCGGCGAATGCGCCGGCCGCTCCGCCTTGGCCGGCGGGATCGTTCGTTACGCGCATCGCTCGCCTCTCATTTGAGCCGGTCGATGACATAGCCTAGCATTTCGCGCAGGAAGCGGCGATCGTCGTTGTCAAGGAAAAAGGGCATGCCGCGGGCATCGAGTTCGAGCGCGCGCGCCGAGTACTCCGCCGCCGTCGCACGGCCGTGTTCGAGTGAGCCGGCTTCCCGCATCGCGTTCAGCAGCCAGGCAATCTCGGTTGCATCCTTCTGCTGGCGCGGCTTGGCCAGCAGACGCTGCGCCCGTGACCGCGTCACGCCGCGCGCGGTCCGCATGAAGTGCATCAGCATGAGCGTACGCTTGCCTTCCCACAAGTCGCCACCGCTCTCCTTGCCATACAGCGCCTCGTCCGCCTCGAGGTTGAGCAGGTCATCGCTGATCTGGAAGGCAATGCCGGCCATATGACCCAGCTCGATGAGCGGCGCGAGTTCACCGTCCAGCGGCGCATCCGGACCCGGGGCGACGCCGCAGATCACGCCGATCCGGAGTGGCGCGATGACCGTGTACCAGCAGGTCTTCTTATATGCCATCCGCACGTAGTCGCGGTCCTCGAGATCGAACTCGCCGCCGCGGATCCAGTTCAGCTCGATCGCCTGGCCTTCCACGGACTCGCGCGACATGCGCTCGACCTCGCGTAGCACGAGCAACGCCTTGCGCAAACCCAGCCGTTCCGTGTTCCGCAGCAGCAGACCAAGCGCCAGCACGTTGGTGGCATCGCCCACGTTCACCGCGATGGGAACGCCGTGTGCCTCGAACAACGTGATCAGGCCGCGTCGGAAACGCGAGCCGTCCTCGACGTCGTCGTGCACGAGAAATGCATTGTGGAACAGCTCGAGCGCGGCTGCGGAGGTGAGCGATTGCTCGGTCCGTCCGCCCACCGCGCGACACGCAGCCAGACAGATCGCGGGGCGCAGTCCCTTGCCTTCACGGAACGGGTAGTCGGCAAGCAGGTCGTACAAGGGGCCGTAGCCGGTCTCGCGTCTGAGCTCGAACAACCGAGCCAGCTCCTGCTGGACCGCCGTGCGTGAGTCGGCCAAGACGCGACTCACCAGTGCTTCGTCATGGGCCATGTCGAGAAACGACCGCGTAGCCGGATCGAGCGGGCCGCCACGTGGACACCGCGTTGACTACGCGTCCGCGTGCACGGATCAGGAAGATGAAGCGTCGAGAAACAGAAAACAGGGTCCAGCATACGTTCTCTTGCTGGTCAATGGCACCCTGGTCGCGATGATGGCCGAGTCTCGCAGCCTGGAGCTGGAATGACGACCGCCAACGCGCGATGGGCGGCGTGCCCGCACCGGCTTGGGGTAGCGCGCAACCAGGGGAGATCAGCTTTTGGGAACCCGTGAACCTGGCCTGGGGAAAAAGGCGTCAGTCAACACCGGATTTCGAATCCGTGGAATCGGGGTAGAACCCACCCTCAGCGTTCAAGCTGAAATACGTGGGGGGTTCGAGTTCTCTTTGCATCATGCAAGTCTTGCGCAATGCATGATGAATCATAAGCGGACACTCGCAATTTGGTATGACAGCTTCGGGTCGTAGTA
>Ga0207652_10005529_pt1 | contig 10245 bp, 8 predicted proteins | sample KBSC63BmetaG_FD_184334 | JGI IMG/M metagenome (GOLD analysis project Ga0207652, IMG submission 184334) | Corn rhizosphere microbial communities from Kellogg Biological Station, Michigan, USA - KBS C6-3B metaG (SPAdes) (version 2) | ecosystem: Host-associated > Plants > Roots > Rhizosphere ...
GCCACTGCCGCCGCCGCTGCGATGCGTCCCACGCCCGCCCAGTCGACGAGGCGCGTCCACTCGACCTCGAGGAAGCGCCGGCCGCGCGCCAGAAGGCCGACGCGCGCCAGCGCTTCGGCGGCCACACCGCCGAGGATCGCGCCGCGCAGCCCGAACAGGTGGATGCCGCCGATGACCAGCGCCGCGGTGCCGAGGATGCGCACGCCATTGAAGACGAAGTAGAAGCGCGTGTCGGCGGTGGCGCGCACGAGCGCGTCGAGCGGCAGGATCCACAGCGGGATCTCGAGCGTCGCCAGCATGAACAGCGGCACCGAGCCGTCATACTTGTGCGTGAAGAGGAGCGGCAGCAGCGTCGGCCCGAACAGCCAGGCGCACGCCGCCGCCGGCAACAGGATCGCCGCCAGCTTCTGCACCGTGTCGTTCCACGCCGTCCACATGCCGCGCGTGTCGCCGGCGTGCTGCGCCTTGCCGACGTGCACGATCATGACGTCCGACAGCGGCGTGAACACGATGTCGACCATCGGCATGTGGAACGACGCCACCGCGAACAGCGCGAAGGTCGCCGCGTCGAAGCTCGCCGACACCGCGTACTGCGAGAAGTAGCGCTGCGCGACGTACAGATACGACGCGCCGGCGAACGGCAGCGCATAGGCGAGCTGCTGCTTGAACAGGCGCGCGTGCGGCAGCGCCCACGGCACCGTCTTGGTGACGACGATGACGGCGAGCGCCGCCACGCGCCCCGCCGCCACCACCGCCGCCGCCCAGAAGAGCCCGGCGGGCCCGCCGTACTTGGCGCCGAGCACCAGCGCCAGCGCACGCGCACCGTCGGAGAGCACGTAGGTGAGCGCCGCCTTGGCCATGCGCCCTTCGCCGACGATCGAGCTCTCCAGCGCCGCCGCCGCCAGCATGAGCCCGCCGAAGAGCGCGAGCGGCGCCCGCAGCGACGCCAGCGAGCCGTCGCCGAGCCAGCGCCCGAGATGCGGCGCCAAGAGCCACAGCCCGCCGCCGAACAGGACGCCGAGCACGACCAGCGACAGGAACGTCTGCGAGATGTACGCGCCGCGCTCCTTGCCGCCGCGCGGCAGAAAATACAGCAGCGACTGCGTGAGGCCGAGCTGACAGGTGAGCTGCACCGTCGACGCGACCAGGAAGAACTGCTTGTAGGTGCCGAACTGGTCGGGCGTGAGCAGGCGCGCCAGCACCAGCGGCAGGCAGAAGGTGAGCGCCGCCGAGATCAGCCGCCCGATCACGAGCGGGCTGCCGGCGCCGAGGACGCGGCGGAACAGGGCCTGGAGGCGAGCGATCATGCCGCCCTCCGCACGCTGCCGCCGCTCGTCTTGCCGCCGCCGCCGAGCATCGGCACCAGCGCCGCGTACTGCTCCATGATGCGCTCGACCCACGTCGACAGGCCGAAGCGCGTGATCGCGTGCGCGTGCGCCGCCTGGCCGAGCCGCGTGCGCGCCGCGTCGTCGTCGAGCAGGCGCCCGATCGCGCCGGCCATCGCCACCTCGTCGCGCTTGGGCACCACCACGCCGCAGCCGCCGGCGACGAGCTCGGGCATCGCGCCCGACGCCGTCACCACCACCGCGCGCGCCGCCGCCATCGCCTCGACCACCACGAGGCCGAACGCTTCGTCCCACAACGACGGCATCACCACCACGTCGGCGGCGGCGAGCACGCGCTCGACGTCGTCGCGCAGCCCGAGGAAGCGCACGTGGTCGTGAAGGCCGATCGCGCGCGCCAGCGCGCGGCATGCCTCGACGTCCGGCCCGTCGCCGGCGAGCAGGAGGAGCGCGTCGCGCCCCACGCGCGCCATCACGCGGATGAGCACATCGATGCCCTTCTCCGGCGCCAGCCGCGACACGCAGGCCACCACCTTGCGCCCTTCGGCGCGCAGCTCGGCGCGCAAGGACGCGCCGTCGCCGGTGCCGTAGCGCGACAGCTCGATCCCGTTTTCGATCACCGTCAGCTTGTCGTCGGCCACGAACTCCGCGCACTGCACGCTGTCGGCCACGAAGCGGCTGACGGCGATGCGCCGATTGACGAAGCCGTTCAGCGCCGCCGCGCGCGCCCGCTTGTAGCCGCGCGCCAACAGCAGCGCCGCCGCCGGCCGCCGCGGATGATCGGGCTTCGACGGCTGACCGAGCGTGATGTGGTCGTGCAGGATCACCCGCGCGCCCACCGCCTTGGCCATGGCCACGAGCGGCGAATAGGCGCGCACGAAGTGAAAGTGCACGAGCGCCGGCCGCGCCGCCTCCATCATGCGCGAAAACGCCATCGCCGCCGCCGCCGGGCGGCGGAAGTCGAGCACGCGCGTCTCCACGCCCGAGGCCACGAACGAGGCCTCGAGCCACGCCGGCGCCGGACGCGAGAACACGAAGGTCGGCCGCGCACCGGCCGCCGTCAGGCGCGCGCCCAGGCTGACCAGCTGCGCCTCCATCGACCCGCGCTTCTTCGGCGCCAGGTCGAGAACGAGCCAGACTGCCGCGCCGTTTTCCGGCGGAAGAGAATTCGAGTTCCCTCCCGCGTCCGCCGTGAGCATCGAAGCCTCCCGCACGGGACCAATAGCGAGCGGCGTGCCGTCCACGCGCGCGACGTTCGCGCGATCACGCGGGACGCCCGTCACCGTGCGGGTCGCGAGCGTGGTGCGGGCTAGGAGCGTGTTGGCGAAACACGGCGTCGCGAGGCCGTGGCAGCGGCCCCGAATCGCGGCGCACGCCCACAGCGACGAGCGCGGCGTCCTTGCGGTACGGTGAGCGACGGCGCGCGGACGTACGCCGTGAGGCGGCGCCGCTGCCGCGGCCGCAGCAGACGGGTTCCGCCAAGACGCTCCTAGGTCAGGCCGAGAAAGCCGCGCGCCTCGGGATCGGGCGGCCGCACGATCAGGCGCGACGCCAGCCCCATGCGCGCGTAGACCACGTCCGCGACCGAGGCGTAGGCGGCCTTCTCGAACGCGCGCGTGGAGGCGACGTTGGTGCGCTCGATGAGCGCCCACGCGCGATAGACGTCGCGCGATCGCAACTCGCGCGCGAGAAAGTCGAGCATCGCCGGCGCCACCTGACGCCCGCGCTCGTCGGGGTGCACGTAGACGTCGTGGATGTAGCACTCGCCGCCGCCGGGACGGACCTCGCGCCCGATGTCGGGCACGTAGACTGGCGTGCGCGCGCACCACAAGATGCCGGCCGGCTGGCCCGATTCGGTGGCCAGCACGACGGTGTCGCCGCGGTCCCACTTCTGGCGGCAGTAGGCCTCTTGCAGATCGAGGCGCGCGATGTAGCGCTCGCGATCCGCCGGCGGCAGCGAGTCGAACGCGCCGCGCGAAAAGAGCGAGAGCTGAAGGCCGCCGGTCTCGCGCACGTTGCGCGTGAACAGCTCGCCACGATAGAGGTGGAGCGTCGAATAGGTGGCGACGCGCGCCACCGCCCGCTGCACCACGTCGGGCGTAGCCGTGCGTAGCTTGTCGAACGCGCGCCACGCCCCCGACGGCGAGCGCGTGCGCTGCTTCTGCGCCGCCAGCGGCCCGACGTCGATGGCGCGCATGGCGCCGGTCAGCGCCGCCACGCCGCGATGCAGCCGCCCCGCCGTCGTCGAGCTCCACGAGCGCAGACGTTGTACGCGCGCGCGCGTGGCGTGCCACGGCCCTTCTTCGTCGGCGAGCTCGAAGCGGCGCGCGCCCGCCAGCACCGCCGCCTCGATCGATCCGAACGTGAGCTGCTCGGACACGCCCGCCGGCTGGTGCTCGGGATCGGCCCCGCGCAGAAGCTGCACGGCGTGTTTCCCGTCGGTGACGACGAGGTCCGCGGCGATCGCGCCCTGCCCTTCGACGCCCACGATGCCGATGCGCGCCAGCCCTTCGGCGTGCAGCGCCGGCACCATCTCGTGCAAGAATGCCACGGCCTGCGGATCGGCCGCCGGCGAGGTCGCCTCGCGCGCCGCCCACTCCTTGCGCAAGAGACGCAACAGCTCCTCGAGCCCGTGGATGACGTCGATCTCCGCCGTGGCGTAGACCGATCCGCCGACGGTGCGCTGCGGCGTCCGCGTGCGCGCGAACTCGTCCCAGTCGGCCCGCGCCGGCAGATCGACGTAGGCGCGCCCCGCCATCGTCGAGCGATCGAACTTGGAGCCGGCCGCGATCATCGCGCGCTCCATCGCCTCGGCGAGCTCGCGCCGCTGCGTCGGCACCTCGAGCACGTCCCAGCCGCGCGCCGCCACCAGCGCTTCGACGAGCTGCGCGCACGCCGCCTGCTCCGATCCGGCGCGGCACAAGATCGATCGATCCGATTGCGCCGCGCCGCCGAGATCGCCGAGCACGCGCAATTCGGCCACGCGCAGCGCCCCCGATCGCGGCGCGCGCAAGCAGAGCGGCCAGCCCGCGACGAGCGTGCCGTCGTCATCCTCGACCGTGAAGATCCACAATTCGTCGACGCCGTGAAACGCGCGCCACCAACCGGAGAGCCAGCGATGCGACAAGAACAAGCCCGCGTCGCACGCGCCCGCCAGCGCGTCCCAGCGCGCGGCGAGCGCACCGAATGCCTCCGCCGAGTGGAGGATCGCCGAGCGCATGCTTACTTATAGCAAGTTGACTCGTCTGCCGATACGATGCCCGACGTGATTTCTCCTTTCGAGGCCAAGCTCAAGCGGCTGTTTCTCCGCGTCGTCGCCGCGCGCTGGGTCATCATCGCCATCTACGCGGCGCTCCTGCCGCCGAGCGTCTGGTTCGCGCTCAAGGTGCAGCAGGACAACTCGCTCGATCGCCTCGTCGTGCAGTCCGATCCCACCTACACGGCCAACAAGCGCTTCGAAGGCGTGTTCGGCCACGGCGAATACGTGCTCGTGCTCGTCGAAGCCAACGATCCGTTCGCGCCCGCCGTGCTGTCGCGCTTCGACAAGCTCGAGTACGACGTCGGGCAGGTCAAGAACGTCGCCGCCAACAGCGCGCTCTCGATCTACAAGCGCGTCAAGGGCGGCTTTGCCGCCACGCCCGAGGACGCGGCGAGCTTCAAGAAGTTCATCACCGGCACCGATCTGTTCAAGAAGCAGGGCCTGTGGTCGCCGCACATGCTGGCGCTGCCGCTGTTCCTCAACGTCTCGACCACCGCCGAGCGCACCGCGGTCATCGAAGGCATCGATCGCGCGCTCCGGCCGTACGAAAAATCGCCGGCGCCGTTCATCGCCGTGCGCAAGGTCGGCCAGCCCTACGTCAACACCTACCTCGACAACGACACGCGCACGAGCGGCTACAAATATTTCCCGCTCTTCATGCTCTTCGTGGTCGTGCTGAACTGGGTGCTCTATCGCTCGTTCCGCGCGCTCTTCGCCTTCGTGCTGACGCTCGGCATGTGCGCCGCGCTCACCGTCGGCTTCGTCGGCGTCACCGGCGGCACGTTCACCATCGTGTCGTCGCTCGTGCCGATGACGATCCTCATCACCTGCACGGCCACGCTCGTCTACCTGCACTCGCGCTTCGTCGAAGTCCCCGACGAGACCCAGGACATCGACGAGCACCAGGCGGTGGCGCTGGCCAACAAGTTCGTCGCCGCCACCGCGTCGATCTTCGCCACCGCGGTCGGCTTCGCGGCGCTGGCGGTCAGCGAGATCCGACCGATCCGCGAGCTCGGGCTGTGGGTGGCCGCGGGCCTCGTGCTCACCTGGATCACGGTGTTCACGCTCTTTCCGGCGCTGCAGAAGGCGTTGAACACGCCGACGCAGAAGGAGCGCAAAATCGCCGGCCAGTGGTTCGTGACCTTCACGCGCTGGCTGCCGACGTGGTCCTACCGCTGGCGCTGGCTGCTCGTGCCCGGCGCGCTCGTGTTGTGCGCGGTCGGCGCCATCGCGCTCTTCGGCATCCCCGGCGTGCTGAAGCCGATGGAGCTGCAGACCAACGCCATCGAGTACATCCCGCACGACTCGGCGCTCTACAAGGACACCAAGAAGCTCGAGGAGAACATCGCGGGCCTGTCGATCACCGAGGTCTGGTTGCAAGGCAAGCCGGGCATGGTCTCGGACGCCTCGGTGTTGAAGGGCCTGCAGGATTTTTCCGACGCGCTCGAGAGCGACAAGAACATCGGCACCGTCATCGGCCCGACGCAGATGCTGCGCTCCTTGCGCTACGTCAGCGGCGAGGGCGACAAGCTGCCGACGGAGACGGACAAGCTCGAGGAGCTCGGCGGCACGCTCGAGACGCTCCTACCGCAGCAGCCGATGCTGAAGGCGTTCGTCACCAAGAACCTCGCCGAGACCCACCTGTCGGTCATCACCAAGACCGTCGACTACAAGGGCTTCGAGGCGCTCGACAGGACCATCCGCACCAAGTGGAAGGAAGCGATCGCCAAGGATCCCGATCTCGGCAAGTTCAAGATGGAGATCGTCGGGCTGGCGCCGCTGCAGGCCAAGATCTCGCAGCTCCTGGTGCCGACGCTGACGCACAGCTTCGGGCTCACCGTGGTCGTCATCTTCGTCGCCTTCCTGCTGGTGTTCCGCTCGGGGCCGGCGCGCCTGATGGCGATGATCCCGTCGCTGTTCGCCATCCTCGTCATGTTCCTGGTCATGCGCCTGTTGCACATGAACCTCAACGTGGCGACGATCCTCATCGCCTCGACGGTGCTCGGCACCTCCGAGAACGATCAGATCCACTTTTTCTATCACTTCCAGGAAGCGCGCAACGCCGGCTGCACGACCGAGGAGGCGCTGCGCCACACGCTCGGCATCGCCGGGCGCGCCATCTTCTTCGCCACCATCATCAACGCCGGCGGCTTCCTCGCGTTCGCCTTCTCGACGCTGCCGCCGGTGCGTCAGTTCGGCGTCTTGTCGTGCATCGCGTTCCTGCTCTCGATGATCGCCGACTTCACGGCGCTGCCCGCCGCGTTGTGGATGGTGTTCCGCGAGCGGCCCGACGAGATCAAAGAAGCCGCGACAACCGGTCGATCCACGCCGCGCTGAGCCCCGACGCGCGCGCGCCCTTGACCAGCGTCTCGACGAAGGCGCGCGACGGCGGAAATTCGCGATCGGCCGGACGCGCCGCGCGATAGGCGACAGCCGCGATCTTCTCGCCGCCGTCGAGCGCGCTGATCTCGACGGGCAACATCGTGTAGAGCCCGCTGATCGCGCCCTCTTTGTGATCGACGAGGCCGCGCGCGTCGCCCGCCATGGGCAGCGCGAGGCCTTCGACCGACTCGCCGGGCGCCTCCTTCAAGCTCGCCACCGCGCCGCCCCAGAAGCGCGACTGCACGTCGAACGCGAGGCGAAAGCCGTCGAGCCGCGCCGCCCGCGCGGCGGCGAAATCGGGCACGCGATAGCCGTGCTCGCCGGCCCAGTGCGCGAACGCGTCGCGATCGAGCGATGATCCATAGATGAACCACACGAACGGCGCGCCCGCGCGCGCCTCGTGCGCCTTGCCGACGACGGGAAGTCCGGGCATGGTGTCGTTCCTAGCATGGCCTGCGTCTTTTGCGGAATCATCGAGAGCACGACGCCGGCGTCGATCGTGATGCGCGACGACGACGTGGTCGCCTTCCTCGACGCGCGCCCACTCTTTTTGGGCCACGTGCTGGTGGTGCCGCGCGCCCACGTCGAGACGCTCGCCCAGCTGCCGGCGCCGGCGCTGCCCAAGCTGTTCGCCGCGGTGCAACGCCTCGAGCGCGCCGTCGTCGCCGCCTGCGGCGCGCAAGGATCGTTCGTCGCCATGAACAACGTGGTCTCGCAGTCGGTGCCGCACCTGCACGTCCACGTCGTGCCGCGCACCAAGGGCGATGGGCTCAAGGGTTTCTTCTGGCCGCGCACCAGATACGCCTCCGACGACGAGCGCGCCGCGTACGCCGCTCGCATCAGCGCAGCTCTCGAATGACAGAAACATTCACAGGCAGATCAAGAGATCAGGAAGCCAGAAAAAATCTTGTTCGCTTTTCTCCCTGATCTCTTGATCTCCCTGTGGAATGATCTGTTCGTGCGCGCCCTGAGCCTCGCCCTCGTCATCATCGCGACCGGCTGCGCGCCGCACGCCGCGCCCGGCCCCGCCGAGACGCTGCGCGCCTTCGCCGACGCGGTGCGCGCCGGCCGCACCGACGAGGCCTACGCCCTCATGTCGGCCGACTATCGCAAGACCCACGATCGCGACGCGTTCGCGCGCAGCCTCGGCCCCGCCGTGCAGCGCGCCGCCGGCCGCCTCGCCAAGGGGCGCGTCGAGCTGCGCGCCGAAGTCGAGCTCGCCGACGGCGAACGGCTGGCCCTGGTGCAGGAGCCCGACGGCTGGCGCTTCTCGCGCGATCCGCTCGACCTCTACCCGCAGCGCGCGCCCGACGACGCCCTGCGCTCGTTCGTGCGCGCCGTCGAGCGCAAGCGGTGGGACGTGGTGCTGCGCTTCATCCCGCAGAAGTTCCGCAGCACCATCACCGCCGAGACCTTGAAGCAGCGCTGGGAGGGCGACGGCGCCGCAGAGCTTGCCGCGCAGCTCGCCGTCGTCAAGGCGCACCTCGACGACCCGCTCGAGCTCTCCGGTGACGAAGCGCGGCTGCCCGTCGGCGAGCGCAAGCAGGTCAAGCTGGTGCGCGAAGAGGGCGTGTGGCGCGTCGAGACGCTCGAATAGCCCCCGTCCCCGAGCACGAGCTGACGCGCGTCGACACCGGCGGCGCCACGCTCGCGTGCCTCGTCGCCCCCGGCGCGAGGACCGACGGCCCGCTCGTGATCTGCGCCCACGGTTTCCCCGATTGCGCGCGCTCGTTCCGCCACCAGGTCCCCGCGCTCGTCGCTGCCGGCTACCGCGTGGTCTCACCCTACCTGCGCGGCTACGCGCCGTCGACGCCGGCGCGCGACGGGCGCTACGACGCCGCCGCGCTCGGCAGCGATCTCGTCGCCCTGGCGCGACACTTCTCGCCGGGCATGCCGGCGCGCCTCGTCGGGCACGACTGGGGCGCCGTCGCCGCCTACGCCGCCGTCGCGCTCGCGCCCGGCGCGTTCTCGCATCTCGCCACCGTCGCCGTGCCGCACCTGCGCGTCGCCGGCTCGCGCTTCGCCACGCCGGCGCAGCTGCGCCGCAGCTGGTACATGGGCTTGTTCCAGATCCCACGCCTCGCCGAGCGCCGGCTCGCCGCCGACGACTTCGCGCTCGTCGATCGCCTGTGGCGCGACTGGTCGCCCGCGTATGATCTACCCGCAGAGGAGGTTGCCGCCGTCAAAGCGAGCCTGCGCGGCCGCGAGCACGAGGCGCTCGCCTACTACCGTGCGATCTTTTCGCGCGCCACGCCGGCGACCGCGCGCCTCTTGCGCCGTCGCACGCGCGTTCCGTCTCTCTACGTGCACGGCCTCGGCGACGGCTGCATCGGCGTCGCGCTCGCCGATGGTGTCGAGCGCGCGTACGCCGGTCCCATCGCCGTGCATCGGCTCGACGGCGGCCACTTCGTGCATCAGGAAGCGGTTGAACAATTCAACGGCATCCTCGTCGAATTCTTGAAGACACCCGGTTCCACCTGATTTCTGATCCGATGCGCTGCGCAAAAAGTGCGGCCAGTGGAGGTTTTTCGACACCGGCGCCGTGGCCTCCAGCCCCACTCTGGCCGGACGCCTACAGAAGTGCCGGACGTGGGATACGAAGGAATTTCAAAGGTTCAGCTGTACCGAACTTTTCTTGACTCCGTGGCGCATCGGTTGCATCTCATAAGAGTGGGCACAGCTGATTCGTACAATCGGCGTGGAGGACGCAAATGCTCGACCCGTGGATCATAGAAGAGATCCGGCGCCGGGAAGAGGAAGAGCGCGAGCACAGAGAGCAGCCCGTGCTGGAAATTCCGCTCGAGATGCCCGTCTATCCGAATCAAGGCGGCAAGCCTGCCCCGCAGCCGGGTGAAGAACGCGGCGTGGTGATCGTCGACTTTCGGGTATAGCGCGCCGCGCTACTTGCCGATTTCTGCCCAGCGCTCGCGCAGCTCCTGCGCCGTCCAGGTGGCACCCTTCGGAGTCGTACCAGCCGTCTCGATCATCTTGTAGAGCGAAACCTTCGTCCCCATCACGCCGACGATGGTGCCGTTGATGTCGGCGGCGAGATCGCTCGCCAGGAAGAGCGCGACCGGCGAGATGTGATCGGGCGCCAGCATCTCCTTCGCGTTCGGGATCGCCTGCACCATCTTGAGGTCCTCGGTCATGCGCGTGAACGCCACCGGCGCGATCGCGTTGACCGTGACCTTCGCGCGCGCCATCTCCATCGAGAGCGTGCGCGTGAAGCCGTAGATGCCGGCCTTCGCCGCCGAGTAGTTG
>Ga0207652_10005530_pt1 | contig 10245 bp, 8 predicted proteins | sample KBSC63BmetaG_FD_184334 | JGI IMG/M metagenome (GOLD analysis project Ga0207652, IMG submission 184334) | Corn rhizosphere microbial communities from Kellogg Biological Station, Michigan, USA - KBS C6-3B metaG (SPAdes) (version 2) | ecosystem: Host-associated > Plants > Roots > Rhizosphere ...
TGACCCGGCCGGGGAACTGCTTTTTGTTTTTCATAATCGCCGCTGCGTGTATTGGCATTCTTAAATAAAATAGTTAGAGGTGCACCGGTAGTTTTTTCATTAAATACACCGCTAATAAACTCGGGAATATCATCTTCTTTGCGTGGCGTGGTTCCTTTTGCGCCGGGCTTTCGCCTTTCAATATCTTCACTAAAATCGCCGGCAACAATACTTATTCCCGGTGGACAACCATCAATGTTTAAACCTACGAACGGCCCATGCGATTCGCCAAAAATTGTTATCCTGAAAATCCTTCCAAATGAATTCATATTGTTTACAAATCTTAAGTTTAACTAACGACAAGACTGTACCATGTACGAGCAATTATCTTCAAACTTCGTACGTTTTATTTCTTACTTTGTACATTTATTAATAACCATATTCCTTTAAATGTATTTCATTATCTCTCCACTTGGGCCTTACTTTCACAAACAATTCCAAAAAAACTTTCCCACCAATAAATTTTTCAATATCTCTCCTTGCTTGTGTTCCCAATTCCTTAATCATTTTACCACCTTGCCCCAACACAATTCCCTTTTGTGTTTCACGCTGCAATATAATATCAGCAGTAATTTTTGTGAGTGTCGCTTTCTCTTTAAACTCCTGTACTAATACTGTAGCATGATAAGGAATTTCATCCTGGTATAAATAAAATATTTTTTCCCTGATAATTTCACTTACAAAAAATTTAGTAGGAAGATCGCTGAGATTATCATCATTGTAAAATGGCTCACCTTCCGGCAATAAAGAAATGATGGCATCGAGTAACTCCTTCAAGCCTAGCTTCCGCAGCGCTGAAACACTGATAATCTCTTTACTATATTTTTTACCTGAAAAAAAATCTATTGTTTTTTTAATTTCTTCTTTGTCTGCCACGTCAGCCTTATTAAGAACAATTATTGCTGGCACTTTAAGTGATAAAGAAGAAAATATTTCATCGGCTTCTACAAGATCATCTTTTATATCCACGATTAGTAAAGCAACATCTGCATCTTCTAAACTGCCTTTTACAGCCTGCATCATCTTTTCATGAAGCTTATATTTGGGCTCAATTATACCAGGCGTATCCGAAAATATTATTTGATAATCGTTATCTGTTAAAATGCCTTTTATGCGATGTCTTGTTGTTTGCACTTTTGGCGAAACGATTGCAAGCTTCTCTCCCATCAGCGCATTCATCAATGTGCTTTTGCCAGCATTAGGTTTACCAAAAATATTTACGAAGCCGGATTTCATTTGCGGCAAAATTAATTCTTTGAAAATAAAATTGCATTAATCATTTAGTTGTTTATTATATTAAATCATCATTTGTTAATTACAATTTTTGCTGCTACTTTCCGGATTATTTAAATTACTTTCAATCATTACACAAACAAATATGACCTTCCTAAATGAAAAACCTTGAACTCATAACCGATCCGGTATACAATAATGCTTCACTAACGGTAACTGATAGGTTTTTTAGCAAATACATAAGAGATAAAAGAGATTTGCCTTTTATTTTTCTTACCCTTAAAATAACTTTTACATTAATTCCTCTTGCGGTTATTCTTTATTTGCCTTCAATAAATATATGGTTATGGCTTGCTGTGGCAATCGCTTACCAGTATTTAAACAATTTTGTATTTAAGGGGCCATTCGGCCTAATGCTTCACTGCACCAGCCACCGTGCTTTTTTTAAAAAAGAATATAAATTTCTAAATTACTATCTGCCCTGGATAATCGCTCCATTTTTTGGACATTCGCCTGAAGTTTATTTTGCACATCATATCGGTATGCATCATCCGGAGAACAATCTTGAAGAAGATGAAAGCAGCACTATGCCTTTCCAACGTGATTCACTCAAAGGCTTTACTAAGTATGTTACTACATTTTTGATAAGAGGTACTTACGACCTTGCTGCTTATTTTTTCAGGAAGAAAAGAACAAAGCTTATGACAAGCACTATACGCGGCGAGCTTCTATTTATTGCGATGTGTGTTGCATTAAGCTTTATAAGCTTTAAAGCAACGTTAGTAGTTTTTATGATCCCTTATTTGCTTTATCGCTTAATCGCGTTTATGGGCAATTGGGCGCAGCACGCTTTTGTATGTAGCAAAGAACCAGGCAACGCTTACCGCAATAGTGTTACCTGCATCAATACTTCTTATAATCATAAATGCTGGAACGATGGATATCATATAAGTCATCATATAAAACCGGCCATGCACTGGACCGAGCACCCTGCGTATTTTCAAAAAACAATAAAAGATTATGCATTGAATGATGCTATTGTTTTTGATGGCATACACTTTTTGCACATCTTTATTTATCTAATGCGTAAGCGTTATGATTTGCTCGCAAAGAATTTTGTAAATGTTGGCAACCGCTATACCAGCGATGAAGATGTAATTACACTTTTAAAAACAAGAACAAAGAGAATAGATTTTTAGTGGTGAGTGATACCAGTGAATAGCGAGTGATTTTCGGAAATTATAAGCAAAATTAAAATTTAGCATTTGCTAACATATTAAAGTTTGTATTCAAAATTATATCACTTACATTTGCACTCCTAAATCGCGAAGTAGAGCAGCGGTAGCTCGTCGGGCTCATAACCCGAAGGTCGGAGGTTCGAACCCTCCCTTCGCAACAAGAGGCTGTCTCAAAAATAGAGTCAGCCTCTTTTTTATTCGGATATCTATACCTGATGGAGAAAGTTTTCGTTTAAGCGATTCTCAAAGCCTTCAATTTACTTTTGATACTTCTCTTTTTTTTATGTCAATGTTCATGCACGAATGCTGATGGATTTTTACTACGCTCCTCCTTTCTAAATACTGAAAATAGTTAATAAAAAAAAATTATTAGCGTAGTAGCGAAAAAAAACATCTGAAGGGTGCAATTATTGCTTTGAGACTGTCTTATTTATTGTGCATTACTTTATAAACTGCCTGGCCTTACACACATTTCCAAATAACATCTGTAAACCATTTGTTGGAATCGAAAAAATGAGCAACCGGCTCAAAGCCACTCTGCAACGCAATTTCATCAGATTCTTTCACAGTGTATTTTTGTGAGATCTCCATATAGATCGCTTCATTCTTTGCAAATTGTATCGTTACATCGTCAGGAATGGAAACCTTTTGATCGGCCAGTGAAATAAGATAACTCTTGCATGCACCGCTTGCAGGGTCGTAAGTTGCATAATGCTCAAATGCATTTATATTAAAATCAGCACGTAACTCTTCATTAATCCTTCTTAAAAGATTAAGATTAAATTCTTTCGTGTAGCCGTTAGCGTCATTATAGGCCGCTAATATTTGTTTAGGATTTTTTTTAAGATCCATCCCTACTAAAAGCATATCGCCTTTTGAAAGCTGACTGCGCAATGTTTTGCAGAAGCCAACCACTTCTTCTTTTTGAATATTACCGATGTTGGATCCCATGAAAAGCACCAGTTTTATTTTGTTGGAAATATTTTTTGCTGATGCAAGCATAGCAAGATATTCACCATTAAGCCCGTGTATATTGAGGTCAGGAATTTGTTCAGGTAATTTTTTATGAAGAAGGTTTATAATGTTAGTAGAAATATCAACAGGAAAGTAAGTGCCGATTGCATTTTTATTTACCAGCTCCTTTAAAAGATAAGTTGACTTTACAGCATCGCCTGGGCCTAACTCCACCACATCAAAATTACTGTGCTGGTCAATTATAATATCTGCAATTTCTTTTGTTTGCGTTGAAAAAATTTCCATCTCGCAATTAGTAAGATAGTATTCATCACTGTCCATTATTTTTTTAAATAATTCATCTCCCTTTTTATTATAAAAATATTTGGATTGCAAATATTTTGGAGAAGATTGCAACCCCTTTAAAACATCATTTAAAAATTGATTCATCACCGTAAATTTTTCTTTAACTATACATTATTGTGCCAATCTTATTCCTGTATATTGCCAGCGCAGGTTCGTAGGAAAAAAATTGCGATAAGTAATGCGGCTATGCCCTTCAGGCGTTACTTCCGATGCGCCGCGAAGTACTTTTTGATTCACCATAAACTTTCCATTATATTCACCAATTGCGCCCGGCGCTTTTGTAAAGCCGGGATAAGGCAAATAGGCGCTTTCTGTCCACTCCCATCGTAAGCCCCAGTCAAATTGCTGCGCCGCAACTTCCCACTCAAACTCAGTAGGTAAGCGCATTCCCTTCCACGACGCATACGCCCATGCTTCAAAAAAACTAACATGGCATAACACATCATTTACATCCACTTTTTGCAAGCCCTGCAAAGTATAATTATACCATTCGTCGTCAATTAAATGCCAGTAAAGCGGTGCATTTATTTGATTTGTTTTTACCCACTCCCACCCTTCCGAATGCCAGTAATTAAAATTTTTATATCCTCCGGCATTCATAAATTCCATGAACTCGCCATTAGTTACAAGGTTGTTTGAAATAAAAAAATCCTGCAGCAAAACTTCATGCCGGTTCAGTTCGTTATCAAAACAAAAACCGTCACCTTCAAAACCAATTTTATAAATTCCTTTATCAATTTTTATAAAGTCTGTTTTTTCTTTTACTAAAGAATTTTTATTTGCGTCAGCTTCATTTTTATAAGCAGGAAATAAAGGATTATTGCCTAAAATATATTTTATATCTGTTGCTAAAAGTTCCTGGTGTTGCTGTTCATGATTTAATCCAAGAATAATTAATTCTTCCAGTTCTTTTGACACATTCTTTTGTAAGAGCCTGCTCATTGCCTCATCAACATATTTGCGGAATTTATAAATATCCTCAACTGTAGGCCGGCTTAAATTTCCCCTGTCTGTACGAATTACTCTTGCTCCTGCGGTTTCATAATAGCTATTAAAAACATAGCCGTATTGAGGATCGAATTCCACGTAATCATTAAGGTTAGGTTTTACAACAAATGTTTCAAAAAACCATGTGGTATGGCCAATGTGCCACTTAGGCGGGCTTACATCTACTATAGGCTGGACCACGTAATCTTCGGTTTGAAGTGGCTTGCATATTTCCTCAGAATGCTTTCTTACTGCTTTGTATTTTTTTAAAAGATCTATCATTATTTTTCTCAGGATAGTTTACAAGATTAAATATGGTATAAACATCTTTACGTTTCGATTGTTCAGTGCGCAAAAATAAAAAAAGCAGTCTTGATTATGCCGAATTTATCCATTAACCTCTATCTCTTCAGGAAGATGCATATTGGTAAAGTTCAGATGCCTAAAAATGTCTTCAAACATATATCCTGAAAATTCAACATAGGGCAAAAACTTTTTTTACTATCTTCTGAAATATTATTTTTCTAAAAAGAATCCATCATTCTTTTTCTTTAAGATAATTTACAAGATTAGATATGGTATAAACGCCTGTTTTCTTTGATTGTTCTTTGCGCATCATTAACGCATACGAATTATTAAAACCTACCGGTTGCAACCATTCAAGATTATATATTTTCTGAAATTGCTGCTGAACATAATTATAAATTTTTTGTTCATCTGCATTCAACTTCCTTATAATTGAATCAGGCGTTTGCAATATAACCAGCAAAGCTGTTCCCGTATATTCAGGGTACATATCTATTTGATTGTTGGTAAGCGCATCAAAGCAAATTTTTGTGCCGCCAAGGCCTGTCTTTGTTTCCACCTGCAAATCAGTATTGCCTTTTATCAGCATACTATACATTGCAGCAAGAATATACTGCTCGCCAAAAATTTTAGATCCGATTCTTATTACTGCACTATTACCGTTTCGCGGCTCTTTATACAAACCTTGCTCCATTAAGAAATCTTTGGCAACTTTATCAGGACTTTGTTTTAAATAATCAACGCGATAATTTAATTCAGTCATCACAGAATCGTTAATATGTCCCGCAAGCTGATTCAATACATTTGCCAAAGAAGGATTTTTTTGCAATACTTCTTTTCTTATTACAGGAGCAACATAATAAGGTGGAAAAATATGTTTATCATCCTTCAAAACAATTAAATCAAATGCTTTTAAACGCCCATCTGTACTATATCCGCTGATAACATCCAACCTTTTTTCATACGCCGCCTTATACATTACGGCATCGCTTATTACTACATTGCGAATATTTAAATGATATATTTTTTTTAAGCCAAGATAACCATCCTGTCGGCCCATAAATTCCGGCGTAAAGCCTGCAAGCATTTTACTTCCATAAATATCCGGCAGTAAATAAAAAGAAGAAAGAAGAACAACACATAAAGGAAACAACCAAAAAGCCGTATTTACTTTTTTAAGATTGAGCTTTTGAACTTTTGATAAAATAAAATCAAGTACAATAGCCAGCAATGCCGCAGGTATAGCTCCTGCAAGAATCATGTTCGTGTTGTTCAAGGCAATACCGCCAAATATAAATTCGCCAAGGCCGCCAGCAGCAATATAAGCTGCAAGCGTTGCTACGCCTACATTTATAACAGTTGCGGTACGAATACCTGCGAGTATAACTGGCATGGATAGGGGAAGTTCTACTTTTGCAAGAATTTGTCTTCCGCTCATGCCCATTCCTTTAGCAGCGTCTTTCACAGCGGCATCCACGCCAATAATTCCCGTGTAGGTATTTCTTACAATAGGCAACAATGCATACAGAAATAAAGCTACGATTGCAGGCTTGGGTCCAATGCCCAGCAAAGGAATCATAAAGCCAAGCAGGGCAATACTGGGTATTGTTTGCAATACACCCACGAAACCTAAAACCGATCCTGATAACTTTTTCTTTTTTGAAATAAAAATGCCTAAAGGCACGCCGATAGCAACAGCGATGAGCAATGAAATAAACGTAAGCCCGATGTGCGCAAGCAACTGGCTGAATATCTTGCCCGATTGCTCCTGCATGAAACTAAAAAGAGATTGTGAAGACTCATTCATAACGGTGCCGTTTATACGCAGAGAGTGCAATAAATAATGAATCAAAACCAGCAGGCTTTCTTTCATCTGCAACAACGTTTGTTGTTATAGAATCTTCTCTCTTTTTTAAAGACAAAATATTCATTGCTTCCCATATAGTTGCATCAGGCGATACTTCATTTAAATTATTTTGAAAAATTGTATTATCAAGAAAAGGCCAGATATCTTTTAAAGAAACAGCATTCAATTCCAGTTGCATTCGTTGGCTTTCAAAGAATTCAGTAACAAAATTATTAGCGGGTTTAAATAAAAGATCAGCCGCAGTGCCTGCCTGCACTATCTTTCCTTTATCCATCAATAAAATTTTATCGCCCATTTTAAATGCTTCATGAATATCATGCGTTACCAGCACAATCGTTTTATTCTTCAATACTTCAAGCTGGCTGAATTCATTGGTAATGCTGGCACGTGTAACGGCATCCAATGCACCGAAAGGCTCATCCATTAAAAGCAATGGAGGGTCTGCGGCAAGCGCTCTCGCAAGACCCACACGCTGCTGCTGGCCACCACTTAATTCCTGCGGATACATAGATAAATAAATTTGTGGAAGATGAAGCTGCTCTAATAATTCCGAAGTTCTTTTTACAATTTTTTCTTTGGGCCATTTTAATAGTTCTGGAACAATAGCAATGTTTTCAGCAATCGTATAATGAGGAAAAAGGCCATTATGCTGCAATACATAACCAATATTTCTTCTCAGGTCTTCGGGGGAAATTTCTTTGATATTTTTTCCATTAATATAAATATTTCCCGACGTAGTTTCTGCAAGCCGGTTGATCATGCGAAGCGTTGTTGTTTTACCGCAACCGCTCGTGCCAAGCAACACAGCATTTTCGCCAGCCTTTACTTCAAATGAAATACCGTCAACAGCTTTTTTATTGTCGAAAGTTTTTACGACGTTTTCAACGGTAATCATGTTATAAAATATTTTGTAAGAATGTTATTAAATATATGAAACTTTGAAAAGATGAACAGTGCGCTTAATATTTATTAATTAAATAAACTTACTTTTTAGTATGATAAAAAAATCTTTATCTCTTAGTTATTTACTCTTTGTTATACTAAGCATGAATCAATATACTTATTGCCAGACAACTATTACCAAATGGCAATATGACAAAAAAGGCGCAGTCTCTATTACTTATGATGATGGTATTAGGCCACAGTTTACCGAAGTTATTCCAATCATGAACCAATTGCATTTTCCGGGTACTTTTTTTATTGTAACCGGGGATATTAAAGATTCAAGGTATCATGCGAAGTTTATTGGCAGGCCCGTAAAACAAATAATGGCAGAGACAAAAATTATCCCCACCAATAAAAACAATTTCTTTGAAAGGGCTTCAGCAGTAAGATTTCTTAGTTATAAAGAAACTGCTCCTTATTTTTTTAAAGCAGGCTCTCTCTTTGAACAGAAAAAATTTTCTGACGTCTATAAGCTTATGGATAGCGTGTATGCGTTAGCGTTAGCAGGCAGGCTACCACGTGGAATTGATACAACCTACGAAGCGGGCATGTCGTCACAAAATACATGGAGTGAGTTCAAACGTTATGCTTCGCAAGGCCATGAGTTTGCATGTCACACACTCTCGCATCCTTTTACTGCCATATTGGATACACCCAATATTTATTATGAACTTGAAAAATGCAGAGAAGATATTCGCAGTCATTTAGGCAATAAATATACTTTTTCTGCCGAAGTCCCCTTTGGCACAGAAGATGAAAGAGTAATGGAGTATGTTCTTGATTCAAAATTATTTCCTGCTTTAAGAAATAAAATGCCGGAGCCATATATGACAGAAATAAACAGGGGATATAAAGAACAGCCCAATGCCTCTCATAAAGAATATGTGCAGTGGCAAAGAGGGCCGCTAACAAAAACACCTTTAAGCTTAATGAAATCGTGGATAGACACACTGCTGGTTCATGATAACATTTGGCTGGTGCTTGTTTTTCATGGGATAGACACTACCGGATGGCAACCTTTGCCTCATAAAGAGGTTGCTGATTATTTTCACTATATAAAAGATAAAGAAGAAGGCCTTTGGGTTTCAACATTTGGAGATGTTACAAAATACATGCGTGAAAGAATGGCTGCAAAAATCAGTGAGAAAAGAAGTAAAAATAAAATTGTAATTTCTTTACAGCATTCGCTGGATACAACACTTTATAATTTGCCACTTACGTTAAAAACGTACCTACCTACACAGTGGAAAAGCATAAAAGTTCAGCAAAATAATATCATAGAAAATGTCGAAATATCCAGTGATGCCAACGGAAAATACATCTTGTTCCAGGCGCTGCCCAATTATGATAAAATAGAAATAATGACAGTTAATTCTTTCTAAAACTTATCATCATTCACTTCAAGCCAGTACCCATCAGGGTCTTGAAAATAAATTTGATTAATGCCGTCGGGGCGGGCCTGGCTTATACCTTGCTGGCCCTGCACGTTGCCGTATTTTATTTTAAGCTCGTCGAGGTGTTTCATAAAATCAGTTAATGACGCTACTTTAAAAGCTATATGAATATTTATATCATGAGCTTCTTTTTTTTCTGCGCCACTTACTACATGGAGCTGGTTGTGAGGCCCTGTCCTGAACCAACTGTGCATGCCATCCTTAAATGGTTCATCTATCTGTGTTAGGTTCATTACGTCTTTATAAAAAGCAGTGCTTTTGTCAAGGTCAACTACATATACCGTTTGATGATTAAACACAGGGGATTCTATTGCTGCCATACTATTTGTTATTTGCTTTTTGTAAAGCAGTTGCAATAACTTTATCAGCGAGTGCTCCCATTACTTTATAACCTGCCGCATTAGGATGCACGCCATCTTTTGAATATTCAGCCTTCATGCCATTGCGGTCGTCCACTACAGATGGAAAATAGTCTAAGTAAAAACAATCATTCTGTATGGCATAATTTTTTATCCATTTATTTAAGGTAATAATTTTTTCAGCAGGTTGTAATCCTGGCTTCCAGGGATAATCGTATACAGGCAATACTGATGAAAGAATAACCTGTATGCCGGCAGCTTTTGCAAGCACAGCCATAGATTCGAGATTATCTTCTATCATTTCCAATGTAGAAGGGCCGGTGTTTCCGGCAATATCGTTGGTCCCGGCCAATATCACCACTACTTTTGGTTTAAGGTCGATAACGTCCTGCCTGAAACGAATAAGCATTTGCGGTGTTGTTTGCCCGCTGATGCCACGGTCAATATAAGCACGCCCGGCAAAATATTCCGGCACAGCATTGATCCATCCATCAGTG
>Ga0207652_10005532_pt1 | contig 10241 bp, 8 predicted proteins | sample KBSC63BmetaG_FD_184334 | JGI IMG/M metagenome (GOLD analysis project Ga0207652, IMG submission 184334) | Corn rhizosphere microbial communities from Kellogg Biological Station, Michigan, USA - KBS C6-3B metaG (SPAdes) (version 2) | ecosystem: Host-associated > Plants > Roots > Rhizosphere ...
GATCCGCCGTGTGCGCGGTCTTGCTGACTTCAAGAGCGGCTTGGGCGGGTTGGAGCGCGGCCTGCGGAGCGCCCGCCGCAAGGGCAATCCGCGCTCGCATCGTCAGGCAGGCTGCCACATCGATCCTCCACGTTGCACTCTCGGCATCGCGCTTCAGCCAGCGGTTCGCAGAATCGCACGCGCCGGCGGTTTGGCTGGTCGCCTCGTCTGCCTTTCCCGAAAGCAGGAGCTGGCGCGCAAACGCCAGTTTCGCAGTAATCGCGAATTGGGCCCAATTCGCGTTGTTGGGTTCCTGCGGGATAAGCACCGCCGCCTGGTCGACTGCCGAGCGAAGCTGCTCGATCGCCAGATCGCCGCGGCCCTGCTCGGAATAGAGCATGCCCAGCGTCCGCTGCGCTGGAATGAGCCTCATCTGGTTGTTGACGTCGCGATCCTTCGCGAACAACCGTTGCAGGAGCGCGATTCCGCGGGTGCGCACTTCTATCGCTTGCGGATAGTTACCGATTGCCCGTTCGGCATCTCCCAGCCAGGCGAGCGATTCCGCCAACTGGCGCTGATAATCCCGGTTCTGCGGATCGGCGGTGGAGATCGCTTCGATCGTCGCCAAAGCTCGCTTGAACTGCGCAACGGCCTCGGGGAACTTGCGTTGATCCCACAGGACCACGGCGAGATTGAAATCCGCATATTGCTCTTCCATGCGGTATTTCATGCTGTCGGGTCGAAGCGCGACCATCTGCAGCGCCAGGCGCTTATATTCGCGCATTCCGTTTTCCGCGGTGCGGAAGTCGCCCGCGTTGTGCGCGATCTCGCCCACGTAAAAGACGTTCTGGGCGTGCTCGAACAAGCGCTCCGGGTCGCCCGGGTTGCGCTCAATCGCCTCTCCGGTTCCAGCCATCGCTTCGCGGTAAAGGCGAACCGCGCCTTCGTTGTCCCCCCGCGCCATCGCCACCTCGGCCATCAGGCTGAGCGCTCGCGAGCGCTGTGACAGCGCCGCGTCGGACAGATCCGACGTTCCCTCCCGCTTGTAATAATCGAGGACGCGGGCGCCCACCCCGTCGAGTGCGTCGAGCCGCCCGATCGGCTCGAGCTTGTCCTTGAGGTCGCCGAGCATGAAGCCGATCAGGCCCTCCGCCTCGCGCCTTTGCTCACGCGCGGCGTCGCGGGCCTGGATGGCGGTGACGGCGAGCGTGCTGGTCACGGCCATCCCGCCGAGCGACGCGGCGGCGAGGAGCGCAAGCCTGCTCTGGCGGCGCGTCTGTTCCCGCTGGACGAGCTCGTCGAGCCCCACGCCCAGCATCCCCGCGACCAGCTTGAGGAAGGCGACCCGCGGGCCGTCGCCGCCTTCGCGGAAGTCCGCCGCCAGCGGCTCGGCGCGCTTGGCGGTCCGGTGCCCGCGCCGGTCGTATTTGTATCGCAGCGCCGGCGGGAAGCATTCCTCGGCCTCGCGCCCCGGCATGTCGCTCGCGAACGGTTCTCCGGCGGCAACGGCGGCGAGCACGCAGCCTTCGGGCCGGGTCCGCTTGAAGGATTCGATCTCCAGGTTCGTCCAGCGCGAGGTGGCGGCGGTCGGCGAGCAGAGGACGACGAGGAATTGCGATGCGGCGAGCGCCGCCTCGATCTCGACCGCGAGGTCGTCGCCGGCGGAAAGGTCGTGCTGGTCGCGGAAGATCGGGGTCAGCCGGCGCGGGACCACGCCGTTGGCGGTCAGCTTGCCCGCGAGCGCCTTCGGCACGCGGAACTTCTCGAGCTCGCGGTGAAGCCAGTCGGCGAGCTCCTTGTCCTTGTGGCTGTAGCTGAGGAAAGCATAGTAACGGGTGCGCAAGCGCGGCTTACGCCCCTCCGCCGGCTCGTGACGAGCCGTCCTTTCAAAGCGCGGCAATTGGGCAAGCCTGGTCATCCGCCGCCCCCGAGCGAGTCCCCGTTAAGCGCAGTTAACACAATGCGATAAGAGTCGCGATTGACTTTAGATATTTCATGTCGCGCCGTCATAGCCGATAGCCCTGAGCTGCCGTGCGAGCGGCGCAGCTTCTTCCCCGCGCCCAAGCCGACGAAGCAATTCGGCGCGTTCATGCATTTCCGACGGCCGTTCCGCGACATTCGGCGGCAATTGAGCAAGACCCTGCGCCCACGCCGTTTCCGCGCCGCCGTAATCACGGGCGCGTTGATGGATATCGCCAAGCAATCGGTATGCGGCGGCCACCGCATAGGCGTCGCTGACCGCATCGCCGCTGTGCTCCGAGCGGGCGGCTTCCACGCCCTGGACCGCCAAAGCAAGCGCTTGCGACGTCGCGCCGGATGCGAGCGTCAGCCGCGCACGCATCGACAGGCAGTCGGTTTGCAGCATCTGCCATCTGGAAACGTTTGGATCGTGGGCGCGCAGGGCATTCGCCACCGTGCATGCTTCCGAAGTCTGCTGCGCCGCCTCTTCGGCATTGCCGACAGCGAGGAGACTCTCGGCCAGCTTCAGCTGAGCGTTGGTGCCGACGTCGCGCCACTCGTTGTTGGTGGGATCGATCGCGAGCAGAGCCTTCGACTGGCTGAGCGCCAGGCGGTAGTGGACGATCCCCTCGTCCGTCTTGCCCTGAGCCGTGAGCAGGATGCCGAGACCCTCCTGCGCGGGCATCAGCCGCGCCTGCAACGCCGCATCACTGTGTCCCTCCGCGATGAGCTGCTCGACGTAGGAGATTTGCCGCTGCCGGGCGGCGATTGCGACATCGAGCTTGCCGAGCGCGCTCTGGCTGTCGGCGTACCAGCCCAACAGGTTCGCGAGTTCCCGTTTGTACTCGATATTGGTGGGTTGGATCGCCGAGATCGATTGCATCATACCAAGCGCGCCGCCGAACAGCTGGCCCGCTTCGCCGAACCGGCGCTTGGCTTTCATGGCGATGGCGAGATTTTCGTTGGCATAGAGAACTTCCATCCGCCATTTCAGATTGTCGGGCGCAAGGACGACCATCCGGTTCGCCAGCCGCTTGTACTCGCGATAGGCGGATTCGGCCTGATCCATCGCTCCGCGATGACGCGCGACTTCCCCGATCCAGAATATGTTCTGGGCATGGTCGAACAGACGTTGCGGATCGGCCGGATTCCGGCGGATCGCCTCGGCGGTACCCGCCAGCGCCTCCTGATACAGGTGCGAGGCGACGGTGAGATTGCCGCGTGCGAACGCGACCTGGCCCATGAGGCTTAGGGCGCGGGAGCGCTGAGTCAGCGCTGCGTCGGACAGCTCCGACGCATCCTGCTTTTGATAATAAGCGAGAACGCGTTGGCCCACCCCGTCGAGCGCATCGAGGCGACCGATCGGCTCGAGCTTGTCCTTGAGATCGCCGAGCATGAATTCGACGAGTCCCTCGGCCTGCCGCCGCTGCTCGCGCGCCGTATCGCGCGCGTGGATCGCCGTGACCGCGAGCGTGCTGGTGACCGCCATTCCGCCGATCGAGGCGGCTGCGAGCCAGGCGAGCCTGCGGTGCTTGCGGGTCGTCTCTCGTTGGACCAGCTCGTCGAGCCCGACTCCGAGCATCCCTGCGACGAGCTTGAGGAAGGCGATCCGCCGGCCCACGTCCCCTTCGCGGAAATCCGCCGCAAGCGGGTCGGCATGTTTGCCGGTGCAATGGCCCCGCCGGTCGTATTTGAATCTCAGCGCGGACGGAAAGCACTCGTTCTGCTCGCGCCCCGACACGTCGCTCGCGAACGGCTCGCCCGAGGCGACCGCGGCAAGGACGCAGCCTTCGGGCCGGGTCCGCTTGAAGGACTCGATCTCGAGGTTCATCCATTTCGACTTCGCTGCGTCGGGGGAGCAGAGAACCACCAGGAACTGCGAGGCGGCGAGCGCCGCCTGGATCTCGACCGCGAGATCGTCACCCGCAGAGAGATCGTGCTGATCGCGAAAAATCGGCGTCAAGCGCCGCGGCACCACCCCGTTCGCCGTGAGCTTGCCTGCGAGCGAATGCGGCACTCGAAAGCCTTCCAGCGCGCGATGCAGCCAGTCAGCGAGTTCCGCGTCCTTGTGGCTGTAGCTGAGAAAGGCGTAATAACGCGTGCGGAGGCGAGGCGCGGCGCCCCTTGGCGGCTCTCGCGAAGCCGCGGGTTCAAATCCCGGCAATTGGGAAGGCCTGGCCATTCGCCGCCCCCAGCGAGTCTCCGACGCGCCCGTTACACCACGGTCGCGGCCGCGATAATGCCCATTGGATAAGGCAGACGGCTTTGCCCTTATCTATGAAGCGCTTATATCGGCGGCCGAGAGGTAACATGTCTTCCATTCGTCCCTGGCGCGATATCGAGCGGCGCAAGTCGCGGCAGATCATGGTCGGCTCCGTGCCCGTTGGCGGAGACGCGCCGATCAGCGTTCAGACCATGACCAACACCCCGACCGAGGACGCGAGCGCGACGATCGACCAGATCCGCCGCTGCGAGGAGGCGGGCGCCGATATCATCCGCGTGTCCTGCCCGACCGCGGCGTCGACCGCTGCGCTGAAGCAGATCGTCCGCGAGGCGCAGGTGCCAATCGTCGCCGACATCCACTTCCACTACAAGCGCGCGCTCGAAGCCGCGGACGCTGGCGCGGCCTGCCTCCGCATCAACCCCGGCAATATCGGCTCCGAAGAGCGGGTCCGAGAAGTCATCGCCGCCGCGCGCGCCAACGGCTGCGCGATCCGCATCGGGGTCAATGCGGGAAGCCTCGAAAAGGACTTGCTCGAGAAATATGGCGAGCCGTGCCCCGAGGCGCTGGTCGAAAGCGCGCTCGATCATATCCGAATCCTCGAGGACCACGACTTCCAGAACTACAAGGTAGCGGTGAAGGCGAGCGACGTGTTCCTCGCCGTCGCGGCCTATATGCAGCTTGCGAGCGAAGTGGATTGCCCGCTGCACCTCGGGATCACGGAGGCCGGGGGGCTGATCGGCGGGACCGTCAAGTCGGCGATCGGCATGGGCAATCTGCTGTGGGCCGGAATCGGCGACACGATCCGAGTCTCGCTGTCGGCCGAGCCCGAGGAGGAAGTCCGCGTCGGCTACGAAATCCTGAAGGCGCTCGGAATCCGCAGCCGCGGAGTGCGCGTCGTCTCCTGCCCGAGCTGCGCGCGCCAGGGCTTCGACGTGATCCGCACGGTCGAGGCGCTCGAGTCGCGGCTGCAGCACATCAAGACCCCGATGTCGCTCAGCGTGCTCGGCTGCGTGGTCAACGGCCCCGGCGAAGCGCGCGAGACCGACATCGGGATCACCGGCGGCGGAAACGGCACGCATATGGTCTATCTCTCCGGCGTGACCGACCACCATGTCCGCGACGCCGACATGATCGACCACATCGTCAAGCTGGTCGAAGCGAAGGCTGCCGAGCTTGAGAGCGCGTTCGATCAGCCGACCCTCGACGCCGCAGAGTAGTTTAGCCTTTCTTCACCTTGTCGGCGCAGCATCGCTGCGTGACCAAGCTGCTGCTCATCACGCTCGCTATCGTCGCCGCCGCGAACGCGCTCGTTCCGGACCGGTCCGATCCGCCGCTGCTGATCGACGGCGCGCAATCTGCGGCGCCACTCGACGCGCACGGCTGATCCGCTAGAGGCGGCGCGTGCGCCGCGTCACGCATCCGGTCCAGGGATTTCTCGCCGCGCTCGCCGCGGTCGCGGTGCTGTCCGCGATGGATGCGCTGATGAAGCATCTGGTCCTCGCGATCGGTCTGTTCGCGGTCAGCTTGTGGCGCGCGCTCGCCAACCTGGTTCTCACCTCTGCACTCTATCTGCCGCGGCGGACGACTTGGCCGACCCGCAAGACGCTGTGGATCCATGTCAGCCGCGGCGTCGTCGTCATGGTGATGGCCGCGCTCTTCTTCTGGGGGATCGCACGAGTTCCGCTCGCGCAGGCGCTCGCGCTGACCTTCATCGCCCCGCTGATCGCGATGTTCCTCGCGCCCCTGTTTCTCAAGGAACATCTCAGCGCGCGGCTGATCGGCGGCGGCGTCGCGGCGTTCGCCGGCGTTCTCGTGATCGTCGTCGGGCAGGCGCGCGACGAAGTCCGGCCCGAGGTCCTGCTCGGCATTGCCGCGATCCTCGGTTCGGCGGTCTGCTATTCGGGCAATATATTGATGATGCGCTGGCAGGCGCTCGCTGCGAAGCCGCTGGAGATCAACTTCTTCCAGGCGATCGTGGTGCTGTTCCTGTGGCTTGCCGTGGTGCCGGTGCTCGGCGTGCCGGAATGGCCCGACGGCCAGGTCGGCTGGGTGCTCGTGGCTTCGATCCTGTCGACCAGCGGCGGGCTGCTGTTCGCCTGGGCCTATGCGCGCGGCGAAGCGAGCTATCTGGCCGTGACCGAATATAGCGGCTTCATCTGGGCCGCCATCTTCGGCTGGCTCGTGTTCAGCGAAAAGGTCTCGCTTTACACGGTTGCGGGTGCGCTGATGATCGTCGGCGGCTGCCTGATCGCGGTGCGCGGACAGGTCACCGAGCCGCCGGAGATGGATTACACCTAGCTCCCCAGCACGTTGATGGTGAACGCCAGAACGCCGATGTTGAAGGCGAACGCGGCGAGGCTGTGGACCGTCACCAGGCGCCGCATGCGCTTGCTCGTGACCTGCACGTCCGAGGTCGCGAAGGCCATCCCGCAGGTGAAGGCGAAATAGACGAAGTCCCAATAATCGGGCTCGGGAGTCCCGGGGAAATCGAGACCCGAGCAGCGGCCGCGCTCGTCGCCATAGGCGATGTGGGCGTAATGCAGCGCGTAGATCGTGTTGCTGAACAGCCAGGCCATGGCGAGCGTGAAAATGATCAGGCCCTTGGTGAAGGGCTCGGGATTATTGCCCATCGCTTCGGCGCCGATCGCGACGAGCAACACGGCGATAACCACGCCCGTGATCCCGAGAAGCACGGCGCGGTTGGCGTCGTTGGCATTGGCATGCTCGCGGATTTCGGAGGCATGGCGCGTGCCCAGCAGTGGCAGGCAGGAAAGGAGGAAGATCAACGCCGCGAGGTCGAACGCGGCCATGAAGCCGAGCGTGCGTGCGTGAAGCATGTCCGCAGCGATCGGGGATGCGATGGCGAGCACCACGATGAACGCAAGGAAGCGCGACGGCGCGATGATGTTGCCGATGCCCCTCCGGTAAGCCATTGCCGCGCAACCTATCGCGCAGTTCGCGCGCGTCCAGTGAAAGGAACGTCATGCCCTGGCTTTGGCTCGTGGTCGGCGGCTTGTTCGAGGTTGGCTTCACCACGTCCTTGCGTTTCGTCGACGGCTTCAGGAACCTGCCTTGGACCCTCGCCTTCCTCGTGTCGGTCGCGATCAGCATGGCCCTGCTCGAGGTCGCGTCGCGCTCGATCCCGATGGGGACGGCCTATGCGGTGTGGGGCGGCATAGGGGCGGTCGGAACGGTGATCGTCGGGATTCTCTGGTTCCACGAGCCGTCGAGCATGGTGCGTGTGCTGCTGATCCTCGCCATCGTCGCGGCGATCGCGGCGCTCAAGCTGACCGCTTGAGCGGCCCGCCTCAGGACGCGACGGCCGCCGCCCACCCCAACGCCACGACCGTGAGCACGGCATAGATCACCAGTGCGGCATATTGGCGAAAGGGCGTCCTCAACTTCGATCGATGATCGGTCGAGAAGCGGTCCAGGTTGGGCGCAAGCTCGTCGTTCGAGATGACCATCGCCATGTCGAGCGCGGAGAAGCCGCGATAGAGATTGATCAGCAGCGCCAGCTCGGTCTCGCTGAGATTGGGGTAGCGGGCGATGAGCTCGCAAGCTTCTTCGCGCCTGCGCTCCCGCTCGGCCTGCGGTGATTGTACGGCAAGTGCATTCGCACCGAATTCCTGAAACATCTGCTCGTCCTCTTGAAAAGGGGAGCGAGCCGGGCGGGCGGTCGAGCGGCTGCGGTGCAGCGCCCTTCGGTCCCGAATATTCTTTCCTTAAGGCCGGGTGCGGCTCGCGGGATTAGCCCGGCCCTAGGCCGGGAGTCGTGCGGTGCTGCTGCCGGGGTGGATTTGCGAGCGCCTGTCCATGATCCCGATATGGTGCCGACGGGCGGATATTCAAATCGCCGTTCGGCCGATACACGTGTGCGAATGACGCTTCGCACCCTGCTGCAAGTCATTGGTTCGATGCTTTGCGCGGCTGTCTGCATGCCTGCCCATGCGGATCCGGCGCTGCCCTTCGTCCTGAAGCAGGTCGGGCCGGGCGTCTATGCCGCCATCGACGGTCCGGAGCACAAGGCGGGTTCGAACGCCGGTTTCGTGATCGGCGACGACGGAGTGCTGGTCGTCGATGCCTTCTTCACACCCGACGCAGCCAAAGCTCTGGTCGGCGAAATCCGGCGGCTGACGGCGAAGCCGATCCGCTACGTCGTCAACACCCATTACCACCTCGACCATACCGGCGGAGACCAGGTGCTGCGCGATGCCGGCGCGATCATCGTCGCGCACCGGAACGTGCGGGGCTGGGTGCGGACGGAGAACGCGCATCTGTTCGGCGACCGGATCACGCCCGACCTGGAGGCGCGCATCGCGGCCCTCCCGCTGCCCGACCTGGTTACCGACAAGGACCTCACCGTCTGGCTCGGCTCGCGCAAAATCGTGGTGCGGACGGTGCTCGGCCATACCGGCGGCGACCTCACGATCACCATCCCCGACGCGAAGGTGCTGTTCACCGGCGACATGCTGTGGCGCAAGGTGCCGCCCAACCTGATCGACGGTTCGGTCGCCGAATGGACCGCGACCGATGCGGACTTCGAGCACATGCCGGACGCCGCGCACATGACGTTCGTTCCGGGGCACGGCGACGTCGCGAACCTCCGCGATGTGGAGGACTTCCGGAGCTATCTGATCGACCTCAGGCGCCTGGTGGCAGAGGCCCGGAAAGCCGGCCTTGGGGGCGATGCCCTCGTGCAGGCGGTGACGCCCAAGCTAAGGACGCTTCACCCAGATTGGACGATCAGCGACCGGGCCGCCGCGGCGGAGGTGCGCTATATGGCGGACGAGCTGGCGGGCACGAAGCGCCGGCCGGTTCCGGTCCCATGACCATCGCTTTCTACGATGCCGCAGAAGTCGAGGAGCGGCTCGATTATCCCGGCTGCATCGATGCGATGCGGCGCGCGATGACGGCACTGTCGAGCGGCGAGCGGCCGCAGCCGCTTCGGCAGATCTTCACGGTCGGCGAAGGCGAGATGTTCGGGACCATGCCCGGGGAGCTTGCCGCGCTCTCGGTCTTCGGCGCCAAGCTGGTCAGCGTGTTCGGCGATTCGGGCCGGGCCGGGCGCTCGCGGCACCAGGGCGTGGTCGTCGTCTACGACGGAACGACCGGCGCGGTCAGCTGCATCGCCGACGCCGAGCCGGTCACCAAAATCCGGACCGGCTGCGCGAGCGCTGCGGCGAGTGATGCGCTCGCCCGCGCCGATGCCGAGGTCCTCGCGGTCTTCGGGACGGGCATCCAGGCGGAGGCGCATCTTCGCGCGCTGCCGCTGGTGCGGCCGTTCCGCGAAATCCTCCTATGGGGTCGCTCGCCGGAGAAGACCGCCGAGTTCGCGCGGCAAATGAGCGATGAGCTGGGCCGGACCATCACGCCAATGACCCACGCGCGTGAGGCGGCGGCCCGCGCCGACGTGATCTGCACGGTGACATCGTCCGCGGAGCCGGTGCTTTTGAGCGAATGGGTGCGGCCGGGCACGCACATCAACCTCGTCGGGTCGAGCTATCTTGGGCCGGTCGAAGTCGACACCGACCTCGTCGCTCGCGGGCGCTATATCGCGGACTATCGACCGGGCGTGCTTGCCCAGGCTGCCGAGCTTGCCGTTGCGCGCGACGCGGGGGCGCTCGACGACACGCATGTCGTGGGCGAGATCGGGGAAGTGTTCGCCGGGCGGCTACGCGGCCGCGAAAACGACGATCAAGTCACCATCTACAAGTCGCTCGGCCATGTCGTGCAAGACCTTGCCGCGGTGGCCTATCTGCACGAGCGGGCGCGCTAGCGCGGCGCCGGCTCGAGGTAGGGCGCGACTTCGGGATTCCCTTCCTCGATCGAGCGGTAGAATTTGGGCGTGGGGAAGGGCCCGCGCGCCTGCTCGTAGGCATAGCCGAGGTTCAGCAGCAGCTGCTCGGACCATTTCGGGCCGATGAAGCTGAGGCCGACCGGAAGCCCTTTGACGAGGCCCATCGGTACGGTGAGGTGCGGATAGCCGGCGACGGCGGCGAGCGAGCCCGCGCCGCCGCCCGAAATCTGGTCGCCATTGGCGGAGTCGATCTTCCACGCCGGCGGCATGGTCGGGCCG
>Ga0207652_10005533_pt1 | contig 10240 bp, 7 predicted proteins | sample KBSC63BmetaG_FD_184334 | JGI IMG/M metagenome (GOLD analysis project Ga0207652, IMG submission 184334) | Corn rhizosphere microbial communities from Kellogg Biological Station, Michigan, USA - KBS C6-3B metaG (SPAdes) (version 2) | ecosystem: Host-associated > Plants > Roots > Rhizosphere ...
CTCCTATCGTCGTAATCCCCATGGCGCGCTGGGACAAGATCACCGAAAAGGCCATGCGCTTCGGCATGCTGATGGGCTCGGAGGTGAAAGTGGTCCACGTCGACAGCGACGATGCGGACGCCCTTGCCGTTGTCTGGCACGACATGGTCCTCACCCCCATGCGCGCGGTCAATCACCCCGAACCGGAGTTGATCACGGTCAAGAGCACCTACCGCACCATCCTGTCGCCTCTGATGGACTACGTACTCAAGCTGGAGCACGAAAACCCCGGCCGCAAGGTCGCGGTCCTGCTGCCGGAGCTGGTCGTCCGCCATTGGTGGGAGAATCTTCTCCACAACCAGCGTGTGCAGTTGCTGAAGGTGATGCTGCTGCTGCGGGGCAACCAGAGGATCGTGGTCGTCAATATCCCCTGGTATCTGTAACGCGACCGCCCAGTCTTAGAATTCCAATGCGACCTTCGAATACACCGGATCGCGAAAAGTGATTTCGAAGGCCTGTCTCAGGGGAGTCGAGGCTACGCCGAATATTCCGGGCCAGTCGATGACCTCGAAGACGTCGGGTGTGACCAGGGCTTTGAGCTGTTTGGCCGTGAATGCAGGGTTTTTGTCGACCAGGGCATTGGCTTTGAGCAGCAGGGAGAACAAGCCGTAGGGAATTTTCTGGATGTGGGTCCTGGCGCCTGTGGCCTCTTTGAGCAAACGAATCAGGTCGATGTAATCGATTCTTTCCTGGCCGGTGATGTTGTAGGCCCCGGTGATTTCCGTTTGCAGGGCAGAAGCGATGATGGAACAGAAGTCGCCGGCGAAGAGTGGCTGGCGCAGATAACGGCCGTCTCCGGGGATGGGGAAAACCGGTGTTTTCTGCATGAACCTGGCAAGCCAGCCGACATGTTTGCGGTCGAACCAGCCGAACATGAGCGTCGGCCGAAGCACGACCTGCTTGATGCCGGAGGCAGAATTGAGCGCTTCCTGGGCTTTTTTCGTTTCGGTGTAATCATCGATGGCGAGCGAATTTACGACCGAAGACGAGATGCTGACGGCGTACGGCACCTTGTAGCGCAGGGCTGCGTCGAGCAGGCGCTCGGTGGCCTGGATGTTGTTGCGAACAAACTCTTCGGGATGCAGACCGCCGATTTGAGCGTGGCCGATGACAAGGTGGGTGCAGCCTTCGAGTTCCTGCTGCCAAGTGCCGGCCTCGGCAAGGTCGGCTTCGATAACGCGGAGCTCCGGATGAAGCTTGCGGAGGATGGCGGTGTTGGCAGGGTGCTTGTCGATGGCGACGATCTTTGCGGAGGCGTCCGCCTTAAGGCGAGGGATGAGATTTTGACCAACGAGGCCGGCCGCACCAGTGACGACGATTTTTAAGGATGACATCTCTTTTGAGAATAACGGCTGGCCAGAGGTTAGTCCAGAGAGGCAATAGGTCAGAGAACCATTTGGGTATCAGCACCTTAGGGTATCGGGCGAATCGCATCGGGCGCTGCTAAGATCAATGTATGCCCGCCGAAGCAGCATCGTCCTCTCGCCGGAAGGCGATTCTAGCGGCATCCTTGGTTGCCCTTCCCGTTATCCCCTTCTTCGCTATCCTTTTTTACTTTGCGATCAACATCCCGGTGCTGGATGACTACGATGGTGGTCTGGACTACCTGAATCATCTGACACAGTTGCCCGGGTTTTGGGCAAGGTTTCTGTACTGCATAACGGCCCAGCATAACGAGTACAAGACTCTTTTTGCGAACGCGATCGTTTGGATTCAGGTGGCAATTTTTGGCCATATCGATTTTCGCCTGACTTGTTTTCTAGGCAATCTTTTCGTACTCTTGATCGGCGTTGTCCTTTGGAAGATGTTTTTGCCGAAGCGTGAAGACCTGGCTAACCGGCTTCTACTTTTCAGTCCTGTCATCTTTATGCTGTTTCAATTGAATTATGTTCAAACCCTGAATTGGGCCTTGCCGGGATTGCAAAACCTGGCTGTCGTAGGGTTTGTTATCGCAGCCATCCATTTTCTGATGCAGGACAGTATTGCCTCGTACTATGCCGGGCTGGCTTCGATGGTGCTGGCGATCAGCTCCTCTACCAACGGCTTTTTCCTTGTTCCCATCGGTGTATTGATTTTATTTAATCGCCGCGGATTCGTGCGTGCTGGCGTTCTGATTTTAATTGCGTGCCTGTGTCTGGGAATATATTTATTCCATTACACCCTCATGCCGTCTCTTCGTCCCGAGCATCATTCGCTTGCCGTCACGGTATTTCGCAACCTTACCTTTTTACTCAGCTTCCTTGGTAACGCTTTGTTTCTTCCTAAGCAAGCGAGTCTTGGTCTAGGCTTGATCATCGTTTCCTGTTTGGGTTATATAACCTGGCGCGGATACTGGCGCAGAAATCCTACGGTCGGATATTGCTTGCTTTTCGTTCTTCTCACTGCGGTTACCGTAACCGGAATCCGATCTCAAACAGGACTGTGGGAGGGCACGTCCTCGCGGTATAGGATTTACTGCGATCTACTCATGATCTTTGGCTGGTTCTTCTTCGCCGAAGAATGTATCCAAGATGACCCAGAGTCGCTGCGTCGTAACCGTCCATTCATGGCGGTTTTTACCGCATCGCTCTTGTTTTGCGTGCTGATGGATGCGGGGGGTATTTTTTCTTTGCATAAGCGTAACCATGACCTGATTCGCGGCCTTGCTTTGTACCAGCATCCGCAGCCGATGCAACCTCCTGGGCCGGCTACTCCGATGCCTGGCCAGGGGCCTGAGTATGATCGATGGAGCGTCCATGCACGGGAGGTATTGGATCGATCTATTCAATTGGGTATTTATCGCCCTCCGAGCTACTAGGCAGATCATGAATGGGAGGCGAACAAAGTCGCTAAGCGCTGCAGTTCTGAAGAAAGATGGCATCGAGACGGAAGTATCGCGATACATCTATAGGAGATTTCTCTACTCCCCAGATTGATCAGTAAGCCAGTGGAACCAGTTATTCTTTTCAGCGCGGATTCAATCGATCTGTGCCGTTCTACAGGCGACAATAGTTATAAACGTATCGATGGCCGCGAGTTCCATAGAGACTGATCGAAACAGTTACTGAAAGACATAACTTCCGGTTTCGTTCGACGAAGCAACAGATCTTGCATTTCGATTCTCTGCTGGAGGGCGAATCTCCGGAAGCCCGCAACGATCATACAGTTGCTGTGACTTTCGTATTCCTCTACTATAACGAAGCTGGCTTTACTGTTGGGCTTCGTCCTGAACGAACCGTCTCCCACGCTTTCGGCGCTACTGCCCTTTCCGGCGGAAGCGGGCTCGTCATTGAGAGACCGAAGACGCTTTGGATTGCAACGCGCCACGATCATTACAGTTAGCCCGATCAATCCCGCGAAGGAACGGTGTTTAAATGCGATGAATTCTCTTGATCGTTTTCGCGAGAAACTTGCCCCTCTCAATCGCGGAGAGGCCAAATTCGCCAAACTCGACGGCCTTTCTTTGGGTTGGCAAGTCGGCGTTTTTGCCATTTCCGTGTTGGCGATCTATTTTCGCTGCCCGAGCGACATATCTCACGCGCAGTTTTTTGCCGAAGATGGACAAGCCTGGTATGCGAACGCATATAACTCCGGCGGTTTACATGCTCTCCTTTTGCCGTGTACGAACTACCTTGTCATCGTCCAACGATTAGGCGCCTGGTTATCTTTGTTCTTCGCTTTTGCGACCGCACCACTTATCATGGCGCTGATCGGGACTGTTCTTCAGTGGCTTCCTGTAGCCATTCTGCTTTCTCCCCGGTGTCGGCGTTGGGCCTCCTTATCGCTTCGCGTCTTTTTTGCGGCCATCTATATCGCAATGCCGAATGCTTCAGAAATTCATGTTGTTCTGACCAATTCGATGTGGCATCTTGCTTTGGCCGCAATTTTATTGGCTTTTGCTGCTCCGCCTCAAAGCTGGGTCGGTCGTCTGTTTGATACGGTCATTTTTGCTTTGATCAGCTTGACGGGACCGTTTGGTATTCTTCTCGCGCCCGTCGTTTTGTTGTTCTGGTACGTGCGCCGTCAACGGTGGAGTCTGGCTGCATTCGGTTTACTGAGTCTGGGAGGATGTGTGCAGATCTATGTCATGCATCACTACGGTAACCGCGCTTCAGGCCCGTTAGGTGCGACGCCGGGGCTGTTTATTCGCCTGACCGGAGGAAACGTCTTCGTTGCCGGAATATTAGGAAGGCTTGCCTGGCCCAAGCTGTTGCCAACAAGCCTGCTGCTTGCCAGTTTCCTGGCGGGTCTCAGCATAATTATCTACTTCTGGTGGCACTCAAATCTGGAACTCAGACTTTTTGCGGCTTGTTGCGGAGGAATATTTCTGGCAGCGCTGCGGAGCCCGCTCGCGAGTGCGAATCCATTCGGGCTCTGGTATTCGCTGTTGGAGACAGCCGGTACTCGGTATTGGTTTTTCCCCACGCTCCTTTTTCTTTGGGCATGCTGCTGGTGTAGTCTTTCTGCCCCTGCGCGCCCGTGGCGTTTTGCAGGCGCTCTGGCCCTGTTGTTATTACCGGTTGGAATTGTGCACGATTGGCGTTATCCCTCATTTCCCGATGAACATCTGGCTCTATATCAGGAACGGTTGCAGCAGGCCGCTCCGGGACAACACATCGTGATTCCCATCGCGCCGACGCCATGGACGATGGAGCTTGTCAAAAGAAGTCATTGAAGTATTCCGCTCGCGCCAGCCTTCACTACACGACTGCATCTTTTGCCATCTGCCGTCCCAGACGTATGCTTTCAGCAATGCCCCGTTCCTCAGGATAGTAGAAGTGGGTGTCGGCGATCTGAAGGCCGGCAATCGCCGTCTGGACGGGGGGCAATGTTGCCGCGAATCCAGGAGCGCAGATAGGTTGCGCATAACGAAGGCGGGCGACCTTGGCGTCGATCAGGCACGCTGCAAACGGTAATCACGATCACTGCCAAGGCAATCGGGAGGTTCAGAAAGAAGACCCAGCGCCACGAGGCATGTTCCACCAGCCATCCGCCAAAGACGGGGCCGATGGCTGCTGTCAGCGTTGTGAAGCCCGACCACGTCCCAATGGCGTGCCCTCGCTCGCGCTCTGCGAACGATGCTGTGATCAGGGAGAGGCTTCCAGGCAACAGCAGCGCCGCTCCCACGCCCTGGACGCCGCGCGCCACAATCAGCATGTCGATCGATCCGGCAAACCCGCACCATGCCGAAGCCGCCGCGAACACGACCACGCCCACGAGAAAGACGATGCGCCGGCCGAAGCGGTCGCCCAGCGACCCGCCAACCAGCAGCAGCGACGCCAGCAACAGCGCATACGACTCGATGACCCACTGCACATTGCTAACCGTCGCATGCAGCCCGCTCTGCAACGCCGGCAGCGCGACGTTGACAGCCGTGCCGTCGATGAACGCCATGCTCGATGCGAGGATCGATGCGGCCAGCACCCACGAGCCGGCTTTACGCAGCGAATCCTGGATTTGCTTTGCTACGCCCTCGGTCTCGATGTTTGGCATGGAGGCGCGGACGTTGGGTGCGGCAAGATCCTTGAGGCCGATGATGTGCTTTGGATTGTCTGCGGCGACCATGATCCCCAGCGTGTTCGCGGTGGTAACGGACGACGTGATCGACTTGGTTGTGCTGACGCATGTCGTCGAGCACGTTGGCGCCGGATGCGGGGATTTATTCTCTGCACAAGCGCCATCGGGACTTGGTTCGTGGCATGACCTTGTAAGCATCCGCAGCCGATGCAACCCCCGGGGCCTGTTATTCCGATGCGGATCAACCGCCGGAATACGACGGATGGGACATTCATGCGCTAGAAGTGTTGATCGGTCTATTGAATTGCATCTATCATCCATCGAATTATTAATGGAAGTAAGAAATTTATCGAGGATTACACTGTGGACTGCATAAGATAATTGATGCCACTGTCATGGTTCGTTTCGCTTCACTCTTTTATTCCCCATCCGATGGTAACTTCGCGGCGTCTATTCTCTGCCATATCGCAAATCGTCCGAACTTAGCAACGTTCGTGTAGTTGCTGTGAATGTAATTGTCGAGCAGATAGACGCCGCTGCTGCGCCAACTATCGTTCGGTTCCCGCACCAGGTCGAATTCGTTGTCCAGGACGATATAGGGCGGTTTTTTCTTGTCCAGTTCCTGAATCATATCGGTCTGGATGGGGAGGCTGTTTTGAAGGCCAGGGTCGAACTGCGACCAATGAGTTGCGGGCATGAGCCCAGAAGCAAAGTACATCAAGCTGTCATTTGCAAACGCAACGTCGTTATGGGAGTTGGCTTCGAATAATGCCTGATTTGGCGTAGTGTGTGTGTTGAGGAATTCTATAACCTGGATGCGGTCGTCGTCGTCCGGCGTAAAGCAGACACCGCCTCGTGTTAGTGGAGCAGGCACTTTGCACCAATCACGCTCCAGAGACGTATAAAGACTCGATGGAGCCAATGTGGCGTGGTGATGAATCAGCATCTTTCCTTCTGACAACGTGCCACCGACCGAGCCGAGCGCGGAGAGTACGATCAGACTCGAGACGACCGAATTCAGTACCTTTGGCAGTTGGGTGCGAAATTGGAAGAGCACCCCAAGAAGCATTATGGAAGGAAGAAGACTCAGATACATGTGTATCGGGTGGACGCGCACATAACCCTTGAAGTACATGGCGAAAGCTATTGAGCCGAAAGTAAACAGTAAAGCTCGCCACCGGTCTCTTTTGAGACCGGAGATCATTATGGCGAAACGTTTTTCTTGTGCTATTGGTGAACTCAGGGAAGCAATGATAGCGGTCAGAGAAACGAAGATGGGGGTATAGACAGCGAGCCCGCCGAGCTGACGGAGATGCAGTGCTGGGAACGGCAGACCGCGTCCGCGATAGTAGTTCTTACCGGGATATTCGACTATATCGAAGAGAAAGCTATGCAGTGGTGCAACCGAAAGAAAGTAAATGAATGCCGGAACAACTGCGATCATGCTTCCCAGTAAGTACATCCCATACATTGTTGCGAAAGTCTTCGTCCTCTCGGCGAGAGTGCCTTCGTTCGCATAGCACGCGGCTACAAAGGTGATTGCGCTAACGACGCTGAGAGCAATACCTGTGTCATATCGAAAAAGAAACGAAATACCGGCAAACATCCCTGCGAACAATAGGCGGCGCTTCGAAACAGAACGCTGAAAGACGGGCAGTATCAGAAACAGCGTAACAAAGTTGAGCAGACTGACCGGTTGTAAAGGCGAGGCAAAGTTAACCCCCACAGCGAAGATCCACATAAAGGCCACAGCGTAGACCCCGCAAGCGACGATTCTGCGGCAAAACAGGGAGGCAACGGCGAAAATGACAGTGAGTAAAGTAGATCGAATGAAGAGATCATAAAGGCGCTCGACGAGCAAGGTACTCCCGAAGAGCTTGAACAGGCCTGCGAGCAGATAGAACTGGGCCGGACCGTATGGGGTATAAAAATCTCTGTGCGGAACCTCTCCGGCAGCAACGCGCATAGCGCCGGTGACGATGAGTCCCTCATCATATATGCTTGGCGTTCGCGGCATCAAGAGGAACAAAAAAATGAACGAAACAAAAAACACGGCAATGAGTGGCGAGAAGGCTAATCGTTCATCCCTCGTAGACACGCTCATTTGGTCGATCCATTCAGGTTGCGAACCATCTGCCGTCCGAGACGAATGCTTTCAGCGATGCCCCGATCCTCAGGATAGTAGAAGCAGGTGTCGGCGATCTGAAGGCCGGCAATCGGCGTCTGGACGGGGGGCAATGTTGCCGCGAATCCCGGAGCGCAGATAGGTTGCGCATAACGAAGACGGGCGACCTTGGCGTCGATCACGTCGTCGGTTTGCAAAGCCGGTTGGACGGCTTGCATGGCTTTGAAGGCCTCCTGCAAAAGTCTGTCGTCAGGCCATGAGAACTTTTCATTGGTAACTGGCATGTAATACGGAACATACACCACGGTATCTGAGACGGGGCGCAGGTTGGAAAACTCGATGAGACCGGGGATCTCGATCCTGGGGTCGGAGAGGTTGACCCAGAAGTGCGGTGAGAGTGAACGCTTGAGCTTGAAGATAAGGCAGCAGATGCCGATGTTGGGGATGGCGTCGTACTGTTGCTTTGAGGCTTCGGGAAGATCGGGGACGAGGCGCGAGATGAACGGCGTGGGTACGGTAGAAATGACTCGGTCGGCGGGGATAAATCCCGATGGTGTGTCGACGCCGGTGACCCGGCCGCTTTCGGTAACGACGCGTTGGGCGGGGTTGCCGAGGATGAGCTTAGCGCCGGCTTGTTGGATTTTTTCAGCGAGCGTGGTTACGAGAGTCTCAGTGCCGCCTTCGAGGTAGCCGAGCTCTTCCTGCATGAGGCTCTTCCGCGAGCGGCCTATGCGGCGGATGCGGGTCCATATCCACGCAGCGGAGATGTTGTCCTGGTACTCGTAAAACTTGTGATGGAAAAGCGGGTCCCAGTGGAGTTTGTAGACACGTTCACCGCACCAGGTGGTGATCCACTCCTTGGCGCTGCGGTGTTCCAGTGACGGCCAGGAGTTTCTCTTCGCGGAGATGAAAGCGAATAGGCCATAGCGGAACTTATCGATGAGGCTCATTCCCGGGAGCTTAAGCAGGGCGATGGGGTTTCCCCAGTCGTTGAGCTTGCCTCCCGTGTAAAGTCCCATCGAGGTCACGCGCCAGTGAAGTTTGTCTTCGATGCCGAGTTCGCGAAGGAGTTCGAATGTTGGGTAGTCGGTCTTGCAGATGAAGTGGTAGTACCGCTCGATGGAAAGGCCATTGAAATCAAAATGAGCCGCCATGCCACCGGGCTGCGTGTCGCCTTCAAGGACGGTGACATCGTGTCCGTCCTGCACCGCTTGATAGGCGGCCGCCAGTCCCATTGCTCCAGAGCCTAATATAACCACGCGCATTTCTGTTGTTATCCCTGTCTGTTGTCGAACTCGGCTGTGGTTTACGCTCCCGGGCTTTCGTCTGAAAGACTATTTACGGGCGAGAACCGGATGAAACCACCGTTTGCGTGGGTAATTTCATGGTATCGCAGAGCGGTAGTTGTTGAGACGCCGCTGTGCCGCGCCCGGATGTCTCGGGACCTGCTGCGCGACCTCGGAGTTTAACAGGCTCCGAATAAAGTTCTGACGAAGATCATCAGCTCCGGACTCTCCTGTTTCGCTTTTTCGGCTCCAGTAACACCCACGCACTCACCGCGCTCGCTCCCGCCAACCCTGCCGCCAGCCACAAAATCACCCGAAACCCTGATGTAAACGCTTCCCCAATCGCCTGTTCCACCTGCGGGTCAGAATTCGTCGCCGCAGCCAACTGAGGTCGCTCGGCATCTACCTGCTGCCGCGCCGCGGGCGCCAGGTGGAGGGTTTCCAGCCGTCGATCCAGCGCATGATTGAACGCCGCATATAACACCAACCCAAACACCGCAACCGCCAGTAGGCTCGCCAGCCGGGACACCGCATTGTTGACACCGGAAGCAACTCCGGCCTCGTCCTCCGGCACGGCGTTCATTACCGTCGTCGTCAGCGGCGCGACGCTGATCGCCATGCCCAGTCCGAGAACAGTAACGGCGGGAAAGAACGTCGTCCAATAGCTCCCGCCGATTCCGGGGAACGTGTACATCGCCATCCCCGCGCCGGCGACCAGCGGGCCAATCGTCAGTGGCCATTTTGCGCCGTAGCGCGCGATCAGTCCGCCCGACCAGCGCGACAGCACGAACATCAATGCGATCAGCGGAAGCAGCGCCGCGCCAGCCTGTGTCGCCGTGTAGTGCTGCACCTGGATCAGATCCAGCGGAAAGAAAAACAAAATCCCGCCCAGCGCAGAATACAGAAACAGTGTCAGCAGATTCGCCCCGGTAAAGTTCCTCGACTTGAACAAACTCAGCCGCACCATCGGCGCCTTCGAGTGCGCTTCGACCCACAGGAACGCCCCCAGCGCCGCTGTCCCAAACATCCCCGCAATCACCGCGCGTGTCGCACCCTTCGGCGCCTCGATCAGCGCGAACGTGATTGCTCCGAGCCCGATCGTAGCCAGCGTCGCACCCTGCCAGTCGAGCTGCGAACTCGCCTTATCATTTTTGCTCTCAGGCACGCTGCAAACGGTAATCACGATCACTGCCAGGGCAATCGGGAGGTTCAGAAAGAAGACCCAGCGCCACGAGGCATGTTCCACCAGCCATCCGCCAAAGACGGGGCCGATGGCTGCTGTCAGCGTTGTGAA
>Ga0207652_10005535_pt1 | contig 10239 bp, 10 predicted proteins | sample KBSC63BmetaG_FD_184334 | JGI IMG/M metagenome (GOLD analysis project Ga0207652, IMG submission 184334) | Corn rhizosphere microbial communities from Kellogg Biological Station, Michigan, USA - KBS C6-3B metaG (SPAdes) (version 2) | ecosystem: Host-associated > Plants > Roots > Rhizosphere ...
ACCGTCGGGCTGCGGCAAGTCGACCTTGCTGCGCATGATCGCCGGCCTCGAGGAGATCAGCGGCGGCGAGATCCGCATCGGCGATAGGCGCGTCAACGACGTGCCGCCGAAGGAGCGCGACATCGCAATGGTGTTCCAGAACTACGCGCTCTATCCGCACATGACCGTGCGGCAGAACCTCGCCTTCTCGCTCATGCTGGCCAAGAAGGACAAGGCGACCATCGAGCAGAAGGTCGGCCGCGCCGCCGAGATCCTCGCCCTCTCGACGCTGCTCGACCGCTATCCGCGCCAGCTCTCGGGCGGCCAGCGCCAGCGCGTCGCGATGGGACGCGCGATCGTTCGCGATCCGCAGGTGTTCCTGTTCGACGAGCCGCTCTCGAACCTCGACGCCAAGTTGCGCGTCGCCATGCGCAGCGAAATCAAGGAGCTGCACCAGCGGCTGCGCACGACGTCGGTCTACGTGACGCACGACCAGATCGAAGCGATGACGATGGGCGACCGCATCGTCGTCATGAAGGACGGCCGGATCGAGCAGGTCGGCTCGCCGCTCGAGCTCTACGATCAGCCGGCGAACGTGTTCGTCGCCGGTTTCATCGGCTCGCCGGCGATGAACTTCCTGCCGGCGACGCTCAGGCGCGCGAGCGGCGCAGCGCATCTCGTCCTCGACGACGGCACGCAGATCGCCGCTCCCGTGGGCGCCGGCGGCAGCGACGGTCAGCCGGTCGTTCTCGGCACCCGGCCCGAGCACCTGCAGCTCGCGAGCGAGGGCGGCATCGCTTCGAAGGTCGTCGTCCTCGAGCCGACGGGCGCCGACACGCTCGTCGCGTGCCGGCACGGCAGCACCGAGATGGCGGCGGTCTTTCGCGAGCGCCACGACTTCGCGCCCGGCAGCACGATCCACCTGATGCCCGACCTCGCGCGCGCGCACCTTTTCGACGCCACGAGCGGCGAGCGCCTCGCCGCCTGAACGGCGCGCGATCTTCTTCCCACGACAGACGCATCCCATGCACGCAAAGAGGAGACTCCCATGAGCGAATCCGAGTTCAACCGCCGCAAGTTTCTCGAGAGCTCCGCGGGCGCCGCCGCGGTTGCCGGAATCGGCACCGCCGGCGCGCTGTGGTCGCCGGCGGCGGGCGCGCAGACGCTCCATCTCAAGCCCGAGAAGGGCGCCAAGCTGCGCGTCCTGCGCTGGAGCCGGTTCGTGCAGGGCGACATCGACGCCTACATGGCCAACGTCAAGAAGTACACCGACCAGACCGGCGTCGAGGTGCGGGTCGACAACGAGGGCTGGGAGGACGTGCGCCCGAAGGCCGCGGTTGCCGCCAACACCGGCGCCGGCCCCGACATCATCCTGTCGACCAACGACGACGCCAATCTGTATCCGGACAAGCTGCTCGACGTCACCGACCTGTGCGAGTACCTCGGCAAGAAGTACGGCGGGTGGTACCCGGCAGCGCAGGCGTTCCTGAAGCCCGACGGCAAGAAGTGGATCGGCGTGCCGCTCGGCTCTGCCGGCTCGATGATGGTCTACCGCGACAGCATGGTGAAGGCGGCCGGCTTCAGCGCGTTCCCGAAGACGACCGACGAGTTCCTGAAGATGTCGAAGGCGCTCAAGGAGAAGGGAACGCCGGGCGGCATGGCGCTCGGCAACGCGACCGGCGACGGCCTCTGGTGCAACTGGCTGATCTGGGCCTTCGGCGGCAAGCTCGTCGATCAGAACAACAAGGTCGTGATCGACAGCCCGGAGACGCTGAAGGCGCTCGAGTACGGCAAGGAGCTGTACGCGACCTTCATCCCCGGCACGCTGTCTTGGCTGGACCCGAACAACAACAAGGCGTTCCTCGACGGGCAGATCTCGTACACCAACAACGGCATCTCGATCTACTACGCCGCGAAGAACTCGTCCGATCCGAAGGTCAAGGAGATGGCGGGCGACATCCAGCACGCGTCCTTCCCGATCGGCCCGGTGGGGGTGCCGACGGAGTCGCACCTGTTCTTCAACCAGATGATCATGAAGTACACGAAGTACCCGCAGGCCGCGAAGGACTTCCTGCGCTTCATGATGGAGAAGGAGCAGTTCACGCCGTGGCTGACCGCCGCGGGTGGCTACATCGCGCCGCCGCTCGCCTACTACGCGACGATTCCCATCTGGACCGACGACCCCAAGAACACGCCGTACCGTGACGCGGTCAAGAACCTCCGTCCGGCGGGCTACGCCGGCAAGCTCGGCTACGCCTCTGCCGGTGCCGCCGCCGACTTCATCGTCGTCAACATGGTGGCCGAGGCCATCAGCGGCGCGAAGACGCCGAAGGAGGCAATGGAGCGGGCGCAGAAGCGCGCCGAGCGGTACTACAAGGTCTGACCGCCGGCCGGCTCCCGGTCTCTCGTTCCCTTGCAGGTCGGCGCCGCGGGCGCCGACCTGCGCTCGCCCTCCATGACCGCCCTCGAACGACTGCAGAACAACCGCAACGCGCTCGGCATGCTCTTCATGCTGCCGGCGGCCGTGCTCCTGCTCGTTTTCCTCACGTACCCGCTCGGCCTCGGAACCTGGCTCGGCTTCACCGACGCGAAGGTCGGCCGTGCCGGCGAGTGGATCGGCCTCGAGAACTACCGCTATCTCTGGGGCGACAGCGTCGTTCGCCTCGCGGTCTTCAACACGCTCTTCTACACGGTCGTGGCGAGCATCCTGAAGTTCTTCCTCGGTCTGTGGCTGGCGCTGCTCCTGAACAGAAACATCCGCTTCAAGACCTTCTTCCGGGCGGTGATCCTGCTGCCGTACATCGTGCCGACGGCACTCTCGGCGATCGCCTTCTGGTGGATCTACGACTCGCAGTTCTCGATCATCAGCTGGCTGCTCGTGAAGATGGGCCTGATCGATCACTACATCGATTTCCTCGGCGACCCGTGGAACGCGCGGCTGTCGGTGATTGCCGCCAACGTCTGGCGCGGCGTGCCGTTCGTGGCCATCACGCTGCTCGCCGGGCTGCAGACGATCTCCCCTTCGTACTACGAGGCCTCGGCGATCGACGGCGCGACGCCGGCGCAGCAGTTCCGCCATGTCACGCTGCCGCTGCTCACGCCGATCATCGCCGTCGTGATGACGTTCTCCGTGCTCTTCACGTTCACCGATTTCCAGCTGATCTACGTCATCACTCGCGGCGGCCCGCTCAATGCGACCCACCTGATGGCCACGCTCGCCTTCCAGCGCGCCATCAACGGCGGTGCCCTCGGTGAAGGCGCGGCGATCGCGATCGCGATGGTGCCCTTCCTGCTCGCCTGCATCCTGTTCAGCTACTTCGGCCTGCAGCGCCGTGCCTGGCAGCAGGGCGGGGCGGATACATGAGCAAGGACGCGGCCGTCGATACGGCCGGCATGGGCTACCTCGAGTCGAGGCGGCGGCGCACGGTCGTCGTCTACTTGCCGCTGCTCCTGTTCCTGATCGTCCTGCTGTTCCCGTTCTACTGGATGGCGATCACGTCGGTGAAGCCGGACGCCGAGCTGCTGTCGCGCACCGGCAATCCGTTCTGGGTCGTGAATGCGACGCTCACCCACTTCCACCACCTGCTCTTCGAGACCCAGTTTCCGGCGTGGGCCTGGAACACGGTGCTCATCTCGGTCGTCTCGACCGGCGCCTCGCTGCTCGCCTCGGTGATGGCCGCGTACGCGATCGAGCGGCTTCGCTTTCGCGGCTCCAAGCGAGTCGGCCTGGCGATCTTCCTCGCCTACCTGGTGCCGCCGACGATCCTCTTCATCCCGCTCGCCAACGTCGTCTTCCAGCTCGGCCTGTTCGACACGCGCTGGGCGCTGATCCTCACGTACCCGACCTTCCTGATCCCGTTCTGCACCTGGCTCCTGATGGGCTACTTCCGCTCGATCCCGTTCGAGCTCGAGGAGTGCGCGCTGATCGACGGCGCCAGCCGCTGGCAGATCCTGACCAAGATCGTCCTGCCGCTGGCGGTGCCCGGCCTGATTTCTGCCGGCATCTTCGCGTTCACGCTGTCGTGGAACGAGTTCGTCTATGCGCTCACCTTCATCTCCTCGTCGGAGAGCAAGACGCTGCCCGTGGGCGTCGTCACGGAGCTGGTCCAGGGCGACGTCTACCAGTGGGGTCCTCTGATGGCGGGCGCGCTGCTCGGCTCGCTGCCGGTGGCGTTCATCTACTCGTTCTTCGTCGAGTACTACGTGTCCGGGCTCACCGGCTCGGTGAAGGAATAGCGAAGGAAACGCGATGGCCGACGCCAAGACGCCGAAGAAGAAGCGGCCGCAGGACCTGCGCAGCCAGCAGTGGTTCGGCCGCATGGACCGCGACGGCTTCGTCTATCGCAGCTGGGTCAAGGGCAAGGGCGTTCCCGACGACGAGTTCGACGGCCGGCCGGTGATCGGCATCTGCAACACGTTCAGCGAGCTCACGCCGTGCAACTCGCATTTCCGCGGCCTTGCCGAGCAGGTGAAGATCGGCGTCTACGAGGCCGGCGGGTTCCCGCTCGAGTTTCCGGTCATGTCGCTCGGCGAGACGCTGCTCAGGCCGACGGCGATGCTCTACCGCAACCTCGCCAGCATGGACGTCGAGGAATCGATCCGCGGCAACCCGATCGACGGCGTCGTCCTGCTGATGGGCTGCGACAAGACGACGCCGTCGCTGATGATGGGCGCGGCGAGCGTCGACCTGCCGACGATCGGCGTCTCGGGCGGCCCGATGCTCAACGGCAAGTGGCGCGGCCAGGAGCTCGGCTCGGGAACCAGCGTCTGGAGCATGAGCGAGCAGGTGCGCGCGGGAACGTTGCGGCTGAAGGATTTCCTCGAGGCCGAAAGCTGCATGAGCCGCAGCCACGGCCACTGCATGACGATGGGCACCGCGAGCACGATGGCGTCGATGGTCGAAGCGCTCGGCGTCGGCCTGCCGGGCAACGCCGCCTATCCTGCGGTCGACGGCCGGCGCAACGTGATCGCGCGCATGGCCGGCCGGCGCATCGTCGACATGGTCCACGAGGACCAGAAGCTCTCGTCGATCCTCACTCGCGAGGCGTTCGAGAACGCGATCGTCGCCCTGGCGGCGATCGGCGGCTCCACGAATGCGGTCATCCACCTGATCGCGATCGCCGGGCGGATCGGCGTCGAGCTCGGCATCGACGACTTCGATCGGCTCGCGAGCCACCTGCCGTGCCTCGTCAACCTGCAGCCCTCCGGCGAGCACCTGATGGAGGACTTCTGCTACGCCGGCGGCCTGCCTGCGGTGCTGAAGGAGATCCGCTCGCTGCTGCATCTCGACGCGCTGACCGCCAACGGCAGGACGCTCGGGGAGAACATCGCCGACGCGGAGAACTTCAACCACGACGTCATCAAGACCGTCGAGGCGCCGTTCAAGGCCGAGGCGGGCATCGCCGTGCTGCGCGGCAACCTCGCGCCGCGGGGCGCCATCATCAAGCCGAGCGCCGCGACGCCTGCGCTGATGGTGCATCGCGGTCGCGCCGTCGTGTTCGACAACGCGGACGAGTTCCACGCGCGCATCGACGACGACAGTCTCGAGATCGACGAGAGCTGCATCATGGTGCTGCGCAACTGCGGCCCGAAGGGTTACCCGGGCATGGCGGAGGTCGGCAACATGCCGCTGCCGCCGAAGGTGCTGAAGAAGGGCATCACCGACATGGTCCGCATCAGCGACGCACGGATGAGCGGAACCGCGTACGGCACCGTCGTCCTGCACACGGCGCCCGAGGCGGCCGACGGCGGTCCGCTCGCCGCCGTGCGGACGGGAGACTTCATCGAGCTCGACGTGCCGAACCGGCGGCTGCATCTCGACATCTCCGACGCCGAGCTCGCCGATCGCATGAAGGCTTGGCAGCGGCCACCGCCGCCGCTGCCCGGTGGGTACTGGAAGCTCTACGTCGATCACGTCCTGCAGGCCGATCGCGGCGCCGACCTCGACTTTCTCGTCGGCAAGCGCGGCGCCTTCGTTCCGCGCGACAACCACTGAGCCGCGAAACACTCGTTCACCCGCCGCACACGTGGCGGGGCGGCGGACGACAAGCCCGGCGGATGCTCCTTACAGCCGGTTCGGGCGCGTTCCGACGCGGGAGCGCCAGGCGCGCCACCATGATCTTCCAGGTCAGCAAGACCAAGGAGACATGATGTTTCGCAAGCTCAAAACCTTGACCGTCCTGGCCGCGGCGTGCGCCACCTTCTCGGTGGCCGCCGTCGCCGCGCCCTCGATCGACATTCGTGTCGCTCCGCCGCCGCCTCGGCACGAGGTGGTTCCCGGAGCGCGGCACGGATACGTGTGGGTGCCCGGCTACTGGGATTGGCGTCGCCACCGGCACGTGTGGGTCAACGGCCACTGGGAGCGCGCGCGCCGCGGCTACGTCTACCGCAACCCGGAATGGGTGCAGGAAGGCGACCGCTGGGTGCTCCGGCGCGGCAACTGGGCGCGCGGTGATCGCGATCGCGACGGCGTTCCGAACCGCTTCGACCGCGACCGCGACGGCGACGGCATCCCCAACCGCCGCGACGACCACCCCAACAATCCGCGCCGGCCGTGATGGGCCGCGGCTAGAAGCCCGAGCCGGGCTGCTTCAGGAACGCGATCTCCTCGGCCGTCGACTGGCGGCCGAGGATGTCGTTGCGATGCGGAAATCGGCCGAAGCGCTCGATGATCGCGCGATGCTTCCACGCATAGTCGAGCATCGATTGCTGCGACGGATCGAGCGCCACCAGGCGCGTGAAGAGGCGGATCGCCTCGTCCTGCATCGCGAGCCCTTCGGCGTGTTCGAACGGCAGGTAGACGAAGCCGCGCATGAACGGAGCGAGCTCCTCGTCCTGGCGCAGCCCCACCATCCGGCTCGCGGCGGCGAGCGCGCGCGAATCGCCGGCAAACGCGCGCGGCGTGCCGCGAAAGGCGTTGCGCGTGAACTGATCGAGCAGCAGCACGTGCGCGAGCGCCGGCCGCGCGGACGCGCCCCACGGCTCGAGCTCGCCGCGAAGCGCCTGCTCGATCAGGGCGCCGAACCGCGTGCGGATCTCGGCATCGAACGCATCGTCCTTGGCGAACCACGCCGTGCGTGCGCTGCCGTGCTCGGCAGTGCCGGGGGCGCCGAACCAGAAGTCGAGGATCGCCTCCGCGTCGTCGCGACCGGCCCCGCTCATCGGTGCACCCTCGGCCTGCGGCCGGTCCCGCCGAGCGGGAAGGAGCGCTCCCTTCGGAGCGGCCGGGCGGGAGCACTCATGGCCGCTCCGCCGAGAGACGCCGCGGATGAAGCTCGACCGAACGCTCGCCGTCGGCGACCCAGACGATCCCGTCCTGCCGGTTGATCTGCAGCTGCATGCTTCGTGCGGCGAGCAACGCCAGCGCCCGGCTCTCCTCGTTCGGCACGAGCCAGGCCTCGACATTGGCTGCGCGCTCGGCGCGGCCGCCGAGCCCTGCCCACCACGCCGAGCCGTTGCTGCCGAAGGCGTAGACGGCGACCCGCCCGGCGCGGCCGCTCGCCTTGGCGAGTCGTCTTTCCTCGGGCTGCCCGACCTCGATCCACTCGAGGATGCGGCCGGTCAGATCCTTGCGCCAGAGCTCGGGCTCCTCCGGATCCCACATCCCCTTGGCGAATTCGAGCGCGCCGTCGCGCTCGTCGGCGCCGACGTGCAGCGCGTAGGCGAGCAGGCGCACCATCATTCGCTCGTCGGTTTCCGAGGGATGACGCGCGAGCGTCAGCTGACGGTCGCAGTAGACGCCGCGGTCGACGTCGGCGAGCTGCAACGCGGCTTTGCAGACGGTCGCTTTCAAGGCCATCGGCCGACTGTGCCATAGCGCGCGAGAATCGCGTCTTCGCACGAACGACGGACCGCGCATGAGCATGAAGAAGTCCGACCTGGACAAGCACCTCGGGCAAAAGATCGGCGGCCAGATGAAGGCCGCCGGCGTTCCGGGACGTTTCGCGCAAGGCGCCGGCGATGTCGCTGACCGTCGCGAGCAGCGCCGCCTCGATGCGGCCGCCGGCCTCGTTCCATTCGCGTGCAAGCTGCCCGCGTCGCTCGCCGCGACGCTGCGCGAGAAGAGCGCCGGCCGCGCCGACGGCATCAACGGCCTCGTCGCCGAGCTGCTGCAGCGCGCGCTTCGATGACCGACGGGCAACGCATGAGCGACTCTCGCGAGTTCGACCTCTTCATCATCGGCGCCGGCAGCGGCGGCGTGCGCGCCGGGCGCATGGCGGCGCAGCGCGGTGCGCGCGTCGCGGTGGCCGAGGCCGCGGCGCTCGGCGGCACGTGCGTGAACCTCGGCTGCATCCCGAAGAAGCTCTACAGCTTCGCCGCGCACTACAGCGAGAGCTTCGAGGAGGCCGCAGGCTTCGGCTGGAATGTCGGCCGGTCGAGCTTCGACTGGGAAGCGTTGAAGGCGAACCGGCGCGCCGAGATCGAACGCCTCGGCCGCATCTACGGCCAGCTGCTCGACGGGGCAGGGGCGACGATCGTGCGCGGGCGGGCGCGCCTGGTCGGGCCGCACGAAGTCGAGGTCGCCGGCGAGCGGTATCGAGCGGAGCACATCGTCGTCGCCACCGGTGGCTGGCCCGTGCCGGCCGATGTTCCCGGCGCAGAGCGCGCCATCAGCTCGAACGAGATCTTCGACCTTCCGCATTTCCCGCGCCGGCTCGTCGTGGTGGGCGGTGGCTACATCGCGTGCGAGTTCGCCTCGATCTTCAACGGGCTCGGCGCACGCGTCACGCAGCTCTACCGCGGCGAGCAGATCCTGCGCGGCTTCGATCGCGACATCCGCAACTTCGTGGCCGCCGAGATGGCCAAGAAGGGCGTCGACATCCGCGTCGCTGCCAGGGTGCGGGCGCTCGAGCAAGGCGAGGGCGGCGCGACGCGCGTGCTGCTCGCCGACGGCAGCGCCCTCGAGGCCGACACGGTGCTGTACGCGACCGGCCGCGTTCCCGACACCAAGGGACTCGGCCTCGAATCGGTCGGCGTGGCCGTCGACATGAACGGCGCCGTCATCGTCGACGATCGCTACTGCACGAACGTGCCGAGCATCTACGCCGTCGGCGACGTGATCGGTCGGGTCCAGCTCACGCCGGTCGCGCTGGCCGAAGCGATGGCGCTCGTCGAGGACCTGTTCGGCGGCAAGGCGCGCCACATCGACTACATGCACATCCCGACGGCGGTCTTCACGCACCCGAACGTCGGCACGATCGGCCTCTCCGAAGACGAGGCGCGCGGCCGCTTCGAGAAGATCCGCGTGTATCGATCCGAGTTCAAGCCGCTTCGCCACACGCTCTCGAAGAGCAGCGAGCGGACGCTGATGAAGCTCGTCGTCGACGATGCCAACGACCGCGTCGTCGGCCTGCACATGGTGGGCGCCGACGCGGGCGAAACCATCCAGGGCTTCGCGGTGGCGATGAAGGCCGGTGCGACGAAGGCGATCTTCGATGCGACGCTCGGCATCCACCCGACGGCGGCCGAGGAGTTCGTGACGATGCGCGAGCCGGTGATGGCATGATCTTCGCCCCGTTCCCTGCCAGTTCCACCATGAAGCCACGCCCTCGCGTCCGTTCTCCGCGCCCGCTGGTGCTCTGCGCCCTCGTCGTCGCGGCGGCGGTCGCCGCCGACGCCGGCGCCGCGGACAAGCCGCGCGCCGCCGCGAAGAAGAGTGCCGACGCGATCCTCACCCCGGAGCAACTGCGCGAGTGCCTGGCGCAGCAGAGCCGCAGGGACCAGGCGACCGAGTCGGCATTGAAGGTCAAGGCGGCGCTCGCCGCCGACAAGGCAGCGCTCGAGCGCAGCGGGGCGGCGCTGAGCGAGGAGGCGACGACGCTCGACCGCACCAGCGAGGACGCGGTGAACGCGTACAACGCCAAGGTCGACGAGCGCGACCAGCAGATCGCGGCCTACGAGCAGAAGCTCGCCGCCTACAACAAGGACGCCGAGTCGGTGCAGGCGCTGACCGATGCCTACGCGAAGACGTGCGGCAACCGACGCTACGACGATCGCGACCTGGCCGACATCCAGCGCAAGAAGTGACCAACCCGCTGCTCGCCGCCTGGACCGCGCCGTTCGGGCTGCCGCCGTTTGCCGCGTTGCGCCCGGAGCAGTTCGCCCCGGCGCTCGAGGAAGCGATGCGCGAGCAGATCGCCGAGCTCGATGCCATTGCCGGCAACGGCGAAGCGCCGACTTTCGCGAACACGGCGGCCGCCTTCGATCGCTCGGGCCGCCGCTTCACCGCGATCCGGGCCCTGCTCGACAACCTCACGTCGA
>Ga0207652_10005538_pt1 | contig 10238 bp, 9 predicted proteins | sample KBSC63BmetaG_FD_184334 | JGI IMG/M metagenome (GOLD analysis project Ga0207652, IMG submission 184334) | Corn rhizosphere microbial communities from Kellogg Biological Station, Michigan, USA - KBS C6-3B metaG (SPAdes) (version 2) | ecosystem: Host-associated > Plants > Roots > Rhizosphere ...
GGGCAGCGAGTGGAGCGAGAAGAGCCCGAGCAGCACGATGGCGATCGAGATCACCGCCGCGAAGATCGGGCGGCGGACGAAGAAATATCTGATTTCGGGATCGTTAGTCATGGGTGCCGATCCGCAGCGTGGTACCCGGGGGCGCGGCCAACACCGTATCGCCGCGTGCCGCGCGGCCCGTGTCGGGCGGCGGGACGTACGCGACCGGACGCACCGGAACACCCGGCATGATTTTCTGAATGCCGTCCACCACCACGCGGTCGCCGGCGCTCAAGCCGCTGCTGATCAGCCACTGGCCGCCCACGAACGTGTCGCCCTTGACGTCGCGCGTGCTGACCTTGTTGGTCGAGTCGACGACGTAAACGAACGAGCCGCCGATGCTCTGCTGTACGGCGCGCTGCGGAATGAGAATGGCGTTGACGCGCTTCATTCCGAGCAGCGACACGCGCACGAACTGCCCCGGCAGCAGCGTGTGCTGCGGATTCCGGAAGGACGCGCGGAGCGCGAGCGTCCCGGTGTTCTGCTGCACCGCGAGGTCGGCGAAGTCGAGCTTCCCCGTGATGGGATAGACGCTGCCATCGGCGAGCGTCGCGCGCACATCCATCGTGCCCGGCGCGGCGACGAGCGACTTGTCGGCGAGGCCGCGCCGCCACGCGAGCACGTCCTGATCGGACGGGCTGAAATTCACGTAGATCGGATCGACCTGTTCGACCGTCGTGAGGAGATCCGTTGGGCCACTGACTAACGCACCGAGCACCATGTTGGCGCGGCCCGCGCGGCCGGAGATCTCGGCGCGCACGAACGTGTTGTCGTAGTCGCGGCGTGCGCGGACGACCGCGCCCTGCGCGTTGTTCACGCCCGCGCGCGCCTGCTCGTCCTCGGTGCGCGCATCGTCGACGTCTTTCTGCGCGACCGCGTGCTCGCCTAACAGCGGCTCGAGTCGCTTGAGATTGCGCTCGGCGTTCGCGAACCGGGCCTGCGCATCGGCCTGTTGGGCTTCGGCGCTGTGCAGCGCAGCTTCGTACGGCGTCGGATCGATCTGAAACAGGAGCGCGCCCTTCTGCACGTCCGTGCCTTCGACGTATGGGCGCGCGATGATCACGCCCGACACCTGCGCCCGGACTTCGACGCGCTTCGACGCTTCAGCCTGCCCAACGTATTCGAAGTCGGCGGGAACCGTCTGCGGTTTCACCGTCAGCACCGACACGTCCGGCGGCGGCGGTGCCGGCGGTGGCGCATGGTGACACGCTGCCGCGACGAGCACGACGGGGAGCAGCGAGCGAAACTTCGAGCGACGCCCCACCAAACGATGGCGGAGGCAGTAGCGGTATGCACGCACATCCGGTTCCGGTAGTGGTCTCACATCCACGCAGGCGGGCGCGACGTACACGCCGCGACTGCGCGCAACATCCCTTGAACGTAACCGCGTGCGCGGATGCATGGTTCCACTGGAATAGCGTCGCGCGTCCCGCGGCCCAACGGTCAACCGCTGATCGGAAGGGGCATGAATGTGAGAATGAACAACGCGACGGCAAGCCACCCGATGAACCGCCGCTTCGCGTCGAGCGGGCGCTCGGGTGCGATCACCGGTGGGTGCACCAACTTGCCGCGACCGATTGCCAAACTGAGCACGGCCCAGAACCACCATCCGCTCCAGACGAAGCCGAGCGGAATGAGCGTGAGCCACATCGCGCGCGCGATCAACACTTGGGCGCGCGGATGCATCGCGAACGCGACGTGTCCGCCATCGAGTTGGGCCAACGGAAGCAAGTTGAGCGACGTAACGAAAATGCCGACCCATCCCGCGACCGCGAGCGGACTCATCTCGACCATGCCGTGGAGAGCGAGCGCGGCGCGGCACGCCGCCAGGAGCAGCGAGTCACCGATGAGAATCGGATCGCCGTTGAATCGCGCGAATTGGTGCGCAAAGGTCTGCGTGGCGACGCCTGGCAGTGCGGTGCTGCCGTGGAGACCCAGCAAGAGGATGGGAATCGCGAGGACAACGCCGGCTAACGGACCAGCGACGCCGACGTCGAACAGCGTGCGCCGGTCGAAGATCGGCGAGCGGAGCCGAATGAATGCGCCGAGTGTTCCGATCAGATCCAGCGCGGCGGGGAATGGGATGAAATACGGTGGACTGGCATCGACGCGATATCGCCGTGCAGTCACATAGTGGCCCGATTCGTGCGCGAGCAGGATCGCCAGCAGCGGGAGCGAAAAGATGAAGCCGGCCCGCGGGTGGAGGAGCGTTTGAAGACGCCACGGATCGACGACGCCGGCGAACATGGCGCCGCCGACCGAGGTCGAAATGATGGCCGCGACGAAGAGCGCCGCGTGCAACCACCACCGCTCGCGCACCGGCGCGCGTTCATGCACCAACACCAGCCAGTCACCGTCCTGCGCGCGTTGCCAATAATAGTAGCCATCCCAATGCGCGAGGTACGACGACAACAGTGGTGATGGTGCGCTGTGCTCTGGATTGACAAGCCCTTCAACGATCTCGCGGCTTCCCAACTCGAGTACGCGCCAGTATGCAAAGCACTCTGTAACAGGGAAATTCGGCACTCTTGACCGCCTGTTTTGGCGACGTTACCTTGGCAACGCCTACTGCACGCCTCCTCGCCTTACCACTCCGCGCACATCGTCGTGACGACCGAGTCCATCCCCGTTTCTATCGCAAGGGGGACGGATCTTCGAATAGTCTCAGCGATTGCGTCGCGCTCGAGCATCGAGTGAGCGCGCTTCACCCTCGGAGTCGACGTACGTGGATATCGCCGAGTTGAAGCAAAAGTCCGTGGCCGAGCTCCACACGATGGCCGAGGGCTTGAATATCTCCAACTTCTCGGGGCTGCGAAAGCAGGACCTCATTTTCCGCATCGAACAGAATTTGCTCGACTCGGACATCGTCCTGCGCGGTGAAGGCGTACTCGAAATCCTGCCCGAAGGCTATGGTTTCCTTCGCAGTCAGGACTGGAATTACTTGTACGGCCCCGACGACATCTACGTCTCTCCGTCGCAAATCAAGCGATTCGATCTTCGCACCGGCGACACGGTCTTGGGCCAGGTGCGTCCGCCGAAAGAAGGGGAACGTTATCTGGCCCTGTTAAAAGTCGAGACCATCAACAACGAAGATCCGGAGAAAGCAAAACACCGCATCGCGTTCGACAATCTGCGTCCGCGGTACCCCGATCAGCGCTTGCGTCTCGAGACGACGAGCGGCGACTTGAGCATGCGCGTGGTGGACATCATCGCGCCGATCGGCAAAGGGCAGCGCGGCTTGATCGTCGCGCCGCCTCGCGCCGGCAAAACCATCTTGATGCAGAAGATGGCTAACGCAGTGATCGAGAATCACCCCGAGGTCACGCTCATCGTGCTGCTCATCGACGAGCGTCCGGAGGAAGTGACCGACATGCAGGAGCAGGTCGACGCGGAAGTGATCAGCTCCACGTTCGATGAGCCCGCGGATCGCCACGTGCAAGTCGCGGACATGGTGATCGAAAAAGCGAAGCGGCTAGTCGAACACGGCAAGGATGTCGTGATTCTGCTCGACTCGATCACGCGACTCGCGCGCGCACACAACGTGGTGGTACCGCACTCCGGCAAGATTCTCTCGGGCGGCGTGGACGCGCATGCCCTGCACAAGCCGAAGCGATTCTTCGGTGCGGCGCGGAACATCGATGAAGGCGGATCGCTCACCATCATCGCGACCGCGCTTATCGAAACCGGATCGCGCATGGACGAGGTGATCTTCGAGGAGTTCAAGGGCACGGGCAACATGGAGCTCGTGCTCGATCGGAAGATCGCGGATCGTCGCGTCTTCCCCGCCATCGACATTCAGCGTTCGGGCACACGCAAAGAAGAACTGCTGCTGTCGCAGGAAGAGCTCAATCGCGTGTACTTGCTGCGCAATTTCCTCGGCGACATGCCGTCCACCGAAGCCATCGAGTTTCTGCTGCAACGCATGCAGCGCACGAAGACCAACAAGGAGTTCTTCGCGACGATGGCGCAGGGATGAATGGGCGGGTCCTCGCTGTCGATTACGGGGATCGCCGAGTCGGGTTTGCGATCTCCGATCCCACACAAACCATCGCATCACCCGCAGGATTCATCGTGCGGCGAGCGGGAAAGCGGGCGCCCATCGCGCAGATCGTGCGACGCGGCACGGAACTGGAAGCGGTAGCCGTGGTCCTCGGCCTTCCCCTCGACGACAACGGCGATGAGACGCCCCGCAGCCAGGAGGTCCGGCGCGTAGCCGTCGAGCTCGAACGGCGTACCGGTTGGCCGGTTTCACTCGTCGATGAGCGGTACTCCACCGCGGCGGCGCTGCGCGCCATCCGCGACATGCAAGGCTCGACGCGTGGCCGGAAGGGGGATGTTGATGCGCTTGCCGCGACAATCCTGCTTCAACATGCGTTGCACATGGAGGGCTGAGGCGCGACGCCTCGCCGCGGGCGTGCTCTTCATGGGGCTCGCCGCGTGCGCCGGATCGCCGCACGGCCCCATCGTGCACGTCACCATTCCGCCCGGCGCAACGTTTCGCGTGGCCGCGGACTCGTTGCATCGCGCCGGTCTCGTCGAAGCGCCACGCCTCTTTCGGTTGTACGCGCAGCTGACGGGCCGCGACCGCGACATCAAAGCGGGCACGTACGGCCTGCAGCGCGACATGGGATGGAGCGCGCTCGTGCAAGCGTTGCACGAGGGACAGGGCCTCGAGCGCCGCCTAACGATTCCCGAGGGATGGTCGCTGCGCGAGATCGTCCCGGCGTTGACGACGGCGCTCGGCGCGCCGGCGGAATCGGTGGAGGCGGCCATGCGCGACACGTCGCTGCTGCGCGAGCTGGACGTGCCGACGCCGACGCTCGAAGGCTACCTGTTCCCCGACACGTACGTGTTCGCGTACGGCACGGCGCCGCGCGAAGCAGTCCGCGAGATGGTGCACCGCTTCGAGCAGGTGTGGGACCCGCGATGGGACGACCGGCTGCAGCAGCTCGCCATGAGCCGCAACGATGTCATCACGCTGGCGTCGATCGTCGAAAAGGAAGCGCGGCTGCCCGAGGAGCGTCCGGTGATCGCCGCCGTATATCACAACCGGCTCAAGGCGCAGATGCCGCTGCAGGCCGACCCGACCGTGCAGTATGCGTTAGGCGAGCACCACGACCGCGTGACGTACCGCGACCTGGAAGTCACGTCACCGTACAACACGTATCGCAACAAGGGGCTGCCGCCGGGGCCGATCGCGTCGCCCGGACGCGCGAGCATCGAGGCCGCGCTGTTTCCCGCGTCGGTACCGTATCTCTACTTCGTGGCCGACACCGACGGGCACCACGAATTCCGGACGACGTTCAAGGAGCACAAGGCCGCGAAGGCCGAGATCCGACACGAGCACGGCAGCGGCAAGTAGCCGCTCCGTTTCCGTTAGTCGCGCAGGTGCGCGGCCCCGCGCAGGTACACCGGGCGCAGCTCGCTCCGCGGGCGCGCCGATTCCAGATGAATGAGCACGCGGATGCAGTGCGCCACGGCGCCCGACACGGGTATTTCCGTGGCGCACAGCAGCGGCACGTCCACCCACCCGAGGTCGCGCGCGGCGCGCGCCGGAAATTCGCTCGTGATGTCGCGCGACACGGTGAATACGACGCTGATGATGTCGGCAACCGCTATGTTATTGATGGCGACCATCCGCTCGAGGAGCTCGCGCGTGGCATCACGAACGTGGGCCGGGTCATCGTGTTCGATCGTCGTGGCGCCGCGGAGCGCGCCGAAGTGTCGCTCATCTGCCAGGGACATCCATGCTTGCTCCTGAGAAGCTCACGCTGGTCGCGATCACCGACGACCTGCGGGGCGACGCGCCGGGTCTCATCGCCCGCGCACAGGCCGCGACGCGCGGCGGCGCAACGATGATCCAATTGCGACTCAAAGATGCGGACGCCCGAACGCTGGTGGAAGTGGCGCGCGCACTCATCGCATCGCTGCCGCACGACGTGCCGCTCATCGTGAATGACCGCGCGGATGTCGCGATCGCCGCCGGCGCAGCCGGTGTGCACGTCGGAGACGAGGACGTTCCGCCAGCAGCGCTTCGGCGCGTCGTGCCGAGCGATTTCATCATCGGCGCCAGCGTCGGCACGGACGCCGAGGTACCATTCGCCGCCGATGCGGACTACGTGGGCATTGGGCCCGTGTACTCGACCGACTCGAAGCACGACGCCGGCGCCGCGATCGGGACCGAAGGGCTCGCCGAGCTCATCGTGCAGGCGAAGCGACCCGTGGTGGCGATCGGCGGCATCGATGCGACCAACGCGGCGGCGGCCGTGATGGCCGGCGCAACCGGCGTCGCGGCAATCCGCGCGATCTTCGGCGCGCGCGACCCCGAACAGGCAGCACGATCGATTCGCGCCGCACTCGGGCGCTGAGTAACATTGGCCGCGCACCATTGCGCGGCGCACGCACCTCGCGCCACTTTCCGGCGTCCGCCCCACCAGCACGCGACTACGTCAGCATCCGCTCGCAGCGCGCCACCCACATCGCCCTCCGATCGTCATCACGGTGGGCATGGGCTCGTGTCGCGCATCCCGCCGGACCGTCTCGCCTCCAGTCTCCCTTCACGTCGCTGTTTCATGCGCCTGTCTCTCTCACTCTCGCTCGGCATTGCTTTCGTGACGGCGGCCGTGCCCGTCGCCGCACAATCGTTCGACTCGACCGCGTTGGCGCAGCTGTCGCTCATGCCGATGCCGGCGTCGATTCACGTCGACTCTGCCGGCCATCTCCCGCTCACGCAATCGTTTCGCGTGGCGCTGCCGCGATTCAAGGATGGCCGCCTGCAGCGCGCTGCCGATCGCGCGATCACGCACCTGGCGCGCCGGACGGGGTTACCGCTCTCGCACGCCATCGCCCGCGACTCGTTGTTAGGCACGCTCGTGATCGACGTGCGCGGCCCGGGCGAGGCAGTGCAGTCGGTGGACGAAGACGAATCCTACACGTTGGACGTGACGACTTTCCGCGCCGTGCTGCGCGCGCCGACAGTGGTTGGCGCGCTGCGTGGACTGGAAACGTTCCAGCAGCTGGTGGTGGGCGGGGGCTCGGGCTACACGATTCCACTCGCGCACATCACGGACCGCCCGCGGTTCAAGTGGCGCGGATTGTTGATCGATGTGTCGCGACACTTCGAGCCCGTGGATGTCATCGAGCGCAACCTCGACGCCATGGCTGCCGTGAAGTTGAACGTGCTGCACTGGCATCTGAGCGACGACCAGGGATTTCGCGTCGAGAGCAAGCGGTATCCGAAGCTGCAAGACCAAGGCTCGGGCGGTTCGTACTATACGCAGGCACAGGTGCGCGAGATCGTCGCGTATGCGCGTGATCGCGGCATTCGCGTCGTGCCGGAGTTCGACATGCCCGGCCACTCGATCAGTTGGTTCGTCGGCTATCCATCGCTCGCGAGCTCGCCTGGTCCGTACACTTTGCCGACCGACTACAACTTCACAGCCGGCGCATTCGATCCGACGCGCGAATCAGTCTATCGGTTCATCACGCGATTCGTGGCGGAGATGGCGCCGCTGTTTCCGGACAGGTACTGGCACATTGGCGGCGACGAGGTGGATCCGCGCGCGTGGGAGTCGAACACCGCGATTCACCGATTCATGCGGCGCCACAAACTGAACGACTTCGGCGCACTGCAGGCGTACTTCAACCGGCGGCTGTCGCGCATTCTCGCCGCCCAACACAAGCGCGTCGTGGGCTGGGATGAAATTCTGCATCCCGATCTTCCGCACGACGTCGTGGTTCAATCGTGGCGCGGTCAGGGCTCGCTGTTCACGGCGGCGGCGCAAGGCTATTCGGGAATTCTCTCGGCCGGCTACTACTTGGACGCGATGTCGAGCGCAGGCCAGCACTATGCGGTGGATCCGATTCCCTCGGGTTCGGACCTCGACAGCGCGCAAGCAGCGCGCGTGTTGGGCGGAGAGGCGTGCATGTGGGGTGAATTGGTGACGCCGGAGACGATCGACTCGCGCATCTGGCCGCGCACTGCGGCGATCGCCGAGCGGTTGTGGTCGCCGGCGACCATCGTGAACCCGAACGACATGTACCGGCGGCTCGCGGCGGTGAGCGTAGAGCTGGCGGATGTCGGCGTGCATCATCTCTCGGGTCCGGATGCGATGTGGCGCTTGATCGCGCAGACGGATCGGATCGCGCCGCTGCGCGCGCTGCAGCGCGTCGTCGAGCCAGTGAGCCTGGGCCAACGCATGCACACGCGTCGCCCAACGGGGTTCACGCCGCTCGTGGAGCCCGGCGACATCGTGACGCCGGATGCGGCCGGCGGGCGCGCGCTGTCGGCGCTGCTCGACACGTTGTTTCGGGACCCGTCGCGCGGCCCGGGCCTGCGCGATTCACTCGCGACGATGTTTGCCCGGTGGCAGGCGATCGCGCCCGAAGTCGCAACGTTGCGCGCGCGTGCGCCGCTCCTAACGGACGCGGACAGCGCGGCCGCCGCGCTCGCGGCGGCGGGCGCGATAGGCGCCGACGCGCTCCGCTATCTGGGCGGTGGCCAACCGCCTCCGGTTGGCACGTGGACGTCCGATCGGTTGGCGCGGTTGGACTCGCTAGCCGCACCGCGTGGTCTCATGCGCCTGGCGATCATCCCGCAACTCCGGCGACTGGTGCTGGCCGCCGGCGGAACGGCCGCGACGACCGGGCAGTGAGCGCCGATGCCGTGGTGTCGCGCAAGGGTGCGCACCGGTGGGCGAACGGCCATCCCTGGATCTATCGCAGCGATGTGACGCGCCGGCCGGACGTCCCGGCCGGCGCGGTGCTGGTGCGGGACGGCTCGCGCCGTCCGTTAGGCTGGGCACTCTGGAGTCCGGCCTCGGAGATCTCGCTTCGCCTCCTCGACGCGCGCGCCGACGCGGTGATCGACGCCGCATGGTGGCGCCACCGCCTGCGCGCCAGCGCCGCGCGGCGCGTGTCGTTAGGCGACGACACGTCCGCCTGGCGCGTCGTGCACGCCGAGGCGGATGGATGTCCGTCGCTGGTCGTGGACCACTACGACCGGTGGCTGGTGATCCAGCTGCTGAGCGCCGGGCTCGAAACGTTCCGCGCACCGATCGTCGACGCGCTCGTCGACGTGTTCGCACCGCTCGGCGTGCTGGCCCGCAACGACGCCGCGGTGCGGACGAAGGAAGGCCTTGCACGCGAGACCACGCTGCTCGTCGGGGACGTCCCGCGCGAGATCGAGATCCGCGAGCACGGCGTGCGGTATCTCGCCGCGCCGTGGGACGGGCAGAAGACCGGTGCGTTCCTCGACCAGCGCGAGAACCGTGTGCTCGCCGGCCAGCTCGCGCGCGGCCGCGCGCTCGACTGCTTCAGCTATCACGGTTCGTTCGCGCTGCACCTCGCCCAACGCGCCGATCGCGTGACGGCCGTCGACAGCTCGCTCGCCGCGCTCGCACGCGCTCGCGACAATGCCGCGCGCAACGCGATCGACACCATCGACTTCGTGGAGGCCGACGTGTTCGATTTCCTGCGCGACGCCGAGTCGCGCGGCGATCGCTACGACACGATCGTGCTGGACCCGCCCGCGTTTGCCAAGACGCGCGGTGCGCTTGCGTCCGCGCTCCGCGGCTACAAGGAGATCAACCTGCGCGCCATGCGTCTCCTCACGTCCGGCGGCATGCTCTTTACCGCGAGCTGCAGCTTCCATCTCTCGAAGCCGCTGTTCCTCGAGATGCTCGCGCGCGCCGCGGCGGACAGCGGTCGCCGCATGACGCTGCGCCAGTTCCTCGGTCAGCCATTGGACCATCCAGAGGTGCTGACGATTCCGGAGACGGGATACATCAAGGCGGCGGTGATCGAGGCCGAATAGCTGCGATTCAAGGGAAGCGCTCGCTGGGGCTCGCTGGGGGAAGCGCTGCGCTTGGGGAAGGGGGAAGTGGCGGGCTGCGCACGCCTGAGGGTGAGGAAGAACATCAATGGCACGCCCACCCTACGACCGCCATTCGTGCAGACACCAAGTGCTCTCTATCCAGGGACCACTGATGTCCTTCATTACCCTCAGGCGTGCGTAGCCCGCCGCTTCCCTCTTTCCCCAGGCGCAGCGCTTCCCTCTTCCCGCTAGGTCTGGCACTTGGGACAGAAGTACGTCGACCGCCCCGCCTGCGCGATTCGCTTGACCGTTCCGCCGCACCGGCGGCACGTTAGGCCCTCGCGGTCGTACACATACCACCGCGAAACGGCGATCTCGGTTTGGT